>JADHEE010000367.1_pt1 | contig 19249 bp, 19 predicted proteins | sample 8952401 | NCBI WGS metagenome assembly JADHEE01 (sample SAMN16124438, study PRJNA663242) | bioreactor sludge metagenome | isolation source: sludge (ammonium) | place: India:Bengaluru | collected 2019-02-28
CCAGCCACTTGGCCATGGCCAGGCCGCTCTCGCCGAGGCCGAGCACCAGCGCGTGTTTGTCGGAGAATTCCATGGCGGTCAGCGGATCTTGAGCGTGGACAGGCCGGCCAGCACCAGCATGATGGTGATGATCCAGAAGCGCACGACGACCTGGGTTTCCTTCCAGCCGCCGAGTTCATAGTGGTGATGCAGCGGCGCCATGCGGAAGATGCGCTTGCCGCCGCTGTGCTTGAAGTAGAGCACCTGCGCCGCGACCGACAGCGTCTCGGCGACGAACACGCCGCCCATGATCGCCAGCACGATTTCCTGGCGCACGATCACCGCCACGGTGCCGAGCGCCGCGCCGATGGCCAGCGCGCCGACGTCGCCCATGAACACCTCGGCCGGGTAGGCGTTGAACCACAGGAAACCCAGCCCCGCGCCGGCCATCGCGCCGAGGAACACGGCCAGTTCGCCGGCGCCGGGGATGTAGGGCAGCAGCAGGTAGCGGGCGAAGACCGAGCTGCCGGCGACGTAGGCGAAGATGGCGAGCGCCGAGGCGATCATCACGGCCGGCATGATCGCCAGTCCGTCGAGGCCGTCGGTCAGGTTCACCGCGTTGCTGGTGCCGACGATCACCAGATAGGTGAGGATGATGAAGCCGATCGAGCCCAGCGGATAGGCCACCGTCTTGAAGAACGGCACGATCAGTTCCATCTGCGCCGGAACCGTCGACGAGAAGGCGAGATACACCGCCACCAGCAGGCCGAGCACCGATTGCCAGAAATATTTCCAGCGGCTCGCCAGTCCCTCCGGATCGCGGTAGACCACCTTTTTCCAGTCGTCGTACCAGCCGATCGCACCGTAGCCGAGCGTGACGATCAGCACCACCCAGACGTAGCGGTTGGTCAGGTCGCCCCAGAGCAGCGTGGTGATGCCGATCGAGATCAGGATCAGCACGCCGCCCATGGTCGGCGTGCCCGACTTGGTCAGGTGCGTCTGCGGCCCGTATTGGCGCACCGCCTGGCCGATCTTCTTGGCCGCCAGCCAGCGGATCACGCGCGGGCCGGCGATGAACGAGATGACCAGCGCGGTCAGCGCGGCCAGCACGGTGCGCAGCGTGATGTAGTTGATCACGCCGAAGCCGCGCACGTCCTGCGCCAGCCATTGCGCCAGCATCAGCAGCATGATGGTTTCTCCTGTTCCTTCGGGGTGATGGCGTCGATCACCCGCTCCATGCGCATGAAGCGTGAACCTTTGACCAGCACGATCGCCTCGGGGGTCAATTCCGCGAGCAGCGCGGCGACGAGATCCTCGAACTTGCGGAAATGCTCGCCGCCGACGCCGAAGTTCCGCGCCGCCAGCGCGCTCGAATCGCCGAAGGCGAGCAGGCGGTCGACGCCCTGGCTTTTGGCGTAGCCGCCGATCTCGTCGTGGAACTGGCCGGTCATGGCGCCGATCTCGCCCATGTCGCCGAGCACCAGGATCTTGCGGCCGACCGTGGCCGCCAGCACGTCGATGCCGGCGCGCACCGAATCGGGATTGGCGTTGTAGGTGTCGTCGAGCACCAGCGCGCCGTGCAGCCCGGCGCGGCGCTGCAGGCGCCCCTTGAGGCCGCGGAAAGCCGCCAGCCCCTGGCGCACCGCCGCCAGCGGCACGCCCGCCGCCAGCGCCGCCGCCGCCGAGCCCAGGGCATTGCGGGCGTTGTGCGCGCCGGGCAGGGCCAGATCGACCTCGACGCGCTCGCCGCCGGCCGTGATCGCCACGCGGTTCTCCAGGCCGTGCGTGCGGCATTCGCCGGTCACGTCGGCCTGTCCGCCGAGCGAGAAGCACAGCCGCCGGCAATGGGCGCTCTGCGTGCGCCACAGCGCGGCCCATGGATCGTCGGCGTTGAACACCGCCACACCGTCCGCGCCGAGTCCGGAGAAGATGCTGCCCTTCTCGGCGGCGATCACGTCGAGCGTGCCCATGCCTTCGAGGTGGGCGCGCTGGGCGTTGGTCACCAGCGCCACCGTGGGGCGGCCGAGGCGCGCCAGATAGGCGATCTCGCCGGGATGGTTCATGCCCATTTCGACCACCGCCGCGCGGTGGCCGGCGCCGAGCCCGAGCAGGGTGAGCGGCAGGCCGATGTCGTTGTTCAGGTTGCCCTGGGTCGCCAGCACCGCGTCGGCGCCGAACGCCGCCTGCATGATGCTGGTGAGCATTTCCTTGTTGGTGGTCTTACCGTTGCTGCCGGTCACGCCGATCACCGGCAGGCTGAAGCGCGCCCGCCAGCTGGCCGCCAGTTCGCCCAGCGCGATACGCGTGTCGGCGACCACGATCAGCGGCAGCCCGTCGACCGCGCCGGCCGCCCGCAGGACCGCCGCGCCGGCGGCGTCCGCCACGGCCGCGGCGGCGCCGCGCTCGCGCGCCGTGGCGACGAAATCGTGGCCGTCGAACCGGTCGCCGCGCAGGGCCACGAACAATTCGCCGGCCGCCACGCTGCGGCTGTCGGTCGACACGCCGAGAAAGGCCGCGTTCTCGCCGTCCACCGTACCCGACATCGCCCGTGCGGCGCTGGCCAGATCCATCTGCACGCTCATTCTTTTCCCTCCCGCCGTGCGTTCAACGCGGCCCGCGCTTCGCCGACGTCGGAGAACGGGCGGCGCACGCCGGCGATTTCCTGGTAAGGCTCGTGCCCCTTGCCGGCCAGCAGCACCACGTCGTTCGCGGCGGCGGCGCCGATCGTCCGGCGGATCGCCGCGCCGCGGTCGGCGATGACTTCGGCGTCGGGCACGGCGGCGGCGATCTCGGCGAGGATAGCCGCCGGGTCTTCGCGGCGCGGGTTGTCGCTGGTGAGCACCACCCGATCGGCCAGGCGCCGGGCGACTTCGCCCATCAGCGGACGCTTGCCCCGGTCGCGGTCGCCGCCGCAACCGAACACGGCGATCAGTTGCCCGCCGCGCGCCGCGGCCGTGCTGCGCAGGGCGCCCAAGGCGTTTTCCAGCGCGTCCGGCGTGTGCGCGTAATCGACGACGACGAGCGGCTCGCCCTGCCCGTCGACGGTTTCCAGGCGTCCCGGCGGCGCCGGCAGTTCGGCACAGCGCGCGGCCACTTCGGCCGGCGTCAGGCCGGCGTCGAGCAGCACCGCCGCCGTGGCCAAGAGGTTCGAGACGTTGAAGCGGCCGACCAGCCGCGTTTCGACGCGAGCGCGGCCGTTCGGCGCGGCGAGCGTGAAGCGCAGGCCGCCGGGCGCGTCCTCGACGGCCTCGGCGCGCACCACGCCCTGGCGGTCGGCGCCCCGGCCTTCCTGCGTATAGCCGACCACGCGGCTCGCCGAGGTGCGCTGCATCAATTCACGCCCGCAGGCGTCGTCCAGGTTGACCACCGCCAGACGCAGGCGCGGCCAGCGGAAGAGCTTTTCCTTGGCGGCGGCGTAGTTTTCCATCGAGCCGTGGTAATCGAGGTGATCGCGCGTCAGGTTGGTGAACACCGCCACGTCGACCCGCGCCCCGTCGAGGCGCCCTTCCTCGATGCCGACCGAGCTGGCTTCCAGCGCGCAGGCCTGCGCGCCCTGGTCCGCGAAATCGGCGAGATAGCGCGCCAGCATCGCCGCCTCCGGCGTGGTGAAGCCGGTTTCCGCCTGCTCGTCGGGGAAGCCCGCGCCGAGCGTGCCGATCACCGCGCAGTGGCGCGGATGCAGCCGGGCCAGCCACTGGCTGATGCTGGTCTTGCCGTTGGTGCCGGTGACCGCGATCAGCGACAGGCGTTCGCTCGGCTGGCCGAGCACGGCATGCGCCAGCGGTCCGCACAGCCGGCGCAGGTCCGGCGCGCCGAGGTTCGGCAGGCGCCACTCGTCGCGCCAGGCGAAGCCGTCGCCGGACTGCCAGAGCACGGCGGCGGCGCCGCGCGCGATGGCGTCCGGGATGTAGGCGCGCCCGTCGGCGAAGTCGCCGGGGAAGGCCGCGAACAGGTCGCCGGGCCGCACGCGGCGGCTGTCGTCGGCCACGCCGCGCGGCTGCACGCCCTGCGCGGCCAGCTCGCGCAGCAGCGTCGACACGTCGGCGAAGCACGGCGCCGCGCTCACAGCCTTTCCCTTTCCGCACGGCCGTTGCGCGCGGCGGCCTGCACCACCGGCGCGTCCGGCAGGACGCCGAGCGTGCGCAGCGCGCCGCCCATCACCCGCGAAAACGTCGGGCCGGCGACGTCGCCGCCGTAGTGCACGCCGGCGCTCGGCTCGTCGATCATCACCGCCACCACCAGCCGCGGATCGGACACCGGCGCGAAGCCGACGAACGACGCCACGTATTTCTTGACGTACTGCCCGCCCTCGATTTTGTACGCCGTGCCGGTCTTGCCGCCGACGCGGTAGCCCGGAATCTGCGCCTTCGGCGCCGTGCCGCCGGGCTGGGTGGCCATCTCCAGCATGGCCCGCACCTCGCGCGTGGTCTGCTGGCTGAACACCGGCGTGGCGCGCACCGGCGCCCCGTCGGTCTTGGTCAGCGTCAGCGGGATGATGTCGCCCTCGCGGGCGAAGATGGTGTAGGCGCGGGCGAGCTGCATCAGCGACACCGACAGGCCGTGGCCGTAGGACATGGTGGCCTGCTCGATCGGCCGCCAGGATTTCCACGGCCGCAGCCGGCCGGTGACCTCGCCGGGGAAGCCCAGTCCGGGCGCCTGCCCCAGCCCGATGGCCTCGTACATGTTCCACATCTGTTCCGGTGTGAGCATCGCGGCGATCTTCGCCGTGCCGACGTTGGACGACTTCTGGATCACCTGCGCGACGGTCAGCGGGCCGTGCGGATGCGCGTCGGAGATCGTCGCCGTGCCGATGGTCAGGCGGCCCGGAGCGCAGTTGATCACGGTGTCGAAGCGCACCTTGTTGGCCTCCAGCGCCAGCGCCGCGGTGAAGGGCTTCATCACCGAGCCGGGTTCGTAGGTGTCGGTCAGCGCGCGGTTGCGCAGCTGCGCGCCGGTCAGGCGCTCGCGATTGTTCGGGTTGTAGGTCGGCCAGTTGGCGAGCGCCAGGATTTCGCCGGTGCGCACGTCGGCCACCACCACGCCGCCGGCCTTGGCCTTGAAATCCTCGACGGCCTGCTTGAGCTGGCTGTAGGCGATGTACTGGATTTTCGAGTCGAGCGCCAGATGGATGTCCTTGCCGTCCTGCGGCGAGCGGATCGAACCGACGTCCTCGACGATCTGGCCGCGCCGGTCCTTGATCACCGAACGGCTGCCGGGATGGCCGAGCAGCTGCCCCTGGAACGCCAGTTCGACGCCCTCCAGCCCCTTGTCGTCGACGCCGGTGAAGCCGACGATGTGCGCCGTCATCTCGCCGGTCGGGTAGTAGCGGCGGTATTCGCGGTCCTGGCCGATGCCGGGCAGCTTGAGGGCCGCCACCCGCTCGCCGATTTCCGGCGGCAGCTGGCGCTTGAGGAAGACGAAGGTCTTGTCGCTGGCCAGCCGGCGCGCCAGTTCCTTGACGTCCATCTCGAGCAGGCCGGCCAGCTGGCGCGTCTGTTCGGGCGTCAGCCGGGCATCGGCGGGAATGGCCCAGATCGACTTCATCGGCGTGGATACGGCCAGCACGTCGCCGTGGCGGTCGGAAATCCGGCCGCGCGAGGCGGAAATCTCGAGGTCGCGGCGATAGCGCGATTCGCCCTTCTCCTGCAGGAAATCCTCGTTCAGCACCTGCAGATAGAACGAGCGCCCGATCAGCACGGCGAAGCTGGCCAGGATCAGCAGCGCCATCAGGCGGGAGCGCCACGCCGGCAGGCGCAGCTTGAGCACCGGGCTCTCGGCGAATTTATGCGCGCGCGCGCCGTTGAAATTCATCATCGCCCGCCTCCGGGCACGGCGGTGAGGATTCGGGCCGGTTCCGGCACGCGCATTTTCAGCTTCTCGCGGGCGATCTTCTCGATGCGCGGCGAAGTCGCCCAGGTCGACAGTTCGAGCTGCAGCTGGCCGAACTCGACCTCCAGCTGGCGGGCGCGTTCCTGCTCGGCCTCGATCGCCTGGAACAGCTTGCGCGCCTTGTGCTGGGACGTCACCAGGCCCAGGGCGCAGACCAGGATGGCCAGCAGCAGCAGGACGTTCAAGCGCACCATTTCAGGCCGCCCTCCGTGCCGGGCCGCCGTCCAGCCGTTCGGCGACGCGCATCACGGCGCTGCGCGCGCGCGGATTGGCCGCCACCTCCTCGTCGCCGGCCTTCACCGGCTTGCCGACCAGGCGCAGGCGCGGCAACGGCAGTTCGGCGGAACGCAGCGGCAGATGCTTGGGCAGCATGTCGCTCGACTGCTCGCGCATGAAATGCTTGACGATGCGGTCTTCGAGCGAATGGAAACTGATCACCACCAGCCTGCCGCCGGTCTTCAACACGTCCACGGCCTGCGGCAAGGCTAGCGCGAGCTGCTCGAGCTCCTGATTGACGTGAATCCGTAGAGCCTGAAAGGTACGCGTCGCCGCATCCTGGCCGGGCTCGCGGGTCCGCACGGCTTCGCGTACGAGCGCGGCGAGCTGGTGGGTGGTTGCAAGAGGCCGCTCGCTCCGAGCAGCCACAATCTTCTTTGCAATCTGGAAAGCAAACCGTTCTTCGCCATAATTTCTGATCACCTCCGTAATTTTCTGCACGTCCGCCGTCGCCAGAAACGACGCGGCGGTCTCTCCCTGCGTGGGGTCCATGCGCATGTCCAGCGGCGCATCGAAACGAAAGCTGAACCCCCGCCCCCCTTCATCGATCTGCGGCGACGACACGCCGACGTCCAGCAGCACGCCGTCCACCGCCGCGCAGCCGGATTCCCGCGCCGCCGCTTCCAGCTCGGCGAACGGGCGATGCAGCGCCGTGAACCGCCGGTCCCCTATTTCCCGCGCCGCGGCGATGGCCTGCGGATCGCGGTCGAGCGCCAACAGGCGCCCGTCCGGCCCCAGCCGTTCGAGAATCGCGCGCGCATGCCCGCCGCGCCCGAACGTGCCGTCCACGTAGATGCCGGAGGATTTGATCGCTAGCGCCTTGACCGCCTCCTGCAACAGCACGGTCCGATGCGCCGGGACCATGCTCACAGCGCCAGGTCCTCGAGCCCCGGCGGCAGCGAGTGGTCGCCCATGCCCAGAAAGACCTCCTGCTGCTGTCGCCAGCCCGCATCCGACCAGATTTCGAAATGCGTCCCCTGGCCGACCAGCCAGACCTGCTTCTCGAACTGGGCGAACTGCCGCAACTCCGGCGACACCAGCAGCCGGCCCGCCGAGTCCAGGACTTCGTCGCGCGCGTTGCCGACCAGCAGGCGCTTGATCGCCGCCGACTGCGGATTGAGGCTGGACGCCGCCAGCACCTTGTCCCGGATGGGCTCCCAGGCGGGCGCGGGATAGAGCAGCAGGCAGCGATGCGGATGCGCGGTCAGCACGAGCTGCCCCGCCGACGCGGCGGCGAGCGTCTCGCGGTGCCGAGCCGGTATGGCCAGCCGCCCTTTGGCGTCGAGACTCAGCGCTGTCGCTCCTTGAAACATCACATCCATACTCCTGCCCATGCGGAAGAGTCTACTCTCCCACTTTTTACCACCACGCCCCACTTTAAGTTAAAAACGTCAGGTATGGCAAGAGGTTTTTTGCAGTTTTTTTCAATGACTACAAAGACTTAGAGCGCATTTCAATAAATTGCCTTTGAAAAAATACTCTTTAAAAACAAAGTGAAGAAAAATTTATTTAAAGTAATTTATCACCAGACGTGGTACGGAAAGCGTTCGGGAACCGTGTGGCAAAAAATACCCGGATGCATGAAGGCAAAAAAAAGCGGCAGGCTCTTTCCGGAGCCTGCCGCTGCCGTTGCGAAAACTATTTGCCGGTTTTTTGCCCCCGGCGCGCCGTCAATCGGGCTTGATGCCGGAACGCGCGATCACCGCCGTCCATGCCGCCGTCTCGCTCTTGAGCAGCGCGGCGAACTGTTCGGGCGATCCGCCCGCGACTTCCGCCCCGCCGGCCAGCAGCTTCTGCTTCACTTCGGGGGTTTCCAGGATCTTGCCGATGGCCTTGTTCAATTGCAGCACCACTTCCTTCGGCGTGGCGGCCGGCGCGAGGAAGCCATTCCACGTGGTCGCGTCGAAGCCCGGGTAGCCCTGCTCGGCGATCGTCGGCAGGTCCGGCAGCGCGGCCGAACGCTTGGCGTTCGACACCGCCAGCAGCTTGACCTTGCCGTCGCGCAGCAGCGGCTGCACGTTGGACAGGGCGGCGAAGAGCACCTGCACGTCGCCGCGCCCCAGCGCCAGCGAGGCCGCCGGGCCGCCGTTGAACGGGATATGCAGCAGGAACGTGTCGCTCTTCATCTTGAGCAGTTCCATGGCCAGGTGCGACAGCGAGCCGTTGCCGACCGAGGCGTAGTCGATCTTGCCCGGCCGGTTCTTGGCCAGCGCCACCAGTTCCTTGACCGAATTGACCTTGAGATCGGTACGCACGGCGAGCACGTTGGGCTGGGTCACGGCCAGGATGATCGGCGCGAAATCGCGCTGCGGGTCGTAGGGCAGCTTGGGAAACATCGACGGCGCCACGGTGATCGGGCCGTTGTAGGCGAGCAGGAAGGTGTGCCCGTCGCGCGCCTTGGCCACGGCGTCCGCGCCGATCGTGCCGCCGGCGCCGCCCTTGTTGTCGACGATCACCGTCTGGCCGAGCATGCCGCCGAGCTTTTCGGCGACCAGCCGCGCCACGATGTCGACCGAACTCCCGGCCGGCGTCGGCACCACGAAACGGACCGTCTGCGTCGGCCAGGTCTGCGCGTGCGCGCCCATCGGCAGCACGACCGCGATCAACGCGGCGAGCAACGCCTTCCCCAAGCGAATGCTGTTCAACATTTCCCTCGTCCTTTGTGAATGAGATCGGAATACCCGGCAACGGGAACCACCGGGCAGTGTACCACCGTGAAAACATCGCCGCCTTCATCGGCGGCGGTGAATGAAGAAGTGGGAAGCCGGCCGATAAGCCGGGTTCTGTCGTGGGCAACCATTCCTCTAGGCGCATCGTTGCCGATGCGCTCGAGCGGCCTACCCGGAAGCAGCGCGAGCCACGCCATGCGCTTCCCTATTTGGCCTTGCTTCGGATGGGGTTTGCCGTGCCGTCCGTGTTACCACGTCCGCGGTGGGCTCTTACCCCGCCGTTTCACCCTTGCCGTTCCGGGTTGCCCCGGACTTGGGCGGTCTGCTCTCTGTTGCACTTTCCGTCGCCTTCGCCTCGCGGCTTATAGCGCCCGGCCGTTAGCCGGCATCCTGCTCTGTGAAGCCCGGACTTTCCTCCCCGCGCCGAAGCGCGCAGCGGTTGCCTGGCCGACTTCCCGCGGCCATTATACGCGGGCCGGCCGGCGTTCAGTTGGCCGCGGGCGGCACGGCGCCGGGCGCGGCGGAGAAGACCAGGCTGTCGCCGCGCATCTCGAAGGTGCCCATCAGGGGCCCGGTGCCGCCCTCCGGCACGGCGTCGAGCCTGGCGAAGCCCTCGCAGGTGCGCGTCTCGACCACGTACATGCGGTTCTCCTGGCGCAGAATCCACGCATCGTTGCCCGGCGCGAAAACCTCGACCTTGGCGTCGAGGCCGGCTTCCGGCATGGCGTGCCGGCGCATGCAGTCGGGCATGCGCGAGGCCACCACGGCGTACTCGGCCTTTTTCGCCCACGGCGCGCCGATCACCCGGATCAGGCTCAGCGAATGCGCACCGCCCTTGATCTCGAAGGTGGCGCGCTGATCCGAGCACGCGGCGAGCAGCGGCAGCACAAGCAGAGGGAGCAGGCGGGCCAGGCTCACGATGATTCTCCTTTCGATCGGGCACGCGACATCAGCCGACCAGTTTCCACGCCACCGGTTCGCCGGCGCGCAGGGGCACCAGCTCGCCGCCGTCGGCGTACGGCAGGCTGGCCGGCACGGTCCAGGTTTCCTTTTCCAGGGTCACCGATCCCTGATTGTGCGGCAGGCGGTAGAAATCGGCGCCGTGGAAGCTGGCGAAGGCTTCCAGCCGGTCCAGGGCGCCCGCCTGCTCGAACGCCTCGGCGTACAGTTCGAGCGCCGACAGGGCCGTATAGCACCCCGCGCAGCCGCAGGCGGCTTCCTTGGCATGGCGCGCATGCGGCGCCGAGTCGGTGCCGAGGAAGAACTTCGGGCTGCCCGACGCGGCCGCCCGCAGCAGCGCCGCGCGGTGCGTCTCGCGCTTCAACACCGGCAGGCAGTAGTAATGCGGGCGCACGCCGCCGGCGAAGATGGCGTTGCGGTTGTAGAGCAGATGATGCGCGGTGATCGTCGCCGCGACGTTGTCGCCGGCGGCGGCGACGAATTCGGCGGCTTCCCGCGTGGTGATGTGCTCGAACACCACGCGCAGTCCGGGATGCCTCTTGAGCAGCGGCTGCAGCACGGTCTCGATGAACACGCGCTCGCGGTCGAACAGGTCGATCGCCGGGTCGGTGACTTCGCCATGCATCAGCAGCGGCATGCCGGCCTTCTCCATCTCGGCGAGCGCCGCCTCGCATTTGCCGAGGTCGGTCACGCCGGCGTCGGAATTGGTGGTGGCGCCGGCGGGATACAGCTTGACCGCCTTGACGAAGCCGCTGTCCAGGGCGCGCCGGATTTCGTCGGCCGGCGTGTTGTCGGTGAGATAGAGCGTCATCAGCGGTTCGAAACGCGCGCCCTCCGGCAGCGCTGCCAGGATGCGCCGCCGGTAGTCGGCGGCGGCGGCCACCGTGGTGACCGGCGGACGCAGGTTGGGCATGACGATGGCGCGCGCGAACTGGCGGGCGCTGTGCGGCAGGACGGCGCGCAGCGCCTCGCCGTCGCGCAGGTGCAGGTGCCAGTCGTCGGGGCGGGTGAGGGTGATTCGCATGGTGTTCGTTCCGGATCGAATGCCTGAATTCTAGTTGAAAGCCGGGCGCGCCACGATGGGCGGCGGCTACTTGCGCAGCTGCAGCGCCCGCTCGTACAGCGCGTTCTTCGCCGCGCCGGTGATGGCGTGCGCCAGCTTCGCCGCCTGCTTGACCGGCAGCCCCTCGTCGAGCAGCAGTTGCAGGACCCGCTCCCCTTCGCCGTCGTCGCCGGCCGGCGGCGCGCCGGAGACGATCAGCACGAACTCGCCGCGCCGGCGGTTGGCGTCCGCTTCCAGCCAGCTCGGCGCCTCGCCGAGCGGGCACGCATGGACGGTTTCGAACAGCTTGGTCAGCTCGCGGGCCAGCACCAGCGTGCGCCCGGGCCCGAACACGGCGAGCAGCGAGGCGACCGTCTCCGCGATGCGGTGCGGCGCCTCGTAGAACACCAGCGCGTAGCGCAGGTCCGCCAGCTCGCGCAGGGCGTCTTCCCGCTGCCGCGCCTTGGCGGGCAGGAAGCCGTAGAACAGGAAATGCGGTTCGGCCAGGCCGGAAGCGGACAGTGCCGTCACGGCCGCGCACGGTCCCGGCAGCGGCACGACCCGGTGGCCCGCCGCGCGCACGCGCGCCACCAGCCGGGCGCCGGGATCGGAAACGGCCGGGGTGCCGGCGTCGCTGATCAGCGCCACCGACTCGCCTTCGTCCAGGCGGGCGACGACCTGCTGCGCCGCAGCCTCCTCGTTGTGCTCGTGCGCCGCCAGCAGGCGCGCCGCAACGCCGAAATGCCGGAGCAGCGGCGCGCTGTGCCGGGTGTCCTCGCACGCCACCCAGGCGACGCGGCGCAGCACCTCGACCGCGCGCGGCGTCATGTCCGAGAGGTTACCGAGCGGCGTCGGCACCACATATAATGCGGGGGATTCTTCTGTCATGCGTTTTATCGGGCGGCGATGAACGACAACGATACCACGACGCACCTCGGCCAACGCGCCGAAGACCTGGCGGCCCGCTTTCTCGAACGGCGCGGCCTGGCGGTGATCGCGCGCAACCACCGCTGCCGCGGCGGGGAAATCGATCTGGTCTGCCGGGACGGCCGGACGCTGGTCTTCGTCGAAGTGCGCCTGCGGCGCAACGGCGACTTCGGCGGCGCCGCGGCGAGCATCACCCCGGCCAAGCAGCGGCGCGTCGTCCTCGCCGCGCGGCACTACCTGAGCGCGACGGGAAGGCACGGCGACGCCTGCCGTTTCGACTGCGTCCTGCTCGACGGCAAGCGCCTGGAATGGATCAGGGATGCGTTTGCCGCGGACTAGCCTCGCCGTGCTCTGGCTGCTGGCGCCGGCGGCAGCCGCCGCCGAATCGGTCGGGATGCTGGTGCAGAATTCGCCGCTCGCCGGCAGCCAGCACTATGCGGCCAGCAAGGTATGGAACGAGATCCGCGTGGGCGACCGCCTGACGCTGGTGCGCGAGGCGGACAACCGGCACGACCGCCACGCCATCCGCGTCGAATGGCACGGCCACAAGCTCGGCTACGTACCCCGCGCCGAGAACCGCGCCGCCGCGCGGGTCCTCGACGCGGGCGAGCGGCTGGAGGCGCGCGTCACCCGCCTGCGCGACGACCCCGATCCGTGGCGGCGGATCGAATTTTCCGTGCATCTGATTCTGTAGGCTCGTAGTGCTAGACTAGCGCTCCGTCATCGCTACCCGTAATCACCCCATGGACCTGATCTCTCGCATCGGCCAGCATTTCACCGACAGCGCCCAGACCAAGCTCGACGCCATCGAGGCCTTGGCCGCGCCGATCGCCGGGGCCGTCGAACTGATGGTCGCCACGCTGGTCGGCAACGGCAAGATCCTGGCCTGCGGCAACGGCGGCTCGGCCGCCGACGCCCAGCATTTCGCGGCGGAGCTGGTCGGCCGTTTCGAGATGGAGCGCCAGGGCCTGGCGGCCGTCGCCCTGACCACCGACAGCTCGATCATGACCGCGCTGTCCAACGATTACGGCTACAAGGCCGTCTTCGAGCGGCAGGTGCGCGCCCTCGGCCAGCCCGGCGACCTGCTGCTGGCGATTTCCACCTCGGGCAATTCGCCGAGCGTGGTCGAAGCCGTCCGCGCGGCGCACGACAACGACCTGCGCGTGGTGGCGCTGACCGGCAAGGGCGGCGGGGACATCGGCCGCATGCTGCGCGACTCCGACGTGCATCTGTGCGTCCCGTCCGACCGCACCGCCCGCATCCAGGAAATTCATCTGCTGACCATCCACTGTCTGTGCGATGGCATCGATTGCCTGCTACTAGGAGTTGAGGAATGAAAAAGAAGCTGCTTGCCGCGCTGCTGCTCGGCGCCACCGTCCTTCCGGCCCTGCAGGGCTGCTTCCCGGTCGTCGCCGCCGGCGTCGGCACGGGCGTCATGGCCACGCTCGACCGGCGTTCGCTGGGCACGCAGACCGAGGATGAATCGATCGAATGGAAGGCCGGCTCCCGCGTCGGCGACAAGCTGCGCGACCGCGGCCACTTCAATTTCACCAGCTACAACCGCAAGGTGCTGATCACCGGCGAAGTGGCCTCGGAGGACTACAAGGCCGAAGCCGAACGCATCGTGGGGGGGATCGCCAACGTGCAGGGCGTGTACAACGAACTCGTCGTCGGGCCGTCGTCCTCGCTGACCGACCGCAGCAACGACTCGTTCATCACCTCCAAGGTCAAGAGCCGGTCGGTCGACAACGGCAAGTTCAATCCGCTGCACGTCAAGGTGGTCACCGAGGCCGGCACCGTGTTCCTGCTCGGGATGCTCACCCAGGCCGAGGCGGACGCGGCGATCCAGGTCGCCCGCACCACGTCGGGCGTCAGGAAGGTCATCCCGCTGTTCGAGACGATCACGCCGGCCAGGGCGCGCGAACTCGACGTCTCGCAGCCCGACCAGAGAGCCGCGCCCGCCGCCGAGTCCAAGGCGCCCTGACGGAATGGGGACTGCTTCCCTCGATATGATGCCTGCCCGTCCCGACGCCTATCCCAGCCCCGTGTTCGAAGCCAAGATCGCCGCTCCCGGCGACCTCGCCGCTCGCCTGGCCGGATTGCCGCGCCCGCTGGTGTTCACCAACGGCTGCTTCGACATCCTGCACCGCGGCCACGTCACCCTGCTGGCGCAGGCACGCGCGCTCGGCGCCTCGATGGTGGTGGCGCTCAACACCGACGCCTCGGTCAGACGCCTGGGCAAGGGCGACGACCGGCCGGTCAACGCGCTGGCCGACCGGCTGGCGGTGATGGCGGCGCTCGAATGCGTCTCGCTGGTCACCTGGTTCGACGAGGACACGCCGCTCGCGCGCATCCTCGACTGCCGCCCCGACGTGCTGGTCAAGGGCGGCGACTGGCCGGTCGAGAAGATCGTCGGCAACGCCGAGGTCAGCGGCCGGGGCGGCCGGGTGGTGTCGATCCCGTTCATCCACCAGAAGTCCACCACGGCGCTGCTGGAAAAGATCAGGCGGCTGTAGCCGGCTTCCGAAAAACGCGCGGAGGCGCGGAGCGCACGGAGTTTGCCATCTTTCTCCGTGCCCGCCGCAGTCAACTTTCCACCGCCGTATCCGCCGTCAGGCGATCGCCTCGGCGTCCCGGCGCATCGCCGCAATGTCCGCCGCGTCGAGGACGAGGTCGCCGCCCTTGGCGTTGTCTTCGATCTGGTGCAGCTTGCGCGCGCCGCACAGGACGTTGACGTTGCTGCCGTTGCCCTGCGCCGCCGTCCAGGCGATCACCAACTGGGTCATCGTGCAGTCGTACTTGCGGCACAGCGGCGCCCACGTGTCCGCCAGGGCCACGATCTTCGGCAGGTTCTCGGGCTGGAACCATTTGACCCGGTTGCGCGCCGCGCCCATGTGCACCTGCGAACCGTCGGTGATCTTGCCGGTCAGGATGCCGCGTTCGAGCGGGGAATAGGCCTGGAAGGTCACGCCGTACTGGCTGCACAGGCCGAACAGGCGGTCGCCGACGCCGCGGTCGAGCATGCTGTATTTTTCCTGGATCAGGTCGAGCTGGCCGGCATGCACGTATTCGAGGAACTGCGCGTCGCTCAGGTTGGAGGCGCCGATCGCGCGGATCTTCCCCTGCTGCTTGAGTTCGGCGAGGCAGCCCATGGTGTCGGCGATCGGGCAGGGAAACTCGGGCAGTTCCTGCCAGTGCACGATGTAGATGTCGATGTAGTCGGTCTGCAGGCGGCGCAGGCTCATCTCGATTTCCTCGACGAGCCGTTCCGGGCGCGTGTTGCGCACGACGCGCACGCCGTCGCGCTCCATCATGAAGGCGCCTTCCTGGATGTCCCAGCGCAGCCCGCATTTGGTGGACAGTACGTAGTCGCCGCGCCGTCCGGCCAGCGCCTTGCCGACCACTTCCTCGCTGTGCCCCAGCCCGTACGCCGGCGCCGTGTCGAGCAGCGTGACGCCGAGCTCGCGCGCGCGATGGATGGTACGCACCGACTCCGCGTCGTCGCTCGCCCCCCACATGCTGTCGCCGCCGATGGCCCACGCCCCGATGCCGACGACCGACGCTTCGGTTCCCGATTTTCCGATTTTCATGGTACGCATCGACACACTCCTTGTTCTGGCGAAAACGGTATTATCCCTCGTTTTTTTCGGGTGTCCGGCGGGCGCGGCACCCTCATTTGTTTATCTCAAGGAAAGCGAACAATGGAATCATCGGAAAAACTGTTCAGGCTCGACGGACGCCGCGCGCTGATCACCGGCTCGACCCAGGGCATCGGACTGGCCCTGGCCTACGGCCTGGCCGGCGCGGGCGCCACGGTGGTGCTCAACGGCCGCGACGCGGAGCGCGTGGCGGCGGCGGCCGAAAAGATGCGCGCCGACGGCTGCGCGGCCGAGTGCGCGGCGTTCGACGCGACGCAGCAGGCCGCGGTCGCGGTCGCGATCGACCGCGTCGAACGGGACCACGGGCCGATCGACATCCTGATCAACAACGCCGGCATCCAGCGCCGCGCGCCGCTGGAGGACTTTCCGGGCGAGCACTGGGAGGCCATCCTGGCCAACAACGTCAGCAGCGTTTTCTATGTGTCGCAGGCCGTCGCCCGGCACATGATTCCGCGCGGCCGGGGCAAGATCATCAACATCTGCTCGGTGCAGAGCCAGCTCGGCCGCCCGACGATCGCGCCCTACACCGCCTCCAAGGGCGCCGTCGCCAACCTGACCAAGGGCATGTGCGCCGACTGGGCGAAATACGGCATCCAGGCCAACGGCCTGGCGCCCGGCTATTTCGCCACGGAGATGAACAAGGCGCTGGTCGAGAACGAGGATTTCTCCGCCTGGCTGTGCAAGCGCACGCCGGCCGGACGCTGGGGGCGGGTCGAGGAACTCAACGGCGCGGCGATCTTCCTCGCCGCCGATGCGTCGAGCTTCGTCAACGGCCAGATCATCTACGTCGACGGGGGGATGACCAGCTGCGTCTGAGGTCCGCGGCCGCGCTACAATGCGCGGCTTCCCAGGACCCTCACCGCATGCCCATGACTCCCCGCGAAACCACCACCGTCGCCTTGCCGCCGCCGGCAACCGAAGGCGGCAAGCCGCTGCTGACCGCCATCCGCGAGCGCCGTTCGAGCCGCGCGTTCAGCGACCGGCCGCTGCCGCCGCAGACCCTTGCCAACCTGCTGTGGGCCGCCATCGGCGTCAGCGATCCCGAGGGCGGCCGGCTGACCGTGCCGAACGCCCGCAGCCGCCATGAGATCGACGTGTTCGTGATCACCGCGGCCGCGACGTACCGCTACGACATTCCGCGCCACGCGCTGGAGACGGTGACCACGGCCGACCTGCGCGCGCTCGCCGGCAAGCAGGACTTCGTCGCCACCGCGCCGGTCAACCTGATCTACGTCGCCGACTACGCGCGGATGCCCGACCTCACCGCCGAGCAGCAACTGGTGTACGGCTCCACCGACGTCGGGTTCAGCGTGCAGAACGCCTACCTCTACTGCGCCTCGGCCGGACTGGCGACCGTGGTGCGCGGCTCGGTCGACCGCGAGGCCCTGGGCCGGGCGCTCGGGCTGGGACCGCAGCAGCGCATCATCCTGGCGCAGTGCGTCGGGTGGCCCGCCGCCGCTGCCTGAACCCGCCAAGCGGAAGACGGGCAAAAAGAAGCGGCCGTTCCCGCCGGGGACGGCCGCCGCATGCCTTGCAGGCGAGGCTCAGAGGCGCTGCTCGACCCAGCCCTGGACCGAGGCCAGCGCCGCCGGCAGCTTGTCCGGCTCGGTACCGCCGGCCTGCGCCATGTCCGGGCGGCCGCCGCCCTTGCCGCCGACCTGCTGGGCGACGAAATTGACCAACTCGCCGGCCTTGACCTTGCCGGTCAGGTCGGACGTCACGCCGGCGATCAGCGTCACCTTGCCGCCGCTGGCCGTGGCCAGGACGACCGCCGCGCTCCTGAGCTTGTCGCGCAGCTTGTCCATCGTCGCGCGCAGGGCGTTGACGTCGGCGTCGTCCAGCGTCGCCGCCAGGACCTTGGCGCCTTTCACCGCGACGGCCCGGTCGACCAGCCCGTCGCCCTGCGCCGCTACCTGCTTGCTCTTCAGCAGCGCCAGTTCGCGTTCGAGCTGGCGCACCTGGTCGAGGATCGAATAGACGCGGGCCTGCACGTCGCTGGGCTGCACTTTCAGCGTGCCGGCCACGCCGCCGAGCGCCGTTTCCATGCCTTGCATGTAGGCCAGGGCGACGTCGCCGGTGATCGCCTCGACGCGGCGGATGCCGGCCGCCACGCCGCCCTCGGCGACGATGGTGAACATGCCGATGTCGCCGGTGCGGCGGACGTGCGTGCCGCCGCACAGTTCGCGCGACGAGCCGATGTCGATGACCCGCACCATATCGCCGTACTTCTCGCCGAAGAGCATCATCGCGCCGAGCTTCTGCGCTTCGCCGATCGGCATCACGCGGTGCAGGCAATCGGCGTTTTCCAGGATTTCCGCGTTGACGATGTGCTCGACGCGGCGGATTTCCTCGTCGGTCATCGGCTGGCCGTGCACGAAGTCGAAGCGCGTCTTGTCCGGATCGACCTGCGAGCCCTTCTGCTGCACGTGTTCGCCGAGCACCTGGCGCAGGGCCTTGTGCATCAGGTGCGTGGCCGAATGGTTGCGCATGGTGCGCTTGCGCGCCACCAGGTCCACCCGGGCGCTCACCATGTCGCCGACCTTGAGGCTGCCGGTCTTCAGCACGCCCTGGTGGCCGAAGACGGCGGCCTGGATCTTCTGGGTGTCCTCGACCGCGAAGATGCCCTGCGCCGACTGCAGCACGCCGCGGTCGCCGACCTGGCCGCCGGATTCGGCGTAGAACGGCGTCTCGTCGAGCACCACCGTGCCGGTGTCGCCTTCGTGCAGTTCGCCGACCGGCGAACCTTCCTTGTACAGCGCCAGCACCTTGCCCTTGAACTCCAGCGTGTCGTAGCCGTGGAAGGTGGTCTCCGGCCCCTGGTACTCAAGGGCGGCGGCCATCTTGAACTTGCCGGCGGCGCGCGCCAGTTCCTTCTGGCGGTTCATCGCCGCCTCGAAACCGGCGGCGTCGACGGTCACGCCGCGCTCGCGGCAGATGTCGGCGGTCAGGTCGAGCGGGAAGCCGAAGGTGTCGTGCAGCTTGAACGCCGTCTCGCCGTTGAACACGCCCTTGCCGTCCATCGCCGCCAGTTCGCTTTCGAGAATCGCCATGCCGTGCTCGATGGTGGCGAAGAAGCGGTCCTCCTCCTGCTTGAGCACTTCGGTGACGCGCTTTTCGCCGCTGACCAGCTCCGGATAGGCGCCACCCATCTCGGCGACGAGGTCGGGCACCATGCGGTGGAAGAAGGCCGCCCGCGCGCCGAGCTTGTAGCCGTGGCGGATGGCGCGGCGGATGATGCGGCGCAGCACGTAGCCGCGCCCCTCGTTGCCGGGAATGACGCCGTCGGCGATGAGGAAGGAGCAGGCGCGGATGTGGTCGGCCAGCACGCGCAGCGACGGGCTCGCCATGTCCGCGCCGCTGGTCTCGCGCGCCGCGGCCTTGACCAGGTTCTGCAGGAGGTCGATGTCGTAGTTGCTGTTGACGTGCTGCAGCACCGCGGCGATGCGTTCCAGGCCCATGCCGGTGTCGACCGAGGGCTTGGGCAGCGGGTGCATGACGCCCTGATCGTCGCGGTTGAACTGCATGAACACGTTGTTCCAGATCTCGATGTAGCGGTCGCCATCCTCGTCGGGCGAGCCGGGCGGCCCGCCGGGGATGTGCTCGCCGTGGTCGTAGAAGATCTCGGTGCACGGGCCGCACGGCCCGGTGTCGCCCATCATCCAGAAATTGTCGGAGGCGTAGCGCCCGCCCTTGTTGTCGCCGATGCGCACGACGCGCTCGGCGGGCAGGCCGATGACCTTGTGCCAGATCTCGTAGGCCTCGTCGTCCTCGGCGTATACGGTCGCCCACAGGCGGTCCTTGGGCAGCTTGAAGACCTCGGTCAGCAGTTCCCAGGCGTAGGTGATCGC
>JADHEE010000368.1_pt1 | contig 19246 bp, 17 predicted proteins | sample 8952401 | NCBI WGS metagenome assembly JADHEE01 (sample SAMN16124438, study PRJNA663242) | bioreactor sludge metagenome | isolation source: sludge (ammonium) | place: India:Bengaluru | collected 2019-02-28
CCATGAATTCCGCGAAGTCCGGGTCCTCGGCGATGTAGGCCTGGACCGGCGCGTCCATCCCGGTGAATTCGCGCAGCGCGTCGACGTAATGCGGGTTGCGCAGGAACCGCACGTCGAACACCAGGTCCGCCTCGCGCGGCAGGCCGCGGCGGAACGAGAACGAGGTGACGAACACGTGCAACCCTGCGTTCGCCGCGCCGTATCGGGTGGATAACATGGTCTTGAGCGACGCGGCGGGCAAGTCGGTGGTGTCGATCACGTCGTCGGCGGACATCCGCAGCGGCTCGATCAGCTGGCGTTCGAGCGCGATGCCGTCGAGCAGCGGGCGGTCGACCGCGAGCGGATGCCGCCGCCGGGTCTCGGTGTAGCGCCGTTGCAGCGCCTCGTCGTCGCAATCGAGGAACAGGATGCGCGGCTTCAGCCCGCCGATCTTCTCCACGTCGCGCAGCAGGCGGCGCATGCCCTTGACGTCGAAGTCGCGGGTGCGGATGTCGACGCCGATCGCCATCGGGCGGCGCACGGTCTGGTATTCCGCCCAGGTGTTGGCCTCCTCGCCCACCATGTGGCGCAAGAGGAACAGCGGCACGTTGTCCACCGCCTCGTAGCCCAGGTCCTCGAAGGTCTTGAGCGCGGTCGACTTGCCCGCGCCGGACATTCCGGTGATGACGACGATATCGCGGGTCGGCGGAGAGGGCGAAGGGGTCATGTCACGGGCTCGGGGATCGGCGACCGAGGGCGAGGTCCAGCGCCACGCCCACCACCGCCACGGCGGAGGCGGCGAATCCCCACAGATCGACGCAGGGCACCGCCACGCCCGCGAGGTCGCGGCTGGCGGGATCGGGCATGCGCGCCACCAGGGCGGGGTCGGAGACCAGGTTCACCGCGAGCGCGACCGGAAACGCGTCGGCGGGCGTCGCCGCGCCCGGCACGGTGACGACGCCGACGCCGCGCACCTCCATCATTCCGGCGATGGCGGCGGGCGGCAGGGCGTAGACCGCCCCGCCGTCGCGGCGGAGGCGGGTGCCGTCGTCGGCGATCAGGCGCGCGCCGCCGGCCACAAGGCGCAGCGCGAGGTCGGACTTGCCGCTGCCGGGCGGGCCGAAGATCAGCACCGCCCGCCCGTCGAGGGCGACGGCGGAGGCATGTTCGACGATGTCGTCCGAAGCGTGGGTCATGCCGTCACCGTCGCGCGGCGCGGTCCCCCTGTCAATGGCCGTGCGTCGCGGCGGGAGGCTGGAACCTTTGACGGAATTGCCGCGTTATCCCCGCAATCAGTTCCCGACCCGCCCTTCCGGCGCGACCCCGCGCCGTCCGGCGGGGCCGATAAAACCGAAAACGGAGAAACCATCATGGGCCTGTCCATCAAACCCCTTGCCGCCGCCCTCGCGCTCGGGTCCCTGTTCGTCTTCAGCGCGTGCGCGGAGACCAGGACCAGCGAAAGCACCGGCCAGTACCTCGACGACACCGGCATCACCAGCAAGGTGAAGGCGAAGATCCTCCAGGACGACCAGTTGAAGGTCCTCCAGATCGGCGTCTCGACCTACAAGGGCGTGGTCCAGCTTTCCGGCTTCGTCGACAGCACCGCGATGAAGGCCCGCGCCACCCAGGTGGTGAAGAGCGTCGAAGGCGTCGAGAGCGTCGAGAACGACCTGGTGGTGAAGCCGTAAACAGTCCCCCCGGCGGACGGGCAATCCCCCCACCTCCCCCAGGTGTGCCCGTCCGCATCCCCTTGATCCGCCTCCGACGGCCTGCGCGATCCCGCGCGGGCCGTTTTTTTTCGACGTCAGTAGGGATAGGGCGGCATCAGGCGGGGAAAGCGGATGATGAAGCGCGCGCCCGGCGTGCCCGCCCCCTCGGCCTCGGCGCGGTTGACCGCGCCGATCCAGCCGCCCAGGCCCTGGACGATCTGCCGCGAGATCGCGAGCCCGAGGCCCGAATGGGTGCCGAACTTCTCGCCCGGCGGGCGCTCGGTGTAGAAGCGGTCGAAGATCGCCTCCTCCTTGCCCTCGGGGATGCCCGGGCCGTCGTCGTCGACCTCGACCACCACCACCGGCCCCTGCACCGTCACGTCCGGATAGCCGCGCAGGACGATCTCGCCGCCGGGCGGACTGAAAGTCACGGCGTTGCGGATGAGGTTGCGGAACACCTGCACCAGGCGGCCCTCCGAGCCCATCACCCACAGCCCGTCGTCGCCATGGATGTCGAGGCGGAAGCGCACCGCCTCGGGCTCGCCCGCGATGCTCTCCACCTCGATCATCGCCGAGAGCATGGCGGCAAGGTTCAAGGGCACCACCTGGGTCTTCATCAGTTCGGCGTCGACGCGCGACATGTCGGCCACGTCGCTGATCAGGCGGTCGATGCGCTGCACGTCCTCGGCGATGATCGCCAACAGGCGGCGGCGCGCCTCGGCGTCGTCGATGCGGCTCGCCGTCTCCACCGCGCTGCGCATCGAGCTGAGCGGGTTCTTGATCTCGTGCGCCACGTCGGCGGCGAAGCGCTCGGTCGCCTCGATGCGGTTCCACAGGGATTCGGTCATCTGCCCGAGCGCGACGGAAAGGTCGCCGATCTCGTCGTTGCGGCGCGACAGGTTGGGGATCGCGTGGCGTCCGCCCCGCCCGTCCTGCACCTTGGCGGCGGCGCGCGCGAGGCGGCGCACCGGGTGGATGATCGTGCCCGCCTGGTACCAGGAAAGCAGGATGGTGACGCCGAGCGTCGAGAGGAACAGCCGGAGGATCGCCTTGCGCACCTGGAAGACGTTGGCGTCGACCGAATCGGTGATGTCGTTGACCAGCACCGCGCCGACCACCTGCTTGTAGTACTGCACCGGTACCGCGACGCCGAGGACCTTGCCGTGCTCGCCGCGCCGCACCGCCTCCGCGGGCTCGCCGAAGCGGAGCGCGGTCTCGAGCTCGTCGTAGGCGGCGAACACGTCGACCGGGGATTCCTCGTAGGGCGCGATGCCGTCGCTGTTGGTGACCCGCCCGACGAGGCGCATCACCGCGTCGTTGAATTTCCGGAGCAGCATGTCGGCGGCGGGATAGAGGCGGACCGGCGGCAGGTCGGCGACCTCGACCACGCCGCCCGAGACGAACAGGTAGCGGCTGTCGGCAAGCAGGTCGCCGTGCGCGTCGAACAGCCGCACCCGCCGCCCGACGTGGCTCGACAACCGCCGCACCATGTGGCGTCCCTGGTCGGGCAACAGGCGGTAGCCGTGGCCGCCTTCGATGACCGCGGTCATGTTGCTGCCGGGCACGCCCCGGGTGCCGGGATCGCCCGAAACCGCGCTCTCGGCGATCGCGGCGGAGATCATCTCGCCCTGGTCGCGCAGGGATTCGAGTTCGGAGCGCAGCAGCCCCTGTTCGTAGGTGTCGAGGTAGAGCGCGCCGACCACGAGGAGGACCGGCGCCAGCAGGTTGACCGCGAGGATCTTGCGGGTGAGCGGCGAAATCCGCCGCTGTCGCCGCATCGTCCCGCCGGTCTCCGCTGGGCGGACGTCCTCCCCCGGCAGCGCCATTACTCGATCTTCTCGCGGTAGCGATAGCCGACGCCGTAGAGGGTCTCGATGTTGGCGAAGGTGTCGTCCTCGTCGCGGAACTTCTTGCGGATCCGCTTGATGTGGCTGTCGATGGTGCGGTCGTCGACGTAGATGTGCTCGCCATAGGCCACGTCGATCAGTTGGTCGCGGCTTTTCACGTGGCCGGGCCGCACCGCGAGCGCCTGGACGATCAGGAATTCGGTGACGGTGAGGTCGACCGGGCGGCTTTTCCACGCGCACATGTGGCGCGCCGGGTCGAGCACCAGGTCGCCGCGCACCAGGGCCTCCACCGAGACCGCGTCGGGGTCGCCGCCCGAGGCGCGGCGCTGCCGGCTGACCTCGCCGCGGCGCAGGAGCGAGCGGATGCGCTCGATCAGCAGGCGCTGCGAGAACGGCTTCTTGATGTAATCGTCCGCGCCCATCCTGAGGCCGAGCACCTCGTCCACCTCCTCGTCCTTCGAGGTGAGGAGGATCACCGGCACCGCCGACGTCTTGCGAAGCTCGAGCAGCATTTCCATGCCGTCCATGCGCGGCATCTTGATATCGAGCACGACGAGATCCGGCGGCTGGGCGAGGATCCCCGCCAGGCCTTCCGCGCCGTCGTGGTACATCACCACCTTGAAGCCCTCGGCCTCGAGGGCCATCGACACCGAAGCGAGAATGTTCCGGTCGTCGTCCACCAATGTAATCGTATAGGTCACGGTTCAGATCTCCCCCACACCGGCGCAAAGCGCCCGTCTCGGTAGCGCGCGATTGTGGCGAAAATCGCGCCCCTCCCGTATCCCCGCGAGCGTCCTTTTCAGCGCGCCGCGATTCCCCTCACCGTCACCGGAACGGTCACATGCCCGGCCTGGGCGAAGGTCAGCCCCAGGGTGTAAGTCTGCCCTTCCACCAGCGGCGCGCGCAAGCCGATTAGCATCACGTGGTCCCCACCCGGTCGGAGCGTCGCTTCCCCACCCGCAGGTACTAGGATACGCTCAACCGGGCGCATCCGCATCACTCCGCTGTCGTGAACGTGGGTGTGCAGTTCGACCGAGTCGGCGACCTCGGCGTCCGCGCCGAGCAACGTATCGTCATTCGCGCCCCGGTTCTCGACAACAAAAAACGCGGCCCCCGCGCCCGCGCCCGGCGGCGTGGCGCGCGACCACGCGTTCGCCACCGCGATCGGGCTTTCCGCCGCAGCCGTCCCGATTAGACAAAAGGCCAGCAACCCCGCGAAAATCAACCCATTCCTACCCAAAGCACGCATCGTCGTCTCCCGGAAGCAGATTGGCGGCGGCGCTCATCTTACGATGCGGCTTGGAATCGTCCACAGGTATTCGCACCAGAACGAAAGGGTGGTGTTTCGGTCCGCGCGTTGACGCGCTATTCTATCGCCACGTAAAAGTCAGGGGTTAGACCGCCGCCAGGACGGAGCCGCGCCAACGCGGCGCCCCGGCGGTTGCTTCGGCGCCTTTGTCCAGCGCCTCATAAATCAATACGGGGAGAACGTAACCGTGGAAAATCTGGGTTCGGTGATCACACAACGCAAAGCCGCGACGACCAATCCGAAGTTGCTGGCATGGGTGGATGAGATCGCCCGTCTGACGAAGCCCGACAGCATTTATTGGTGTGATGGGTCTCAGGAAGAATACGATCGCTTGTGCCAGAAGCTGGTCGACGCCGGGGCGTTCACGCGCCTGAACCCCGCGAAGCGTCCCAACAGCTATCTCTGCCGCTCCGATCCCCAGGACGTCGCGCGCGTCGAGGACCGTACCTTCATCTGCTCGCAGAACAAGGACGACGCCGGCCCGACCAACAACTGGATGGCACCGGCGGAGATGAAGAAGACCCTCCACGGTCTCTTCGACGGCTGCATGAAGGGCCGCACCCTCTACGTCGTGCCGTTCTCGATGGGTCCGCTCGGCAGCCCGATCGCCCACATCGGCGTGGAGCTGACCGACAGCCCGTACGTCGTCGTCAACATGCGGATCATGACCCGCATGGGCCAGAAGGTGCTGGACGTTTTGGGCAAGGACGGCGAATTCGTGCCGTGCATCCACTCCGTCGGCAAGCCGCTCGGCAAGGGCGAAAAGGACGTCGCCTGGCCCTGCAACCCCAAGAACATCTACATCACCCACTTCCCCGAGACCCGAGAGATCTGGTCGTTCGGCTCGGGCTACGGCGGCAACGCGCTCCTCGGCAAGAAGTGCTTCGCGCTGCGCATCGCCTCGGCGATGGCGCGTGACGAAGGCTGGCTCGCCGAGCACATGCTGATCGTCGGCGTGGAGAACCCGAAGGGCGAGAAGACCTACGTCGCCGCCGCCTTCCCCTCCGCCTGCGGCAAGACCAACTTCGCCATGCTGGTGCCGCCGAAGGGCTTCGAGGGCTGGAAGATCTGGACCGTCGGCGACGACATCGCGTGGATCAAGCCGGGCAAGGACGGCCGCCTCTACGCGATCAACCCGGAGGCCGGGTTCTTCGGCGTCGCCCCGGGCACCGGCGCGAACACCAACTACAACGCCATCGCCTCGTGCCGCGCCAACTCGATCTTCACCAACGTCGGCCTCACCGACGACGGCGACATCTGGTGGGAAGGCCTGACCGACGAGAAGCCCGCCCACCTGATCGACTGGAAGGGCCGCGACTGGACCCCGGAAAGCCCGGAACCCGCCGCCCACCCCAACAGCCGCTTCACCGCTCCGGCGGAGCAGTGCCCGTCGATCGACCCGGACTGGGAAAACCCGGCGGGCGTGCCGATCTCGGCGTTCCTGTTCGGCGGCCGGTTGTCGAAGAACATGCCGCTGGTGTTCCAGGCCCACACCTGGGCGCACGGCGTCTACCTCGGCGCGACGATGGGCTCGGAAGCCACCGCCGCCGCCGTCGGCCAGGCCGCGATCCGTCGCGACCCGATGGCGATGCTGCCCTTCTGCGGCTACCACATGGCGGACTACTGGAGCCATTGGCTCAACGTCGGCGCCAAGCTCAAGAACCCGCCGCCGATCTTCCGCGTCAACTGGTTCCGCAAGGACGAGAACGGCAAGTTCATGTGGCCGGGCTTCGGCGACAACATGCGCGTGCTGAAGTGGATCGTCGACCGCGTCCACGGTCGGGGCTTCGCGGAAGAAAGCCCGCTCGGCCTGACGCCGCGCTACGAGGACCTGGAGTGGTCCGGCCTCGACTTCCCGGAAGCCAAGTTCGACACGCTGATGAGCGTCGACCGCGCCTCCGGCCTCGCCGAAGCGCACGACCACGAGGTTCACTTCGACAAGTTCTACGACCGCCTGCCGAAGGAATTCGTCAACGAGCGCGAACTCCTGAAGGCGCGGCTCTGGCGCTCGGGCAAGTAAACTCCCGACGCCTCGCACCCATGATGAAAAAGGGCGGAGACATCTCCGCCCTTTTTTGTCAGGCGACGCGGCGGCGCCTGCCGAAGCCGCCAAGACCGAGCACCGCGACGGCGAACAACCCCGCTGCGCCAGGCAAGGGCACGGTGGCGAAGCGCAAGTTGTCGAACGTCGCCGGATTCAAGGCGACGATCCGCACGTAGTCGAACGTGGTTCCTGGGGCGGCGAAGAAGTTCGCGTAGACGCTGGCGGTTTCGGGGCCGAACTCGGCGACCGGAATGAGCCCGCCATCGGTGTAGAACTCGAAGAACGCCTCTACGTTCGCGCCACCGACACCGCCGACGCCGAGATACGTCAACGGCTGTGCGAACTCAAGGAACAGCGAGGTCCAGCCGACGAGCGAGACGTAGTGGTTCGCGTCGCCGCCCGCGACGGTGAACGGCGTCGGAATCCAGCTGTCGCCGATCTCGTGGCCAGAAAGCCGTACCGGCAGCGTTCCCGGTACGTCGGCGTAGACCAGGCCGGTCTCGCCCAACGGCAACGCCTCGAAGTCCAGCAGATGCGACGCCGCAGGGATCGCTTCCGGCCCCGCCACGAAGGTCACGGTAGCAGCCGCGGCGGGGCGAGGCACCAGGGCCAACGCGGCGAGGGCGAACCCCAAAGCACAGACGATTTTCATGACACAACCTCCCCTCGACATGAACGGGATGGACGATCCTGAACCCCGAAACCGTAGCAACGGTCGTGCCAGTCTCGCAGGCCTCTGGAATCCCTTGAGGTTCGGTTTCCCTTCCGGCGTTTGCGTAAAATTTTTCAACATGGCCTGCCCGCACGAAAAAGGGGCGGATCGCTCCGCCCCCTCGTGCCGTGCCGGAGGCTCAGGCCTGGCGGCGGCGCATGCCGAGCAGGCCCAGCCCCGCGATCGCCACGCCGAACAACCCCACCGCGGCGGGAAGCGGCGTCGCCGCGACGCGGACGTTGTCGAACTCGAACGAGTTCCCGCTCGAGCTCAACGTCACCGACGTGAAGGCGCCGCCGTCGGCGAAGAAGTTGGCGTAGATCGCCGAGGTGGCGTCGGGCGGATTGAGCAGGTCGGTGCCGGTGAAGGTGCCGACCACGGTGTCGCCATCGTAGAACGTGGCGGTGTTGAAGTCGTCCACCGTGCCCCAGAGGAAGCCGATGTAGGTGGTCGGCTGGGCGAAGGTGAAGGTGAGCGAGCTGCCGCCGGAGATGCCGACGAAGTGGTTGCCGACCTCACCGGTGCCGAGAACGAAGGTCGGATCCGGGTCGTTGGTGACCAACGGGTCCGCCGCGAGCGTCACCGGGCCCCAGCTGAGGGACGAATAGGTTCCGGGGGCATAGCCATCGAAATCCTGGTAGAGCGCACCGCTCGGGGCGTTGAGCACCCCGGTGACGAGACTGACGGTGGTTGCCTCCGCGGGAGCAACCGCGAACCCCGCGAAGGGAAGCGCCATCAGGGCGAGAGCCAGTTTTCGCATTGTCGAGACTCCTATGCACAGTTCGGACACATAGACGCACTCACTGAGTGCGGGACGTGCCGAAATAAAGGCAATCCGCGTGCCATTGTGGAAAGTCTTTGGTTTGCCTCGATTCCGACAAAGTCTCATATTTCGTGTGTAAATTCTCGCGGCGGCAGCGAAAGGTTGCATCTCTTCCGCATTGCCTGGAAAACCGGTTTGCACGCATTGGATTAGCCGCCTGCGGGGCACGCGGACGGGACGTCGAGACAGGTGTAAGGAATTTCGACGCGAAAAGGGTGGAGGGCGACTCTCCACCCTTTCGCAACATCAGCCGTCAGTGCGGGCGGCGACGCCCGAAGCCGAGCACGCCGAGCCCGGCGATCGCCGCGCCGAACAGCCCCAATCCCGCGGGGAGAGGCGTGGTGGCGACGCGGATATTGTCGAATTCGAAGGAATTCTCGCTTGAACTGAACACCACGGAGGTGAAGGTGCCGCCGGTGGCGTAGAAGTTCGCGTAGATCGCCGAGGTATGATCCGGCTCCTCCTGAAGGTCGAACCCGGTAAAGGTCGCGATCTCCTGGCCGCCGTCAAAAAACGTGACACTGTTGAAGCCGTCGACGGTCCCCCAGAGGAAACCGAGGTAGTAGCCCGGGCCGCCGGTGTACGTGAGGCTGAGGTTGGTTCCACCGGAAACCGCGATGTAGTGGTTCCCCGCTTCCCCGGTGCCGAGCACGTTGTCGCCGGAGACGGTGTCGACGACGGTCGGACCGCCGCCCAGGATCGCCAACCCCATGGGAAGCTCAGGATAGGTGCCGGGAGCGTAGCTGTCGAAGTCCTGGTAAACCGCGTCACCCGGAGCGTTGAGGACATTCGGGATGAGCGTGATGGTGGTGGCTTCCGCCGGGGCGGTCAAGCCTACCAACGGGAGCGCGAGAAGTGCGAGCGGTAGCTGCTTCATGATTCAACTCCCCTGACTCGTCATTCTGCCAAGAACCGGTCGCCGCGCCATCCCCCGTTCCGCTGGTTTCCCGGAGAGAAAAGGGAATGGGGCGGGCCTGCGCCGCCCCATTCCCGGTCGAACCTATGCCTGCTTGCGGCGACGCAGGCCGAGCGCGCCCATGCCCACGATCGCGGAGCCGAACAGGCCGAGAGCCGCCGGAAGCGGCGTCGCCGCGACGCGGACGTTGTCGAACTCGAACGAGTTCCCGCTCGAGCTCAACGTCACCGACGTGAAGGCGCCGCCGTCGGCGAAGAAGTTGGCGTAGATCGCCGAGGTGGCGTCGGGCGGATTGAGCAGGTCGGTGCCGGTGAAGGTGCCGACCACGGTGTCGCCATCGTAGAACGTGGCGGTGTTGAAGTCGTCCACCGTGCCCCAGAGGAAGCCGATGTAGGTGGTCGGCTGCGCGAAGGTGAAGGTGAGCGAGGTGCCGCCGGAAATGCCGACGAAGTGGTTGCCGACCTCACCGGTGCCGAGGACGAACTGCGGGCTCGGGTCGTTGGTCACGTTGGCGTCCGCGGCGAGGGTGACGGGGCCCCAGGTGAGCGAGGAGTAGGATCCCGGGGCGTAGTCGTCGAAATCCTGGTAGAGCGCACCGCTCGGAGCGTTGAGCACCCCGGTGACGAGCGAAACCGTGGTGGCCTCCGCAGGGGTGGCGGCGAAACTTGCGAGGGGAAGCGCCATCAGAGCGAGAGTGGTCTTACGCATCATTGGAAGCTCCTGAGTGTTTGCACGACATGCACCGCTCATCAACCGGTGCGCCAGATGCCAAAGCACTCGCAAGCGTTGTGCCAGCCAACAAAAGTCATTGATTCGCCTCAGGAAAGACATAGTCCTAGGCTTTTTGTGTAAATTATTTCGGCGCATGCTCGTAAAGCGAGAATTCCGCGATTTCGGCCAAAACCGCCTGGAGCCTTGAGGAAACCCGCGCTCCGCGAAAAGGGCCAACCTGGGCCGAGAGGCGTGTAAGGAATCCCGACACCGCCCCAAAGCAAAGGGCGGAGCCCCGAAGCTCCGCCCTTTGGTCGACCGGCGATCTGGCGCTTTCGCCGGGAGGAAAAAAGGGGGCGGATTTGCTCCGCCCCTAAGTGAAGGTCCGTGCTCCCCTACAGGACACGGGCCCTGGGTTCGAAGGTCACGCCTGACGGCGACGACGCAGACCGAGCGCGCCCATGCCGACGATCGCGGAGCCGAACAGGCCCAAGGCGGCCGGAAGCGGCGTAGCGGCGACGCGCACGTTGTCGAATTCGAAGGAGTTCTGGGTGCTGGTGAAGACCACCGTGTCGAAGGTCCCGCCGTGCGCCCAGAAGTTGGCGTAGACGACGCTGGTGCCGTTCGCGCCCGGCAGGACGTCGCTGCCGGTGAACGAGCCGACCAGGGTCGCGCCGTCATAGAAGGAGACGGTGTTGTAGCTGTCGACCGTGCCCCACAGGAAACCGAAGTAGGTCATATCGCCGGTGAGGTGCAGGGTGACGGGGCTTTCGCCCGCGGTGACGTAGGCGTAGGTGCCGGTGTCGACCGAGAACGGCAGCACATGCTGGCCGGCGAGGTCGGTGGTGGCGATGCCGATACCGGGGGTGAAGCCACCGATGGGAGTGGTGACAGCGGTATAGCTGGTGAAATCTTCGAGCACGGCACCCGCGGGGACGAACGACTCACCCGTGGTCACGCCGACAGTCGTCGCATTCGCCGCAGAGGCGATGGCGATCATCGGGAGCGCAAGCAATCCCGCCGTAAGCTTGTTCATCACGTTTCTCCTTGGTTAATTCCCGACTAGAACCCTCTGGCCCCTCCATCGCAACCGCCGTGCCAATCCTGTAACACGATGATACTCAGTACGTTTTTCCGCCCCCACAAATTCCGTGTAAAATATTCAGACACCCTGTTCGACCCTAAAAATATACCATAACTCGCTGTTTATATTGCATTTTCGTAAGATGCCGAAAAACCCGAGAGATTCCGGGGGCAAAACCCCTCGGGCGACTCGACATTTCCTGTAAAATTTCCTGACACATACGGAATGGGGAGATTTCCGAGGCCCGGCTCCGCCGCAACACCGGCGAAAAATCAAGCCGCTAGGAGCGGACCGCATGATGACAAAACGGAAGGAAGGAGGGGAAAATCGGGGTCGCGCCGTCAAGGAAGTGGCGCGACCCGGGCGAGATCCGGAAAAGAAACTATTCCGGCAGCGGGACGCGTCAGAAAAATTGACACTGCGACGAATTTGCGGCCCGCGCGGCGATCAGGCGGGGCGGCGCGGCGAACGCCGGCGGCCCGCGACCGCGAGCGCCGCCAAGCCGCCTCCGAACAGAACCAGGGAGCCCGGCACCGGCACCGCCGCAGGCGTGCGGGAGGAAGCCTCCCGTCCCGGTTCGGCGGCCTCGGCGCGACCAGCGCGCAAGCTCTTTCCCGACTCCCGCTTCGCCGCGCCCGCGAGACCGTCGGGCGACGCATAGGCGAAGCCCGCGTCCCAGCCGTATCCCACGTCGAAAACCTGGACCGGTGCGGCGTCCGCTGCGGGAGCGACGCCGGGAAAGGTCAAGCCCAGACCGAGGACGATCAGTCGAATTGCGGCGAAGTTTTGCATTTCTCGTCTCCTGCGCTTTACGGGTCACACTACCCGTTGACCAATACCACCCAACTCTCGGCGGCGTTTCAGGACTGCCAAAACGCTCCAGCAAATTTCACGCCATCCGTATTTTTATGCTTTTTATGAATTAACTAACTATTTATTAGTCTCGAGCCCCAGGGCAGACGTAAAGAATTTCGACACGTTCCACGCCCCGGCCATCCGGTGGATGGCTCGGGTTTACGTGTGGCTTTCCTCCGCCAGTGTAAATACCTACCCCTGATATCGAACCTTCACGTGCAGGAGTCATTGCAACCGCAAGGCGGCGTTCCTAGGTGTAAGGCGCTATGCCGCCTGCGGTTTTGCGAAGGGATCCGAAGCGCCGACCGGCATGCGCGAAAATGCGAATTGTCTTGGGCGACCGGCACACCGGATCTAGTCTCGAAGCCAAGCAGACGTTCAGCGGGGGCAACCCGCGAAGCAGGGGGGACTTGTCGATCGGCAGCGGACGACTGCGACCAGCGGTCGTGAACCCGTCGCCAGAACTGTAGGGGTGGCGTGCGATGGTCGGTGCATGGACCGAGGCCGACGTTCGGACTGTCGGATATCTACTTTGTACCGCGGGCTTCGTGTTGACCGCCCTGGTCGCATGGCGCAGCCACTTCGCGCGCCAGCCCAAGCAGATCGTCGCCCTGTGCTGCGGCATCACCGCGCTGTGGTCCGGATCCCTCGCGATGGCGCAAGTCTCGCCCGCAGCCGGAATCGTCGCCTCGGTCGCCGAAACCGCGCGATCCATCGCGTGGCTGATGTACTTCCTGGTGTCTCTCGGCGCGTCGGCGAGCTTCTGGCAGCGCCTCAACCTCCGCAACGGCGTGCGCGAACGCTCGTGGCTGGTACTCGGCGTGCTGTCCGTCAGCGGCATCGGCGTACTCGTCGGCACCGACTTCGGCCCGAGCGCGCTGATCGGCTTCTGGCAGATCGCGGTGGCGATCGCCACCCTGCTGCTGCTCGAGAACCTCCTGCGCAACTGCGACGAGCGCAACCGGGGCCGGGTGCAGTTGATCTGCCTCGGCATCGGCCTGGTGGTGGTCTACGACCTGTTCTTCTACGCCAGCCTGCTGGCGAGCACCCAAGTGGATTCCCTGTTCATCACCGCGCGCGGCTACGTTGCGGCGGCGGGCTCGGTGCTCCTCGCGGCGGCGATGCTGAAGGGCCGCAACTGGCGCGGCGAGGTGACGCTGTCGCGCACCGTGGTGTTCCACTCCGCCGCCCTCACCGGCTCGGGCTTCTACCTCGTCACCACGTCGATGGCGGGCGAGTACCTGCGCGTCCACAGCGGCAACTGGGGCCCGGCGTTCGAGATCGCGTTCCTCGTCACCGCGCTGGTGGTGCTGGTGGTGCTGCTCGATTCCGCGTCGATGCGCGCGCGGGCCATGGTGTTCATCTCCAAGCACTTCTTCCGCCTCAAATACGACTACCGCGAGGTCTGGCTGAACTTCATCGGCAAGATGGCGGACCGCGACGCGCGCGAGAACCTCCACCTCCGCACCCTCCAGGCGGTCGCCGACGCGCTCGACTGCCGCGCCGGCACTCTCTGGGCGCTCCAGCAGCCCACCGCGTCCTACGTGCCGATGGCGATGATGAACGTCACCGAGGGCCACCATCCGATCGTCGGCGTCGAGGACGACCTGCCCTGCTACATGCTCGACACCACCTGGATCGTCGACGTGCGGCAGTGCGAGAAGGACCCGGCCTTCTACGGCGGCCTCACCCTGCCCGCCTGGCTGACCGAACTCTCGCAGCTCGGCCAGGCGTGGATCGCGGTGCCCTTGATCCACAACCACTGCCTGGAAGCGTTCATCGTGCTCTCGCCGCCGCAGGGCGGGCGGCGCACCCTGGGGTGGGAGGACTTCGACCTCCTGAAGACGGTGGGCGCGCAGGCGGCCTCGTACCTTGCCGAGGAGCGCGCCTCGCGCGAGCTCGTGGACGCGCAGAAGTTCGCCGACATCAACCGGCGCTTCGCCTTCATCATGCACGACATCAAGAACGTCGTCGGCCAGATGTCGCTCCTGCGGCAAAACGCCGAACGCTACGGCGACAACCCGGAATTCCAGAAGGACATGATCCAGGCGGTCGGCAACGCCGTCGACCGGCTGCGCGGCATGCTGCTCCAGCTTTCCGCCGATCCGCGCGCCGAGCCCGACGCGGCGAGCGCGCGGCCCCACCCGGTGGAGCTGATGCCGATGGTCGCCGACGTGGTCGAGCGGTGGAAGACCTCGTTCCCGAGGCTCGCCATCGCCGCCGAGGCCGAGCATGTCCACGCGCTCTGCACCGAGGTCGGCATCGTCACCGTGCTCGACCACCTGATCCAGAACGCCGTCGACGCCGCGGGGCCGGAGGGCAACATCCGCGTCACGGTCTCCGCCTCGCCGTCGGAGGGGGTGATCGAAGTTACCGACGACGGCCCGGGGATGACGCCCCAGTTCATCTGCGACCACCTGTTCCGCCCGCTCGGCACCACCAAGCCCACCGGCTCCGGCCTCGGCGCGTTCCAGGCGCTCAAGACGGTGCGCGAGATGGGCGGTCGCCTCGACGTCGATTCCAACGCCGGCCAGGGCACCACGATGCGGGTGATCCTGCGCCGCGCCACTCCCGACTTCCTCCCCAGTTCGGATCGGATTCATGCCAGTTCCCTCTCCTGACAAGCCGAAGCTCCTGATCGTGGAAGACGACCCCACCCTGCGCAAACAGTTGCAATGGGCCCTGATGGATCACGCGCTGTGCTTCGCCGAAGACCAGCCGAGCGCGCTCGCAGCGTTCAAGAAGGAACTGCCGCAGGTGGTGATCCTCGACCTCGGCCTGCCGCCCGAGCCCAACGCCGCGACCGTCGGGCTCGAGATCCTGCGCGCGATCCTCACCCTCAAGCCGACCACCAAGGTGATCGTCTCCTCCGGCAACGAGGAACGCACCAACGCCATCGAGGCGATCCGTTCCGGGGCCTACGACTTCTACCCGAAGCCGGTGGACCAGGACGTGCTCCGGGTGATCATCGACCGCGCCTGGAACAGCTTCCAGCTCGAGGAGGAGCTCCTCCAGCTCCGCGACGGCATCCGCCCGGACAGCTCGTTCTTCGGCGTGGTCAGCTCCTCGCCCGACATGCAGAAGGTCTGCACCCTGGCCGAGCGGGTCGCCAATTCGTCGGTGAGCGTGGTGATCACCGGCGAGACCGGCACCGGCAAGGACATGATGGCGCGCGCGATCCACGCCGCCAGCCCGCGCGCCTCCGGCCCGTTCGTCGCGATCAACTGCGCCGCGATCCCCCACAACCTGCTGGAATCCGAGCTCTTCGGCCACGAGAAGGGGGCGTTCACCGGGGCCCACACCCAGGTGATCGGCAAGGTCGAGCAGGCGAACAAGGGCACGCTCTTCCTCGACGAGATCGGCGACATGCCGATCATGCTGCAATCCAAGCTGCTGCGCTTCCTCCAGGACCGCATGGTGGAGCGCATCGGCGGGCGGAAGGCGATCCCGGTGGACGTGCGCGTGCTCGCCGCGACCAACCAGGACCTCGCCCAGATGATGAAGGAAGGCACCTTCCGCGAGGATCTCTACTTCCGCCTCAACGAGGTTTCGATCAGCATTCCGCCGCTCCGGATGCGCCCCGGCGACGCCGTGCTGATCGCCTCGCACCTGCTGAAGAAGGCCCAGTTGACCATGGACAAGACGGTCAAGGGCTTCACCCGCGAGGCGCTCGAATGCATCGAGGCCTACCCCTGGCCCGGCAACGTGCGCGAGCTTGAAAACCGCATCCGCCGCGCCGTGGTGATGGCCGACCAGGGCTACATCACCGTGGCCGACCTCGACCTCGAAAACGCCGCGACGGAAAAACCCGAAGGCACGGTGCCGACGCTCAAGGAGGTCCGCGAGGATGCGGAGCGCCGCCTGCTCTCCCGCACCCTCGCGCTCACCGGCAACAACATCCAGGAGGCCTCCCGCCTGATGGGGGTGAGCCGCCCGACGCTCTACGCGCTGATGAAGAACCTCAACTTCGGCAAGACCGCCACCTGACTCCCTCGCCTCAGTCGAGGTTCGCTTGCGTGCAGACCTTGCGCGGCGCCGGAGCGCTGCGCAAGGCGGCGAAGGAGGCGAGTGCCAGCACGATGGCGACGCCGCCGTAGATCGTCGCGGCGGTGGTGAGCCCCACGTAAGGCACCGCCGCCCCCACCAGCATCGCCGGAACGCTCAGGGCGAGGTAGCTCTGGAGGAAGTAGGCGGACAGCAGGCCCGCCCGCTCGTGCGCCTCGGCGCGCGGCAGAATGGTGCGGAGAATGCCGAGGAACCCCGCGCCGATCGCCACGCCCGAGAACACCGTGCCGACGAACATCAGCGAGAGCGCCCCGGCCTGGACGCCGAGCAGGGTCAGGCCGATCCCCGGCACCAGCAGCGCGACGAAGGCGTTGAGCAGCCGTGAAGCCTCCCACTCGCGCAAGCCCACCACCGCCGCCGTCGAGGCGAGCGCGATGGTCGCCACCACCAGCCCGCCCACCAGCGGCGAGCCGATGCCGGTCGCCGACCGCACCACGGCGGGCATCAGCGAGAAATAAAGGCCGTTGACGCCCCACCCGGCGATGTTGATCGGCGTGATCCGGAACAACGGCGCGCGCGCCGCCTCGGGCACCCGCACCCTGGGCTTGAGCGACGCCCAGGCCCCCGGCTTGCGCGACACCGTCTCGGGCATCAGCGCCAGGGGCAGGATCAGAATCAGGGTGAGGCCGATCATCACCAGGTAGACCAGTTGCGTCGGCATCGGCCCGAAGCTCGCGAGCACGCCCGCCAGCCCCGCCCCCGCCGCCAGCCCGGCGAACGGCGTCACGCCGTTGACGATCTGGCCGCGCACCGGGTTGAGGTCGAGAACCGCCGCCGCGAGGGTGGTGATCGCCGCGCCGTTGGCAAAGCCCTGCATCGCCCGCGCGGCAATCAAGCTCGCGGCGGAATCGGCGTGGTAGAACGCCGTCATCGTGCCGAGATTGGCCAACAGCGCCGCCAGCGCCACCGGCTTGCGCCCGAGATGGTCGGACAGCGAGCCCACCGTCAGCAACGCCGCCAGCAGACTGAAGGCATAAGTGGCGAACACCAGCGTCACCATCGCCGGAGAAAGCCCGAGATTTTCCTGATACAGCCGGAAGATCGGCGTCGGCACCGTCGCCCCGGCGGAAAACATCGCCGATGTGACCGCCGCATAGGTCAGCGCCAACCGCGGCGAAAGCCGCAAACCTGCGGCGGAGGGATTGACTTCTGCCATGATGCTCCTTAACGCTAATAGTGTGCGTTAGGGGCAGATAGCGTGCGCCTGCCGTTAATGCAACTATTTTGCGTTAAGAAAAATCGCGCCCGCACACCGGAGGAACGATTGGCGGTTCGGGAAGGCATCCGCTGCGGCGGTCGCAGCGCGCGGATCCAGGCGGAAGTTCACAAGGCAGTCAAGGACATGCAGGCGGAAGCCGGACGCGAGATCACCGTTCCGGCGATTGCGGCGCGCGCGGGCGTCACCCCGTCCACGATCTACCGGCGCTGGGGCACCCTCGCCGAACTCCTCGCCGACGTGGCGGTGGAACGCCTCCGCCCGCTCGCCGAGCCCGCCGACACCGGCTCCACCTGGGGCGACCTCGAAGCCTGGGTCGAGCAATACGTGGACGAAACCGCCTCCGACGTCGGCAAGGCGCTGCTGCGCGACGTGTTCGCCAACGCCGCCGGAACCAACAACCCGGTCCAGTGCTGCAACTTCACCCGCGAAACTCTCGAAGCTATCCGCGACCGCGGCACTCGGCGCGGCGAGCCGCCCCTCGACGTCGACGAAATCCTCGACATCGTGATCGCGCCGATCATGTACCGCATCCTGTTCCAGAACACTCCGCCGACGGCGGACGAGTGCCGCAAGCTCCTCGGGCGGGTGCGGTCGCTGCCGAGCCTTGACAGCCAGCCGAAATCTGCCAGCCTGAACCCATGAGCATCGCGCGCACATATATTTTCCGGACCGATCTCGTCACGGATTCCTAACCCCCGGCCCGGAGCGAGCGCCCCCGGGTTCAGGGGGCAAGCTCTCGCGCCGCCGTCGCGCGGCGCGTGATCTCCACGGCGCTTTTCCACCCCGAATTCCGTTCCATCGCACGGCATCGCGCGTCGTCTCGCAGCATGCCGTCTTCGCGAGGCTGCATCTCCATGACCACTACCCGCAAACCCCGTATCGTCGTTTCCGAAACCGACCACGACCACCTCACCCGGCTCGCCGAAGCCGCCCTCGATTGGGAAATCGGCGTCGCCGACGAGCTCCAGGCCGAAATGGCCCGCACCCGCATCGTCCCCGCCGAGCGCGTCCCCGCCGACGCCGTCCGCATGGGCTCTACCGTCGCATTCACCTCCGACGCCGGACACCGGATGCGCGTCACCCTCGTCTATCCCGCCGAAGCCGATATCGCCCAAGGCCGGATCTCGGTCCTCACCCCGATCGGCGCCGCCCTCATCGGCCTCTCGGTCGGCCAGTCGATTGCCTGGACCGCGCGCGGCGGCGCCCGCCACGAACTCACCGTAACCGGGGTAATTCAGCCGGATTAAAAGCTGAAGAAAAGGACGCGGGCTCTGCCCGCACCCGCGAAGGGGCTCGCCCCTTCGATCCCTTTAGCTTTCGCCGCGAAGCGGCAATCAGCCATCGCGTTGCCGGATGGATGATTGCGCTTGCGCGCGAAAAACCAGTTACGGGGTCCTAGGGGTCCAAGACCCCTAGCGGGGACCGGGGCAGCGCCCCGGCCTTACTGCCTTAATGCGCAGAAGCCCAGCTCTTGCCCTTGCCTGCGTCGACCACCAGCGGCACCGAGAGCGAGACGGCGGCTTCCATTTCCGGGCGGATCAGGGCGATCAGGGCGTCGGCGTCGGCCTCGGCGACTTCGAAGACGAGTTCGTCGTGGACCTGGAGGACGACTTTCGCCGCCAAATTCGCGTCGGCGAGTGCGGCGTCGACGCGGATCATCGCGCGTTTCATGATGTCGGCGGCGCCGCCCTGGATCGGCGCGTTGATCGCGGCGCGTTCGGCGAAGCCGCGCTGCGCCTGGATTTTCGCACCGATGCCGGGGGTGACGCAGACCCGCCCGAAAGGGGTTCGGACGTAGCCGTGGGCGCGCGCGAACTCCTTGGTGGTTTCCATGTAGTGGCGGATTTCCGGGTACTTCTCGAAGTAGGCGGCGATGTAGCCCTTGGCCTCGGCGTTGGGGATGCCGAGCTGGCGGGCGAGGCCGAAGGCGGAGATGCCGTAGATGATGCCGAAGTTGATCGCCTTGGCGCGGC
>JADHEE010000369.1_pt1 | contig 19231 bp, 18 predicted proteins | sample 8952401 | NCBI WGS metagenome assembly JADHEE01 (sample SAMN16124438, study PRJNA663242) | bioreactor sludge metagenome | isolation source: sludge (ammonium) | place: India:Bengaluru | collected 2019-02-28
CGTATGAAGGGTGGCGAGATATTTATCCCTAAAATTCCATCCATGAAAATGATCGATTTGGCCCATGCAATAGCACCCCATCTTGGCATTAAAATTATTGGTATACGACCAGGTGAAAAGATGCATGAAGTAATGGTTCCTAAAGATGATAGCCACTTAACCCTAGAATTTCATGACCACTTTGTTATTCAACCTACCATTCAATTTTCTCAAAAAGCCAATTTTACATGCAATGCGCTTAAAGAAAAAGGAGTAGCTGTCGAATTAGGATTTGAGTATAGCTCTGAAAGCAATACGGTATGGCTTGATGCTAAAGGGTTAAAGGAGATGATTGAAGCATGATCCCGTATAGTAGGCAAAGCATTGACCAAAGCGATATTGAAGCCGTTATAGAGGCATTAAAAGGAGATTTTCTCACAGGCGGAGCGAAAGTAAGCGAATTTGAAGAAGCCTTAGCAGCCTATCTTGGGGTTAAACATGTTTGTGTGATGAACTCTGCCACCTCTGCTTTACATGTCACTTATCAAATCATTGGCCTAAAAGAAAACGATGAGATTATTACAACACCTTTAAGCTTTGCTGCGACCTCAAATACAGCTCTTCAATGTGGAGCAAAGCCAATTTTTTGTGATATAAAATGGGATGGAAACATCGATGAAAACAGAGTTGAAACCCTTATAACACCTCAAACCAAAGCCATTACAGCCGTTGATTTTGGAGGTAATCCTGTTAACATCAATGCCCTGAGAAACCTTTGCGATAGGCACAAACTTTTTTTAATTGATGATGCCAGTCATGCTCTTGGAAGTGAAGTTGATGGACAAAAAGTGGGCAATGTTGCCGATATAAGCATCTTTAGTTTTCATGCGATTAAACCTATCACTACCTTTGAAGGTGGCGCTATTGCAACCAATAACAGTGAATTTTATGATAAAGCCAAACTCTTGCGCAGTCATGGCATTGTGAAGAAAACGCATTGGAATTCAGACATGGTCATGTTAGGTGAAAATTACCGTTTAAGTGATGTTGCTTGCGCATTAGGGCTTTCACAACTGAAACGCTTAGATACTTTTATTGCAAAGCGCGCAGAGATTGCACATTATTACACTGATCGCTTTAAAAATATACCTTACTTTACAACGATCGCCATTGCACCATCAAAGAAAAGCAGTTATCATCTCTATCCAATTTTACTTGATCGCTCTTTGTGGTGCGCCAAAGAAGAGCTTTTTGAAGCACTCCATACAAAAAAAATAGGCGTGCAAGTACACTACAAGCCAATCTACCAATTTAGCTATTATAAAGAGCGCTTTGGTGAATTACGTCTTGCCAATGCAGAAGATTTTTACCGTGCTGAGCTCTCCATTCCCTGCCATCAAGGGATGAGTATAGAAGATGCCGCATTGGTTGCGAATACAGTTATCGAGGAGATTGAAAAAATCAAAGGATGTAACAGGTGAATATCGCCATCATCCCAGCACGGGGTGGAAGTAAACGCATTCCTCGCAAAAATATCAAAGATTTTTGTGGGAAACCACTCATCGCTTATAGCATTGAAACGGCTCTTCAAAGTAACCTTTTTGAGAAAATCATCGTGAGTACGGATGATGAAAAGATTGCAGCGGTTGCTAAACATTACGGTGCAGACGTTCCTTTTTTACGTCCACTTAGTCTCAGCGATGATTTTACAGGCACAGGGGCAGTGGTTGAACACGCCCTTCAAACACTAAAAGAACAAGGGGAAACGTATGAATATGCCTGCACCATTTACGCGACAGCACCATTACTCGAATCATGCTACCTCATCGAAGGCTTTGAGAAATTAAAACAAAGCGATGCTGTCTATGCATTTTCCGTCACATCGATGCCTTTTCCTATTTGGCGTACCTTTAAGATTACACAAGAGCGCTGTGAGATGTTTTGGAAAGAGAATTTTTCAAAACGTAGTCAAGATTTAGAAGAAGCCTACCAAGATGCAGGGCAATTTTACTGGCACAATCTTCAAAGAACTGCTCAGGATATCATGTTTGGAAGGGAGAGTATTCCCATCGTTTTACCACGTCATTTAGTGCAAGATATCGATACACCTGAAGACTGGATACGTGCTGAATTCATGTATAAAGTTCTCCATGAAAACGCTTATTAGAGCAGATAGCTCAAGTACCATTGGGCTTGGACACATTATGCGAGATATCGTCTTAGCACAAAGCTTAGAGGGGGAAGTCCTGTTTGCATGCCAAGCACTACAAGGCAGTATGATTGAGCAGATTCCCTATGAAGTCAAAATACTCAAAACCAATGAAGCAGAAGAACTTATAGCGCTCATCACATCGCTCAATATCAGTTTTTTAGTCATCGATCATTATGGCATTGACGCAGCTTTTGAGCGTACAATCAAAGAGGCGACAGGCGTTATGCTCTTGAGCTTTGATGATACCTACCAACCTCATGACTGCGATATTTTACTTAATCATAACGTTTGTGCAGATGCAACACGTTATAAAAATCTTGTACCAAAACAATGTGAACTTCGTTGTGGTAGTGCCTATACCCTTATTCGCAATGAGTTTAAAAATGAAAAAAAAATGACCCGTCAAAAAATCTATGATGTACTTGTTGCGATGGGAGGAAGTGACGCTGCTAACGTAACACGTAACATAATAGAGATACTGCCAAAATCATTACAAATCGCGATTCTCACAACAACTGCCAATGCGCATCTTTCTGAGCTACAAGCTTATGTTGCTGATCAATCGCACATCGCATTATATGTGAACTCAACAGAAGTGGCAAAAATCATGAACCAAAGTACTCTAGCCATTCTCACTCCGAGTGTCATTGTCAATGAAGCTTTGTTTATGCAATTGCCATTCATTGCCATTAAAATTGCCTCAAATCAAGACGATATGGTTGTATATCTCCAAGAAAAAGGGTATGCAGTGCTTTCATTGTTTGATGCAACACTCTTGAAAGATACCGTGAATGAATCGCTAAAAGGGCTTAAACTATGTCAATAAAAACGATTGCATTTTTATCCAATACCATTACCAAACCTTTTGAACGATTTTTAAAAGCGTACGAAATTACGCATTATCCACTCGATACCGTCATCCCCCAACTCTATACCACTGTACCAGAGGATGTGCTTATTCTCGTACTTGACATCAACTTTTTCAAGCCAAATTATGATGAGCGTTTGACGCTTTTGAAAAATGCCCTGATCCATTTTAGAGCGCATAACCATGCCAAAATCATTATCAACACGCTGAATGACTCTTTTTACGATATCTTCACACCCTACACGCTTCAAGAAGAACAAAAACTTGTTGCACTCAACGTCTCTATCGCCTCATTAGCGCAAGAACTTCATGATGTTGCCATTATCGATTTTTATGCGCTATGCAAAGAATACGGTACACGCCAACTGATGAATGAACAAAATGGGTACTTGTTTCAAATGCCTTTTACCAAAACAGCCGTAGAACTTTTGTGTACACAAATTCAAGAACGTATCGAGCTTTTTACAACGCCTCGCATCAAAGCGATAGCAGTCGATGCGGACAATACCCTTTGGGGTGGCATTGTGGGTGAAGATGGCATTGAGGGTATCAAAATCGACAACAACTATCCAGGTATTGTCTATACGAAATTTCAGCAAGATTTAAAAGCGTTAAAAGAGAGTGGTATCATCTTGATTTTGCTCAGTAAAAACGATGAAGCCTTAGTGCATAAAGTTTTTGAAGTGAAAACGATGCCACTTTCCCTGAATGATTTTGTGGCAACATCTATCAATTGGAACGCTAAAAGCGAAAACCTCAGTGCGATTTTGCAAAGTCTAAATTTGACCAAAAGTGGCATTATCTTTCTCGATGATTCTGCAACAGAAATCGAAGAGATGCGCCAGCGTATGGGCATTGCCTGTTATCAAATGAATCCTGAACACCCCTTAGAAAACCTTACAACGCTTCGTCATATCACGGCGTTAAAAACACTGCATATTAGCGAAGAAGATCGTTCCAAAACAGCGCTTTACCAACAAGAGAATGCACGTTTATCTCTTAGCTCAACGCTTATTGGGAAAGAGAAATTTATCGCTTCTTTAGAGATTGAGCTTTACGTCGCATGCAACAATCAAAATCACCTTGAGCGTATTACACAACTTATTAATAAAACCAATCAATTTAATCTAACAACCAAACGTTATGATCTAGCAGCGATTAAGGCATTCATGCAACATGATGTTGTGTATGATTTTAGTGTCAAAGATAAATTTGGCGATATGGGCATTGTGGGTGTTGTCATCATTCATCACAATGAAATTGACACGTTTGTGATGAGTTGTCGTGTTTTAGGTCGTGGTATTGAAGAGCGTATTTTAGGGCTTATCACGCATAAGCATCCTCAGCTCAAAGCATCGTATAGTAAAACCGATAAAAATGCTTTGGTTGAACACTTTTATGAACAAAATGGCTTCAAAATCACCCACATAGACGCTGCAACCCATTATGAATTTTCCCATTTTGTCGATGTATATGAAAGTATAAAGGTAAACAATGAATCTTAGAAACCTCATTTTAGATGCACTTCACACCATTAATGAAGATTTACAATGCGAGGCATTGACAACGATTGATGAGCAAACACCTTTATTTGAAATACTCGATTCGCTAGGAACACTGGATCTCATTTTAGAGTTAGAATCTTCTCTCCAAAAGGAGTTAGGACGCTACATTGCAGTAGCCAATGAGCAAAGTATGAATTGCAAAGAGACACCTTTTAAAACCATTGTTACCCTAGAGACTTACCTTGCGCAAAGGATAGAACATGAGTCGCATTAGTTTTACCAATATCGCTATAACGGCTATGGTCACAACCGTTGGCAATCAAATCATCGCGCTTGAGGATGAAAAAGAACGTTTCGGATTTGACGATGAAACCGTTGCAAGACTTCAAAAAACCATTGGGCTTAAAACACGTTATATCGCTGAGAAAGGCGTCTGTACGAGCGATTTATGTGTGCAGAGTGCTCAAAATATTTTTACGAATACAGCCATTCAAAAAGACGAGATCGAAGCACTCATTTTTGTAACCCAAAGTGCTGACTACAAAGCACCATCAACCGCCATCATCATGCAAGATCGTTTGGGACTCCCTAAGAGTTGCGCCGCTTTTGATATCAATCTTGGCTGTAGTGGCTTTATCTATGGACTCTTTACTGCCTTTAGCTATGTCAATAGTGGTATGAAAAAAGTACTGCTCTGTGTTGGTGATGTGAACCGACACTTTGCCGGTGAAAAAGATAAAATCCTCACCCCTCTCATGGGCGATGCGGGCAGTGCCATTATTATCGAGCAAATGCCATCACCTAAGAGCTTTTTTGCACTCTATAGCGATGGAAGTGGGTATCAACACCTTATTATCCCCCAAGGCGGTCTTAGAGTGCCTTCATCAGCACAATCACGCATTCCAACTCCTCGAGAAGATGGTAGCATACGAAGCGATGAAGATCTTTTTATGGACGGGAAAGAGGTCTTTAATTTCGCGATTAAAACCGTACCGCCTCTCATCAAAGAACTTTTAGAGTACGCTGGCTATGAGAACGATGCGATTGACTATTTTGTTCTGCATCAAGCGAACCCTTACATTTTGAAAACCATCGCTTCAAGGCTCAAAGTTAGCCCCGATAAAATACCATTAGAAACAGGGCAAATCTATGGTAATCAAAATTCAGCTTCCATCCCAGGTACAATCAATGGTTTTTTAAGCGAGCCATTTCAAAAATCTCATCTTACAATCGCTATGGCAGGTTTTGGTATAGGCCTTAGTTGGGGTGGTGCAGTCCTCCAAACACATGCCATTTATGCACCTAAAACACTGCTGTACACAAAGGATTCACAATGACACAAACAGATTTTTTAGCACTCCTTCAAAAAGAGATTCAACGTGAAAACGCTTTAGATGTCAACGACCTTCTAGCCGATATTCCAGAGTGGGACTCCATGGCAATGCTCGTAGCACTGAATGTTTTTGATGAGATTGGTGTCGAAGTCGACATTGATGATTTAGAGAAGTGCAAAAGTATTAAAGATATCTTGCAAAAGGCTGGCTTTGACGCTTAGTGGTTTTGGCATTACCCTATCGCCTTTGCAAAAAGACCACATAGAGATGGTAAGACAATGGCGCAATAGCGACCATATCAAACGTTACGCACGCCAACAAGAACCCATCACTCCTGCACAACAAGAGGCGTGGTTTCAGGGTTTGCAAGCCAAAGCAGATGAGTATTTTGTTATTTATGCCGATGAAACACCCAAAGGGTTAATCTGGTTTAATGTCAAAGAAACGCTTATTGAAACAGGTTTTTATCTTTACGATGTGACCGAACAAAACTCTCTCACGCCTTATAAAATCGTCACTCTTTTTCATGAGTATCTCTTTAAAACAAAACAATTTCAAACGATTTTCTGTCATATTTTACACGACAACATACGTGCATTGCGTTTCAATCTTTCACTGGGCTATACGCTTTTTGCAGAACACGAACAGACAAATCAGTATATTCTCACGCAAGAAAATTATGCTAATGCCAATGCAAAAATTCTCAAACTTCTTCGTAAAGAGCGCGTATGATCATCGCTAATCACGATACGGATAAAGCAGTTTTTATCATCGCAGAGCTCTCCGCCAACCACAACCAAGATTTTAATGTAGCCCGTAATGCTATTAAAATCGCCCATGAAACAGGTTGTGATGCGATTAAATTTCAAACCTATACGGCTGATTCATTAACACTCAACCTCAAAGAAGATAAATTTAAAGCGGGTGATTTGTGGAGCGATGAGTACCTTTACGATCTGTATCAACGCGCAGCAATGCCTTATGCATGGTACAAACCTTTAAAAGCCTATGCGGACGAACTGGGTATCTTGCTTTTCTCTTCTCCTTTTGATCATGACGCAGTAGATGTGCTAGAGCGTATCGATGTGCCCGCCTATAAAATCGCTTCATTTGAGATCACCGATATTCCACTCATTCGCTATGTTGCCTCTAAACAAAAGCCTATCATCATTTCAACAGGCATTGCAGCTATGGAAGATATTGAGCTAGCGATTCGTACGTGTAAAGCCGTTGGCAATGAAAATATTGCACTTTTAAAATGCACCAGTGCGTATCCTGCCAAACCAGAGAGCATGAACCTTCTCACCCTTCATGATATGCAAAAACGTTTTGGGCTTGAAGTAGGGCTTTCTGACCATACAATGGGATTAGAAGCTATCGTTGCTTCGGTAGCATTAGGGGCACGCATCATAGAAAAACATTTTACACCTGATGATAGCCTTGATACCCCTGATAAAGCCTTTTCACTGACACCACCAGAGCTGCGCGATATGGTGCTTTCCATCCGAAAGACAGAAGCAATGCTAGGGCAGGTAACCTATAATGGTAACAATAAAACTTATGCACGCAGTCTTTATGTGAGCCGTGATATTCAAAAAGGCGAGCCATTAACCAAAGAAAATATCAAAAGTATTCGACCCGGCGATGGCTTGCATCCAAAATACTATGAAGCTGTTTTAGGGAAAATTGCAACACATGACATCAAAGCGGGAACACCTTTACACCAAACGCTTCTTGAGTGGGAACCAAAAGCCTAATGAACATTCTGATTCTTACACGCAACGCCAATAAAGATGGCAACTCTATCTACAACTCTTACACAAAAGGCATCACGAATAACTTCCCTAATGCTGTTGTTATAGACTACTTTAATCTCTATTTTGAAAAAGGTAAAAATGGGTTCGAGCAGACCATTTTAGAGCAAATTGCGCTTCATTCAATCGACACAATTTTTATCAATTTTGTCAGTGGAGATCTTACCTTTGATCTTTATTTTTTAGAAAGACTCTCTAAAGCATGTTTTATTCTGATGAACTTTTACGACACTGAGCTTTTTTTTGAGCCTATTGACCGCTACTATGCACAATGTGCGGATTTGGTACTCTTACCTACAGCATCGCATTTTACATATAGTTATTCATTACTTGGTATCCCCGCTATTTCAACATTATCATTATTTGATAGTACTTTGTACCAAAAACAACCTATCTCAAAAGATATTGACATCTCTTTTGTTGGCGATGTCAGTAAAAAATCCAGACGTGATTTTATAGAGTATTTGCGTTTCAAGGGGTATCATGTTGAAACTTTTGGATATGGAAGTAGCAATGGTGCTGTTAGCTTTGAACAGATGATTGAGATTTTTAATCGCAGTAAAATCAATCTTAATTTTTCAGACACTGTAGATGAACGAACCTTTAATACCCATAGTAATACAAACTACGCTTTGGTTCCCAAGATCATGCGTTATATGACACAAATCAAAGGTCGCTCCATCGAGGTTGCTCTTTGTGAAGGGTTTGTTTTAAGTCAGTATGCCACAGGGATTGAAGAGCTTTTTGAAGAAGATGAAATTGCTGTTTTTACCACAAAAGAAGACCTTTTAGAAAAAGTAAAATTTTATCTGAGCGTATCAAAAGAACGCGAAAAAATGGCAAAAAAAGCACACGCTAAAGCCATAAAGCACTATGATGCTACAAAAGCTTTTGCTACTATTTTTGCACAACTAGATACGTCTAAAAGAATCCCTAAGATTATTTACACCGATCAATCTTTTCTATCCCATTATGCGACCTATCATGCCTTATATTTTTTCAATTTTCTTTTTAAAAAGAAATTTTCTTATGTAAAAGAGGAGTTAAAAATCTTATGCTCAAGTAAACTCCATTTTAGAACCTTGCTTCGTCATTGCAAACAACAATTTTATTATCAAATCATGCGAAAAAAGAAATAAGATGTCTTACGAAAAAGTCCTCATCCTCTCTCGATACCACGATGAGATAGCCAATCCTATCTATAAAGCCTACATTAAAGGTATTGAATCACAATGTCCTAAACTTTACTTTATTGATTATTTCGATCAACTAGGGGCTTTAGGTAAGCGTGGATTTGAAAACCAAGTGAAAGAGCTACTTGAGAAGGAAAAAATCAACTTAGTGTTTTTTATTTTTGTCAGTGGAGACCCTATCTTAGATCCTTATTTCATTCAAAACATTGCTAAAAACCGCTTTATTGCGATGGTTTTTTGGGATACAGAACAGTTCTTTGAACAGATTGATCGCTATTATGCACAACTGGCTGATTTGGTTATATTACCTGCAAATTATGAATACATTTACAAATTGAAAGCTCTTAATATCAATGCAATTTGCCCTTTCTCGCTTTTTGATCGTTCAAAATATAAACCTACCCCTAACGCACAAAAAAGCATCGATGTCTCTTTTGTGGGAGAAGTAACAAAAGGAAAACGGCAAGAATATATAGCATACCTTGAAGAAAATGGTGTTAACATTGAAACCTATGGCAAGGGAACAAAAAATGGTAAAGTCAGTTTTGAAAAAGTTGTTGAAATTTTCAATACCTCTAAAATCAATCTCAGCTTTACAGGTACCTATGCAAATGATGTTTATTCCTTTTGTGCTAACATCAACAATAGAATCCTTCAAAACAAAGGCAAGCCGATTGAAATAGCTTTGTGCGGGGGCTTTGTACTTACTGAATATGTTCCAGGTATCGAAAAAGTTTTTGAACCACACTCCATTGATACCTTTAAAACCAAAGAAGAGCTTTTAGAAAAAGTTCATTACTATCTCTCCAATGAAGCACAACGAGAGATAATGGCAAATCAAGCCTATAACCATGCTTGTCAAAATTATGATAGTGTCGCAGCCTTTCAAACTATATTTGAAACGATCAATGCCATTACACCTAAAAAAGAAAAAATGGTTATTTTAGACTCTATTTTCATCAAAATTCATACAACATTTCATCTTTTTTATGCAATTTCTTTTTTATTACAAAAAAGATTTTCGTTAGCATGGGATGAATTAAAATTAATTCTACACTACAAAAAACTTATTTTTCATGATGTTAAAAAATTTATCGCTTATGAATTTGATATATTAAAACAGCGTAAAACAATACAGGCTTATTGCAATGTTTTATGTGAACAACTGGGTAATGAACCTGTCGTTATTTATGGCGCAGGTGTACATACAGAATCACTTTTTCAAGCAATTAAAAACTTTAAGAAACTAAATATTAAAGCTATTGCCGATAAAAATCAATTACTTTGGGGGACAAAATCTCACAATGTTTTGGTTATTTCCCCTTATGAAATCACCCAATATGCACACCATATCATTATCTCAAGCTTTGCATTTGAAAAAGAGATTGAGCAAGAACTTCAAATGCTACATTCTGAAAATCTTCAGATCCATACAATTTATAATCAAAAATTTTCAGTAGGATTAATCCCTAAAAATTATAATCATCAGCGTATGGATCCTTATCAAACATTTCGCAACACACTGATGCTTCACTAAAGCTTAGTAACTACCTTTTCGACCCAAAACAACTAAAAAAGTTTTCATGAGTATTTGAATATCTAGCTCTATTGACCAATTTCTAACATACCAAACATCCAAATGCACTCTCTCATTATATTCGATATCATTACGCCCACTCACTTGCCAAAGACCCGTAATACCAGGCTTAACAGCAATAAAATATTCATAATATTCACCATATTTTTTGATTTCTTCTTTTGTAATAGGTCTAGGACCAACCAAAGACATTTCACCTTTTAAAACATTGATCAGTTGAGGCAACTCATCTAAAGAAGTTCTACGTAAAAAATGTCCTATTTTAGTAATGCGTGGGTCATTTTTTAACTTGAAATTTTTTTCCCACTCTTCTTTACTTTCATGTGACGTAGACAGGAGCTTTTGAAGGCGTTTCTCAGAATCTAAATACATTGTTCTAAATTTATATACTTTAAAGATTTTTCCCTGATAACCTATACGTTTATGTGTAAATACAGGATGCCCTTTAGTAGCAATAGAGACAATCATATACAACCAAACCAAAAAAGGAAAGCATATCACTATCAGTAAACTTGCAACAAAAATATCAAAACATTGTTTGATAGCTCGGTCCAATGGACTTAAAAGATTATTGTGAATATAAAACGCCATTCCTTTATGATGCAACGAACTAATTATTTCACCATTCATCATGGGAATTTGCGACATTTTGGGCAGAATAATGACTCTTCGTACCTTACGTTGAATATGATCCACTAAAGAGGTCATTTGAAAGAGTGAATTTTCTTCTAAATCAATAACGGCTGAGTCATATTGCTCTTCGTTTACAAGAGTATCTATCTTTTTATACGTACTTTTAATAGGATGTTCATCCACATTTAAAATATATGTTATATCATAACCAAAAGGGTTACCTTTGATAAACCATGTTTGAATATTTTTTAAACCTTTTGTATCACATACGACAAAAACAGATTTTCTAAAATAGTTAAATTGAAAAAAGTATTTTTTTAATCCATATGACCAGAAAAAATTAAAGGAATTTAATCCAAAAAAAGTAAATACCAATAACTGTGAAGTTTTTTCACTAAATTGATCAAGTGCAACTACAAAAAGAATTGCTATAAGCGACAAAAAATTTGCTTTAAAAATCAAAAGAACTTCATTTGTTGTTACCATACGTCTTGATAGTAATTTAAAAAAATAGTATGCAAAAATATAAAACGAAACCATCCAAACATTTTTAAAGAAGGTTCCAAGATTCTCCGGAAAAGAAAATGTATTTGTAAGAAGAATACTTACATAAAGGTTGATAAGTAAAAGAGCTAAAAACAGTACAACTCTAAAAATAAAATATTTCATTTGTTTTCTTTATGTTGGGCGTAACGATGTTCTATAAAACCTTGAATCTCATTCAAAAACCGCTCATTTGAAAACTTGAGCGCATTTTCATGAATAAGAGAGGGTAAAAATGTCATTGTTTCAAATCTTATTATACTTTCTTTTACTGCTGCTACAACCTGCTCTTTAAAAAACAGACCTGTTTTTTCACTTACAATTGTTTCCAAAGCACCTCCTTTACCATATGCAATCACAGGAGTTCCACAAGATTGTGCTTCGACTGGGGTAATACCAAAATCTTCCTCCGCTGCAAAGATAAATGCTTTTGCTTTTTGCATATACTCCTTTAATACATGAAAAGGTTGATAGCCCATGATAATGACATTCTCACCTGCTTTATCTTTGATTTTTGCCATATCAGGACCATCGCCTATAACAATTAACTTTTTATCTGGCATTTGAGAAAATGCCTCGACAATAAGGTCAATCTTTTTATAAGGAACCATCCGTGATGCTGTCAGATAAAACGCTTCTTTTTGCATGCAGAGATCAAAATTTTTAACATCCACGGGGGGATAGATAACAACAGCATCTCTTCGATAAGCCTTCAATACTCTTTGAGCAATATAATGAGAGTTAGCAATGAAATAATCTACGCTATTGACGGTTCTTAAGTCCCACAAGCGCATTTTATGCAAAAGGTATTTCGCTATCCAACCTTTAAGACCTCTATCGAGTCCACTCTCTTTAAGATATTGATGTTGTAAATCCCAAGCATAACGCATAGGAGAGTGAATATAACATATGTGTAGCTGATTTGGTCCTGTTATAACGCCTTTTGCAACAGCATGGGAAGAAGATAAAATTAAATCATACATCGATAAATCAAACTGTTCTATGGCAAGAGGCATGAGAGGCAAGTAATTGCGGTATTTTGTTTTTGCAAAGGGTAGCTTTTGAATAAAACTGGTTGTAATTTTATGTCCATTTAAAAATGCTCTATCTTTTTCGGGTAAAAAATCAACAATTGTAAAAATATCTGCATCAGGATATAGCTTTAAAACCTGCTCTAACACTTTTTCAGCACCCGCATACGTTACAAGCCAATCATGAATCACAGCTACTTTCATTTCATAACCTCAATAAAAATTTTCTGATAGGCGTATGCCGTTTCACGCCATGTAAATTTACGAGCATGCGCGATACCTTTTTCAATCAATTCTTGTTGCATCAATGTGCTCGAGAGTATAGTCATCATTTTTGCAGTAACTTCATTAATATTCAAAGGGTCATCTATGTAAACTGCTGCGTCTCCACAAATTTCAGGTAAAGAAGAACACTTGGAAACAAGTGTTGGTGTTCCACAAGCCATCGCTTCTAAGGGTGGAAACCCAAATCCTTCATACAACGATGGAAATAAAAATAATTTAGCATGGGTATAATAGGTTTGCAATGCTTCAAAAGAAACACCTTCAATAAAATCAATGTGTGGATTTTGACGCGCTTTTTTAAGAACTTCTAATGATTCATCCGTGAGGTGAAAAATATCTGAAAACTTTCCAATGATAACAAGACGATACTCAGTCGTTATCGCTTGCAAACATTCAAATGCTTTAACCACCGTGATGAAATTTTTACGCTCTTGCAAGGAACCCACATATAAGATAGTATTTGTTTTTTGATGATACGCTATAGGCTGGAATTGCTCACTTATCCCATTATAAACCACATGCAGTTTCTCTGCAACATACGGGAAGTAGGAGAGAATTTCTTGACATGACGCATCAGAGAGTGTTACAACAACATCGGCACGTTTTAGAATTTTAGGGACTATCCAACGGTAATATAATCCAAAAATCTTTGAAACACTCTTTGGATATGAAAGAAAAGCAACATCATGCAATGTCACAACAAGTTTGACTTTTTTGGAAAGCCAAAAAGGTGCGATATTCGCTGGACAATATAAAACATCATACCGCAATGCTTTCAATGGGAGCATCAGATGCTCCCATAAATGCTGTAAATAGGCATTATAAGAAAAAGGTAATGCTAAAGAGAGCATGCCCACGTTTGATAGCTCACCATAAAGCGATTGGGCAAAAACTTGAACACCCGTCATATGCTTATGCTTTAGAACACGCCCATCAAATAATATTTTCATTGTATTTTCTCAATTGGTGATAATTTATTTGTATCATGCCTATAATGAATTTGTTATATTTTTGCCTCATTTTTGTATGTTTTGCTACTCAATTCTTAAGCCACGAAGCGTTAATAAATTAGAATCACCACAATTGGATAGAATATGAATCCTCATCAATTGGGCATCTATTTTGCTAGACAAACTTACTGTCCTCCATTGTTTTGAGTTTTTTGAACAATCTAGCTCACCTTGAAAAACTTCTCTCCAGTCATCACTAGAGTTACGTATTTCAATCATAATAGAATGTGGCGCTCTTTCGACAAGCCCTTCTTGGGGAAGGAAAGAAATATGTTTTATTTTCTGTTTATAGCCTAAATCTACATCCAAAATTTGTGGATATACTGTAGGTGCCACAGCATGCCAGCCAGGATTATTTGCGACTATCAAACCTGAAGGACCAAAATTATTTAGAGTTGAAGAAGCAGAAACTTTCGTGCAATTAACTTTAACAACGTCATATTTTTTATCAGATATGTTGTTCTTGTTTAATTTGAATGATTTTTCAGGAAAAAGAACATCAGCAATAGTTGCAGTACCAGTCCAATTGGAACCTCTTCTAAAATGTTTATCATTAAACCAAGGCAACTCATAATTTCCTAAACAAGAAGAATCGACGTCAAAATATGAAGATTTACTGTTATCTAACTTTATATAATTTTCAACAGCACCTATGGTTTGTAATATTGGAGGAGAATATTTATATCGATAATCCGATGCCAAGTTATATGTTAAACAAGCATTAAAAAAAATTAATCCAAGTATTATAAATATAAAAAGTACATTATCATTGAAAACCCGCATTCTATTATAGAATCTCTGATTATCGTTAATAGGCTTAACTAAAAAGTAAACCGCAAATCCAACAGCAACCGTAAGGCAAGCCATATATGCATAATATATGTTACTATTAAAAACATATCCAAGCCCTCTTGGTAAAGCTCTTCCATAGGCTATGACGATTGAATAAGCATATAAAAATAGTCCTACAATCAATACTAAATACCATCTAATTTTATTGATTCTTATTGAAGAGACTAAATTGATTTTAATTTTACCTATTACCATACAGAAAAGAAAAATCAACAATGCATAATTATAAAGAAACTTTTCTCCAAAAAATTTAAACCCACCAAAACTTGCTCTACCAGCAGCGTCAACTTCATACCCCGTTGGTAAAAACCATCCACCAATCCAAAATACAATTTGTTTTAAAGCAAACCACAAAGAAAGAGATAATGCATATATAAAAGAATTACTGCCCCCGCCACTAGAAGAGAGAGGATATTCTCTTAACTTTAAATCTGTCAGGCTAATTATAGGATAAAATAACATTGCACTAATAAACAATAATGATAATATTAAGTAAGCTTTTTTTCTATTGCGCAAAGATATAAAAAAATATTTGTAACCTAAAACGATAGCAAGAAGTCCATTGAAAACAACACCCAATTCATATGTAAATTCACAAAGTATCCCAAGAATTAGTGCTATATATCCATATCTTGTTTTATCTGTTTGCAGAAACTTGGTAATATAAAAAATAGCATATATTGTAAACAAAGAAAATGTAATGTAACCGGAGATATGATTCCAAAGAACAAGTTCAGATGATAGATATGAACACCCAAAAAAAGCCGCTATTAAGAGTGGGTAGATTGTTTTCTTTAACGCTCCTTGACGCAATAAAAAATAAAGACCAAAAACTACAAAAATATGTAAGGTCAGGCTCGCTAATTGCCAATAGAAAAAATTATATTTGAAGAAATAATAAAATAAGCCAAGCTGTAAAAAGAGAATCGGTCTATATAATATAAAATCACCCGCCGAATGTGTACGATTCCAAGCTGGTGAATTTATGACAATATCCCAAAAATTTGTATATTCACTTACTCGATGTAAATAAATAAGATGATCAGCTCTTGGTGCACCACCCCATAAGCCATTCCAAAAAACAAATAGTATAAAAAATAATAATATGGTTATTTGAAAATAACTAGTATTAAAAAATACCTTGATTTTTTTTAATGTCTCAAGCAATGATTTTTCCTTTTTAAAATTATCTATTTCTTGTTGGATGATAAAACATTGCATCTCGAATAATCGACTTTAAAATAAGTAGAGCACTCTTATATTTTCCAAATATACCAGGATGTGCACGGCTTCCTTGTACGCCAATTCGTGGTGGTTCTGCTGAAGCAATTTCTGTTATCTTTAACCCATATCTAGCGCCTCGTGTTAAAAGCATAATTTCAGAATGTTCATGCTTGAAATTCTCTAATTCTAAGGCATAGAGATGCTCTTTTTTAAATGCTTTATACATTCCTAATGCATCCGTATAAGATGTTTTAAATAAGAGATTAATTATAGCCGTAAAAGTACGATTTGCGATTTTAGACGCAAAATCATCATCGTCCGATGTTGCATTATCTTTATATCGAGAAGCAACGACGATATCATACCCTTCGTAAATTTTCTCAACCAGATTAGGAATGTCTTCTGGAATAGAATTGCCATCGGGAGAAAAAGGAATTATTACATCGCCTTTGGCAATTTCAAAAGCTTCCCAGAATGCAGCTTTAACTCCTTTAGTTTTCTGCTCAATGACGGTATAACCATTCTCACGTAAATATTCTTTTGAGCCATCTGTTGAATCACCATCTAAAATCAAAATTTCGTCATACCATTCTGATTTAATGCGAGGCATAATCACCTTTAATGCATCAACTTCATTCCTAACAGGGACAAAGAGTGTAACACTCAATTTTTCTATAGCTTGTGTACTCATGACAAGTTGTTACTCCTGTTTTTTGAAATTTCTTTGCCTAGCTTAATCTTATTTTTTTATAAATCTTCGCAGCAAATTTGACTACTACTAAAAAAGTGATTGCTGCTGAAACAGTCATAACTTTTTGTAACATCTCATGCACATTTTTGTCTTGTGACACAAATGTCTGCAAAGAATCACCAATATAACCAACTGCTATCGCAGGTGGTAAAATAAATAAAAATGTCGTCCATAAAAAATCTTTACTTGATAAGACAGTAAGCCCTAGTAAATAATTTAATGGTCCAGTAGGAATGATGGGGTTGATTCGAGTGAAAGCTACAAATTTCCACCCATTGTGTTCAAATTCTTTTTGTACTTTAACTACCCATTTATTCTCAAATTTGCTAAAGGCTGTCCAATTAACAAGCGTGCTATTAAAAAAGATATATATCCACCAAATGTAACACCAATGGTAGAATAAATTCCTCCTAAAATACCACCCCAAAAAAATCCTGCTGCTAAGTTTAATGGTAATGATGGAAGAATAGAAATTACAGAAATAGTATAAATAAGAATGAATACAATAACTGAGCAAATAGGATACTCATTTCGAAATTGTTCAATTATGATTGGAGAAAATGTGCCACTTCGATAATTCAACCAGATCCAAATTAACAATGCGACCAATAGAGATAGTAAAATTAAACGTTTTGGTCGTATATAGCTTCTCACTTTTCTTCCATTGCTAAACAATTCTTATCATATATCATATGCACACCATCCTAAATTGATTTTTCTCAAACCATCAATTTTCCAGAATTCTTCTAGGAAGATGTAATTGTGATACGTCAGCAATATATTTTTTAACATTCTCACCGAATTTTTGCTCAACCATATTCAAATATACAGGATTTTCAAAATAGCGATGAAAGGCATTGTCTCTGAATTTGACAACTTCTTTGGCAGAAATGTATTTTGTTGGAAGTGGTCGCATCTCATAGCCATGTTGGGAATAGTCTTTCCACTCTTTTGGTAATTGCCAATTTTGATTGACTGCTAGCGTGTATAGTTTTGAGCCTGGATACGCCATAGCACAGTAAAAATTCGCAAATTCGCAATTAAGCTCCATCGCCATAGCTAATGTCTCTTGCATCGTCTCAATTGTATCATCAGGTAGCCCAAAAATATAATTTCCGATAACGCTAATACCAGCAGCTTGTATTTGTCTAACAATAGGTTCTATCTCTTTAATGCGCATTTTTTTAGAAGCACCATCACGAACATCAGCATTAGCTGATTCAATACCCAATGCCAGCCAATTTACCCCAGCAAGCTTCATTTTTGCTAGTGTTGATTGTTTGACTGTATCGACTCTGGCATAGCACCATATATTAAGATCCAAGTGTTTTTCTATAATCAAATCCATAATTTTCATATAATGGCGTTCATCCAAAACAAACATCTCATCCACAAATTTGATATTTTTTACCCCATATGTTTTTTGCAAAAGCTCCAGCTCTTCCACAACAAGTTCTGGGCTTCGATAGCGAATACCAGGCTTTCCAAATGGAGCGTTAATACAACAAAACGTACACGAGTAAGGGCAACCAAGGCTTGTATAAATTGCAGCATAAGGCATACGATGTTCAATGTCACCAAAACAGTGCCAGTTATGCGCGCGGTATTTTTCCATAGGGAGTAAATCCCATGCCGCAATGGGTAAGATATCATTCAAATCTTGTGATAAAGCAGCTCTTGGCGAATGCACGACAGCTTCATTTTCAAATCGCCAAATTCCAGGACCACTTGAAAGAGCTCGTTGCCCTTTCAGATACTCTAAAAGCCCCAATAATGGTTCTTGCTCTTCACCTTCGATGACAAAGGTAACATCTTCTTCTCGCAAAGTTTTTTCAGGAAGAGCAGATGGATGAAGCCCACCAATAGCAATATTTTGCAAACCTATATTTTTAAGTTCGGTACAAATGCGACCTGAAATGGTCATATTTTGCGTGCTTGCTGAAGGTTGATTTCCATAAACAATGACACATGCAAGCAAAGGGTTGAGCTCTTTTACTTTTTGCGCTGTTTCACTAGGGGAAATATTTTCTGCTTGCGCATCAACAATAGCAACTGAAAAACCTTTATTGCGTAAATATGCCGCAAAAGAAGCCGTTAAAAATGGAGGTTCTATCGCTGAAACATCTGCTCCTAAATTTTGATAAATTTGCTTACGATCTCCTGGGTTTATAAATACAATGTCCATCAATTCTTACCTTATTTATAAATTTTTTTATATATTTTTCTGAGTCTTTGTTTAAAATTTGGGAATCTATTTAGATACTCCAACACCGCTTTATACGCATAGTAAAAAGCACCTTTATAATATAATCTTGGATTTTTAAGAAGAATACCTATTTCACTTAAAAAAGTTTTTGGATTTCGTGTCAAGAGCGCTAACACAATATAATAATACCTAAA
>JADHEE010000370.1_pt1 | contig 19204 bp, 17 predicted proteins | sample 8952401 | NCBI WGS metagenome assembly JADHEE01 (sample SAMN16124438, study PRJNA663242) | bioreactor sludge metagenome | isolation source: sludge (ammonium) | place: India:Bengaluru | collected 2019-02-28
ACAAAGAGTTAAAACAATAGACGATATCTAAGCATGTAGTATTCTCGAGCGTAGTACTGGCGGACGCGGGTTCAACTCCCGCCACCTCCACCAAAATTCTTTCCGAAGTAATCCATTGGAATCTAAAAAAGCCTTTAAACTCAATGTTTAAAGGCTTTTTTATTGGCTGTATTGTCCGATACTGTCCTAAGCGATTTGACCCTGTTTTTGCTTTGTGTGGGTCAATATTGGGACAATTTGACCCACTAAATAAGTTTAATTAAGTGGGACAAAGATATGTCATTAACAGATGTAATGTGTAAAAAAGCACAGCCTCAAGAAAAACAGTATCGCCTTTCTGATATTAATGGTCTCTCTTTGCGAATCGATCCGAATGGGAAAAAATACTGGTCTATTCGATATACGGAAAATGGGCAAAGGAAGTCAAAAGCATTAGGTGTATATCCCGAGCTGAGCCTAAAACGTGCAAGAGAGATAGCTCTTGACCTAAGGTATAAACTCAAAAATACGGTTGAGGCCGAAGTGATACAGCCTCATTTTCAAGAGGTTGCGGAAGATTGGTTTAATAATCAAAAAGAAACATGGTCATCTAAACACATTAGCAATGTTCAAGCTTCTTTGGATGAGCTTTATATTGCTCTTGCCAATAAGCCTATTAACCAAATTCAAGCGCCTGAAATTTTGCAGATCATCAAAAAGATTGAGACAAGAGGCTCTCTTGAAGTGGCTAAACGTACTTTGTCTCGTTGTGGGATGGTCATGAAATATGCCATTGCTCATGGCTATCGTTACGATAATCCTGCTGGTGATTTGGTTTATGCGCTTAAAAATAAGCGTGTAAAAAATTTGGCATCGTTACCAGCTTCAGAGATGCCTGAGTTTTTAGGAAAAGTCAGAGCTTACCCAAGCGATCAGCAAACCCATCATGCCATTATATTAATTATGTTGACAGGTGTTCGGGTAAGTGAATTACTGCAAGCGCGCTGGGAAGAGTTTGATTTGGAAGGGCGTAAGTGGGATATCCCTGAAGAACGTATGAAGAATCGCCTTCCGCATCGTGTACCGTTGACGGACATGATGATTGAAGAGCTACAAGCTTTAAGACTTACCCATAATCAAGAATTGCTTTTCCCACATCGTCTAAATAATAAAGAACCGATGCGTAGTGAATCCATTTTGGCAGTCATTAAGCGTTCCGGTTATGCAGGTCGAATGACAACACATGGTTTTAGATCGCTATTCAGTACAGTCGTGAATGAATCAAATCTGTTTAATCCCGATGCGATTGAACGTCAGCTGGCTCACGTGCCTCAGAACAGAATCCGCTCAGCCTATAATCGTGCACAGTACTGGGATGAACGGGTAAAAATTATGGAGTGGTATGGGGAGCAGGCAAGAAGTTGGATGTATGAAGTAGAATAATTTTCATTTTATTTTTCCAATTAATTTTGGTTTGAATTAATTTTAAAGACGTGCCTAGCACGTCTTTTTTTATGCTGAAAATTTGAGAGTTTCCTATTGTAAGTGACTATACAACTGCTATTTCAACCAAGGTTTAAAGAGTAAAAAAAAGCCTATTTAGGCTACTGATGTTGTTTACTAAAAATGGGCATTCAACAACATTGGATGATGTATCGAAGGAATTTAGAGTGAGGGATAAGGTTGTAAAAAATAGTATTTAGTATTGAGTAAATTGATATTTAATATAGAAATATTTAAGGGATAGAAATATATATAAAATTTATTTAAAGCCTTATTCTATTGGCTTTCATGTATTATATTAATAAAATCAACTAATTTAAGATAAAAATAGCATTTTAGTAACTATAGATGGGGTGAAAATAATGAATAAGCAATGGATGGGGCAGACTGAGGCTTTCTATAAAGAGTGCTTCATTTATCTGAGAGCTAAGTTCCCGAATAAAAGGCCAAAAGCCGTGGGAGGTGAAATTTATACTGAACAGCCCATTTATAATGAGACCATTGTTGCGTTAGAACAGATCCATAACGTGCTGACAAAAATTGAAAATGGTTCCGCATATACACGTGAAGATTATGAGGATTCTGTAATAAAAAAAGATGTTGATAAAACTAAAGAGATTATCGATTTCTTCAAGGTACTTGGACTAAGTTCATCTGATGAAATGGCCAGTGCATTTGTTAATTTTCATAAGTACTATTATTGGGATTCAAAAATTTATCGTTATAAAGAATTCTTATATAGTTCGGAAGGAATGAAAGATTGGGATCTTACTGAACGAAACATGTGGAGTTTGGAAAAATTTGATGCCACAAAGTTTTTTGATTTTTTAGATCGCTATAAAAGCTCCGTTGATTCATCTCCAGTCTTAAGTGATGAAGAAAAACAAAAGGCTGACTGGATTAACGAAAAAATTGTAGAACAAAATGAAAATTATGAAAGGCTACTTTCTAGCTACGATGATTTGTTAAATCAAAAAGTAAAATTTGGGGTAAGTGTATTTGATGTTTATTTACCTAGTAGTTTAAATGATCTAAGTGATCCTAATATACGGTTTTTTTCGTCTAAGTTTGTAGCTGAATTTGGTCGTTATATGGATAGGGAGTTTGGTGGCGATGACGGTGTTTTATTAGTCATTAACCATGCGCATGTAGTGAGCCATAACACATTTGCTTTATCATATTTGGTTATGTATAAGATAAAAAATTATGATTCCCAAGAAAAATTGGTGGAACATTATTTTCAAAGAACACACGCGTTCGTAGGTACACGAAAGGCTCAAAGTATAAAGGTGATCGATCGAGGACAAATGATCAAGAAGATTTATCCTTCAGATCATTTCATTGGAGAATTAAGAGGCCAAAAACAACAAATAAATTTTCGAGAGAAGTTCCTGAGATATTTTTTATCGAGTGTTTTTTTATTGGATGTTGATAAAGGAGCTTTTCTTGAAGAGTATGAAAATTATTATTCTATTTTTTTTAATCATTTCAGGTTTTTTAAAGAAAAAATTTATGTTGAACCAAAGCCTCAAAAAGCTCAGATATCTTTGTTTCAGCAGCTAGTTGAGAATAAAGTATTCTTGAGCGATCTGTTGGATGATAGAAATACGGATAATTTAGACAAATATTTTTATTTAAGGGATTTAACTCCTCAAGCCAGAGAGCGAATAGAAGTAATAGAGTTCTTGTATCGTCAGCAAGCATCGATTCTGGAAGGCGATGAGCACTTATTGGAAGATTTGATTCGAATTGAAAAATTTTTAACTCAGTTGATGTTTTTAAGACGTGTAAATGCTTTTGAGACAGAAAAGATACAGAAGGGCTTTAATGCAAAGCCTTCCTTTTTGAAACTGACCGTTTTATTTCGGCAGTTCATTTTAATTTTAGAGATGAGTTGTTTCAAAAATGCAAACCACGTGCTAGGGAATTATTCTTCGAGTAAGGGTTTTCAATCTAAGGACCTACGCTCGGAAGCGATAAGATTCTTAAAAAAATTTAACAATGACTTTCCGCAGCCAGTCAGAATCGATTCCATTCAAATGATTAAAGAGAAGCTGCATAATTATCAAAACAGCACCCTTCAGGTTATAGCAAAAGATGAAAAAGTGGCATTTAAGAAAGCCAAAAAGCATCAGGTATCAATAAAAAACTATCTTGAGCAAGTTCTCCAAAAAGGTGTAATTGTTTTGAGGTTTATATTTACGTGTGGAGCGGTGGGGCAATTAGATAAAGCTAAAAAATTTAATGCAATGTTCCAAGACTACATTGATAATTTGAAACGTCGCCATACAGCTGGGGTATGCTTAGTTGATCATGTCGGAATTTATGTTCCGTATAGTCGAGCCCCTTATATCGATGCGACACTTTTTTTTGAGTACGATGAAAAAAAAGAGATTGAGCCGAATACTCTAAAAAGAGAAGTGGCTGACTATTGGATTGAGTATGTCGCTAGAAAGAGTGAACAAATTCAAACCTATATTCAGAAGCAGAAAAAAACCAACAATATGACTAATGCATTTGAATGTTTTAGGGATGAGCAATTGTCAGCGAGATCTGTAAATGTGTTGCAAATGGAAGGTCCCTTAAATGAAGAGTATCTAGAGGTTTTTCCAAATCAAAGAAAAAACAAACAATTATTAATAGAGAGTATCTCTAAATTTTATGCCTACGGCCCTTTAATTTTGGTCGACGATGCGGATCGTGACTTATTACCCAGGAAAGATTGTTTAATTGTGGGACGTAAACGAAAAAATCAGGGAGTCAAGGTTAAAGAAGAAGTTGTTAATTTCTCTGAGCATATTACAGGCGAGGCTGCGGGTCATAAGAGTGATATTCAAATACCGACTTTGTCCAATGTTGAAACAAGTACATTTGAAACTCCAAAATTGAATGAACAATACTGTGCAGAAGCTGAGTCCGTTGATATTTCTGGTAGTTATGAGAATTCAAGCAGCATGCTTGCGGTAGAGCAAGATAGTAAACTTTTGGAGCCGATATCTAGTGTGGTCCCAGAAGTTAAAGCAGAACAAGCCGATATATCAAAAGCAGATGTAGGGAATAAGTTCATAGGAAAAGTTGTAATCGTGCGATCTAAAGCTAAAGCTAGACTTAGAGCAGCTATCGCTAAGCCGATAGTTAAATAGACTGAGTACTTGGTGCGTAACTTCCGCTTCAATCTTTTCTATAAAAATAGGATAAATTGTAGAATTTCGACAGTTTGCTATAGAAGCAGCGTTTTTAATTTTATGAGATGTCGAGTGAGTGTGTTTTGAGTTTATTGGGCTAGGATATATATTTAATATTATTTATTAATTACTTAATCTTCTTCATGAACCTTCATCATCCCCAAATGATGAAGGTTTTTTATTGAGCTCAATATTTCAGTCCATGTGTAAAAAATACTGAGCAGTGATTCCTATGAGTTTAATCAACCATAGGAAATATACTCATGAACGAAGCACAAACCTTACTTGAAATTGAAAACTTTATGCTTAAGGTATCTAAAAGAAGATATCGCTGGAATGATTTTGAAGCTGAGTTTGATGAGCTTAAACGCAAAGCCTCAACCGTATACCATTCAGAATATGAATACAGTCCTTTGATACAAAGCTATTTTGATCTTCTGCCTGAAAATATTTCTTGGGAGGATCAGGATATCTTTGAACATAAGCGGGTATTTCAATGCTTTCAGCGGGAGTTGGCTGAAAAGCATGAAAACTTCTTGGATAACTTAAATGAACAGATTCGAGATAACCAAAAAAGTTTAAAAAAATATTTTAATGAGCTGTTAGATCGACATCGTAAGCTGCTGTTGGTAAGAGTTGATCTGTCATACAGTGCTCTAGCGCAACCAAGTATCAGTCGTTTCAATCGTGATGTTGAGAGAGTCGTCAGCCGCATTCAGGATAAGGATACTATTTTTAAGGATCAAGTCGGGTATGCCTATCGTCTAGAGCAGGGTGGCAAAAGCAAAGGATATCATTGTCATCTGTTGCTGATATATAACGGTTCTTTGCGTAATCGAGATTCGTACTTAGCGCAGTGCATTGGTGAATTGTGGAAAGATAAAATTACAGGAGGGTGTGGACAGTTTTATAACTGCAATCAAGCTAAGCATAAAAAGTATTATCTGGATTTGAATCAATTAGGTATAGGAATGATCGAAAGGCGGAATTTAAAAGAGGTCGAGAATGCTTGGCTCGCCATCAGCTATCTGGCTGATCCTGAAAAAGACAATCAATACTTGAGAGCATCTGTGGAGGTAAAGAGGCAATTTAGTAAAGGGCATTTAAAGCCTAGAGCGGCAGACCGTTGATCCCAAAAAATCATAGATATATATCATTAACATGAAGATTGAATGTTTATTTTTCCCTTTCATTCAAAATCTGAGGCTTGCCATACGGTAAGCCTTTTTTCATTTTAGAGGTATATCTTATGAGTAAACATTGTCCTTACTGTTTTTCTGATCAAATCGTTCAAGTGATGAATCAACAGGTAAATGGCTCAGCTGGAACAGGGGTTGCAGCATCAGCCTCCTTTGCCACGATTGGCGCATCGATTTCTAAAACCCTACCTTTACCGCTATCTCCATTGCTTGGTGGAATTGCAGGTGCTGTGATCGGTGGGGTATTCAGTAGCTTATTCGATTCACCTAAACAGCACATTCCAATGTGTTATTACCATTGCCACCACTGTAACCAAAACTTCCAATAAGCTCACAGAGGAGAAATGAACAATGGCACATCAAATTGAACAGATCGCCTATGTGGGCGAAACTCCTTGGCATGGCCTCGGGAATCAACTCAGCCCTCATCAATCCATTGAAGTCTGGGCAGAGCAGGCAGGTATGGATTGGCGGATTGAATCTTCCGATGTGAGTTATATGGCACAGAATGAACGTGGGCAAAGTATCATCATGCCGTATGAGGAACAGCGGGTTCTGTATCGTTCAGATACCCATGCCCCTTTATCTGTGGTCAGTCAACGCTATCAGGAGGTGCAACCGAAACAGATCTTAGAGTTTTATCGTGATTTGACTGAACAATCAGGATTTGAGCTAGAAACCGCAGGCGTGCTGAAAGGTGGTAAGAAATTCTGGGCTTTAGCCAAAACGGGGCAAACATCGGCTTTAAAAGGTAAAGATGTCAGCAATGGCTATATCTTACTGGCAACCGCTTGCGACGGTACATTGGCAACCACGGCACAATTCACCTCTATTCGTGTGGTGTGTAATAACACCTTAGCCATTGCCTTAAAGGGTCAAAATTCTAGTGCAGGCGTGGTGAAAGTCCCGCACAGCACCAAGTTCGATGCTGAGAAGATTAAGCAGCAATTGGGTATTTCAGTCCGTGCATGGGAAGATCACATGTATGAGATGAAACAACTTAGTCAACGTAAAGTCACACAGACCGAAGCAGCAGCTTATTTCGATGCAGTATTTAACAATACCAGTCTGAGTGTGCCTGAACAGGAGGATGGCATTATCCAGTTCTACCGTAATGTGGCGATGCAGGCTCAAAGCAATAACCCAGCAACCAAAGCCGACAACAAGACAGAACCAAATGGCCGTGCCATGTCGAAGGTGATGACCATGTTTAATGGACAGGGCCGTGGAGCAGAACTGAGTTCAGCCAAAGATACCGCCTATGGCTTGCTTTGCTCTATAACGGAATTTGCCGACCACGAACGCAGAGCCATGAGTCAGGATCATCGTTTGGATTCTGCATGGTTCGGTGCAGGTGCTGGACTTAAGCAAAGAGGATTAGAACAAGCCCTCGCGATGATTGCTTAAGTTTAATCAATGAGATGAGTTAATTTATTAGCCTAAGCATCCTTATTTCCATATTTCAAAGACCTTAACCCATTCATTCAAAGCTGTGTCTACGGACACAGCTTTTTTTATGCGCAAAATTTTACAGATAGAGGACATTACTATGAATTCAGCGGTGATTAACCCGAACAATGCAATATCGAGTATCCATACTCCTCGGCCCAAATTGTTTACAGCCAAACGCTTTGTCGATACCAAAAACCTGACGCATGCAGAATGGTTAGAAGTTCGACGCAAAGGGATCGGTAGTAGTGATTGTGCCGCAGCCTGTGGTCTCAACCCGTATATGTCGATGCTTGAACTCTGGATGATCAAAACTGGTCGTATCCAGCACAACATGGATGAACAAACTGAAGGGCATGCCCCTTTATATTGGGGAAAACGCTTAGAACCATTGGTGGCGGAATACTACAGTATGCATACCCAGTACAAAGTGCGTCGCGTCAATGCAGTACTCCAACATCCAGATCCAGACAAACATTTCATGCTGGCTAATTTGGATTATTCAGTGGTAGGTAATGCAGATGTGCAAATTCTGGAATGTAAAACCGCAGGTGAACATGGTGCCAAACTTTGGCGAGATGGTATCCCGCTGTATGTGCTTTGTCAGGTACAACATCAACTGGCAGTGACTGGAAAAAAGGCAGCACATGTTTGTGTACTGATCTGTGGGCATGAAACACGGATCTTTAAGGTCACTCGTAGTGAATCGGTGATTCAACATATCGTCAATGCTGAACGCTATTTCTGGGACTGTGTTGAAAAGGATATTCCACCTGATGCAGATGCCAGTGAATCCGCAGCTAAAGCATTGCAGCTGCTGTATCCAGCACATGTGCCACTTAGTGTGGAAGATTTAAGTCATGACCAACATGCCAATCAGTTGTTTGATCAGCTCATCAAAATGAAAGTCGACCTTCAAGACCAGCAAGAACACTTTGATCAACTGAAACATCAAATCCAAATGTTAATGAAAGACAACGAGCGTGCGGTGTTTAGCAGGGGTTCGGTGGTCTGGAAAAAAGCAAAAGATACGATCAGTCTCAATACCAAAACCTTGATCGAACATCAACCTGAGCTGATACAGCAATATCCACTGCACAAGCAGGGTAGTCGTCGATTCAATATCTTTACTGATGCTGAATCTTGAGCTAAGCGCCTGCATAAAAAAATCGGCAAAGCAGCCCCTTCGCCCCTCCTTCAAAGAAGAAAGGGCATTGGACAGCTTTGCCAGATCGATTGACCGATGCACAACAGATTCTCCTGTAGTCATTGCTTGATGTGCCTTGATTGAATCTATCAAGGAATGACGTAAGAGCAGGTGCTTCAATACATTCGGCTGATCAGTATAAAAATGAATAGAAGGAATATCCTCATGATTAAAGGTTTAGTGATTACACCACCGGTACTCGGACGAATCAGTATCGGAAAAATTGTAGAAAAGAACGGCAAACGTCTACCTGAAAAGGATGACCAATTCACCATCACCAGCCAAATCCAGAACAAGGAGGGTTGGGTAAAACATCCGTTGGATGAGCAACTTCGATCTAAAGCCCCTAGCCAAAAACTGCGGACTATTCCAGTCCGTATGATCTTTAATGATCCCGAACTGAACTTACGCGCGGAATATAACTTATTTGATCGACAGACGGGGCGACCTGTATGTATGGGCAATGGTGAAACCTGCCAACGCTTAACCAATCAAGGCGTGGAGCACCATCCATGTCCATCCCCAGATTTATGTCCCTTGGCGCAAGGGGGCTTATGCAAGCCCTATGGTCGTCTGTATGTGAATTTAGATGAGTCGGATGAATTTGGCAGTTTTGTATTTAGGACTACGGGATTTAACAGTATCCGCACCTTAGCTGCACGGCTCAGTTATTACCACGCAGCATCGAACGGCTTGTTGTCCTGCTTACCGTTACAGCTGACCTTAAGAGGCAAGTCCACCACACAAAGCTATCGTACCCCTGTGTACTACGTGGACTTAACCTTACGTGAGGGGATTCATTTACAAGAGGCGATTCAAACAGCCAAGGAGATTGATCAGAAAAGTAAGCTCGCAGGATTTAATCAGAATGCTTTAGATCAGATGGCTTTACAGGGTTATGGGAATTCGCAGTTTGAGGTGGATAGCGAGGATGGCATGAATGTCGTTGAGGAGTTTTATCAAGGAGAGGATGGCCGACCCACAGATGAGAACAGAGTGTTTAATATTCAGCAGGGATTGCAGGGATCAGTCACGGCGTTGAACTGAATTGAACTGGGTAAAACCTGACAGGAATCCCGTATCTCATGAGCGAGTTGCTCGTCACCATGAGATAGGAGTACACATCATGAATGCATTCACAGGTCAGACTTTCCAGATGAATCAACTGATTAGTATTAAACAAGTCATTCAATTCACAGGTGTTGGCCGTTCAACGGTTTATGAGATGATGGATGAGAACTCACCGTACTACGATCCAACTTTCCCGAAGAAAGTCAAAATCACCCAAAATCGTATTGGTTGGTCAGCGTGGGAAATCAATCAGTGGATTGAAAGTAAGTTGGCGAGTCGATAATAAAATGGGAACTTCGGTTCCCTTATTTTTTCATTTGGGAATGACTATGCATTCCTTGAAGATTTGAACTAATCCATCTAAGTGTCCGTAGAACCCTTCAATATTAGCTTGAATCCAACGTTCCTGAGATTCAATTTGAGACCAATCAACACCATAACCACAAAAGGCGAGAAGATGTTCAAAGAAAATGCGCTGAGTGCGTCCATTGCCTTCGCGGAAGGGATGTATGACATTGAGTTCGCAATAGAAATCAGCAAGCTGAATAATAAGATTTTGCTGTTCAAGATGTTGAAAATAGTTTTGAGATTGAAGTTGCTTAAAAAGCTTATTGGCTTCAATTTCAATACGACTAAAAGTACAAAAGCGTGTATCACCTTTTGAAATATCAACTTGCCTAAGTTCACCAGCCCATTCATAAAGGTCTGAAAATAAGGAGTAGTGTATGTTTTTTAGGTATTGGAGATCGTAAGGTGGTTCAGTATATTCAATGTGTAAACTGGCATATTCAGATAGCTCTAATTCGGCCTGCTGCAAAATTTTTTCATCTTGGATATGTAATTTTTTTTTGAGAGTACTAGAGTTTGGTTAACAGTAAAGACTGTCTCCCATTTCACCATATTTATCCATCAAATCACCGAATTATGATTCTGAATGCTTTTTATATTTTTGTAGGATTTGGTCTTTGCTTAAAGTTGGAGTGGTTGCTGAAGGAGAAAGGCCTTCAAGTTTTAGGCTAGCTCTATAATTCTGTAAGCGTGTTGCCTGAATATATTTTTTTTTCTGTTCAATTGTCTTAAGCATGTTTAGGCTCCTTAAGTCAAAAATTTTAATCAGTATATCAGATTTGACTTACATCCAATGGTGGCAGTCGAAATATAAAAATAAAAGCGTTGTTGTGGTTAAATTTAATTGCGACAGTTTATGTCTTTCACCCTCTATTTTTTGCTGAAAAAACTTTAATTTTCGGTAAACTAGTCATGTTTTATTCATTTCATCGGACATGCATAACAATGACCCAAGTACAACTGCAACAATTACAAAAACAACTTTGGAATATTGCCAATACTTTGCGTGGCACCATGGGCGCCGATGAATTCCGTGATTACATCCTGGGTTTTATTTTCTTTAAATATTTATCAGAAAAATCGGTGAACTTTGCCAACGAATTGCTCGATGGCGAAGACCTCAGCTTTTTAGAATTAGATGAAAATAATCCTGAGCATGTGCCATACATCGAAGAAATTAAAAAGAATGCCATTGCCGAAGTGGGTTATGCGCTTACACCAAAACAGCTATTCCATACCTTAGCCGAGCGTGGTCGTCAGGGCGAATTCATTCTAGATGATTTAACTGCGACCTTAAAATCGATTGAACAAAGCACCTTAGGCACCGACTCTGCCGATGACTTTGCCAACCTGTTTGAAGATTTAGATTTAAACTCGACCAAGCTTGGCAATAATGCCAGCGACCGTAATGCACTGGTGGCGAAAGTCCTCAGTCATTTAGATGATATTGATTTTGATATTTCCAATACCGAAGCCGATGTACTGGGGGATGCTTACGAATACCTGATTGGTGAGTTTGCATCAGGTGCAGGCAAAAAAGCGGGGGAATTTTACACCCCGCAAACGGTATCGACTTTATTGGCAAAGATTGTCACCCAAGGCAAAGACCGTTTACGTTCAGTCTATGACCCGACTTGTGGTTCAGGTTCGTTATTGCTGCGGGTAAAACGTGAAGTGAAAGATGTCGACATGATTTACGGTCAGGAGATGAACCGTACTACCTACAACTTGGCACGCATGAACATGATTCTGCATGATGTGCATTTTGCCAAGTTCGACATCAAGCAGGAAAATACTTTAACCCGTCCGCAGATTTAGATAAAAAGTTTGATGCGGTGGTGGCGAATCCGCCATTTTCGGCTAACTGGTCTGCCGATCCGTTATTTTTACAAGATGAACGCTTTGCCGCGTACGGCAAACTGGCGCCAAGTTCTAAAGCCGATATGGCTTTTGTACAGCACATGCTGTATCAACTGGATGACAACGGCACGATGGCGGTGGTGTTGCCGCATGGCGTCTTGTTCCGTGGTTCGAGTGAGGGCGTGATTCGTCAGTACCTGATTGAACAGATGAACGTGGTGGATGCGATTATTGGTCTACCCGCCAATATATTCTATGGTACGTCTATTCCGACCTGTATTTTGGTGTTGAAGAAAAACCGTGAGCAGAGCGGCAATATTCTGTTTATTGATGCCAGCAATGAGTTTGAAAAGCAGAAGAACCAAAACAAGCTGTTGCCTGAGCATTTGGATAAGATTGTTGCGGCATTTGAAAAGCGTGAAAATATTGAAAAATATGCGCATGTGGCGACTTTGCAAGAAGTCAAAGACAACGATTACAACCTGAACATTCCGCGTTATGTGGATACCTTTGAGGCGGAAGCCGAGATTGATTTAGATGCGATTGCAAAACAGCTTCAAGCTTTGGAAGTTGAGAGCCAAAAGACTGATGCCATCATTGCAGATTTTTGCAAAGAGCTAGGCATTGTTTCTCCTTTTGCGGAGGTGAAGTAATGGCTGCGCCAAAGTTAAGATTTAGAGAGTTTGATGTATATTGGAACTCTGTAGCTATTGGGAATTTTTTAAAAATTAAATCGGGCTTAGGATTCAAAGCAGAAGAATATACAACTGAGGAAGCTATACGCCTTTTACAGATTGAAAATGTGGGTTATGGGACAGTTAAATGGACTCATAACGTTAAATTCGTACCACACAATTATTTAGAGAATCATCAAGATTTAGTTTTAAATGAAGATGATATTGTTTTAGCTTTAAATAGACCTGTGACCAATGATCAGTTAAAAATAGCAAAATTAACTAAACAAGATAGTCCATCTATTCTTTATCAGCGTGTCGGAAAATTAGAGTTTAAAAAAAACGAAATTGATAGTGGCTTTATTTTTCAAATTTTCCAAAAGGATGTAAAAAATTATGTTTTAAATAGTTCGATTGGTAGTGACCAGCCTTTTATCTCTACAACTCACTTATATAAACATAAACTACACATACCATCAAAACCCGAACAAACCAAAATTGCCTCTTTTCTTTCTGCAGTGGATGAAAAGATTAGCCAACTCACGCAAAAACATGAACTACTTAGCCAGTATAAACAAGGCATGATGCAAAAGCTGTTTAGTCAGGAAATTCGTTTTAAAGCGGATGATGGTGGGGAGTTTGGGGAGTGGGAGGAAACATCTTTGCATACCTTCCTTTGTGAAAGTTTAATAAAAGGAAGTAAAGGTAATAAAGCTAAGAAGTTAACGGTTAAATTGTGGGGTAAAGGTGTTATCCCTAAAAATGAAGCTTTTCAAGGCAGTGAAAATACACAATATTATAAGCGTTCAGCAGGGCAACTAATCTACGGAAAGTTAGACTTTCTTAATTGCGCTTTTGGGCTTATTCCTGAATATTTAGATGGGTTTGAGTCGACTATTGATGCTCCAGCTTTTGATATTGATAATAAAATAGTTCATCCTTATTTTTTGATAAATAGATTTTTACAAAAGGATTTCTATCAAAAAAATGGTGAGGAAGCCGATGGAAGTAGAAAAGCAAAGAGAATTAATCAAAGTGTTTTTTTAGCTATGCAGATTGATTTACCTTCTTTAGAAGAACAGACCAAAATCGCCAATTTCTTATCTGCCATTGACCAAAAAATTGAAGTGGTGACACAGCAAATTGAACAGGCCAAAACTTGGAAAAAAGGCTTGTTGCAGCAGATGTTTGTTTAAATATTTTTAGCCAAACTCAATTTAGGGTTTGGCAGTTTTATTATTTGAGTTAGGGGTAAGAATGCAGGATTTAGAAGATCAACTCATTCAAAAGTATGAAAACATTTTATTAAAGGCTCAAAAATATAAAATGCCTGAAAGGGAACTGACGATATTTGATACTGCTCTTAGAAATCATCACGAGAATCCGACTACAGAGCTATTATCTTTTTTTCTAGATCCTAATGAAAAGCATCACCTCGGGACTGCATTCTATGATGGTTTTATTCAAGCAATAAAATCACATGATGAATATGCCGATTTTGATTTTGGTCAATTATTAGAAATTAGAACACAGCAAACTACAGATAAAGGGAATCGTATAGATTTATGGTTTCAGACAGATACTGCATTGGTCGTTATAGAAGTAAAAGTCTTTCATCATCAAAATAATCCATTTAAAGATTATGTATCTTGGGGCAATAAACAGCTTAAAAAATTAATATCGCAAAAGCAGAGGTCTGAAGAATCGCCTACTGAAATTAAATTGATTCCTATTGTGCTATGTCCAGACGGAAAGTGTGATGAAAGTGATTGGCTGGGAGTATCGTTTACACGGTTAACCTCATCAACGAGAACATATTTGGCACCAAAATTTATAGATAATCCATTTAATAAATGGAGCATATTTTCACGTGACTTTTTATTACATTTAGATAGCTTTATAGAATTATTGGATACGAATATGGAAAGTTTGAACTTCGTTGTTGATCATATGCAACAAATTCAAGAATTAGTCGAACTAAGAGAAAATGTTTACCAAGAAATAATTAACCATATTAATAATGAACTTCAAATAGCATTAGGTGAGGAATATGAGCCTTTTGTGAGAAGACATACTTGGGATGGCACACCAGCTTTGCGCTTTATAGGAAATAATTGGAAAGATTGGTCAGATTCAGTCTTGAATTTACATGTTGCAACTCATCCAATGAGTTGTGCAGTTCATATGTATGTTCAACACCCTACACCAGACATTGTTAAAAAAGTTGAACAAGTGTTAAAAAAAGGAATTCATTCCACATATGAGTCTTGGTATGAAGGTAAAAAAGATGAATATTGGGCGGCATCTTGGCAGTTCAAGCAATTTGAGTTGAAAGAAGTTACGCAACTCATTGTGCGCAATCATAAAATTCTAAATCGTGTTGAACTAGAGTGGAAATAAGTGGTCTAAAATAAATCTAGATCTTCATAAGGTGTATAAATGCAATTATATCAAACTCAAGCACAGTCATTAGTAGAACTTACAGAAGATCCTTTTCGTTTGGAAAGAGAAATTCAAACCCTGTTTGAAAACAATCTTTACAGTTTTACAGGTCTGGAATTCATCAAGTCTGAATTTATTATTAAAAACAACCGTATTGATACACTGGCTTTCGATCCCGAAAGTCAGGCTTTCGTAATTATCGAATACAAGCGTGAACGCAATTATAGCGTGATTGACCAAGGCGTTTCTTATCTGAATCTGATGCTCGACTACAAGGCAGATTTTATCATTGAGTACAACGAGAGCCAGAGCAAACAGCTTAAACGTCAGGATGTCGACTGGTCCCAGAGCCGAATCATCTTTGTTTCACCGAGCTTTACTGACTTTCAAAAGCAGTCTACTAATTTTAAAGACTTCAGCATTGAGCTGTGGGAAATCAAACGCTATCAGGGTGGAATCATTTCAGTCAATCCATTGCAGAAAACCAAATCAGCCCCTTCAATTAAGCAAGTGCAAAAGATGGGGTCTGAAGACATTAAAAAAATTGCTAAAGAAATCCAGACATATGATGAAGCTTATCACTTGGCGGATAAGTCTGATGACATTAAAGAGCTATATGAGCAATTCAGGGATTCGATTTTAAATCTAGCACCTGACATAGAAATGAATATTCGAAAAAACTATATTGCCTTTAAATGTAAGAATTCCAATCTTTTATATGTGCATTTTTTCAAAGATTTCATACGTTTTGATATTAGTGAGCAAAGAAAGAAATTAATCGATGATCCTAGAAATTTTTTTAAGGATGTGGTTGATGGAAATTATTTTGCTGTGAAAGTTAAAGATAGTGAAAATTTAGAATATATCTTGAGTTTAATTAAACAGACATTGAAGTGAATAATTTAAGATTTTAGAGGGGAAGGAAATGACAGTACAAAGCGAAGCACAACTTGAAAATGAACTGATTGGCCAGCTACAGCAATTGGGTTATGCCTCAGTCACGCTCAAGAATGAAAGCCAACTACTGTCCAACCTCAAAACTCAAATTGAACGTGCCAACGGACTTGCACCATTATCAGAAACGGAATGGAAACAGGTCATCAGTTTTTTGAACACGGGCACGGTATTTGAACGGGCCAAGAATCTGCGTGATCTGTTCCCAGTCAAATTTGATGATGGTACAAGCAAGCACATCTTTTTTCTCTCGGATGATCCAAGCAAAAACATCTATCAGGTGACCAATCAAATCACCATCGACCACCGTGACTATAATGGCCGCACCAGCCGTTTCGATGTGACCTTATTGGTCAATGGTCTGCCTTTGGTACAGATCGAGCTAAAAAAACGCGGCATGGAAATTGCCGAAGCCTTTAATCAAACCCAACGCTATATTCGTGAGGCGTACTGGGCAGGGCAAGGGCTATTTGGCTTTATTCAGCTGTTTGTCATTAGTAATGGTGCCAATACCCGTTATTACTCCAACGGCACCACAGGCATCGAGTTTGCCTTTCCCTGGGCGGATGTCCATAACAAACACATCAATGAAATTGTCGACTTTGCCGAAGCATTTTTAAATCAGCAGCATTTGACCCAAATGCTGACCCAGTACATGGTGCTGCTAGAAACCACCAAAAGCCTGATGGTACTGCGTCCCTATCAGATTTATGCGGTACAGAAAATTGTGGAGCATGTGCAAAACTCCAATCAGAACGGCTATATCTGGCACACTACAGGTTCAGGCAAAACCCTGACTTCTTTTAAAGCCAGTCAGATCATCATGCAAATGCCTGATGTGGAAAAGGTGTTGTTTGTGGTGGATCGTAATGACCTCGACACGCAAACCTCACGTGAATTTAATGCTTTTAAAGCCGACAGCGTCGACAGCACCGATAACACATCGACCTTGGTAAAACAGCTCGATCAACGTCATGACAAACTGATTGTGACCACAATCCAAAAGCTCAATCGGGCCATCAGCACCGAACGTTATTTAGAATCGATTGATTATCTTAAAAATAAAAAAGTGGTCTTTATCTTTGATGAATGTCATCGTAGCCAATTTGGTGATACCCATCAGAACATTAAAAAATTCTTCAGCAATGCACAAATGTTTGGTTTTACTGGCACGCCTATTTTTGAAAAGAACAGCCAAAGCAAAGCAGGTTTAAAACTCACCACAGACTACCTGTTTAATGCGTGTTTGCATAAATACGTGATTGTGGATGCCATCCGCGACCGTAACGTCTTGCAGTTCCAGATTGATTATCGTGGCAAATACACCGCCAAAGGCATGGCGACCAATGAAAGTTATGAGGAAGATGTAGAAGGCATCGATACAAAGGAACTGTATGACAACCCGCAACGCTTAGAAATGATTGCCCGCTACATTGTCAATATCCACGATACTAAAACCCGTAATCGTGAATTTACCGCGATGTTCTGTGTTAGTTCGGTCGAAACACTGACCCAATATTACGACCTCTTTGAAAAGGTGCAGGCTGAAAAGCAAATTGAAGATGAAGCACAAGGTCGGATATTTAAACCGTTGACCATTGCCACTATCTTTTCCTATGCTGCAAATGAGGCTGTACCGACTGATGACTTAAATGGCTTGATTCACGAAGAAGCCGCAGATATTCCAAGTCAGGTCAATTCATCCAGTCGGGATAAGCTGGATCGCTACATTGCGAATTACAATCGACAGTTTAAAACCAACTACAATTCTGGTGATCAATTTTATGCGTACTACCGCGACATTGCACAGCGCGTAAAAAACAGACAGATAGATATTCTAATCGTGGTCAATATGTTCCTCACGGGCTTTGACTCTAAGCCGTTAAATACCTTGTATGTCGATAAAAACCTAAAATATCATGGCTTGATTCAAGCATTCTCACGTACCAACCGTGTCTACAACGATAAAAAGCCATTTGGCAATATCATCTGTTTCCGCAACCTAAAACGTGCAACGGATGAAGCGCTGGCACTATTTTCCAATAAAGAAACAACTAAGATCGTCCTTGTTCCAAGCTATGCGGAAATCGAACAGGATTACCAAGCAGCGGTGAGCAAACTGTTTGCCTTAACGCCCAATTACCAATCAGTCGATGATCTTGTTACTGAAGAACAGCAACTGGAATTTATTAAAGCTTTCCGTGAAGTGATGCGCTACAACGCCCAGCTACAAACTTTCATTGAATATGATCAAGACCAAACACAACTCGATAAACAGCACTTTGCAAACTTCGCCTCTAAGTATGCTGACCTATGTCGTGCCGTTAGAAAGACCACCAAGAAAGAAAAAGTATCGGTACTGGATGATGTCGATTTTCAACTGGATTTACTGCACAGTGATCGCATTAATGTTGGTTATATCATCAACCTCCTACAGCTTGTTGTTGATACGGACTCAGAGGACAAACGTCAGAAGTACCAAGCGCAAATTTATGACTTAATCAGTAGCGATATTAGCTTGCACGATAAGCAAGACCTCATTCAAAAATTCATTGAAGAAAACATGCCTAAGATGATCAACGGCCAAAGCGTACAGGATGCCTTTGCACAATTTTGGGATATAGAAAAAGAGCAGGCTTACCAACAGCTTTGTGAACAGGAAAATCTAAAGCCTGAAGTGATGAAACAGGTTTTGGATAATTATGAGTTTAATCAGCGTTTGCCACGTAAAGAAGAAATGAAAGAGTTGCCTAACTTTAAAGTGAAGCTGTTTGAGCGAGATAATGTTTTGACCAGTTTAATGGTCAAGACAAGGCAATTGATTGAGAAGTTTTATGTGGGGTTTTAATAGAGGTAATAATTGGGTCAAAGCAATTATAAAAATTAAATTTATTAATGAGTAAGGTGGCAGTTCATCTGCCACCATCTCAGCAAAAAAATCAAATAAGAAAAGTAGATATTCAAGAAATTAAACAATTTTTAAGCTTTATGACATCTCCTGTCATTTTCATATCTTATTTTCATCTTTCAATTGATTAGTTACCGCAGTCAAGCAAAATTAAAAGGAAGCTCACATGAAAATATGCCCTAATCCATTTACTATTAAGCAAAAGATGAAAGCATTGAAGCGTATTTTTAGAGCGTTAATACTTGGGAAGATAAAGTGGGATGAATTAAAGAAGTTTTATTCAGCAATGTTACACCTAGAACGTTATTTAGAAAAACTAAATAATATGGTAATTAAATTTGAATAATTTTTTTTATGTGATTTGGTGTGATTTTTTGTATTATTAATGTGTTATATTTCAAGCATATCAAAACTTTAAAAGTTTG
>JADHEE010000374.1_pt1 | contig 19075 bp, 32 predicted proteins | sample 8952401 | NCBI WGS metagenome assembly JADHEE01 (sample SAMN16124438, study PRJNA663242) | bioreactor sludge metagenome | isolation source: sludge (ammonium) | place: India:Bengaluru | collected 2019-02-28
ATTGGTAATGAGTGCGCCAGATATTTTCAAGTATTGCTGGGTATGGGAGAAAACAAGAGCCACAGGGCATATGCACGCAAAGAATAAGCCTCTGAAATCTCATGAAGATATCGCGGTTTTTTCTTCCGGGACGACAGTGCATAGTGTGCAATCGTCCATCCGCATGCAATACTATCCACAGGGTACTATAGCTGTTGATCGAGTAAGCTATCGACCTTCGCGTGAAAAAAAGGGGTCAGATGTCGTTGGGTCATTGCGCCCTTCACATAAAAATTCATACAGACAAACGGAATCAAATTACCCAAGGTCTGTATTGCACGTGCCAAGCGAGCACAATGTTGGAGCGTTTCACCCGACCCAAAAACCCGTCGCTCTAATGGAATACCTTATCCGCACGTACACGATGGAAGGTGAAACGGTGCTGGATAACACGATGGGCAGCGGGACGACCGGCGTGGCGTGCGTCAACACTGGGCGCGCTTTTATAGGCATTGAGCGCGACGAAGGTTACTTCGCCATTGCCGAGCGCCGAATTTCTGACGCGCGGAATGATCTATTGAGGGGGAAATCGTGAACTACATTTACCTCGCTAGCCCGTACAGCCGCTATGCAGACGGTCATGAGGCAGCCTATCTAGGGGCGTGTCGCGCCGCCGCCGACTTGATCCGCGCCGGGTATCGCGTTTACTCTCCTATCGCTGCATCTCACCCCATCGCTACACATGGCGGTTTGGATAACATGGATGCTGCACTTTGGCTGGACCAGTGTGAGCCCTTCATGGAAGCCGCCTCCGGTATCGTCGTTTTGATGCTTGAGGGCTGGCAGGAGTCTCACGGCGTAACCCACGAAATCAACCGCTTCGCCAACATGGGAAAGCCCATTGTCTTGATGGTTCCAGGTGAAGTGCCAGATTTGTCTGAGGTGTTTAAGTGAGCAATTCCGCTAGTGTCATCACTCAGGACGAAGTTGATGCACTTTTGGGTTTTGGAGAGGACAAGGCCGTGCTTCCGCGCTTTGGGCGCCGAGAATGTCTTGACGCCGCTGCCGCGTGTGTCCTCACCGATCGTAATAACGAGTATGGCGGCCCAGAGGATAGTTTCGGTGCCGTCCATGCCCTGTGGCAAGCCTACGACGCCGCCGCCAGCAAGCGCGGCCCTCACATCGTTGACGTGCCAATGAAAATGGCGTTGCTCAAGATCGCCCGCATCGCCGCTAACCCGACCCACGCTGACAGCTTCGTTGACATCGCAGGATATGCCGCCTGTGGGGCTGAAGTGGCTACTGGTGATTTCTCGGAAGGGAAGTAGGCAACATGGGTAAGCCAAGAGACAGCAAGGCGACGGTTCCAGCGCGTCCGCTTCCGCCCGACATGCCGGAAGGCTCATTCATCCCTGCCCCTGATGTAGAGGCATGGATACGCCGGAACTACATCGGCTCAACCGGCCCTCTATACACCGAGGAACACGCTCACCTTGAGTTCGCCCATATCGGCGTGCTGTGGGCCTCGATCCTCAATGTTCGTCAAATGCGCCGTGTGATCGGTCAAGCCGAGTGCCCCCGCCCCATGGGCAACGCCTGGACGAAGGGCAGAGCAGAGTACCAGTTAACCCAATGGTTCGGGGAAGTGCCGGATTTCATCATCACGCTTGACGCCGACTATGCGCGGGAAGCGGATGACCTCGCCTTCTGTGCCCTGGTGGATCATGAGCTTTCACATTGTGCTCAAGCCCTAGATGAGTACGGCGCCCCGAAGTTCAGTAAGGACGGATTGCCCAAGTTCGCCATGCGGGAACACGACGTAACCGAGTTCGTCGGAGTGATCCGCCGCTTCGGTGCCAGTGCCGGGGCTAACGTGCCCAAGCTGGTAGAGGCCGCCCTGTCTACTCCTGAGATTGGCGCGGTAGAGATTGCGAAAGCCTGCGGCACTTGCTGCGGGTGACTGACAGAGGGGAAATGAGATGATGGATTTTGGTGATGCTGTCCGCGCCCTGAAGGCCGGTGAGCGAGTGGCCCGCGCCGGATGGAATGGAAAGGGTATGTGGTTGGCGCTCATCAGCCCTGGCAACGCCATGTACACCCGCATGGGCGTCGGCTCGTTCGATATGCAGCCCTGTATTGGCATGAAGACCGCTGACAACAACATGCAGCCCGGTTGGCTGGCCTCTCAGGCTGACATGCTGGCCGAAGATTGGGCCATTGTCGGTTAGACGACGATTAGACGAGACATCCGCCCATGGCAGCTCTAGACGATGACGTGAAAGCCTTCATCGTCCGCGCCCTCGCGTGCTTTGATTCGCCGGAAACCGTGGCGAAGGCAGTCAAAGCGGAATTCGGCTTGGGCGTGACCCGGCAGCAGTGCGAAGCCTACGACCCGAACAAAGCCATTGGCGCCAAACTCGGGGAGAAGTGGAAGACCCTGTTTGAGGATACCCGCGCCGCCTTCCGTGACGATATAGCCCGCATCGGCATTGCCAACCGCGCCGTTCGCCTCCGTCGCCTCGACCGCATGGCGCAGAAGGCGGAAGACATGGGGGCTATCGCCGTCGCCGCCTCTCTGATGGAGCAAGCTGCGAAGGAAGTTGGCGAGGCGTATACGAACAAGCAGCGACACGAACTGACCGGCAAGGACGGGGCGCCGATTGCCACGGAAACGAACGTGGTGGCGATCTACGAGCTTCCCAGCAACGGGCGGTCGTGAAACGCACGATTAGGTGGAACATCTTTGGCTGGCCTCGGTGTCTAGGCGGGATTTTACCAGCCCACGTAGCAATGGGCCGTGAAACATGACCATTCGCCCCCAGCCCGGCCCACAGCAGACGTTCCTAGCAAGCCCGGCTGATATTGCCATCTACGGCGGCGGCGCGGGTGGCGGGAAGACATGGGCGCTCCTGCTGGAGCCGCTACGGCATATCGGAAACCCTGAGTTCTCGGCGGTGGTGCTGCGCCGCAATCTGGTTCAGGTGACTAACCCAGGCGGCTTGTGGGATGAGGCGGCGAAGCTGTACGGGGTGATCCCCGGCGCGAAGTCTATCAGCCAGCCGCTACAGTGGTCATTCCAGAGCGGGGCAAAGGTCCGCTTCGGCCACTTGCAGGATGAGAAGACGGTTTACGACTGGCAGGGTAGCCAAGTCCCACTTTTCCTGTTTGATGAGTTGACGCACTTCAGCAAGTCGCAGTTCTTCTACATGCTGTCTCGAAACCGAAGCATGTGCGGTGTTCAGCCCTATATCCGCGCCACCTGTAACCCGGATGCGGATAGCTGGGTTGCCGAGTTCATTGCGTGGTGGATTGACCAGAACACGGGACTTCCGATTACCGAGCGGGCCGGGGTGCTGCGGTGGTTTGTCCGCGTCGGTGACGTGATTTTGTGGGCAGACAGCCCAGAGGAGTTGCCCGAGCAGAGAACACCAGACGGGCAAGTGATTCCGCCTAAGTCGGTGACGTTCATCCCGGCCAAGCTGACGGACAATGCCGCTCTCATGGCCGCCGACCCCGGCTATTACGGCAACCTTCTGGCAATGCCGACCGTTGAGCGGGAACGCCTGCTGGGCGGTAACTGGAAAATCCGCCCGGCGGCTGGGCTGTATTTTCAGCGGTTGTGGTGCGAAATGGTTGACGCGGTTCCGGCTGGATTGGAAATAGTCCGAGGCTGGGACTTGGCGGCGACCGAGAAGACAGAACAAAACGACCCTGACTTTACCGCGAATGTTAAACTCGGAAGAGCATCTGACGGGACGTTCTACATTCTACACGCTGACCAGTTCCAGAAGTCACCGCAGAAGGTGGAAGAGGCGCTTAAAAACACCGCGTCACAAGATGGCAAGGGTGTGAAAATCAGCGCCCCGCAAGACCCTGGGCAAGCGGGCAAGGCGCAAGCCCTGAACATCGCTAAATTGCTTGCAGGATACGACATCCGCCTCTCGACAGAATCCAGAGGTAAGCGCGGCGATCCGGCCAAGATTACACGGTTCAGTCCATTCTCTGCCCAGGCACAAGCGGGAAATGTCAAAGTTCTTCGCGGACAATGGAATGAAATGTGGTTCGATTGTCTTGAGGGATTCCCCGACGCGGCCCATGATGACCTTGTGGACGCCACTTCAAGAGCGTTTAACGAACTACTGAATAATGACGGAATGGGCGTTCTTAATTTCTACGCTAACCTATCTGCCGAGGCCGCGAAGGCTTCCAAGGAACAGCAATGACCGAACCCACCCGCACCCCGCTTGACCCCGGCTTTGTTCAGCGGGTGGCGCAGGGATTTAAGTATGCCGTCTCTGGCGTCACTCCCTCGGGATGGTTTTCGCCGTCGCAGCCAATGCAGCCCGTGGCGCAGGAAGAGGCCAAGGGCCGGGCGTGGGATTACCAGAGCGGCTATAACCTGCAAATCCAGCCGCGCGCCAACGAGCCTGTTGGATTCGGCCAACTTCGCGGTCTGGCGGATGGCTATGACCTGTTGCGACTTGTGATCGAAACGCGGAAAGATCAGCTTGAGCGCCTGAAATGGACTGTGCAATTCCGCGATCCGAAGCGAGTTGATGACGGGGAAGACGCCCGCGTCAAAGAGGTGAAGGCGAAGCTCCTGCGCCCCGATGGCCGCCTGTCCTGGCGTCAGTGGATGCGCGTTGTGCTTGAGGACATGCTGGTTATCGATGCACCGAGCGTCTACGTTCGCAAGACCAACGGCGGCAAGATGTTCGCGCTTGAGCCTATCGACGGCGCTACCATCGCCCCGAAGGTTGACGACTCTGGCCGCATTCCGTTTGACGGCGTGGCATATCAGCAGATTATCAAGGGCGTTCCGGCATGTGACTACACGGCCACAGAGCTGATCTATTACCCGCGCAACCTACGCTCATTTCGGGTGTACGGTTTCAGCCCTGTCGAACAGATCATAACGACCGTTAATATCGCTCTGCGCCGTCAGATTGCCCAGCTTCAATATTTCACCGATGGCAACCTCCCTGAGACGCTGATTAGCGTGCCCAAGGAATGGTCGGTTGATCAGATCAAGCAGTTCGACGAGCATTTCAACTCGCTGATGCAGGGTGCGGCATATAAGCGCCGTGGCTATTTTGTTCCTGACGGTACAAAACCGTATCAGATCAAGGAAAGCCCCCTCAAGGATGAGTTTGACGACTGGCTGGCCCGTGTCGTTTGCTTTGCGTTCAGCGTCTCTCCCCAGGGAATCGTCCAGATGCAAAACCGGGCTACGGCTCAGGTTGGTGCATCTGAATCGGCTAAGGATGGCTTGGAACCGCTCAAGTTGTGGATGGCCGACTTCGTCAATGAATGCATTATCAAGGGATGGGGATACGACGACCTTGAATTTGCATGGGTCGAAGAGGAAGCGGTTGACCCTCTGGTACAGGCCCAGGTTAATCAAATCTACATCAATTCCCGTGTCCTGACGCCTAATGAGGTCCGCGCCGATCTTGGCCGTGACCCTATCGAGGGCGCCGATGAAATGGCGCAGGGGAATGCCACGCCGGGCAATGACAACACCAAAGATACCGAGACGGAGGTAGGCAAATCCGCCAATGCCCCTTTCGGTCTGCGGAAATTCCTCCCGGATACTGAACAGGTTGATGCTGACGGAGCGGAAGAGCCGTCCCCAGAACGTGCGCTTTTGACCGACGAAGACCGGCACAAAGCGGAACTTGCTGCCGCGATCCTGCTGTTGTTGAGCCAGTGGCGCGTGACGGTGTGGCGTGAAATCGGGTGGATCATCCCTGAGAATGTGTCGAGTGATGATCTTGCCGCGTGGGCTGCAAAATACGCCTCCCGCACCATGGATTTCGTCAACGCCACCACGGCGGGGAAGATCAGGCAGGCTATCGAAGAGGCGCGGGCTAAATCGACTGCCCAAGGTGACATCGCCGCCAAGGTCCGCGACATTTTCAACCAAGCCCGAGACGAGCGCACGGGCCGCATTGCCGACACGACCAGCACCGGGGCGTTTGGGTTTGCCGCGCTGAATGCCATGGCAAAGGCTGGCGTTGCGGAATCGGCGTGGATTACGGAGCGCGACGGCAGGGTGCGCCCTACCCATGAAGCCATGGACGGACAGCGCCGTCCCATCGGAATGCCGTTCACAAGTCCAAGCGGGGCAATGGCCTTGCATCCCGGCGGGTTCGATGTGGCATTCGAAAATGTGTCGTGCCGCTGTCACCTGCGACCGGTGAAAATGGCGAAGGCAGATAGCGATTCGTCGGATGACGATTTCTGGAATGACCGCGAAGCCGAACGAGCCAAGGGCGCAAAGACTTTGGCCGAAGCCATGCGCAAGATTTTCAAGGAACAGGAAGCCGCCGTTATGGCTGGAATCAAGAAGGACTGATGCCCCATGCTGATCCCTATCTACAAGGTTGACGAGGAGCGCCGCCTTGTCATTGGCCGCGCTGCGCAGGAAGTGCCTGACCGTGCAGGCGAGATCATGGACTACGAGACGGCCAAGCCTGCGTTTAAGGCGTGGTCGGACGAGACTTTCGCGGCCTCGGGCGGCAAGTCCTACGGCAATGTCCGTGCCATGCATGGCAGTATCGCTGCCGGGCGCCTTGACGCCATCGAATTCGATGATGTCAACAAGTCAATCGAAGTCGCCGCCCATGTGGTGGATGACAACGAATGGAAGAAAGTCCTAGAGGGGGTCTATACGGGCTTTTCAATGGGTGGAAAGTACGCCAAACGGTGGAAGGACGGAGACTTGACCCGTTACACCCCGTCCGTGTCCGAGATTTCCCTGGTGGACCGCCCGTGTGTTCCGTCCGCGCAGTTCGCGGACATCATCAAGGCTGACGGTTCCGTCGGCAAACTTGCACTCAAAGGAGCCGATATGGCCGACGAAACTACCACCGATGACGTTGTGAAGGATGATGCTGCGGCGCAGGTTGAAGCGACCGCCGAGAACGCCGAAAAGCGCGACGTGTCCACTAAGGAGCGCGACAAGCTGGCCGAGGAAGGCAAGGCGATGCCCGATGGTTCGTATCCCATCGCCAGCCGCGAAGACCTGAAGAACGCTATCCAGTCGTTTGGCCGGGCCAAGAACAAGGCCAAGGTCAAGGCGCATATCAAGGCTCGGGCCAAAGCTTTGGGCGCCGAGGATGAATTGCCAGAAAGTTGGAGCGAAAGCAAGAAGGCGGATGCTCTCGCCGATCTCGCCAAGGGTCAGGAAATCCAAGATGTTGGCGTTGCCCTGAGCGTCCTGTCCGCGCTGGACTACCTGCTATCCTGCGAAGAGGAGGAGGCAGAAGAAGGCATGGAAGAACCGCCCGAGCAGACTGCGGCCCTTCGATCCGCTATCGCGTCGGTCAAGGCGTTCATCGTTTCCGAGATTCAGGAAAACCACGATGAAGGCGGCGAAGAGGGCGGCGAAGGCGAGCCCATGGAAATGGCCGACAGTGGAGACTTGGAGAAAGCCGGTAAGGCCATCTCTGCCAAGAACGGAGAACACCTCGACGCGATCCATAAGGCGGCGTCTGACATCGCCATGCGCTGCGCCAAGATGATGGGCCTGGAAGACGCCATGACCGAAGCCGATAAGGCTGACGGCGCCGAGGACATGACCAAGACCGATGGAGCCGACGCCCTGGCGAAGATGGCCGGGGAACTGGACGAGCTGCGCAAGGCCCATGATGCCGTCACTGCCGAGCGGGATGATCTCCTGAAGGCCAAGGCCGAATGGGAGGCCAAGCCGGAACCGGCCAAGGGCATTGCTAAGGCCGTGACCAAGGAGGAGGACAATCACGCCGCCCCCGACGCTGTGGCCGAGCTTCAGAAGCGCATCGAGAAGATGACCCCTGAACAGCAAGCTCAGGAAATCATCAAGTTTCAGATGACGCACGGTGGCCGGGCCTTCCTCGGCTAATCTATCCAGACAATTCGAGTTTCCGATAACCCGCCAACCGGCGGGTTTTTTAATGCCCGCGTGTTAGCCCGCGTGTGGTCATCAATTACTCATGCCCTTGGGCAAGGCAATTTTGGAGCCTTTTATCTATGACCAATCCGGCTAACAACACCGCCGAAGCCCTGGCCCTGCTGAAGTCCAGCATCCAGAGCCCCGACGACAATCTGACCAAGGCGTATACCCAGGCCGCTACCGCGACCACTGGCATTACCGCCTACGACCTGGAAGCTGGCGCGAAGCTGCTGTTCCCGGTCCTGACCCCCCTGCGCAACATGATTCCCCGCGTCTCTGGCCGTGGCGGCATTCAGGCGAATTGGCGCGCGATCACCGGCATCAACACCGGCAGCGTCAACATCGGTGTGTCGCAGGGCAATCGTGGCGCCGTCGTCGCTACCTCGACCGCCGACTATACCGCCTCGTACAAGGGCATCGGCCTGGAAGACAGCGTGACCTTCGAAGCGGATTATGCCGCCGAGGGCTTTGACGATGTCAAGGCGCTGGCTACTTCGAACCTGCTGCGCGCCCTGATGATCGGCGAGGAGAAGTACATCCTCGGCGGCAACAACAGCGTGGCTTTGGGCACCGCTGGCACTCCGACCGTGACCGACGTTGCGACGGGCGGCACTCTGGCGGCGAACACCGCCTATTCGGTTATCGTTGTTGCCCTTACCCACGAGGGCTTCCTGTCCTCGTCCGTGGTTAACGGCCTGCCGCTGTCTGGCACTCGCACCCTGCCGGATGGTTCGACCGAGTCTGTCAATCAGGGCACCTCCATCAAGTCAACCGCTGGTACCGTGACCACCGCCAACGACGGCAACGCCACTCACTCGCTGAAGGTGTCGTGGGCCGCCAAGACCGGCGCGTCTGCCTACGCTGTGTTCTGGGGTGCTTCGGGGTCGGAAACCCTGGGTGCGATCACCACGATCAACTCCTACCTGATTACCGGCGCGGCTGGCGGAACTCAGCTTGCCTCGGCGGGCTTCACCGCTGACAAGTCGCAGAACAGCTTGGCTTTCGATGGTATTCTGACTCAGATCGTCAAGTCTGGCTCTGGCGCCTACGTCAAGGCCCTGGCGACCGGCACCCCCGGCACCGGTACCACCCTGACCAGCGACGGCGTGGGCGGCATCGTGGAAATTGATGAGGCGCTGTATTCCTTCTGGGAAAACTACCGCCTGTCGCCGGATACCATCTGGGTTTCCTCGCAGGAGCAGAAGAACATTTCCGCCAAGATTCTGGCGGGCAATGCCAACACTGCCCAGCGCTTCACCTTCAACGTTGACCAGGGCATGATCGCTGGCGGCGTGATGGTCCGCTCCTACCTGAACAAGTTCAGCATGGACGGCGCCCAGGAAATCCCGATCAAGATTCACCCGAACCTGCCCGCTGGCACCATCCTGTTCACCTCCAATAGCATCCCCTATCCGCTGTCGGGCGTGGGCAACGTGTGGCAGATTCGGACCCGACGGGACTACTATTCGATTTCCTGGCCGATGCGCACGCGCAAGTACGAGTACGGCGTCTACGCTGACGAAGTGCTCCAGGTGTACGCGCCGTTTGCCTTCGGCGTCATCACCAACATTGCGAACGGCTAAGGTTCGCGGGCGGCCCTGCCTTTGGTGGGGCCGCTTTCTTTTGTCCATTTTAGCAAGAGGGCATTTCGATGAAGTTCCGTCTTCCCGAAGAGAACAGCGCTGGTATCGGCATTGCAGGCCAGTGGTTCGCCGCCGATTTCGGCGTGGTCGATATCCCGAGCGAGATCGTGGTGGATAATTCCGAGGATATCGCCGCCCACGGCCTGACCGCCGAGCCGGTGGTTTCCGAAGAGTCGAAGCGTGGCCCTGGTCGTCCGAAGAAGGACGCTTGATCATGGACCTAACGAGCGTTGCCAATGTGCGGGCCTATGCGGGCCTGACTACATCCGATATTTCCGATACCGATCTAGGCAACCTCGTTAGCCGTGCTTCGTCAGTGATCCGTGAGTATTGCTCGCGGGACATCACTGATGAAGGGCCGTACACCGAGGAATTCGATGGAACGGGAGGCGTGAGATTCATCCCCCAGCATTGGCCGGTGACGGCTGTTTCATCCGTGTCGGTTGATGGCATGACCATTCCCGCCGCCACCAGCGCAACAACCCCAGGGCACACGTTCTCTCAGGGCGTTATTGCGCTCCGGGGATATCGGTACAATCGAGGGGTGGTGAATTGCTCGGTGACGTACTCGGCTGGAGAGGCGACGGTTCCGGCGGCGGTTGAGCATGCTGCTATCTTGACCGTTCTCGCCGCGTATTATGCCGCATGCCGTGACCCGGCCATCCGCTCGGAAAGCGTCCCCGGCATTAACTACCAAGCAACATATGTCCCGCTCGCCATCCCAGAGGATGCGCGCTTGATCCTGAATCAAACGCAATACGTCAGGCGGTGGTCATGACCTGCGGCGTTGCAAAGCGGATTTCGGCCATCGTCGGAGCCAAGGGGAAGGATATCGTTTTCCGCCACACCGTAAGCACGGGCGGCGCCAACCCTGCGTCCAATCCGGTGACGGGGGCAATTACGGTTCAGGCCAATGCATCGGCTGGAGCGTCGGCCATCACTTTTACGGCGCCGGTCGGAAATTGGATTCTTGAGCCCGGAGACAAATTCATCATTGCTGGCGATGCGACCGCCTACACAATCAGCGCCAGCACAGTGTCCGCATCAAGCAAATTCACCAATGTGCCATTTTCCCCGGCCCTTTCAGCAAACGCGGCGGCGGGTGCGGCGGTAACGATGACGTGGACGAATGACTACCCCACCATGGCCATCATCGGCGCATATGACGCCAAGCTGATTGACGGAACCACGATCACCGTCAAAGACCTCAAGGTGATGATGCAGACGGTTGATACATCGGGACGGACCATTCCGAACCCTGCGCCGATTGACCGGGTGATTATCGACGGCGCGGCCCGTGCGGTTGGCGTTGTGTCTCCGAAGTACGCTGGTCCCAATGTATCAATGTGGGAAATCCAGGCGAAGGGATAAACATGGAAGACATTTTTGTAAGAGATTCGTCTGGAATCCCTGTTGCCATCGACGCATTGCCCAAGTCATTTTCGTATAATGGTGACGGCGCTATCGCGTCTGTTTCTGTGACAGACGGCGTAACCACTTGGGTGAAGTCGTACACCTACGCAAACGGCAAGGTTACAGCGATCAGTAAATGGGTGCGTCAATGAACGAAGACTTGGCCGACGTTGTCTTGCTGAATGCGGTTTCTGGTGGCGCGCCGCTTCACTCGAAAATCACAGACGGGACTACAGACGTAGTTATTGACCCATACGTCAATGCCATCCCCGTTATCCAGATCGCGCACCAGCAAACCCACCTTGGCAATCTGTACGTAGCCGGGCGGCGCTGGACTTCTGTCGCCAATGACGCCTATTGCTATATGTCCGTGACCGTCCCAACGGGATACGTCGCTCACTTGACGTATGAAATCACGGGGACCGGCAAGGCTTACGTTGACCTGTACGAAGGTGCGACCGTTACCGGTGGGACCTCCATCACACCGGCCAACAAAAATCGCCGCAGCGCGAACACGTCGCACATCACGGTCAAGTATGACGTTACCGTGAGCAATGCCGGTACGCTGATTCCTCAAGACGGCATTCTCGGGGCTGGTGACAAGAATTCCCCGGCTGGCGGTGGGAACGGCCTGGATAATGAGTTTGTTCTTGCGTCGAACACAACCTACCTTTTGGCAGTGCAGAACAAATCAGGCGGCGAGAACGATTTCTCTACCGTCGTGCTGTTTTATGAAAAGGCCGTTGGCGGGTAAATTTCCTGAAATCGCCTCATCTGGTCATCGTTTGACAGAGGCCAGCCGCGTTGCTGTAGGAGAAGTAATCCTTCGTCTCTTCTTAGGCTTCATCTTTCGCTTGGAATCAAGCCACCGAGCCATATGGCACGCATGGCGAATACCACCGCGCTTTTTCAGACACGGTAGGCCGGGAAGCGCCCCACATATCGGGCATGCTACGTCAAACGGCTGTATGCGGTCAAAGCTCATCCTCCCATCCCTAAGCCCCGTTGCGCCAAAACTCGTCAGCCTGCATTTCAGGCGTCCATTCGTGCCACACGTCGCGCTGCCCTCCCATGTCTATTGGTCGGCTTACTGTCCTAACCGACATCATCTTCTTGGCGAGCTTGATCTGTTTCCTCTCCTCTCGCCTTATTATGTTCTGCGCCGTTGTCGGAGATATGTCGTACTTCGTCCCTATTGCAGAATATGTCATTCCAGCCAGACGGTCAGAATACATGGACCGGCGGCGCTGTTTCATCATTTCGTCCCAATCCCCGCCACTCTCCTTTACTGCCTTGCGCTGCTCAGTGCGCAGTTTGGCCTTGGCTCGGATGCTTTCGACGTTTTTATCATGACCGTCGCTATGCCAGTGTGACCTAGTTTCGACTGCTGATGGTTCGCGTCCCCACCATCTACGCCATGCCTCATCAAATCCCGCAGCGCGGGCGGTCAGGTCAGCTATTTCGATCAAGGCGCAACCATGGCCGCCGACGCGGGGCAGGCCAGCCGAGTCTCGGAATGCATTGTAATCGTCTGCGTCTTCCGTAAGCATGACGTGTTCCAGCATGGCGATGTGCCACCGTACCATTGCCGGGGCGGTGCGACATAGGGGGAGAGGTAAAATCATCCCTAAGCCCCGCCCCGGATGGCCTTGACCATGGCGGTAAGCGGACGCCACGCACGCGCCCAGACATCGCCGCCGCCTTGCTTGCGGCAGTAGATGCGCCTCGGGTATCGGCCATCGGCGCGTTTGATCCACCGCGTTCCGACCGTGACGCACGCCACCTTGGCAACGCGCACCTTGTCCGTCGCGGTGACGACCTCCACCCATTCGTCAAGCGGGATGGTGTCGATTGGCTGGTAGGCGGTCATTTGCTGTCTCCCAGCATGATCCAATCCCGCACGGGCCGCACGTCCATTTCCAGCGTTACGCCTCCCTCACGTTCGTAGCACCAAGCGCCACCATGCCACCAGCGGCGGCGGGTGACGGTAAGCACTCGCGGGCGTCCAGTGCGCCATTCATTGCCACAGCAGCGGTCTGTGAACGTGTCGCCAACACTCAGTCTCGGCAACGGGACCGAAGGAAGGCAGGAAACGTATTGCTCGAAATCGTCCATGCTCACCCCTCCTTGCCGGGCAGGGCGCGGATGGCGGAATCAACGCGCTCCCATTCGAGCGGCTTGGCGTTGTTGTAGGCGCGCCACGCTTCCGCCTTCACGCACTCGTGAAGTTCTTCCCGCATCGCCTCGCGCCCGGCGGCGAAGGCGGCACTTCTCAAGCTATCGATCAGCACAAGCGTTACATTGTTGACAGGAATACCGGCGCGGGACATGAGTTCCTTGATGGCGTCAGCGTCTTTAACGCTTTCTGCCATGGCGGCAAGAGCAATTTTATGGTCGTTTAGATACATTCACGCCTCCAAATGCAACGGTGCAGGCGTTTGTCGCGCGCACCGTTGCAATAAAAAATATTTCGCCAATGTGGGCTATACCCGTTGCGGAATCCACGCGCTAATGCGCGGTCAATGTATCCGCGCAGCATCACTCATCTCCCATCTTTCGGGCGGCCCTAATCACGGAATCATATTCACGGAACCAGCTTGTCGGCATAGCCCTACCGTGACCAATTAATACTGTTTCTGATGCGCTAAAAACGGCAAGATACGCCGCATCACGCTCTGCCTCCGCCTTTTCGGCGCGCTCAGTAGCAGCGAACAACGCGCCTTGAAGTTGCTTGATTAAGTCTTCCATCACACCGAACCTTTCAGCTTCAGCAGTGCGGGAGATGAGAGGGCGGCGTCGATTGAGCCACCCACTGCGCGCTGGCAGTCGGAGAATGAAAGTTCCCCGCTAGCGTCGGCTTTAATGCAGTTCCACAGATCACGCGCCATGTCGTCACGTTCGTTTAGCGTGCGCCATGGCGTTTGCAGCCTGTCTTGAAGCGTAAGCAGTTGTTCCATCTACTCCTCCCCCGAGTCGGCCAGGGCGGCGCGGCGAACACTCGGCGCCGACTTGGGAATGATGAACGCCTCAAAGCGATGCCCCATCCCGTCCGCTCTGTCGCCCGCACGATGCTGGGCAAGCGCCGCAGACAATGTGCTGTTGGCAAAGCCGATCAGTTCAGCGCGCTCGCCACCGAACTCAGCGTTGATGTTGTCGGTGTAGCGGCCCCACGACTTACCGCAGGCGCAGCGCCGCGTCTCGGTCGTGTTCAGCTTCACCACGTCGGCACAATTTCCGCAGAACAAGAGTTTCATCCCCATCTCCTTCAGCCTGGCGCGGTGATATTGGCCTTGTGCCGCATATACGCGGACAGAATCCCGTCGATAGCGTCTCGCGCAATCGGGTTTTGCGTATGGGCATACCATGCGAAGTTGTCAGGCATGGTTCCGTTCTCAATGTCTTCTTCGATCAGCCACTTCGCAAAATCACGTCCTTCGCATCCGATTTCCCCCAATTCGTTGTCAAAACTGACATAGGCGGGGAATCCATGCATAAAGACAAAGTTCATGGCTTCGTTGACACTGCGAACGATTTTCCAATCTTGCCCATCATCCGGCGGGTCGCGTTCGTCATCGAGAAACAGACGGTAGCTCATCACCCCTCCTCCCCGCACGGAGCGGGAGGGGAGGGCGACTTGCACGGCCATTCGTGGAACGCCACCCACTCACCAGTTTCTGACGCTGCTTGATGAAGCGCGTTTCCGATAGCAGTCAGGCGCGCGTCTTCAAGCATCTGCGAAGAATCGTCTTCCATCTCTCCCTCCCTCTCAGGCGCCACGGGGGCGGTTAGTCGGTCTTGGCGCGGCGCTTCTTCGCATCCGGCAGGTTGATGATCCATGCGGGCACAGGCTCAAGCGCCTTTTGCTTGTAAAGCTCACGGCTCCAACCGTCCTGCGTATAGGCGGCGAATGAAGCATTGGCATGGTGAACTCGCTCAACGGTCATCACTCCAGTTTCGTTGCACTCCATGCACTCCGACCATTCGCCATCAACCGGAGATTTGGTTCCGCCGTCTCCGCCGCAGTATGGGCAACGCACCTCTCGGTCCATGTTTACCATCCTCTCCCCCCCCTGTTGGCGGCCGCCGGGTTAGGCTGGGCTGTTACAAGCAAAGTCATCTGCATTGCGGGCACGGCAGCGTTCCAACTTCATAGGGTGCTGGCGCTTCAATGCGCCCAGAGCCGCAGCAGTACGCGCATGCACCTCGGCGCTTGATGCTGTCGTACTCGGCAGCAAGAAGGGCTCCACCTCGCTCAATGTCGCGCTCAGGTGTTTTTGGCTTCCATGCTGCGTCTTCCCACGGCCAACCGGCCGGAATGTGCGCGCGCTCGCGTTCCCCACAAGCGTTGGCGATAGAATTGGCGGCGTTGAAGCCGTAGTGCGCACCAGCCGCAGCCATTTCGCCGGGATGCTGGTCGTCGTGCAGGGGCCGGTAGCCTTCTCCGGTCATCTGACGCAGTCGCTCACGGGCGATGGCGCAGACTCCGACAGACTGGACGGCTCCAGCAATGATTTGCTCTACCACGTCGTCAGTGTAGAGGCAGCGAAGGTTGGCGATCTGGTCTTCAATGCTCATAGAGATGCCCCTGTCAGTAGTGGTTCCCGCACTTGGCAATGATGGCGCGGGTATCGCGCAAAAGTTCTGCTTTCTCGTTGGCGTGGCGCGCCACTGCCCACGATCCGGCATCCAGCGCAGCCCAACGGCGGGCGATAGACAGAAGTTCCCACGAAGCGGCCAGCAAGTTCGCGTCGGCCTCAACGTCCTGCCCAGTTCGGCACATCAGCACTTCGGCAATCCGGCCAGGAGCGGCGCCACACACGAATGTTCCACTATTCGACTTCACCACTCGGTAGGGGCCTTCGGTGTGCATCGCGTCCTCCATCAATCTGCCACCATCCTACCCCGCCACTTTACAAGATGCAATATCGCAGTTGACGAAACGCAAATTTGCCCGTATGGTTATGGAAGATTGATGCAGACACGGCTTGCGAGGTGATCGGTGTTCGAGTACGTCAAGGGCGTGGAAGGGAAGCTAATCACCGCCGCCCGCGCATTGCTCGGATGGAGCCAAGACGACTTGGCAAAACGCGCCAAGGTCAGCAGGCCGACGCTTGCCGGGATTGAGCGCGAGGACGGGAACCCGAAACGCGCCACTGAACGGGCGGTTGCGGCTGCGTTGGAAGCCGAGGGCATCGCGTTCGAGGAATCGCCGGATCGTGTCGGCGTGTTCCTCAAGCGCAAATAGCACCACCAGCGCGGCGCGGCCGCGAATGGAGAATGAAATGGCACTGTCTGCGATTGCGCTTTGCTCGCGTGCGCTGCTCAAGATCGGGGCGGCGACCATCGCCAGTTTCGATGAAGGCACGGCTGAGGCTGAGGTGGCTAACAACCTGTATGGGCCGATCCGCGATAAGTTGCTTGCCGCCCATCAGTGGTCTTTTGCCTGCGATGGCGTGTCGGAACTCTCGTTCCCGCCGTTCTTCGATCAGGCGCTGATTGCGCGACTGGCGGCTGAGTTTTGCATTCCGCTGACCGAGAGCGAAGCACGGGCGGTTTTACTCGATAGGCTTGCGAATGACGAGCTTCGGCGGGCCAAACTGATAGACGGCATGGCCGCCGATTGAGACGGCACCGAAGGATGTGCGCGGTCTGGTGTGGATCGAAGACAAGGCGTTTCTCGGTGCTGCATTTGGGCGCGTCCATACTTACACCAATGGAGGCGATTGTTTTGTGGTTGCAGAAGGGTTTAATAGTGACTGGAACATCACTCACTGGGCACCCATTACTGAACCGCCGAAGTAACCGCACCACCGGCTAGGCAGCCGCAGAGGGAGGGAAGGATGAAATACAACAGCTATGCCGAACTGTTCGCCGCCTACAAATCTGGTGAACTGACCGAACCTCTGATGATGGACAACGATAGCTCATACGTCTATGTGGGCGATGAGCAGGTTTTCCAGGGCAACGGCGAGTGCGATATCGTCGATATCATCAAGGCTATCGGCATCCCCTGCGAATACGTCTGAGGTCGCCGTGCGCCGCGCTCAATGAGGCGGCAATACCCGGCGGGACGGCGACGGTCAGGCAGTCGCAGAGGCGGTCTAGAACGCCGCAGCCGGTGGAAGCCCGGCACGGAATTGTGCGAGGGGCGCGGCATGTCCGCTAGAAGAAGACCGGAACCCTGGCAGCCGACACCGCACGGCACAAGTTTCCCCGGAAGGGGATAGGGTTGGGTGCGCAAGCCATCAATGGCCTTAATTGGGTCGATACAGACAGACGATCCTCGGACGGTGGCCTTACTTGATGGTATCCGTCTGCGCACCCATTCAGTTAGCGCCTAGGATCGCTTTGGAAAGCTGATCCTCACTGCCATCCCACAGTGAGTGCGCCCAACAATTCCCCGGCACGTCCTGTGCCATGTCGCCGGGGAAAATGTAATGCACAGTGCTTCCACGCTTCACCGGGGGGTGCGATTAAGATAAGCTTTCTGGGGATGCTCGGGAGGTTATCCGGTGACAAGTTTTGCTTCCGTAGCTCAATTGGATAGAGCAACCGTCTTCTATACGGTATGGTTCAGATTCGAATTCTGATGGGAGCGCCAAGTTTTGAAGCGTAGCTTAACGGTAAAGTCGACCGCTCATAACGGTTTTTATCTCGGTTCGAATCCTGGCGCTTCAATCAGATTATAGCCATATCATCAGTAGGGAATGCCTTGTAAGCATTGCAAGCGATGCACGCCCCTTGTAAGGGTGAGAAGTCCGGGCGGTACGGACACAAGGCACCATCTTTTAACGGAATGTAGCTCAGTCTGGCCTAGAGCATCGCGTTTGGGGCGCGAGGGTCGGTGGTTCGAATCCACTCATTCCGAAAAGATAGGAAGGTTGGCCGAGAGGATTAAGGCAGCGGTCTTGAACACCGCCGTAGGTGCAAGCCTACCGTGAGTTCGAATCTCACACCTTCCGCCAGTTAACTAGTTCGGCACGACAGCAGAAAGTTGCCGTCGCTGCAAGGGAATGGGAGATGCCCGAAAGGGATGGCGCCTCCCCGTGCCGAGACAGATGGAGGGGTGAATGTGGCCTTGCACTAGGCGTAGACGTAAATTGTGGGAGCGGTACGCCGAGCGCAATGGATTCGTCTTCCGCACGCCTGCGCGTTGGCGCGGATGGAGTGATTGATAATGCGATGCGACGAATGCAGGCATTGGGACGCAGACGACACGTATAACCGTGTCAAGGGTAGTGTGGTCCGCAAGTGCGGAAAAGTTACCATGTTTTGGGATTCCACTGAGTGGGATGAAGACTGCGACCGTGTTTTTAAGGACGAATACGCCGATCAAAAAGCATTCGTGCAGGATGCTTCAGACTATTCTGCGCTGCTGCTGACTCGTGCTGATTTCTTCTGCGCTCACTTCGTGGAGAAAGAGGGGAAATGACCATCACCGACTCCGATCTAGACGCCATAGAGGCGCGGGCGAAGGCTGCGACTGGTGGCGTGTGGGAATATCGTGTTGACATGGACTCGACCGGGATCATGCCAGACTGGTTCTCTGTAGATTCTGACGGAACCGCGCTGTTCTCTTCTATCTCCGGGTCTGCGCATGATGCAAAATTCATCGCTCACTGCGGAGGCGACAACGGCTACGTTCTGCGCCTCGTAGCGGAGGTGCGGAGGCTGAATGCCGACCTATTCGACGCTGAACGCAAGGCCGTTCACTTGGCTGAAGAGGTTGGGCGCCTGAAAGCGGAGATTGGCGGTCAGTACCGCGATTACAATATGAAGGTGATCACCACTGATGAAGACGGGAATTCCGTCACCGTGTACGGCACGTTGCGGAAGGAACTGGAGAGGCGGGGATGAGCAAGACTCTTGATGATGCTGCCAAAGAAGCGGCAATTGACTTGCAGAATGGTTCATTCGACCGCCACGGATTAATTCGCCCAATCTGTGGGAAACTGGCTCAGAGGGTTACTGTAACCAACGTTCACCCCGCAATCGGCCCTTCCTTCATAACTATTGAGTGCTGCGGATCCAGAGCAAAGCAGTTCTTTTGAGCGACAAGTTCCTTACGTGTTCCACCTTCAAACGCCGTAGACCTTCACCCCCT
>JADHEE010000372.1_pt1 | contig 19062 bp, 19 predicted proteins | sample 8952401 | NCBI WGS metagenome assembly JADHEE01 (sample SAMN16124438, study PRJNA663242) | bioreactor sludge metagenome | isolation source: sludge (ammonium) | place: India:Bengaluru | collected 2019-02-28
ATGCCGATCGCGAAGGCGACCGGCATGCCCATGAACATCAGGAAGAGAAACAGGATGGTCAGTGTTCCGCTCATTTACATCACCGTTCCGTCATGGCCTTCGAGGGAAAGTCGTTCACGCCCGGTCACGCCACGATAGAGCCGGCACAGGGTCGTGATCAACATCAGCGCGCAGCCCGTCGGAATGGCCGCGGTGACCCAGCTGTAGCTGATGCCGACGTCGCCGAGGACGCGCTCGGTATTCAAGAGCGTCAAGTGCGCTCCGTACCAGGTGATCATGGCGAGAAACGCGGCGATGGCGATCAGCCAGGCGATGGCGAGATAGCGTCTGGCGGCGACCGAGAAATTGCGGACGACGATGTCGATCTCGATGTGGGCGTTCTTCTTGAGCGCCAGATCGGCGCCCAGGACGCAGGCCCACGCGAAGCAGAGCTGCGCGAGGTCGACGGCCCAGATCACCGGCGATCCGGCCGTGCGAGTGATCGCGCCGATCAGGACGAAGATCGACGTACCCGCGAAGAGCGCCATGGCGAGGCGTTCTTCGAACTTGGCGAGTTTGCCTCCCATGGCGTTTGCCGGTTACCGGCCCAGGATCGCGTTGACCTGCTTGCGCAGATCGCCGTAGCCGAGCTTGTCGTACACCGAGGCGGTCGAGGCGACGAAGGGCTTGGTGTCGATCTCCGAGATCGTGACGCCTTTTTCCTTCATCAGCTTCTCGTAATTGGAGAGCGAGTCGATGGTCGCCCTCGACGCGGTGTCGCCCGCCTTCAGCGCTTCTTCACGGATGATCTTCTGCAGGTCGGCGGGCAGCTTGTCGAACCAGATCCTGGACCCGACCAGGCCGGTGATCAGCTGGATGTGGCCGGTCTTGGTGACGTACTTGACGACCTCGAACAGGCGGGAGCCGTAGGTGGCCGGGTGCTGCGCCTCGGCGGCGTCGATCGCCTTCATCTGCAGCGCCGAGTAGACTTCGGCCCAGGGCATGGGCGTCGGCGTCGCGCCGAGGCCGCGGACGGTTTCCAGCCAGACTGGAGCACCGGGCGTGCGCATGCGGACGCCGGAAAGGTCGGCCGGCGTCGAGACCGGCTTCGAGGTCAGCAGATGGCGGTCGCCCTGATACCAGTTGAACGAGAAAATCTGGTGTCCGGATGCGTTCCGCAGTTTTTGCGCCCAGCCCTCGAAGAGGGGCGAGGTGACGACTTTGCGCATCTCGTCGAAGTTGCTCGCCAGGTAGGGCGCGCCGAGGACGCCGAACTCCTTGACGAACGGAGCCAGACGTCCGCCGTCCACCAGGACCGCCACGCCGGCGCCGGAGCGGGCCTGTTCGAGAACGTCCTCGTCGGGACCCAGCTGGGAGCTTGGGAACAGCTTGACCTCGATCTGTCCGCCGGAGCGTTTTTCCACTTCGGCCTTGAACTGGTTGAGACCCTTGAACATCGGATCGTCCGTGGTGAGCGCCGAATTGACGTTCAAGGTATAGGTCGCGCTTTGCGCGCCCGTGCAAAACATGAAACCGGCAACGATCGAAGACAGCAACAACAATCTCTTCTTCATGGCGTACTCCTCGTATCCAAGGGGGGATTGATGACCTGTTCACGGTACGGTACGGCGCTTGCGCTTGTATGGTAGAGAGTTTTTTTCCGGGGCGCAAGATAAGGCCGTAATGGTTTGAAAAGCCACTTTCCGAGTGATGTTTTGGATCGTTCAGGTGGAAATGAAACGAAATCCGGTTATACTGGTATGGTAGGTTTTGGTTTCAAGGCGCTTTGTCCGAACGTTGCGATCGTCGCTGATCAAGAGGAGAGACCGGAATGAAAATTGTTGGTGCTGATGTCATTGTCTGTTGCCCGGGGCGGAACTTCGTGACGCTGAAAATCACCACGGACGAAGGGGTGACCGGCCTCGGCGACGCCACGCTGAACGGCCGTGAATTGTCGGTGGCGTCGTATCTGAAGGACCACGTCTGCCCGTTGCTGATCGGGCGCGATCCGCAGAAGATCGAAGACGCCTGGCAGTACCTGTACCGCGGCGCCTACTGGCGGCGCGGGCCGGTGACCATGTCCGCCATCGCCGCGGTCGACATGGCGCTGTGGGACATCAAGGGCAAGCTGGCCAACATGCCGGTTTACCAGTTGCTCGGCGGCGCCTCGCGTGAAGGCGTGATGGTCTACAGCCACGCCACCGGCCGCGACATCCCGGAAACGCTCGACGCCTTCGCCAAGTACCAGGAGCAGGGCTTCAAGGCCATTCGCGCGCAGTGCGGCATTCCGGGCATGAAATCCGTCTACGGCGTTTCCAAGGGCGGCGCCTACGAGCCGGCGACCAAGGGCTGGCCGGAAGAACAATCGTGGTCGACCGAGAAATACCTGGACTACGTGCCCAAGCTGTTCGAGGCGGTACGTGCGAAATTCGGCTTCGACACGCATCTGCTGCACGACGTGCATCACCGCCTGACGCCGATCGAAGCGGCGCGCCTCGGCAAATCGGTCGAAGACTACCGCCTGTTCTGGATGGAAGATCCGACGCCGGCCGAGAATCAGGAAGCCTTCCGCCTGATCCGCCAGCACACGGTCACCCCGATCGCCGTCGGCGAAATCATGAACACCATCTGGGACTGCAAGGACCTGATCGAAGAACAGCTGATCGACTACATCCGCATGACCGTGACCCACGCGGGCGGAATCACGCACCTGCGCCGCATCGCCGATCTGGCCGCCCTCTACCAGGTGCGTACCGGCAGCCACGGCCCGTCCGACCTTTCGCCGGTGTGCATGGGGGCCGCGCTGCACTTCGACCTGTCGGTGCCCAACTTCGGCATGCAGGAGTACATGGGCTATCACGAGCAGACGATGGAAGTCTTCCAGTGCGCCTGGAGCTTCGACGACGGTTTCATGCATCCGGGCGAGAAGCCGGGTCTCGGCGTCGAGATCGACGAAGCGCTGGCCGCGAAGTACCCTTACGAACCCGCCTATCTGCCGGTGGCCCGCCTGGAAGACGGAACCTTGTGGAACTGGTGACGTCTGCTTGACCATGACCGGGGCGGGTGCCCCGGCAACCCCTGGAGTGAAAAGAATGACACGTGTTCCGTTTGAAACGGTTTATGAAGTGGTGGCCGAGGCGTTCGTCCGTGCCGGCATGCGACCGGAGGATGCCCGGACGTGCGCGCGGACCCACGCCGAGTCGAGTTGCGACGGCGTCTATTCGCACGGGCTCAACCGCGTCGCCCGGTTCGTCGACTATCTCAAGAAAGGCTGGGTCGATCCCCACGCCCGGCCGACCATCGTCAAGGAACTCGGGGTGATCGAGATCTACGACGGCCACCAGGGCCCCGGCATCCTCAACGCCTATTTCGCCGCCGACCGGGCGATCGCCATCGCCGCGGAGCAGGGCGTCGGCATCGTGACGCTGCGCAACACCACGCACTGGATGCGCGGCGGCACCTACGGCTGGTACGCGGCGGACAAGGGCTACGCGGCGATCAGCTGGACCAACACCGAGTCGTGCATGCCGTCCTGGGGCGGCAAGAACACGCGCCTGGGCAACAATCCCTTCGTGATGGCCGTGCCGCGCAAGAAAGGGAACATCGTCCTCGACATGGCCATGTCGCAGTATTCGTACGGCAAATTGCAGGTGACCCGGCTCAAGGGCGCGCAGCTGCCGTATCCCGGCGGGTTCGACAAGGACGGCAACCTGACCGCCGAGCCCGGTCCGATCGAGCAGTCCATGCGCATCCTGCCGATGGGCTACTGGAAGGGGTCCGGCTTCGCCATCCTGCTCGACACGCTGGCGGCGGTCCTTTCGGAAGGCCTGCCCACCAGCCAGATCGACCAGGTCGGGCGGGGCAGCTGCACCGGCTGTTCGCAGGTGTTCATCGTGTTCGATCCGCGGCAGCTGGGCGGCGAGGAATTCACCGACAAGGTGGCGGACAGCGTCGCCGATTACGTGAATTCGTCGACCCCCGACGAAAGAAGCAAGGAAGTGCTTTATCCGGGGCAATCGACCCTGCGCATCCGGGCCGAGCATCGCGCCAACGGCGTGGTGGTCGACGACGGCGTCTGGGCCGAGGTCCTGGCCCTGGCCGGCAGGACGGCGGCGTAACGCGCGCCCGGCCCGGCCGCCGCCTGGCCGCTCAATCGGTCGCGAACAGCTCCGGGAAGCGGCCGGCGATCGCCGGCAGCGAGAGGGTGATCTCGCGCAGGTGGCTGCGCATGGCGGCGGCCGCCACGGTGGGGTCGCCCGCCTCGATGCCGTCGACGATGCGTTCGTGCTGCTCGATGATCCGGGGGATCGGCGTCGCGTCGTCCAGGCTGAGGTAGCGGATGCGGTCCATCTGCGCCTTGATGCCTTCAATCACCCGCCAGGCATGCGCGCGGCCCACCGACAGGGCGAGGGTGCGGTGGAATTCCTCGTCGAGGGCGAGGAATTCGTCGTTGTGGCCGGGGTCGAGGGCGTGCTGCCTGGCGATCAGGTCACGCAACTCCCGGATGGCGGAAAGCGGCGCGGACGTCGCGGCCTCGCGGGTCACGGCGATCTCGATGGCTTCGCGGACGAAGCGGGCGTCCAGCACGTCGGCGACGGAAATCTTGACAACGAAGGTGCCACGCTGCGGCTGGATGCTGACCAGGCGTTCCTCGGCCAGCTTGATGAACGCCTCGCGCACGGGCTGCCGGCTGGTCGAATACTGGCGGGCGATCTCCGATTCGGAAAGCCCCTCGCCGGGGCAGATCTCCCCACGGATGATGGCGCTGTGCAGCTGGCGATAGACCTGGGCGCTGATCGACGATGACTCGTTCTGCCGGGCGGCGCGCGGCGTGCTTCTGGTGCTGTTCATCGTTCGCGGTCTGCGTGGAAATGGGTGGCTGACATTCTAAGGCTTCCGCGGCGCCTGCGGGACTGCTTCCGCATTCGGGAAGCGCGCCCCGGCTGCGGCGGACCGGCGACCGGGGCGGCCGGATGGCTTTTTGCTCGTCCCGCCGCTGGAATTGGCCGCTGCCCGGTGGTAAAATCCCACAGCTTTGCCAGTCTCGTGGCTCGGCAAGGCGGCAGGCGGCGTACTGGTTGCCTGCAAATACGCACACTCGTCTGTTCAAGGGTGCTCCTCCCGCGCGGGAAGGGCTTGCAGCTGGACGGGTGGTGGCTCAACCCTGAAAGGAAAAAACATGTCTGCGACAATGCGTCAAATGCTGGAGGCCGGCGTTCATTTCGGCCATCAAACACGCTTCTGGAATCCCAAGATGGCGCCGTACATCTTCGGTTCGCGGAGCAAGATCCATATCGTCAACCTCGAAAAGACGCTGGTCAAGTACAACGAGGCGATGGCCTTCGTGCGCAAGCTCTCGGCCAACAAGGGCACCATCCTGTTCGTCGGCACCAAGCGCCAGTCGCGCGAGATCATCGCCGAGGAAGCGACGCGCGCCGGAGCGCCGTTCGTCGAGCAGCGCTGGCTGGGCGGCATGCTGACCAATTTCAAGACGATCAAGCAGTCGACCAAGCGCCTGAAGGAAATGGAAACCATGGCGGAGGACGGCTCCCTCGACAAGCTCGGCAAGAAGGAAGCGCTGATGATGCAGCGCGAACTGGCCAAGCTGCAGAAGTCGATCGGCGGCATCAAGGAAATGAACACGCTGCCCGACGCGCTGTTCGTCATCGACGTCGGCTATCACAAGATCGCCATTTCCGAGGCCAACAAACTGAACATCCCGGTCATCGCCGTGGTAGACACCAACCACTCCCCGGACGGCATCGACTACGTCATTCCCGGCAACGACGACTCGTCGAGCGCGATCCGCCTGTACGCGCGCGGCGTCGCCGACTCGATCCTCGAAGGGCGCAGCCAGTTCGTCGAGGACATCATCGCCGCGACTTCGGAAGACGAATTCGTCGAGGAGTCCGAGTAATTCCTGCCTCGCCGTCCCGGTAGAGCAAAGGCGATCTTTTCCTGATCATTCGTTGTTTCAACAAGGCACGGCCGGAAAACCGGCCGTGCCCGTAAATGGAGATGAAAAATGGCGGCAATTACCGCAAGCATGGTGGCAGAACTGCGCGCGAAGACCGACGCGCCGATGATGGAGTGCAAGAAGGCCCTGACCGAGGCCGACGGCGACATGGGCAAGGCCGAGGAAATCCTGCGCGTCAAGCTGGGCAACAAGGCCACCAAGGCCGCCGCACGGATCACCGCGGAGGGCCTGGTCGCCGTCAGCATCACCGCCGACGGCAAGCAGGGCGCGATCATCGAGGTCAACTGCGAAACCGATTTCGTGGCCAAGAACGACGAGTTCCAGGCCCTGACCAAGAATTGCGTCGAGCTGGTCGTCAGCAGGAATCCGGCCGACGTCGCCGCGCTGTCCAGCCTGCCGCTGGGCGACGGCACCGTCGAATCGGTGCGCACCGCGCTGGTCGGCAAGATCGGCGAGAACATGTCGATCCGCCGTTTCGAACGCGTCGAGGCCAAGGGCCGGCTGGTGTCCTACATCCACGGCGGCGCCAAGATCGGCGTGCTGCTCGACCTGGTCGGCGGTGACGAGCAACTCGGCAAGGACCTGGCGATGCACATCGCCGCCTCCAAGCCGAAGGCGCTGAGCGCCGACGGCGTGCCGGCGGATCTGCTGGAAACCGAACGCCGCATCGCGATCGAGAAGGCGCGCGCCGACAACAAGCCGGAAGCTATGCTGGCGAAGATCGCCGAAGGCACGGTGCAGAAATACCTGAAGGATGTCACCCTGCTGGCGCAGGTGTTCGTCAAGGCGGAAGACGGCAAGCAAACGGTCGAGCAGCTGCTCAAGGCCAAGGGCGCTTCGGTCGCCGGGTTTACGCTGTACGTGGTCGGCGAAGGCCTGGAAAAACGCTCGAACGATTTCGCTGCCGAAGTTGCCGCCCAGGCGGCTGCGGCGAAGAACTGATACGACAAAAACAAGGATCGCCGCCATGACCGAAACCGCAGCCATTCCGGAGTACAAACGCATCCTGCTGAAGCTTTCGGGCGAGGCATTGATGGGCTCCGACTCCTACGGCATCAACCGCCAGACGATCACCGAGATCGTCCAGGAGGTCAAAAGCGTCGTCGATCTCGGAGTGCAGGTCGGCGTGGTCATCGGCGGCGGCAACATCTTTCGCGGCATCGCGCCCGCGGCGAACGGCATGGACCGCGCCCAGGCCGACTACATGGGCATGCTGGCCACGGTGATGAACGGCCTGGCGCTGCAGGACGCGATGCGCGTGGCCGGCATGGTCGCCCGGGTGCAGTCGGCGCTGAACATCGAACAGGTGGTCGAGCCCTACATCCGGGGCCGCGCCATCCGCTACCTGGAGCAGGGGCGCACGGTCATCTTCGCCGGCGGCACCGGCAACCCGTTCTTTACCACCGACACCGCGGCGGCGCTGCGCGGCGCGGAGATCGGCGCCGAAATCGTGCTCAAGGCGACCAAGGTGGACGGCATCTACACGGCCGACCCGAAAAAGGACCCGACGGCCACGCGCTACGACGCGATCAGCTTCGACGACGCTATTTCCAGAAATCTCGCCATCATGGATACTACGGCCTTCGCGTTGTGCCGCGACCGTAAACTGCCGGTCAAGGTGTTCTCGATCTTCAAGTCGGGGGCGCTCAAGCGGGTGGTTCTCGGTGAGAACGAGGGCACGCTGGTGTATTGCTGAGGGAGGATGCGATGTCGATTGCTGAGGTGAAGAAGGGCGCGGAGCACAAGATGCAGAAATCGCTGGAGGCGCTGCGCGTCGATCTGGCGAAGATTCGTACCGGCCGGGCGCACATCGGCCTGCTGGACCACGTGCAGGTCGACTACTACGGCTCGCCGGTGGCGGTGAACACGGTGGCCAACATCACCGTCCTCGACCCGCGCACGCTGGGCGTGCAGGCGTGGGAAAAAGGCATGGCGGCGAAGATCGAGAAGGCCATCCGCGACTCCGATCTGGGCCTGAATCCGGCTGCGCAGGGCGAGCTGATCCGCGTGCCGATGCCGCCGCTGACCGAGGAGCGGCGCCGCGACCTGATCAAGGTGGTCAAGCACGAGTGCGAGAACGCCCGCGTGGCCATGCGCAACCTGCGGCGCGACGCCAATGCCACGCTCAAGGACCTGCTCAAGAAGAAGGAATGCTCCGAGGACGAGGAGCGCAGGGCGCAGGACGACATCCAGAAACTGACCGACAAGTACGTCGCGGAAGTCGACAAGCAGTTCGCCCAGAAGGAAACCGAGTTGATGGCCATCTAGGCCGAGGGAATCCGGCTGATGGCCTCCTTCAAGAGCTCGACCCGAACGATCCCGGATACCGGCCGCGTTCCCCGGCATGTGGCCATCATCATGGATGGCAACGGGCGCTGGGCCAAAAAGCGTTTTCTTCCCCGTTTCGCCGGGCACAGCCGCGGCGTCGAGACGGTGCGCGAGGCGGTCCGGTACTGCCTGGACCGGAGGATCGGCTATCTCACGCTGTTCGCCTTCAGTTCCGAAAACTGGCGCCGGCCGGCGGAAGAGGTGTCGCTGCTGATGCAGCTTTTCGCCCGGGCGCTGATGCAGGAAGTGTCCAAACTGCACGCCAACGGGGTGCGCCTGAAGATCGTCGGCGACCTGTCCCGTTTCGACGCGGAGTTGCAGGCGCTGATCGACGCCGCCGAGCGGCAGACCGCATCCAACGGCAAGCTGACGCTGACCATCGCCGCCAACTACGGCGGCCGCTGGGACATCGTCCAGGCGGTCAACCGCATGGCCGTCGAGCGTCCGGAAAAGCGCGGCGAGTGGACGGAAGACGATCTCGCGCCGTATCTCGCGATGAGCTACGCGCCCGAGCCCGATCTCTTCATCCGCACCGGCGGCGAGGAGCGGATCAGCAATTTCCTGCTCTGGCAGCTGGCGTATACCGAGTGCTATTTCACCGCCACCCTTTGGCCGGAGTTCGATTCCGCGGCGTTCGACAAGGCCGTCACCTCCTACCAGAAACGCGAGCGCCGGTTCGGGCGGACCAGCGAGCAGCTGGCGGCCGGCGAAGGGCATCCTGCGGACGCCAAGATCGATGCTTAAAACGCGGATCGTCACCGCGCTCTGCCTCGTCGCCGCCGTCCTCTGCGCGCTGTTCCTGTTGCCGCCGGCCGGCTGGCTCGGCTTCTGCGCCCTGGTCGCGGCGCTGGCGTTCTGGGAATGGGGCGCGCTGATGGCCCTGGGCGGACCGTCGCGGCTGGCCTTGGGCGCGGGCGGCGCGCTCGCCGTCGCGGCGCTGGCCGCGATTTTCCCGTCCGCGCTCGGCCTCGGCGACGGACCCGCGGATGCCTGGCAGGCGGGGCGCTGGCTGTACCTTCCCGCCGCGGCCTTCTGGTGCGTGGTCGTGCCGTTGTGGCTGCAACGGCGCTGGACCGTGGCGCGTCCGCTGACCGGAATCCTGTCCGGCGCCCTGGTCATCCTGCCGGCCTGCCTGGCGCTGATCCAGCTGCGGCAATTGGGGGCGGGACAACTGCTGGCCGTCATGGCAATTGTCTGGGTGGCGGACACCGCCGCCTATTTTTGCGGCCGGGCGTTCGGCCGCCACAAGCTGGCGCCGACCATCAGCCCCGGAAAAACATGGGAAGGGGCCGTCGGCGGCGTCCTGGCGGTGGTAGCCTACGGACTGCTGTTCTCTTCCCACCTGCCGGCGACGCTTGCCGGCCATGTCTGGCTGCTGGCCGTCCTGTTCGTGCCGCTCACGGCGATCAGCATCGTCGGCGACCTGTTCGAGTCGCTGCTGAAGCGGCAGGCCGGGCTAAAGGACAGCAGCAACGTGCTGCCCGGCCACGGCGGCGTGCTCGACCGGATCGACAGCCTCACCTCCACCTTGCCGCTCGTCGCGCTGGTCCGGTTCGGCATGGGCATTTGACAAAGGATTCCGCCCGTCGATGACGCAGAAGCTCACGATTCTTGGCTCGACCGGTTCGATAGGCGTCAATACGCTCGACGTGGTCCGGCGGCATCCGGAGCGCTACCGCGTCGAAGCCTTGTGCGCGCATACCCAGATCGACCGCTTGTACGCGCAATGCGTCGAGTTCGCGCCGCGCTACGCGGTCGTCCGCGATGAACCCCTGGCGGCGGAATTGCGCGGGCGGCTCAAGGCGGCGGCCTGCGCCACGGAAGTCCTGCACGGTGCCGAGGCGCTGGTGCGCATGGCGGAACTGCCGGAAGTGGATGCGGTGATGGCCGCCATCGTGGGTGCCGCGGGGCTGCCGCCGACGCTGGCCGCGGCGCTGGCCGGGAAAAAAATCCTGCTCGCCAACAAGGAAGCCCTGGTCATGGCCGGGCCGGTCTTCATGCGCGCCGTGCGCAGCGGCGGCGCCCGGCTGCTGCCGATCGACAGCGAGCACAACGCGATCTTCCAGTCGCTGCCGGCCGACTATGCGGGCGACCTCGACCGGAGCGGCGTGCGGGGCATCCTGCTGACCGCCTCGGGCGGGCCGTTCAGGACGACGCCGCGCGCGGACCTGGCGCACGTCACGCCGGAACAGGCGTGCGCCCATCCGAACTGGGTCATGGGCCGCAAGATCTCGGTCGACTCGGCGACGATGATGAACAAGGGGCTGGAGGTGATCGAGGCCCACTGGCTGTTCAACGTGCCGGCGGAAAAGATCCAGGTCGTCGTGCATCCGCAGAGCGTGATCCATTCGCTCGTCCAGTACATCGACGGCTCCGTGCTGGCCGAACTGGGCAATCCCGACATGCGCACGCCGATCGCGCAGGCGCTGGCGTATCCGGAGCGGATTGCCGCGGGCGTCGAGCCGCTCGACCTGTTCGACGTCGCCGCGCTGCATTTCGAGCGGCCGGACTTCGAGCGTTTTCCCTGTCTCGCGCTGGCCTACGGGGCGCTGCGGGACGGCGACAACGCGCCGGCGACGCTCAACGCCGCCAACGAAGTGGCCGTGCAGCGCTTCCTGGAAGGGCGGATCGGCTTCGTCGACATTGCCGGGGTCATCGCGCGCGTCATGGAGCGGATGCCGGCCGCGCGCCTCGATACCCTGGACGATGTGCTCGCCGCCGACGCCGCCGCGCGGCGGATGGCTGAACGGATCGTCGACGGGATGCCGCGGCGATGAGCGATTTCCTGTTTTACGCGACGGCCTTCGCCGTGCTGCTCGGCGTGCTCATCGTGGTGCACGAATTCGGCCATTACCTGGTCGCCCGCCTGGCCGGCGTCAAGGTGGTGCGCTTCTCGGTCGGCTTCGGCCGCCCGCTGTTCCTGTGGCGGGCCGGCAAAGACGGGACCGAATGGGCGATCGGCGCGTTTCCCCTGGGCGGCTACGTCAGGATGCTGGACGAGAGCGAAGGCGAGGTGGCGCCGCACGAAGCGCACCGCAGCTTCAACCGGCAGAGCGTCTGGAAGCGCATGGCCATCGTCGTCGCGGGGCCGCTGGCCAACCTGGTGCTGGCCGTCGCCGTCTACTGGGGCCTGTTCATGCACGGCTCGGAGGAACTGCGTCCCGTCCTGGGGCAGCCGGTCGCCGCCAGCGCCGCGGAACAGGCCGGCATACGGAACGGAGAGCGGGTGCTCAAAGTCGGCGACGAGAGCGTCGAGACTTGGGCCGATCTGCGCTGGGAGCTGCTGCGCCGGATGGTGGAACAGGATTCGGTGGAACTGGAAGTGGTCAACGAGCGCAACGAGATCAGCTTCCGCCCGCTGGCGCTGGCCGAGGCCAGGGACCCCGAGCCCGGCGAGGACCCCATCGAACTGCTGGGCCTGCGCTTCTTCCGGCCGGTGGTCCCGGCCGTGCTGGGCGGCATCACCCCGGGCAGCGCCGCGGCCGCGGCAGGCCTGCGGCCGGGCGACGTGGTGGTGAGCATCGACGGCCGGGACGTCGCTTCATGGGCGGACGTGGTGCAGACGGTCCGCGCTTCGCCGGGGGTGCCGCTGCTCTTCGAATACGAACGGAACGGGGTGGCGTCCACGGTCGAAATCACCCCCGTGCCGATCGAGAGCGGCGGCCGCGAGATCGGCCGGATCGGCGCGGCGGTCGCCGATTCCGGGCTGGAAAGGGACAACCTGCTGATCACCGTGCGCTACGGCCCCTTGCCGGCTCTGGGCAAGGCGATCGAGGAGACCTGGGACAAGTCTATATTCAGTCTCCGGATGATGGGCAAGATGGTCACCGGCGTGCTGTCCTGGCACAACATCAGCGGCCCGGTGACCATCGCCGACTACGCCGGCCAGTCGGCCAAGCTGGGCCTCGCCCAGTACCTCCGCTTCATGGCGCTGGTGAGCATCAGCCTGGCCGTGCTCAACCTGCTGCCCGTTCCCGTTCTGGATGGGGGGCATTTACTGTATTATGTCGCGGAAATCGTGAGAGGCAGGCCGTTGTCCGAGCGGTGCCTGATGATCGGCCAGAAGATCGGACTGGCGTTGATCCTGATGTTGATGGCCTTCGCCCTCTACAATGACTTCACCCGATTGATTCCTGGCTGACCCATGAAGAGAATTCTGCTTGCCGGTGCGATCGCCGCACTGTGCGTATCAAACGCTTTTGCCTTCGAACCTTTCACCGTCAAGGACATCCGCATCGAAGGCATCCAGCGGACCGAGGCCGGAACGGTGTTCAGCTATCTGCCGGTCAAGGTCGGGGAAACGATGACCGACGAGAAGGCCGCCCAGGCGATCAAGGCGCTTTTCGCCACCGGGTTTTTCAGGGACGTCCGCATCGAGAGGTCGTCGTCGAAGAGCGGCCGGCCATCGCCCAGATCGATTTCGTCGGCCTCAAGGAGTTCGACAAGGACCAGATCATCAAGGGGCTCCGGGAGGCCGGCTTCGCAGTCTCGCGCTCGTTCGACCGCGGCATGCTGGAGCGGGCCGAGCAGGAACTCAAGCGGCAATACCTGACCCGCGGCAAGTATTCGATGACGGTGACCACCACGGTGACGCCGCTCGAACGCAACCGGGTGGGCATCAATTTCAAGATCGACGAAGGCGACTCGGCGGTCATCCGGCAGATCAACATCGTCGGGGCGACGTCGTTCAAGAAAAGGAACTGCTCGAGACCTTCCAGCTGCAGACGCCGAACTGGATCAGCTGGTATACGAAGAACGACCAGTATTCCAAGCAGAAGCTGTCGGCGGACCTGGAGACGCTGCGCTCCTTCTACCTGAACCGCGGGTTTCTCGAATTCAGCATTGAATCGACGCAGGTTTCGATCAGCCCGGACAAGAAGGACATCTACATCACCATCAGCGTGTCGGAAGGCGAGCGCTACGTCGTCTCCTCGGTCAAGCTGGCGGGCGACCTGATCCTGTCCGAGGACGAGTTCAAGACCGCCATGAAGATCAAGGCGGGCGACGTCTTCTCGCGCGAGGCGCTGAACCAGAGCACCAAGGCCATCAGCGACAAGCTGTCGGGGCGGGGCTACGCCTTCGCCAACGTCAATGCGGCGCCGGAGGTCGACAAGGAGAAGCGGCAGGTGGCGTTTACCATCTTCGTCGATCCGGGCAAGCGGGTGTACGTCCGCCGTATCAACATCGGCGGCAACACCAAGACGCGCGACGAGGTGGTCCGCCAGGAAATCCGCCAGATGGAAGGCGGCTGGTACGACGACGAGCGGGTCAAGCTCTCCAAGCAGCGCATCGACAAGACCGACTACTTCTCCGAAGTGACGGTCGAGACGCCGCCCGTGCCGGGCACCACGGACCAGATCGACGTCAATTACAACGTGACCGAGAAGTCCACCGGCAACATCACGGTGGGCGCCGGCTACTCGCAGTCGGAAAAAGTGATCCTGTCCGGCTCGATCTCCCAGGCCAACATCTTCGGCAGCGGCAAGTTCGCCTCGGTCCAGATCGGCACCGGCAAGATCAACCGCGCCATCGGATTCAGCTACAACAACCCGTATTTCACGGTCGACGGCGTGAGCCAGGGCTTCGACATCTATCACCGGAAATCGAATCCGACGTCGCTGGGATACGTCTATAAGACCGAATCGACCGGCGGCGGCATCAAGTTCGGCATCCCGATCTCCGAAAAGCAGTCGATCAACTTCGGCGCGGCGGTCGACTACACGAAGGTCACCATCGACCGTGAGGACGAGGACACGCCGCTGCAGTACCAGCGCTTCATCGACAAGTTCTGCGGCTCCAATGCGGATACCTGCGGCAACCTGTCGGTGCCGCTCACCGTCGGCTGGATCAGCGACGGCAAGGACAGCGCGATCAATCCGACGCAGGGCACGTACCAGAAGGCGACGTTCGAGGTCAGCCCGGGCGGCGACCTGCGCTACTACAAGGCGACCTATCAGCACCAGCGCTTCTTCCCGGTGACCCGCAACCTGACGCTGATGCTCAACGGTGAGGTCGGCTACGCCAAGGGGCTGCGCGGGCAGGACATGCCGTTCTTCAAGAACTTCTACGCCGGCGGCACGGGCTCCGTGCGCGGCTGGGACACGGCCAGCTTGGGCCCGTATGAAATCGACACGGACGGCGACGAAGTGCGCCTGGGCGGTACGCGCCGCTTCGTCTTCAACGCCGAATTGTCGATGCCGGTGCCCGGTTTCGGCGTCGACAAATCGTTCCGCTTCGGACCGTTCTTCGATGCCGGCCAGGTTTATTCCGATGAGAAGACCGGCGCCTGCAGCAGCGGCTCCGGCATCGTCTGCGAGGAAGGCCCGGTGCGCATGTCGGTGGGCCTCGCGGCGACTTGGCTGTCCCCCCTGGGGCCGCTAAAATTCAGCTTCGCCCAACCGCTGAACAAACAGAAGAATGATAATATTCAAAGGTTCCAGTTCCAGATGGGAACTACTTTCTAGCCGAGGAGAAACAGCTTGAGAACGAAATTTGCCACCCTGCTGGTCGCGCTGATGATCGCCTTGCCAGCGTCGTACGTGGCGGCAGCGGATTCGGTGAAAATTGGCTACGTCAACACGCAACGGATTTTCCGTGACGCGCCCGCCGCGGTGAAGGCGGCGAAGAAGATCGAGGCGGAGTTTTCCCGGCGCGACCAGGAACTGCAGGGCATGGCCAAGCAGCTTCAAGGCATGCAGGAAACGCTCGAGAAGAACGCCGTGACGATGAGTGAAACCGACCGGCGCGCCAAGGAAAAGGAACTGAACGAACTGTCGCGGGAATTCCAGCGCAAGCAGCGCGAGTTCCGCGAGGATCTGAACCTGCGCCAGAACGAGGAAAACGCGGCCATCATCGAGAAAGCCAACAAGGCCATCAAGCAGCTCGCCGAAAGCGAAAAATTCGACCTGATCGTGCAGGACGTGGTATGGGCGAGCCCGAAGCTTGACATTACCGACAAGATAATCAAGGCCCTGGCCGCCGACAGCAAGTAATCGACGTGACCAAGCACGGAGGGCTGCGTCTCGAGGAGATCGTTGCGCGACTGGGCGGGCAGCTCGAAGGGGACCCGTCCGTCGTCGTCTCGCAGGTTGCCACGCTGGCCTCGGCGGGAGCCGGCCAGATCGCTTTCCTGGCCAATCCGAAGTACCGCCAGCAGCTCCAGGCGACCCGCGCGTCGGCGGTCATCGTGCCGCCGAAGTTCGCCGACGACACCGAACTGCCCAGGATCGTCCATCAGAATTCCTATGCCTACTACGCGCGCGTCGCGGCGTTGCTGAATCCGCCGGAAGCGCGGCCGGCCGGCGTCCATCCGAGCGCGGTGATCCATACCGCCGTGCCGGAGACGGCGCGCATCGGCGAAAACGTGGTGATCGGCAGGAACGCGACGATCGGCGAGAACGTGACGCTTTACCCCGGCTGCGTGATCGACGACGGCGTTTCGATCGGCGCCGACTCGGTGCTTTACCCGAACGTGGTGGTGTATCGCGACTGCGTCATCGGCAGCCGGGCCGTGGTGCATGCCGGCGCCGTCATCGGCAGCGACGGTTTCGGCTTCGCCAAGGAAGGCGGGCGCTGGATCAAGATTCCCCAGCTCGGCCGCGTGGTGATCGGCGACGACGTCGAAATCGGCGCCAACACCTCGATCGACCGGGGCGCGCTCGACGACACCGTGATCGGCGACGGCGTCAAGCTCGACAACCAGATCCAGATCGCGCACAACGTGGTGGTCGGCGACCACGCGGCGATGGCCGGCTGCGTCGGCATCGCCGGCAGCGCCCGCATCGGGCGGCGCTGCACGATCGGGGGGGCCGGCATGATCGTCGGCCACATCGAGCTGGCCGACGACGTCCACGTCTCCGCCGGCACGATGATCACCAAGAGCCTGCACCAGCCGGGCCAGTACACCGGCGTCTTTCCTTTCGAGGCGCATGAGGAGTGGTTGCGGAGCGCGGCGCAGATGCGGCGTCTGACGAAGCTCGCCGAGCGCGTGGCGGAACTTGAGAAAAAACTCGAACTAATGGAGAAAACGTCTTGAATACAATGGATATTCACGAAATTTTGAAGCACCTGCCCCATCGCTATCCGTTCCTTCTCGTGGACCGGGTGGTCGATTTCGAGCCGGGGAAGTTTCTCCATGCGTACAAGAACATCACCATCAACGAGCCGTTTTTCGTCGGGCACTTCCCGCACCATCCGGTCCTGCCCGGCGTGCTGATCATGGAGGCGCTGGCGCAGGCCGCCGGCATCCTGTCGTTCAAGACCATGGGCAGCCTGCCGGACGAGAACTCGGTGTTCTACTTCGTCGGCATCGACAACGCGCGCTTCAAGAAGCCGGTCACGGCCGGCGATCAGTTGCACCTGCACGTCGAGATCGCGCGCCAGATGCGCGGCATCTGGAAGTACAAGGTCGAGGCGCGGGTCGACGGCGAGGTGGTCGCCGACGCCGAGCTGATGTGCGCCAAGCGCGACGTGGTCTGATCGCGGTTCGGGCAGCGGCAACATGATTCATCCCACGGCAATCATTCATCCCGGCGCCAAACTGGGCGCCGGCGTCAGCGTCGGACCGTATTCGATCATCGGCGAGCACGTCGAGATCGGCGACAACACCTGGATCGGCCCGCACGTGGTGATCTCGGGGCATACCACGATCGGCTGCGACAACCGCATCTTCCAGTTCTCCTCGATCGGCGAGATTCCGCAGGACAAGAAGTACGCCGGCGAGCCGACGCGGCTGGAAATCGGCGATCGCAACACCATCCGCGAGTTCTGCACCTTCAACCTCGGCACCGCACAGGACGCGGGCGTCACCCGCGTCGGCAGCGACAACTGGGTGATGGCCTACGTGCACATTGCGCACGACTGCCAGGTGGGCAACCGCACGATCTTCGCCAACAACTCGCAGCTCGCCGGGCACGTCCATGTGGACGACTGGGCGATCCTCGGCGGCTATACCGGCGTGCACCAGTTCTGCCGCATCGGCGCCCACACCATGACCGCCGTCGGCACCGTCGTCCTGCAGGACGTTCCGCCCTACGTGATGGCCGCTGGCAATTCGGCGACGCCTTACGGCATCACCGCGGAAGGGTTGAAACGGCGCGGCTTTTCGGCCGAGGCGCTGATGGCCCTGAAGCGCGCCTACCGCACGCTGTACAAGTCGGGCCTGATGCTGGAAGAGGCCCGCGCCAGGCTGGAAGAAGACGCCAAGGCGCATGCTGAGATCCAGCCGATCCTCGACTTTCTGGCGGTTTCGAAGCGCGGCATCATCCGATGACCTCCCGCGTCCTGCGTGTCGCCATGGTGGCCGGCGAAGCATCGGGCGATCTGCTGGCCAGCCACCTGATCCAGGCACTGCGGGCGAAAGCGCCGAACGCGCTGTTCTACGGCATTGGTGGGCCGAAGATGATCGGGCAGGGGTTCGACGCCTGGTTTCCGCTGGAGTCCCTGGCCGTGCGCGGCTACGTCGAGGTGCTCAGGCACTACCGGGAGATTTCCGGAATACGCAAGGAGCTCAGGCGCCGCCTGCTGGCCGACGCGCCGGACGTGTTCATCGGCGTCGACGCGCCGGACTTCAACCTGGCGCTCGAAAGGGCGCTGAAACGGCGCGGCGTGCCGGCCGTCCATTACGTCGGCCCGTCGATCTGGGCCTGGCGCGGCAAGCGCATCCGCACCATCGGGCAATCGGTCTCCCGCATCCTGGCCCTGTTTCCCTTCGAGCCGGCGCTGTACGAAAAGGAGAACATCCCGGTCAGCTACGTGGGGCATCCGCTGGCCGACATGCTGCCGGTGGAGGACGTCCGCGACGAAGCGCGCGAACTGCTCGGTGTGCCGCCGCAGCAGCCGGTGTTCGCGCTGCTGCCGGGCAGCCGGCAATCCGAACTGGCCTACATGGCCGAAACCTTCATCGAGACGGCGCGGCTGATCCATCAGCGCGTACCGAACGCCCTGTTCCTGGTGCCGATGGCCACGCGCGAGACGCGCCTGCTGTTCGAGTCGGCGCTGTACCGCCGGCAGGCGCGCGACCTGCCGATCCGCCTGCTCTTCGGGCACGCGCACGAGGCCATGGCGGCGTCCGACGCGGTGCTGGTGGCGAGCGGCACGGCGACGCTGGAAGCCGCGCTGCTCAAGCGCCCGATGGCCATCGCCTACAAGATGGCGCCGCTGTCGTACCGCCTGATGCGGCGCATGGCGTACCAGCCCTACGTCGGCTTGCCGAACATCCTGGCGGGCCGCTTCGTCGTCCCGGAGTTCATCCAGGACGACGCGACGCCGGAAAACCTGGCGCAGGCGCTGCTGAACTTCCTGGCCGACAAGGACCTCTGCGCGCGCATCGGCGAGGTGTTCCGCGAGATTCACCTGCAGCTCAGGCAGAACACCGCGGAGAAGGCCGCCGAGGCGGTGCTGGCCTCGCTGCCGGGAGAGGCGGGCAAGCATGCTGCCCTTGCTGCTGCCTGACGGGCTGGCCTGCGGCGTCGACGAGGCCGGGCGCGGTCCGCTGGCCGGTCCGGTGGTCGCCGCGGCGGTCATCCTCGATCCGGCCGATCCGATCGACGGGCTCGACGATTCCAAGAAGCTTTCCGCCAAGCGCCGCGCCGCGCTGGCCGTCGAGATCCGCGCCCGGGCGCTGGCCTGGGCGGTGGCCGAGGCCAGCGTCGAGGAGATCGACCGCATCAACATCCTGCAGGCCAGCCTGCTCGCCATGCGCCGGGCGGTCGATGGCCTCGCGCTGCGGCCGGAGCGGGCGCTGATCGACGGCAACAAGTGCCCGCGGCTGGACTGCC
>JADHEE010000375.1_pt1 | contig 19017 bp, 17 predicted proteins | sample 8952401 | NCBI WGS metagenome assembly JADHEE01 (sample SAMN16124438, study PRJNA663242) | bioreactor sludge metagenome | isolation source: sludge (ammonium) | place: India:Bengaluru | collected 2019-02-28
GCCTACATCTGGCTGGCCTACGGCGCCGCCGCGCTGTTCCTGCTGCTGGCGTGCCGGGCGGGCGGCGTGCCGGTGGCGGGCTACGCGGTGCCGGCGTATGTGGCGGCGCTGGCGCTGGCGCTGGTGCCGCAACTGCTCGGCCACACCGCCTACAACTGGTCGCTGCGCTACGTGTCGCCCACCTTCGTCGCCGTGGTCACGCTCGGCGAACCCGTGGGCAGCGCGCTCCTGGCCTGGCTGTTCTTCGGCGAGTCGTTCGCGCCGGTGCAGGCCGCCGGCTTCCTGCTGCTGCTGGGGGGCATCTATCTGGCGGCGGTGGGGGAGACGCGCCGTTGAACGGTGTTTTTTTAGCCACGGCGACACGGCGAAAGGCAAGAAGCTTTTAACCACAACGAACACAACGGGCACAACGAAAAACCAGAAACAAGATTTTGTTTTTCGCCGTGCCCGCCGTGTCGCCGTGGTCAATTACGATTTTTCAGGTCTTGCCTTTCGTCGTGCCCGTTGTGTTCGTTGTGGTTAAATAATTTCTTCTCCGGGCTCCCCGCGGTCGATGAGGTTTTCAAATGAAGCATCGGTTGTTTTTTCTGTTCGCCTGCCTGCTTTTCATCAGTTCCAAGGCTTGCGCGCTCGAGGTCGTCTCGGCGGAGTTCGGCGTGTTCGACGCCAGCGATCCGCAGCGGATCGTGTTCGTCCCGGCGGACGTCGTGCCGCGCCGGGCGGGACAGCGCTACGGCTGGATGATCGAGCTGCGCGGCGCCGGCCGCTCGGTCAGCGTGCGCGAGGAATACCTGCTGCCGAGCCGGGCGGTCGAGGGGCGCACCGAATCGGCCGAGGGGACGAAGCTGGTGATCCCGCTGGAGCGGCGCAGCCAGGTCAGCCAGCGGCAGCTCGTGCCGGTCGACGGGCGCATCTACGGGGAATGGTCGGTCGGGCCGCAGGAACCGGCCGGGCCGCGCCGGCTGGAGGTCGTCGTCGAGGGACAGGTCGCGGCCAGCTTCGCGTTCGAGGTGAAGTAGGGCGCCGCGGGCGGCGATAGGAGCGGCGGCCGATCGCCGCTAGAATCCGTGCTTTGGGATTTCATCGCCGGAGCTGGAGCACGCCATGAGCGCGGAATCGATCGCCGTCATCGGACTGGGCAACCTGGGCACGCCCATCGCCCGCAACCTCCTTGCCGACGGATTTTCCGTCGGCGTCTACAACCGTTCGCGGCACAAGGCCGAACCCCTGGCCGCGCTGGGCGCGCGCGTCGCCGATTCGCCGGCGCAGGCCGTGGTTCCCGGCGGCGTGGCCGTCACCCTGCTGGCCAACGACGCGGTGCTGGAAGCGGCCGCGCTGGGCGAGGGCGGCTTCGCCGACCGCCTGGGCGCGGGCGGCCTGCACATCTCGATGAGCACGGTATCGCCGGAGACCTCGCGCCGGCTCGCCGAGGAGCACGCCCGGCGCGGCGGGCTGTTCGTCGCGGCGCCGGTGTTCGGCCGGCCGGACGCGGCGGCGGCGCGGCAGCTTTACATCTGCGCGTCGGGCTCGGCCGCGGCCAAGGCCCGCGCCTGGCCCATCCTCGAAGCCCTCGGGCAGCGCGTGCAGGATTTCGGCGAGGCGCCGGGCGCCGCCAATCTCGTCAAGCTCTCGGGGAATTTCATGATCGCCTCGGCGATCGAGGCGATGGCCGAGGCGATGGCGCTGTGCGAAAAGAACGGCATCGCGCGGACGGCGATCTACGATTTCTTCACCGGCGCCAATTTCGCCTGCCCGGTGTATCGGAATTACGGGCGGGTCCTGGCGGAGCGGGCCTACGATCCGGCCGGCTTCGTCCTCGAACTGGGCATGAAGGACATCCGCCTGGCGCGGGAAAGCGCGGCGGCGGCCGGCGTGCCGATGCCGGTGGCCGATTTCCTGTTCCTGCGCCTGCAGGACGCGGTCAAGCGCGGGCGCGGGCAGCTCGACTGGTCGGCGATCGAATTGGCCACCGCCGAGGCGGCCGGGATCGCCGTCGCCAAACCGGAGTGAATGTCGCATGGAAACCAGGGCGCTTCGTTTCGAATATCCCCGCGTGCTGTCCATCGCCGGTTCCGACAGCGGCGGCGGCGCGGGCATCCAGGCCGACTTGAAGGCCATCGCCGCGCTGGGCTGCTACGGCATGACCGCGATCACCGCGCTGACCGCGCAGAACACGTGCGGCGTGCGTTCCATCCACGGCGTGCCGCCGCCGATGCTGCGCGACCAGATCGACGCGGTGATCGAGGACATCGGCGCGCACGCCGTCAAGATCGGCATGCTGCACGCGCCCGAGATCGTCGAGGTGGTGGCCGCGGCGATCGATCGGCACGCCCTGCGCAACGTGGTGCTTGATCCGGTCATGGTGGCCACCAGCGGCGCCACGCTGATCGAGACGCCGGCCATCGCCGCGCTGGTGCGCGAGCTCTTTCCGCGCGTCGAGCTCGTCACGCCCAATCTCGACGAGGCATCGCTGCTGGTCGGCCGCCCCCTGCGCACGCCGGAGGACATGGAAGCCGCCGCCCTGGAACTGCTCGGCCACGGCGCGCGCGCCGTGCTGCTCAAGGGCGGACACCTGCCGGGCGAGGTGGTGATCGATCTGCTGGTCACCGCGGCCGGCGAGAAATACCGGATGGAGGCGCCGCGCATCGACAGCGCCAATACGCACGGCACGGGCTGCACGCTGTCCAGCGCCATCGCGGCGCATCTGGCCCTCGGCGCGCCGCTGCCGGAGGCGGTGCTGCGCGCCCGGGCCTACGTGCGGCAGGCCCTGCGCGCCGGCGCGCCGGTGCGCACCGGCGCGGGCGGCGGGCCGCTCGACCACGCGCATTCGCCGGCCAGCATGCGCCAGCTGCCGCTGGCGGACGGCTGAGCGGGCCGCCGCCCGCGCCGTTTCCGGCGCCGGGAACGCTTGTCGCGGCCGGGCGGTCAAGATAGACTCCAGCACAACCCATTGATCGCTTCCTGTCCATTGTCCGCTTCGATCCTCCGTTTCCGCTGGCTGGCCGCCTTGCTGGTGGCCCTCTCGCTGATCATGCCGCACCTCTCGGGCGGAGCCTCGCTGCCGTCCCTGCCGGTCGCCGGCGTGGAAGTCGGCCTGGCGGACGACGCGCGCGCCATCCCTGACGGCGACGTCGAGAACGACGCCGAAAACGGCAGCGAAAGCGATCCGTATGCGCGCGACTACCCCTACGAGATCGACAAGATCCTCGCGCTGTCCTCCCTGCCCTGGGGCGCGGTGACGGTTGCGTGGGGCGGCGGCTACCTCGCCGGCCCGGCGCCCGATCCGGTGTTCTCCTTCGAACGGCCTCCCAAGCCGCGGATCGCCTGATCCGGCGCGGCGGACGGCGAATCCCGGAAACGCGGTTTCCGGTGCGCATCGTCCGCCGGCGTCTCCCCCTCATCCAGCAAGTTTGCTTTGCCCGCCTTGGGGTCCATCCCACAGGCGGATTTCGCGCAACGGAGTGAAAATGAAAAAGATTCTGATGGCTTTGTTTCTATCGTTCGTGGCCCTCGGCCTGAGCGTCGGCGATGCCGAGGCCAGGCGCCTGGGCGGCGGCAAGTCGGTGGGCATGCAGCGGCAGGCGGTGACGCCGCCGCCGGCCCGGCCCGCGCAGCAGGCGGCGCCGGGCGCTCCCGCCGGGGCGCCGGCCGCGGCCGCCGCCCCGCGGAACAGCTGGCTCGGTCCGATCGCCGGGCTGGCCGCCGGCATCGGTCTGGCCGCCCTGTTCTCGCATCTCGGCCTGGGCGAAGGCCTGGCCAACGTGGTGATGATCGCGCTCCTGGCTATGGCGGCGCTGGTCGTCTTCCGCCTGCTGTTCCGCCGCCACGCGCCGGCCGCGCGGCCGATGCAGTACGCCGGCGGGCCGGCGCAGGGCGGCGTCATGGCGCCGGTGCCGGAGGCGGCCGGTTCGGCGGCGGCGGGTTCCGTGCCGGCGGACTTCGACGTGCCGGCTTTCCTGCGCGTCGCCAAGCTCAATTTCGTCCGCCTGCAGGCGTCGAACGACGCGCGGAATCTCGACGACATCCGGGAGTTCACGACGCCCGAGATGTTCGCCGAGATCAAGCTGCAGATGGACGAGCGCGGCGCGGCGGCGCAGCAGACCGACGTGGTGCAGCTCGACGCCGAGCTGATCGAGGCGGTCACCGAAGGCCGGCAGCACGTGGCCAGCGTGCGCTTCAGCGGCCTCATCCGCGAGGAGGCCGGTGCCGCCGCGGCGCCGTTCGACGAGGTCTGGGTGCTCACCAAGCCCGCTGCCGGCGACGGCGGCTGGGTCATCGCCGGCATCCAGCAGGTCGGCTGAACCGGCCGGACGGGCGAGGGGGTTGCCGCCGGGCGGCAGCCCCTTTTTTGCGCGCGGAGCGGGCGGGCAACGGGTTGCCGTTGAGGTAAGCTACGCCTTCCAGCGATACGGAAGAAAAGGTAAGTCTGTTGGCGTACCCGATGGCACGTGCAGGCCGCGTGGCGAGAGACGGAGCGCGAGAATGAGCGAGAATGGCGCGCGCCTTTCGCTGTCCGGAATGCTCCGCGTGCTGGCCAACGACGCGAGCCGCGAGCGGATTTCCATCCGCGACCTCGTCGAGGCGCTGGGGGATCGCGCGCTGGCCGCGCTGATGCTGGTCTTCGCGCTGCCCAACGTGATTCCCACGCCGCCCGGCACCTCGTCCGTGCTGGGCGCGCCCCTGATCTTCCTCACCGCGCAGCTCGCCCTCGGCCGCAAGCCCTGGCTGCCCGACTTCATCTGCGACCGGTCGCTTTCGTTCCACGACTTCCGTGTCCTGGTCCGCCGCATCGCGCCGTGGCTGGAGCGGGCGGAAAAGTTGCTGCGTCCCCGCATGACCCGGCTCGCCGAGCCGCCGATGGAGTATGTCGTGGGACTGGTCTGCTTCGTCCTGTCGGTGATCCTGGCGCTGCCGATTCCCTTCGGCAACATCCCGCCCGCCCTGGCCATCTGCCTCATGGCGCTGGGCATCCTGGAGCGAGACGGCGGCTGGATCGTGGCGGGGCTGATCGCCGCCGCGGTCAGTGTCGCCATCGTCTTCGGCGTGCTCTTCGCGATGTTCGAGACGGCGCTGTTCGTCGGGCATCGCGTCTTTTAAGTCTCCTGGCCGGCAGCCGCCGGCCAGGCCGTCCCGCATAAAACACCCCGCAGTCGGCCAGCGGCCGAGGCCGCGCGCGGTTTCGTCCCGATCGCCGGAAACCTGTTGACACGAAAAATATAAGTTGTAGTATTACTACACTTACGTGTTTTTAATGTAACGCTACGACAGATAGCGGTTCAGGCTGGTTCGTTTTTCGCCCCGACGCATGGACGGGGCGGCCGATCCAAATTCCACCAGAGGAGGTCGTCATGTTCAAGAAACTTGCAGTTGCCGCATCGTTGATGCTCGTCGGAAGCGCGTGCGCATGGGCCCAGTCGTCCGACAGGATCGTGATCAAGGTGGCCTACGGGACGGCCGGCGGGCCGATCCACGAGGGCGCGCTGGAACTGAAGAAGCGCCTGGAAGGCGCCAACGGCAGGCTCCAGGTGCAGGTCTTTCCCGGCGGCCAGCTCGGTTCGGAAGGCGAAATCATCGGCCAGCTGCAGACCGGCATGACCGACATGCTGATGACCACGACCGGGCCGCTGGGCCAGCAGAACCCGATCTACTACGTGCTGGAGACGCCGTACATCTTCATCAACGAGGCGCAGGCGGACAAGGTCCTGGACGGACCCGCCGGGGCCAAGCTGCTCAAGGGTCTGGAGGCCAAGGGGCTGGTGGGCCTGACCTTCTGGGAAAACGGTTTCCGGGAAATGACCAACAACACGCGCCCGATCAAGACGCCCGCCGATCTCAAGGGGCTCAAGATGCGGACGCAGCAGAACCGCCTGCACATGAAGTATTTCACCGACCTCGGCGCCAACCCGACGCCGCTGCCCTTCACCGAGATCTACAACTCGCTGGCGACCAAGCTGGTCGACGGCCAGGAAAACCCGCTCTCCCTGATCGCCACCAACAAGTTCTACGAGCAGCAGAAGTACGTTTCGATCACCGACCACGTCTATTCGTCGGTTCCCGTCTACTACTCGAAGGCGAAGTGGGACAAGCTGCCGCCGGACGTGCAGAAGCAGGTGAAGGACACGGTCCACGAGATGCGCCTGTGGCAGCGCCAGCTGGGGCGCGACCAGCAGAAGGCCTACGTCGACGAGATCGCGAAGAAGTCGCAGGTTCATACGCTCTCGGACGCCGAGAAGGCGGCGTTCCAGAAGGCGGCCGAACCGGCCTTCGAGTGGGCGAAGAAGGAATACGGCGCGGCCTACGAGTCGACGCTCAAGGAAGTCCTGGAAGCGGCGAAATAAGCCGATGCCGGAGGGGCCGGACGGTGCGCCCGGCCCCCGGCGCCGATACGACTTTTGGAGAGGGTGACGCATTATGAGTAAGGAGAAGCCCAAAGGGCTTTCCGTGGGGCGGCGGATCGAGGTCGCCATTTATACGGTGCTGGGCGTGGCGATGACCCTGCTGATGTTCAGCAACGCGGTGCTGCGCTACGTGTTTGATTCCTCGATCGTGTGGTCCGAGGAAGTCATTCGCGTGTTTTTCGTGTTCGCCATGTTCATCGCCATCACCGGCGGGTTCCTGCGCAACGAGCACATCGGCTTCGACAGCCTGGCGAAGATTCCGGGCGTGTTCAACGTCCTGTGCCGGGTGGTCACCGGGCTCTGCCTGATCATCGTCGGCGGGCTGCTCGCCTACCACGGCGGCATCTTCACGCTGATGACCGGCGACGTGCCGCTGCCGGCGACCGACTGGCCGACCTGGCTGTTCATGTGGCCGGGCGTCGCGGCCGGGGGCGTCTGGGTGCTCATCGGCGCCTGGCAGCTGTTCCGTCTCTGCGCGCGGAAGGAGCCGGCATGAGCACGCTGTTCCTCTATCTCGCACTGTTCGGCGTCCTGTTCGCCGTCGGCGCGCCGGTGGTCCTGTCGCTGGCCGCGGCGGCGGTCGCCATGCTGCTGCTCAAGGGCATCGACCTCATCGTCTTCGCCCAGAAATTCATGGTGTCGATGGACAACTTCGGCCTGACGGCCATGTTCTTCTTCATTCTCGCCGGCGAGATCATGAACGGCGGCGGCATGACGCGCCGCATCGTCGCCGCCGTCTCGCGCCTCGTCAAGGGCATCCCCGGCGGGCTGGCGATCGTGACGCTGCTGTCCTGCGCCGTCTTCGCCGCGATCAACGGCTCGGCCATCGCCACCATGCTGGCGATCGGCGCGATCATGTACCCGGCCATGGTGCGGCAGGGCTATTCGCCGGCCTTCAGCGCGGCGACGATCGGCGCCGGCGGCGTGGTCGGCCCGATCGTCCCGCCGTCGATCCCGATGATCGTCTATGGCTCGACGACCGGCGATTCGGTGGCCGCGCTGTTCGCGGGCGGCTTCCTGATCGGCGTGCTCATGGTCGGGGCGGAGATCGCCGTGGCCTACCTCGTGTCGAAGAAACGCGGCTGGGGCGCCAACGTCCAGAACATCGACTTCGGCGATACCAAGGGCATCGTCTGGGCGCTGGTCTTTCCGGCGCTGATCATGGTCAGCATCACCTCCGGCCTGATGACGCCGAACGAGACCGCTTCGATGGCCGTCATGTACGCCTGGTTCGTCGGCACCTTCATCTACAAGGAATTCAGGATCAAGGATCTGCCGGCCATGACCGCCACGGCGATGAAGGGCTCGGCCGCGGTCATGGCCATCGTCGGCGCGGCCACGGCGGTGGGCTGGATTCTCACCTACGAGCGCGTGCCGCAGCAGGTCACCGAGGCGCTGGTGGCGACGATTCACGGGCCGTTCGCCTTCATGGCCGTGACCTTCGGCATCCTGTTCATCGTCGGCATGATCATGGACCTGACGCCGGCCATCCTGATCCTGACGCCGATCTTCGTGGCGCCGGTGGCCGCCTTCGGGATCGATCCGATCTACTTCGGCGTGTTCTTCTGCGCGACGCTGACGGCCGGGCTCATCACGCCGCCGGTGGGGACGCTGATCTATCTCGGCTGTTCCATGTCGCAAAGCTCGCTCAGCGAGGTGGTCAGGGAACTGCTGCCCTACATCGTCGCCGTCTATGCCGCCCTGTTCGTCTCGGTGGCCTTTCCGGAAATCATCACCTATCTGCCCAAGACGGTGCTGAACCTGTACGGCAGCTGAGGAATCCGGTCCATGAACGCACAATTGATCCGCGTCCTTGCCGTAGACATCGGCACCTCGTCCGTCCGCGCGATGGTCTACGACGCGGCCGGGACCATCCATGCCCGCGCGCAGATCGCCTATGCGACGGTGCGTCCCGCGCCGTACTTCGAAGAGCAGGACCCGGACCTGGTGCGCGGCGAGGTCTACCGCGCCGTCGCGCTCTGCCTGGCGCAGCCGGGCGCCGAGCCGGCGCGGGTGGCGGCGATCGGCTTCTCCTCGCAGATGTACGGGGTGATCGCGCTGGATGCGGCGGACCGGCCATTGACGCGCAACATCCTGTGGTCCGACGGGCGCGCCGAGGCGCAGGCCGAGGCGATCAAGCAGGAATTCGGCGCCCGCTGGCTCTATCCGGAAACGGGCTGCCCGATGAATTCGATCTTCCCCTTCGCCAAGCTCGCCTGGCTGCGCGACGAGGCGCCGGAGATCTTCGGCGCGGCCCGGCGCTTCGTGTCGATCAAGGAATACGTGACCCATCCGCTGATCGGCACATGGGCGGTCGACTACTCGATGGCCTCGTCGACGGGGATGCTGGACATCCGGGAACACCGCTGGAGCGAGAAGGCGACCGGCCATCTCGGCGTCGGCCCGGAACGCCTGTCGGCGCCCGTCTCGGGCATCCACCGCTTCGCCTTGCGGCCCGGCTCGCCGCTGGCCGGGCTGGGCCTGCCCGAGCACGTCGCCGTCTTCCTCGGCGGCGGCGACGGCCCGCTCGCCAACCTCGGCGCGGGCGCCGCGGCGCCGGGGACGATCAACATCGACCTCGGCACCTCGGGCGCCGCCCGCTGCCTGACGCCGGCGCCCACCGTCGACGACGGCGCCAGCCTGTGGTGCTTCTGCCTGACGGACGACCTGTGGGCCTCCGGCGGCATCGTCACCAACGTCGGCAATGCGTACCAGTGGTTCGCCGCGCAAGTGCTCGGCGCCGCCGGGCTTGCGGAGAGCGACGCCTACGGGGTGATGGACCGCGCCGCGGCGGCGGTCGGGCCGGGGGCCGACGGGCTGTATTTCCTCCCCTACCTGCGCAAGGCGCGCTCCCCGTACTGGGACGGCCGGCTCAAGGGCACGATGTACGGGCTGACCGCCGGGCACACCGCCGGCCACATGGCGCGCGCCCTGCTGGAGGCGGTCGCCTTCGACCTGCGCACGATCGCCGGCATCCTGCAGCGGAACGTGGCGCTGGCCTCGCACGTCGTGCTGACCGGCGGGCTGGCGCGCTCGCCGATCGTGCCGCAGCTCCTGGCGGACGTGCTGGACCGGGAACTGCGCGTCCCCGCCGACGGCGAAGGCTCGATCGCCGGCGCGGCGATCCTGGCGCTGCGCGGACTCGGCGCCATCGACGGACTGGCCTTCGCCGGCGGTCCCCGCGCCAGCGCGTCCTTCGCGCCGGACCCCGAAAACTCCAGACGCTATGCGCGGATTCACCGGGGCTACGCCCGGCTGGTCGAGGCGCTGCGCGAAATCGACCTGCAGGAAAGGAATCCTTCGTGAGAGTCCTCGTCACTTCCAAGTCGTTCGGGCGCGCGGCCCCGGAGGCGCTGGAGCTGCTGGCGGCCAACGGCATCGAGGTGGTGCGCGGCTCGCGGCCGTCGATGAGCGCCGCCGAGATCGCCGCCGAGGTTCCCGGCTTCGACGCGCTCGTCGTCGGCAACGACCCGGTGGACGCCGGCGTGCTGGCGGCCGGCGACCGCCTGCGCCTGGTGCACATGCACGGCACCGGGCTCGACGCGATCGACATTCCCGCGGCCACGGAACGCGGCGTGCTGGTGGCCAACGCGCCGGGCGCCAACCGCAACGCGGTCGCCGAGCTGACCGTGGCGCTGATGCTGGTGGCGGCGCGCTCGATCGACCGGCACATCGACGTCCTCAGGTCCGGCCGCTGGGAGCGGACGCCGGGCCGCGAGATTTCGGGAAAAACCGTCGGCATCCTCGGCCTCGGCCGGATCGGCCAGCGCATCGTCGAACTGCTGTCCGGCTTCGGCGTGCGCACCGTGGCGTTCGACGTCGCGCCGGACCGCGACTGGGCGGCGCAGCATGCGGTGACGCTGGCTGCGGACGCCGACGCGGTCTGCGCCGAGGCCGATTTCCTGGTCCTCGCGCTGTCGCTCAACGCGCAGACCCGGAACTTCATCGACGCGCGCCGGCTGGGCCTGATGAAGCGCGGCAGCTATCTCGTCAACACCGCGCGCGGCGGCCTGGTGGACGAGGCGGCGCTGTGCGCCGCCCTGCGTGACAAGGCCATCGCCGGAGCGGCCATCGACGTGTTCGATCCCGAACCGCTGCCGCCCGGCTCCCCGCTGCGGCATTCGGGCGCGACGCTGACGCCGCATCTCGCGGCCACCTCGACCGAATCCGCGGGTAACGTCTCGCGGATCGTGGCCCGCAACGTCGTCGACGTGCTCCTGCACGGCCGCGCGGCGTGCGCCGTCAATCCGCAGGCCCTGGCGCGGCGCCTGGAAGAAACATGATCTAGCCAGATCACCCCTCCCCACAACTCAACTTCTGAAAGGATGAATCATGACGATCCGGGGTTCGCTCGTCCCTAACATCACCATTTTCGACGCCTCCGGGCGGATCGACGCCGCGAAGACGCGCTGGCACATGGACTGGATCTTCGCCAAGGGCGTCGACGGCCTGTTCCTCACCGGCTCCTACGGCGCCGGGCCGCTGATGACCACCGCGGAGCGCATTGCCGTCTTCGAACTGGCGCGCCAATCGGCCGACGGCTTCCAGGGCAAGGTGCTGCTGCCGCACGTCGGCTGCATCGACACTTCCAACGCGGTCGAGCTGGCCCGGGCCGCCGAGCGGATCGGCGTCGACGCGGTCGGCGCCGTGCCGCCGTTCTACTACAAGCACACCGACGAGGCGGTGGTCGAGTACTACAAGGCGATCATCGACGCGGTGAAGCTGCCGGTCTACGCCTACAACAACCCGGAGACCTCGCGCTACACCTTCAACCTCAAGACCATCAGGACGCTGCAGGATTATGGCCTGGCGGGCATGAAGGACAGCCCGCTGGCGATCGGCCTGATCTCGCAGGTGGCCTACGGCGCGCAGCAGGCCGGCAAGGACTTCCAGCTGATCATCGGCACCTCAACCGGCTGGCTGCCGCTGGTGCACATGGGCGTGCAGGCCGCCATCGCCGGCATCAACAACTGGGCGCCGGAAATCATGACCGAGCTGGTGCGCGCCACCTTCGCCGGCGAGTGGGAGCGCGCGCGCCAGGCCTACCTGGTGATGATGGACCTCTCCGCCAAGCTGCACTTCACCGACTCGACGATCGCCTCGCACATGGCCCTCTACGCCCGCGGCTTCGACGCTGGCTTCCCGCGCCAGCCGATGCTCCTGCCCGGCTTCGACCACCCGAAGTACCGCGAGCTGCGCGGCATCCTGGAGAAGGGCTTCGCCGAGCTGGATCTGCCGTTCGAGACCGGCTCCTTCAAGCTGCCGGGCCAGTGATCCGCCGCCGGCGCGGAGCCCGGCTGGTGGCTCCGCGCCGGATCGGGGATAATGGCGGCCATGGTCGATGAAGTGAATTTCATATCGCAGAAGTACCCGGACCTTCGCAAGTCGGAGATGAAGGTCGCCGACTACGTCCTCAAGAAGGCCGAGGACGTCATCCACTTCTCGGTGAGCCAGCTGGCCGAACAGGCGCGCGTCAGCGATCCGACCGTGATCCGCTTCTGCCGCGCGCTGGGCTTCAAGGGCTTCCAGGACTTCAAGATCCATCTGGCGCGCAACGTCATCCCGCCCGTGCGCACCATCCACGAGTCGATGAACGAGCGGGAGGAAGCCCCGGAACTGGTGCGCAAGGTCTTCGCCGCCAACCAGGAGGCGATCCAGAGTACGCTGGGGACCCTCGATTTCGCGGTCGTCCAGAACGCCATCGAGGACCTGCGCCGCGCCGAGAAGATCATCTTCCACGGGCTGGCCGGCTCGGCCGCGGTGGCCATGGACGCGCACCACAAGTTCTTCCGCATCGGCATCCCGTGCGAGTGGTACAGCGATCCGCACATGGCCATCATGGCCGCGGCGATGATGAAGCCGGGCCAGGTCTTCGTGGCCATTTCGCATTCCGGCTCGACCCACGACGTCATCGAATCGGTCCAGGCGGCCAAGGGCGCCGGGGCGACGACGATCGGCATCGTCAGCTACGGGAAATCGCCGCTGTCCAAGGTGGTCAAGCACACCCTGCTGGTCGGCTCGTCGGAGACCGGCTTCCGCTTCGAGCCGATGGCCTCGCGCATCGCCCAGCTGTGCGTGATCGACGTGCTTTCCGTCGGCGTCTCCCTGCTGCGCAGCGACGAGGTGCTCTCGAACCTGACCAAATCCCGCGACGCGATCGCCAACAAGCGCTACTAGGCGCCGCGGCTCCTCCGTTTTTCTCCTGTTCCCTCATGCACAAAGATATCCGAGCCGTGATTTTCGACAGCGACGGCACGCTGGTCGACAGCGAAGTGCCCGCCATGGACGTGCTGTACGAAATGGCCCGCGCCGCCGGCGTCGACATGACCCGCGCCGAAGCGCACGCGCGCTTCCGCGGCGCCCGCATGTCCGAGATCGCCGCGTGGATCGGCGCGCGGGTCGCGGACAAGCCGGCGGATTTCGAAACCGAATTCACCCGCCGCTACCGCGCCACCTGCACGCGGCACTTCCGGGAAAACCTGCGCGAGATTCCCGGCGCGTTCGGCTTGCTCAGCCGGCTGCACATCCCGTTCGCGGTGGCCACCAACGGGCCGCGCGAGAAGGTGCTGCTCACCCTGGAGGTGACCGGCCTGCTGCCGCTGGTCGGCGACCGCATCTTCAGCGCCTACGACGACGGCCTGTTCAAGCCGGACCCCGGCCTGTTCCTGACCGCGGCCAAGGCCCTGGGCTGCGAGCCGCGCCATTGCGCGGTGGTGGAGGACAGCCTGCCGGGGCTCACCGCCGGCGTCGCCGCCGGCATGCACGTGTTCTCCCTGCATGCGCTGGACGGGTTGCCCGAGCACATCGCCGAGCGGGTGTGCTTCATCGCCTCGCTGGCGGACCTCGAAGCCCACCTTTGACGCCGCCGGCTGCGCCCGGCTAGCGCATTTCGAACAGTTCGCGGTGGAAATTCGCCGCCGGGAAGCGATGCGCGAGGAAATCCTCGCGCAGTGAGCGGGCGAAGCCCGCCGGGCCGCAGAACCAGATGCTCGCCGCCGCCCAGTCGGGAACCAGGTAACGGATGCGCTTGCCTTCCAGGCGGCCGTCCCTGCGGCTGTCGATCAGGTGCAGGCGGATGCCGGCGGCCCGCGCATCCGTTTGCAGGCGTGCGATGGCGGCCGGGTCCAGCGTGGCGGTCGAATGGAACAGGTCGACGGGCCGCCCGTCCGGCGCGGCGGCGAGCTGCTGCATGCGGGCGATGAACGGCGTGATGCCGATGCCCGCGCCGATCCAGATCTGCCGCGGCTGCCGGTCGGCGAAATCGAAGCAGCCGTAGGGGCCTTCCACCGTTACCGGCATTCCGGGTTCGAGTTCCGCCGCCAGGCGCCCGGTGTGGTCGCCGAGGGCCTTGGTGACGAAGGCGATGCGCCGCTCGGCGGGGTCCCACGCCGAGGCGATGGTGTAGGGATGCGCCTCGGCCGCGTGGGCGAAGGTGACGAAGGCGAACTGCCCGGCGGCGTGGCCGGGCCAGCCGTCCGCCAGGACGACGGTGGTCTCCAGCGCCCGCGCGTCCGGGTAGGCGCGCAGCGCCTCGACCGTGCCGCGCACCTTGCGGCGAGCGCCGATCTTCCCGAGCAGAGTCAGCACGGCGGCATAGCTGCCGCCGGCGAGCAGCAGCGCCACGACCCAGCCGACCGGCTGGCGCCAGTAGTCGAACTTGACCAGTACGAGGGCGTGATAGACCAGCGCGAGGTAGGCGGCGGCCAGCCATTTGTGCGTCTTCTGGAAGAGGCGGTAGGGGAAGCGCTTGACCAGGGCCAGCACCATCAGCAGCAGCGCGAGGTAGAACGCCCATTCGCCGACGGCTTCGGCGAAGCCCCGCTGGCCGCGCAGCCAGCCTTCGACCGCTCCGAGGTCGGCGAGGTCGGGACGCGGCCCGCGCGGGGAGCGGGTCAGCCAGCCCCATTGCGTCATCCACTTGGTGCCCTGACCCCACCACCAGTGCAGCAGCGAGACGGCGAGCGTGCCGACGCCCAGCCATTTGTGCAGGCGGTAGGCCTTGTCCAGCCCGCCCAGGTGCGGCTCCAGCCATTTCGGGCGCAAGGCCAGCATCATCGCGGCGCTCATCAGCCCGATGCCGACGATGCCGCTGTACTGCATGAAGACCGTGCGGAAGGCGCGGTAGGTGAACGGTTCGGGCAGGAACGTGTCGGCCAGCAGCCACAAGGCGGTCAAGGCGGCCAGGAAGAGCGCGAGCGAGAGTTTTATGCGTTGCATGGGCTATTCGCCTCCCAGGGTCTTGAACAGGGTCATGCGATTGCTCTGCTCGGTGAGCTGCAGGGCGATCAGGCTTTTCTGCGCCGAGTACAGCGAGCGCTGCGAGTCGAGCACGCTCAGGTAGCTGTCGGCGCCGGAGCGGTAGCGCTCGGTGGACAGGCGCAGGCTCGTCGCGTAGGCGTCGACCTCGGCCTGCTGCGCGTCCATGCGCTCCTTCAGCGTGCGGCGCTCGGCGAGCGCGTCGGCGACCTCGCTGAAGGCGGTCTGCACCGTCTTCTCGTAGGTGGCGAGCTGGATGTCGCGGGACGTCTCGGCGACCGACAGCGAGGCGCTGAGCCTGCCGGCGTCGAAGATCGGCAGGCTCAGCGCGGGGGCGAAGGCCCACGCCCGGGTCGAAGCGTCGAACAGGCCGCTCAGGCTGGAACTCGCCGTACCGAGGCTGCCGGTCAGGGTGATCGTCGGGAAGAAGGCGGCGCGCGCGGCGCCGATGTCGGCATAGGCGCCGATCAGCGCGTGCTCCGCCGAGACGATGTCGGGGCGGCGCAGCAGCACGGCGGAGGAAAGCCCGGCGGGGACCTCCACCAGCGCCAGCGCGCCCGCGCCGAGGCCGTTCCGCGGCGCGGGCAGGCAATCGTCCGGCACGGCCGCGCCGGCCAGCAGGTTCAGCGCGTTGCGCGACTGGTCGACCAGGCTCAGGTAGTTCGCCACGTCGCCGCGCGCCGCCTCGGTGGACGACCGCGCCTGCGCCACGGACAGCTGCGAGGTGCCGCCGAGCGCCTGCTGCCGGCGCGTCAGTTCCAGCGTGGTGGTCCGGCTGGCGAGCGTTTCCTGCGCGAGCTTGAGCAGGTCCTGGTTGGCGGCCAGCGTCAGCCAGGCGTTCGCCACTTCGGCGATGAGGCTGGCGCGCACGCTGCGCTGCGTGGCCGCGGTGGACAGGTAGCTTTGCAGCGCGGCTTCCTTGAGGTTGGCGATCCGGCCGAAGAGATCGAGTTCGTAGGCCGTGATGCCGACGCCGGCGCTGTACTTGCGGGTGACCGTCCCCTCGCTGCGGGCCGAGTTGCCGTCGGCCGTGGCGTCGACGGCCGGGAAGCGCGCGGCGCTCTCGATCCGGTACTGCGCGCGCGCCTTCTCGATGTTCAGCACGGCGATGCGCAGGTCGCGGTTGTTGGCCAGCGCCAGCTCCACCGTGTTTTTCAGGCGCTCGTCGGTGATCACCCGCCGCCATTCGAGGTCGCCGAGCGTTGGCGCGGCCGCCGCGCTGACGCCGGCGCCGTCTACGGTCGCCGGAACGGGGAGTTGCGGCCGGGCGTAGTCGGGGGCAAGGTTCGCGCAGCCGGCGAGCAGGGCCGCGCAGAGCAGGGCGGGCAGGCAGGACGCGGCGCGCATCAGGCTTCTCCCCGGACGTCGGCGGCGGGCGTCGCGCCCGCTCCGGCAGCGCGGCGGCGCTCGAAGAACCGGCAGATCAGGACGAAGAACAGCGGCACGAAGACCAGTTCCAGCACCGTCGCGCTGGCCATGCCGCCGAGCACGCCGGTGCCGATGGCGCGCCGGCTGGCCGAGCCGGCGCCGCTGCTGAAGGCCAGCGGCAGCACGCCGAACATGAAGGCCAGCGAGGTCATCACGATCGGGCGCAGGCGCAGGTGCGCCGCTTCGAGCGTCGCCTCGACGAGCGTCCTGCCCCGTTCCCGCAGCGCCTTGGCGAACTCGACGATGAGGATCGCGTTCTTTGCCGACAGGCCGACGGTGGTGAGCAGGCCGATCTGGAAGTACACGTCGTTCTCCAGCCCGGCCAGCCCGGTCGCCAGCACCGCGCCGACGACGCCGAGCGGCACCACGAGCAGCACCGAGAACGGAATCGTCCAGCTTTCGTACAGCGCCGCCAGGCACAGGAAGACGAAGAAGATCGACAGCGCGTAGAGCGCGGGCGCCTGCGAGCCCGCCAGGCGCTCCTGGTACGACTGCCCGGCCCATTCGTAGCCGATCCCCGCGGGCAGCTGCGCGATGATCTCCTCGACGGCCGCCATCGCGTCGCCCGAACTGACGCCTTCGGCCGGCGAGCCGACGATCTCGTACGAGGACATGCCGCTGTAGCGTTCGAGCCGCGGCGAGCCGAAGGTCCAGTCCGTCCTGGCGAAGGTGGCGAAGGACACCATCTCGCCGTCGCCGTTGCGCACGTACCAGCGCCCGATGTCCTCGGGCTTCATGCGGAAATCGGTGTCGCCCTGCACGTACACCTTCTTGACCCGCGACTTGTCGATGAAGTCGTTGACGTAGGTTCCGCCCAGCGCCGTCGACAGCGTGCTGTTGATGTCGCTGGTCGACAGCTGCATCGCCGAGGCCTTGCGGTCGTCGATCTTGACCGAGAACTCGGCCACGTCGTCCAGGCCGCTGGCGCGCACCTGGGAAAGCCGCTTGTCCTGGCGCGCCAGCCGCAGGAACTCGTCGCGCGCCTTGACCAGCGCCGCGTGGCCGTTGCCCGCGAAATCCTGCAGCTCGACCGTGAAGCCGGCGCTCGATCCGAGCCCGCGGATGGCCGTGGGCAGGTACACGAAGATGCGCGCGTCGCGGATGCTGCCCAGGTCGGCGGTCATCCGCCGGGCCAGCGACGCCGCGTCCTGCCCCTTGCCCTTGCGCTCGCTCCAGTCCTTGAGATTGATGAACGAACTGGCCGACGCCTGGTCGCCGCTGATGCCGATGATCGCCGTGTGGTTGGCGACGTCCGGGTGTTTCGCCAGGTAGGCCTCGAACTCGCGCAGCACGGCGTCGGTGCGGGCGTAGGACGCGCCCGGCGGCATCTGGATCAGCGCCATCAGGCGCCCCTGGTCCTCGTCGGGCAGGAAGGAGGTCGGCAGCCGCGCGAACGATACCCCGAGCACGCCGAGGATCAGCGCGTAGATGAGCATGAACCGCCTGCCGCGCCGCAGGACGCCGCCGACGCCGTCCCGGTAGCGCACGCTGCCGCTGGCGAAGGCGCGGTTGACGGCGGCGAAGAAGCGGCCCAGCGGGCCGCGCGGCGCGCCGTCCTGGTGATGGTCGACGTCGGAGAGGCGGAGCAGGGACGCGCAGAGCGCCGGGCTGAGCGTCATCGCCACGAGCACCGAGAGGAGCATCGAGGAGACGACGCTGATCGAGAACTGCCGGTAGATGATGCCCGTCGAGCCGCCGAAGAAGGCCATCGGAATGAACACCGCCGACAGCACCGTCGCGATGCCGACCAGCGCGCCGGTGATCTCCCGCATCGATTCGCGCGTCGCCTCGCGCGCCGGCAAGCCGCGTTCGGTCATCAGCCGCTCGACGTTCTCGACGACCACGATGGCGTCGTCGACGAGCAGGCCGATGGACAGCACCATGCCGAACATGGTCAGCGTGTTGATCGAATAGCCGAACGCCGCCAGCACGCCGAAGGTGCCGAGCAGCACCACCGGCACGGTGATCGCGGGAATCAGCGTGGCGCGCAGGTTCTGCATGAACAGGTACATGATGCCGACGACCAGCGCCACCGCTTCGAGCAGGGTGATGACCACTTCCTCGATCGAGATCTTGACGAACGGGGTCGTGTCGTACGCGATCTCCGCGCGCATCTGGTCGGGGAAGTAGGGCGCCAGCGCGGCGATCCTGGCCCGCACCTTCTCGGCGACCTCGAGCGCGTTGGCGCCCGACGCGAGCTTGACGCCCATGCCGGTCATCGGCTTGCCGTCGTAGCGGCCCTGGATCGTGTAGCTGTCGCTGCCGAGCTCGACGCGCGCGACGTCGGCCAGGCGCACCACGGTGCCGTCGCTGGCCGACTTGACCACCACGTCGTTGAACTCCGCCACCGTCTGCAGGCGGCTGCGCGCGGAGATCGTCGCGTTGATCAGCTGCCCCGGCGCGGCGGGCAGCGCGCCGAGCTGGCCGGCGGAGACCTGCGTGTTCTGCGCCGTCAGCGCGGCGGTGATGTCGGAGGGCATCAGCGCATACTTTTCCAGCTTGCCCGGGTCGAGCCAGATGCGCATCGCGTAGCCGGCGCCGAGCGTCTGCACTTCGCCGACGCCGTCGATGCGGCTGATCACGTCGACCAGGTTCGACACCACGTAGTCGCCGATGTCGACCGCGCTGACCGACGGGTTGTCCGACACCAGGGTGACGATCAGCAGGGAGTCGGTGCCCGACTTGGTCACCGTCACCCCCTGGTTCTGCACCGACTGCGGCAGCCGGGACATGGCCTGCTGCACCTTGTTCTGCACCTGCATCAGCGCCACGTCCGAATTGGCGCCGGCGGTGAACGCCAGCGTCACGCGCGCGGTGCCGTTCGAGGCGCTGGTCGAGGACATCGACTGCAGGCGGTCGAGCCCCTTCATGTTCTGCTCGATGACCTGCGTTACCGAATCCTCGACGGTCTTGGCCGAGGCGCCGGTATAGGTGG
>JADHEE010000376.1_pt1 | contig 18978 bp, 16 predicted proteins | sample 8952401 | NCBI WGS metagenome assembly JADHEE01 (sample SAMN16124438, study PRJNA663242) | bioreactor sludge metagenome | isolation source: sludge (ammonium) | place: India:Bengaluru | collected 2019-02-28
CTGGTCGAATCGGGCGGCGACAACCTCGCCGCGACCTTCTCGCCGGAACTCTCCGACCTCACGCTGTACGTCATCGACGTGGCGGCCGGGGAAAAGATTCCGCGCAAGGGCGGTCCCGGCATCACCAAATCCGACCTGCTGGTCATCAACAAGATCGACCTGGCGCCGCTGGTCGGCGCCTCGCTGGAGGTCATGGCCCGCGACGCCACGGCCCAGCGCGGCGCGCGGCCGTTCGTGTTCACCAACCTGAAGACCGGCGCAGGACTGGACCGCGTGCTCGCCTTCATCCGTGAACGCGGCATGCTCGGCTGACTGCCGATGAACGGCCCGTCCTCTCCCGCGTCCCCGCGCGAGCCGTTGCAGCGGGTCATCAAGATCCGCCGCGACTACAACACCTGGGTCGCCAACGAGACGCTCGAAGACTATGCGCTGCGCTTCACTCCGCACAGCTTCCGCAAATGGACGGAAATGCGCGTCGCCAACACCGCCTTCGGCGCCTCGTCCTTCCTGGTCCTGGAAGCCGTCGGCGCGACCATGCTGGTCGGCAGCGGCTTCATCAACGCCTTCTGGGCCATCCTGGCCACCGGGCTGATCATTTTCCTGATCGGGCTGCCGATCAGCCACGCCGCCGCCAAGTACGGGCTCGACATGGATCTGCTGACGCGCGGCGCCGGCTTCGGCTACATCGGGTCGACCATCACCTCGCTGATCTACGCCTCGTTCACGTTCGTCTTCTTCGCGCTCGAGGCGGCGATCATGGCCTATGCGCTGGAACTCGCCTTTCGTATTCCGCCGGCCTGGGGATATTTCATCTGCGCGGTGATCGTCATTCCGCTGGCCACGCACGGCGTCACGGCCATCAGCCGGCTGCAGGCGTGGAGCCAGCCGCTCTGGCTGGCCCTGCTGATCCTGCCCTTCGCGTTCCTGCTGGCCGAGGAGCCGGAGGTGCTGCGCGGCCTGTTCCACTATCCCGGCGAAAACGGCCTCGGCGGCGACTTCTCCATGCCGCTCTTCGGCGCGGCGCTGTCCGTGGGCATCGCCCTGGTGACGCAGATGGGCGAACAGGCCGATTATCTGCGCTTCATGCCCGAATGCACGCCGGCAAACCGGCGCCGCTGGTGGCTGGCGGTGGTCGTCGGCGGTCCCGGCTGGATCGTTCCGGGCATCGCCAAGATGCTGGGCGGCGCCCTCCTGGCCTACCTGGCGCTGCGCAACGCGGTTCCCGCCGAAAAAGCCATCGACCCGAACCAGATGTACCTGATCGGCTTTTCGCACGTCTTCAGCAGCTTCCCGCTGACCGTCGGCGCCACCCTCCTGTTCGTGGTCATTTCACAGATCAAGATCAACGTCACCAACGCCTACGCCGGCTCGCTGGCCTGGTCCAACTTCTTCGCGCGGCTGACGCACAGCCATCCCGGCCGCGTCGTGTGGATGGTCTTCAACACGCTGATCGCGCTGCTGCTCATGGAACTCGACGTGTTCCAGGCGCTCGGGCAGATCCTCGGCCTGTACTCGAACATCGCCATTTCGTGGATGGCGGCCGTGGTCGCCGATCTGGTCATCAACAAGCCCCTGGGGCTTTCCCCGCGGCACATCGAATTCAAGCGCAGCCATCTCTACGACATCAACCCGGTGGGCGTCGGTGCCATGGGCGTGGCCTCCGCCCTCTCGATCATGTCCTTCAGCGGCGTGTTCGGCACGGCCATGCAACCGTATGCCTCGTTCATCGCCCTGCTCACGGCGCTGGTCGCTTCTCCGCTGATCGCCTGGTGGACCGGCGGCCGCTATTATCTCGTCCGGCGAAGCTCCCCGCCCGCGGGCGGGCCGCAGCGCTGCTGCATCTGCGAGCGCGAATACGAAAGCGACGACACCGCCCATTGTCCGGCCTACGACGGCACGATCTGTTCGCTGTGCTGCTCGCTCGACGCGCGTTGCGAGGACCTGTGCAAACCCGGCGCCAATCTGACCGGGCAATGGCGGAGCCTGCTCCACCGTCTGCTTCCCGCCTCCGTCGTACCCTATCTGGACACCGGGCTGGTGCACTATCTGCTCCTGATGTGCGGACTCGTCCCCGTACTGGCCGGGCTGCTCGGCCTGCTCTATACGCACGAGGTGCTGGCCCTCGCCCCGGAGCAGGCCGGCCTGATTCCCCAGCTGCGGCAGGCGTTCGTCAAGATCTTCGCGGCCCTGCTGGTCTTCATCGGCATCGGCGCCTGGTGGATGGCGCTGACGCACAAGAGCCGGCAGGTCGCCCAGGAAGAATCGAACCGCCAGACCCGCCTGCTGAGGCAGGAAGTCGAATCGCACCAGCGCACCGATGAACTGCTGCAAAAGGCCAAGCAGATGGCCGACCAGGCCAATCTGGCCAAGAGCCGCTACATCTCGGCGATCAGCCACGAGCTGCGCACCCCGCTCAACAGCATTCTCGGCTATGCACAGATCCTCGGCGATGACGAGTCGATCCCGCCCAACCGGCGGCAGGCGGTGAACGTCATCCGCCGGAGCGGCGACCACCTGCTGTCCGTCATCGAGGGCACGCTCGACATCGCGCGCATCGAGAGCGGCAAGATGACGCTCGAATCCAGGCCGTTCGATTTCCCGGATTTCCTGCGGCAGATCGTCGGCATGTTCGAACTGCAGACCCGCCACAAAGGCCTGCGCTTCCATTACGAGCCTTCCGGCGAGATGCCCGGCATCGTGCGTACCGATCAGCGGCGTCTGCGCCAGATCCTGATCAACGTGCTGGGCAACGCCGTCAAATTCACCGTCACGGGACGCATCGATTTCCGCGTCGAATTCCGCCATGACGTGGCCGTTTTCGAGATTTGCGACACCGGCCCCGGCATTCCTCCCGACGATATCGAACGCATCTTCGAACCCTTCGTGCGCGGCCGCACGGCGCAGGCCGGCGGCAGCGGCGTCGGCCTGACGATCGCGCGCATGCTGACGACGCTGATGGGCGGGGAAATGACCGTGCAGAGCGCGCCCGGCCGGGGCAGCACCTTCCGCATCCGGCTTTTCCTGCCGCAGGTGCACCCGATGCGGGAACCGCGCGAATTGCCGAAAGCCAACCGCATCGGCTACGTCGGCATCCGGCGCCGCATCCTGGTGGTCGACAACGAGAAAGTCGACCGCGACATGCTGCAGAGCGTGCTCGATCCCCTCGGTTTCCAGGTCGAACAGGCGGCCAGCGGCGACGAGTGCCTGCAACTGCTGCCGGCCTTCAGGCCGCACCTGATCTTCATGGATCTGGCGATGCCGGGCATCGACGGCTGGGAAACCATCCGCCGCATCCGCCACGGCCGCCTGAGCGACGCCCACATCGCCGTCCTGTCGGCCAATGCGTTCGAGAAAGGCCAGGAGAACGATGCGGGAATCTCCGGCGACGACTTCATCGTCAAGCCCTTGCACGTCGGCGAACTGCTCGATTGGCTCGGGCGCACCCTGGCGCTGGAGTGGGTCACGGCGGCGGCGCCCGCGTCGTCCGCGAGCGCGCCTCCGTCGGCGCCGGTCGCGCTCGTTCCGCCCGGCCACCATCATCTGGTTGCGCTCGACGAACTGGTAGATCTCGGCTACGTGCGCGGCATTCTCGACAGGCTCGGCGAGATCGAACGCGGCGAACCCGCCTCGGGCGAGTTCGTCGCGGTGCTGCGGGACCACGCGCGCCAGTTCCGGTTCGACGCGATGAAGGAAATCCTGAGAAAGGCCCGCGATGCCGCCGGACACCTTTGAACGCGACATTTCCGACATCGTGCTGATCGTCGACGACATCCCGGCCAATCTCTCGCTGCTGCACGATGCGCTCGACGAGGCGGGCTATACGGTGCTGGTCGCCACCAACGGCGAATCGGCGCTGCAGCGTGCCCGGCAGAGCCTGCCCGACGTCATCCTGCTCGATGCGCTGATGCCGGGAATGGACGGCTTCGAAGTCGCCCGCCGCCTGAAGGCCGACTTCGTGACGCACCACATTCCCATCGTCTTCATGACCGGGCTGACGGAGACCGAACACGTCGTCGCCGCCTTCGCCGCCGGAGGCGCGGATTATGTGACGAAACCCATCCGGCCCGCCGAGGTGCTGGCCCGGATCAGCGCCCACGTCCATAACGCCCGGCAGATGCGGCAGGCGCGCACCGCCCTCGACGCCTTCGGCCAGGCGACCGTTGCGATTCGCGCCGCAGACGGCAAGCTGGTCTGGCAGACCCCGCTGGCGCGCTCCCTCCTGAACAGCTATTTCGCGGTCTCCGGAAAAGACGCTCCGGCCCGGCTCCTGGCCTGGATCGATGAGGCGATCGCCGCCAAATCCCAGGGGCGTTCTCCGAACCAGCTGGTCTGCACGAGCGGTTCCAGACGCCTGCTGGCTTCCTTCCACGATCAGACGGGCGATGAAGAATGGCTCGTCGTCCTGCGGGAAGAGAACGACGCCTCCGCCATCGAGTCGCTCGTGGCGGCCTTCCGCCTCACGTCGCGCGAAGCCGAGGTTCTTTACTGGGTCACGCTGGGCAAGACCAGCAAAGACATCGGCGAAATACTCGGCAGCAGCCCCAGAACCGTAAACAAGCATCTGGAACATATCTTCGAAAAACTGGGAGTGGAAACGCGCACTGCCGCCGCCAACCTGGCGTCGAGCAAAATGCGCGGTCCGGCGGCGTGGCCGCGAAATGAAAACGGGTCAGGCGAAAATCACCTGGCCCATTGAACTGTGGCAGTCCGGACCTGATCCGACAGAGCCCGTTTTGACGGTGTACAAATGTGTTCGGTCCGAACGACGCCTATCGATATGCCTCTACTCCATTGAGGAACGGTTATGCTTTCGGCTGCGCTGTCTCCCCGTTGCTGCAACAATTTCGTCGCAGGCTTCGTTTCCGATTAGATCCTTTCAAGGATCGCCGCTGTAACGGCGGATGATCCGTGCGGTCCGCCAAACTCCATGGGGCGGATATCCCCTTCCGCGAAGACGGATTCGATTGCCTTTTCAATCAGGATCGCCCCATCCTCCAAGCGGCTGTCACCACTGCGCTCGCCCAGCCAGCCGAGCATCATGGCGGCGGACAATACCATCGCGGTCGGATTGGCCTTGCCCTGCCCCATGATGTCTGGCGCGGTGCCATGAGCCGGCTGGAATAACCCGTGATGGTCCCCGATATCTCCCGACGGCGCCATCCCCATGCCGCCGACCAGTCCGGCAATCAGGTCGGAAAGAATGTCGCCGAACATGTTCTCGGTGACCATGACGTCGTAGGTCCAGGGCTTCATCAGCAGATTGAGCGCCATGGCGTCGACGTAGGCGCTGCTGGCCTCGACGGCCGGATGCCTGGATGCCGTCTCATCGAAAATGCGACGCCAGAACGCCATTGATGCAAACACGTTGGCCTTGTCGATGCTCGTCACGCGCGCGGCGCCTCCTTTGGCCGCCGCCCGTCGTTCAGCGTACCGGAACGCATATTCACAAATTCGTTCAGTTCCCCGGCGGCTGATGCACATCGTGTCCAAGACCGCGCTCTCGCTCCCCGGCGTGCCTCGTATTTCGGCCCGGCCACGCGCATGAAAGAGTCCTTCGGTGTTTTCCCGGATCAGCACCAGGTCGATTTCACGCGCCAGAGGGTGGCTCAGCGGGATCGGCAGCCCCTGAAACGTGCGAATCGGCCGTACCCCCGCGTAGAGGTCGAAATGGAAACGGAGGTCAAGCTGGGGAATGATTTCCGTGCCATCCTTGCCGCGCACGTGGGGTAAGCCCATGGCGCCGAACAGGATGGCATCGGCTTGCTCGCAAGCCGTAAGGACCGGCTCGGGCAATGCGACTCCCGTTTCCAGGTAATGCTGTGCGCCGGCGCGGTGGCGCGTCAGGAGGAACCTGCGCCCGATACGTTGCCCCACGGCGGCCAGCACCTGTTCGGCACAGGCCATGACTTCCTCGCCAATGCCGTCGCCGGGAAGAACGGCAATACTGAAATCATTTGCTTTCGTCATTGAATGCCTTTCATGCCCCCATGTCAGAACAGGCCGATAACGCTTCCGTCCGTCAGGGCGCTGCTATTTACGTACGCGATGATCGGTGCGAAATGGGTTTCCAGAAGCCCGCGCGCCCGGGGTGCGTCACCAAGCCGGATCGCCTCCAGTATTCCCGCATGTTCGCCGGTCGAGCGCTGTGGCGTGCCGATGAGGCAGAGCATCGTCAGCCGGGCGCGTTGGGCACGGCCCCAGAAATTCCGATGCACTTCGTTCAGAATTCGGTTGCCCGACAAGGTGACCAACTGGAGATGAAACTCCTCATCGGCCCTGACCCATGCCTTGGTGTCCGAGGAGCCAAAAGCCGACGCCATCTCGTTGTTGGCGGCCTCGAGGGCCGCGAATTCGGATGCGGAGGGACGGCGCCTGGCGGCCAGTTCAACCGCGAGCGATTCAAGGCGCGTGAATATCTCGTACGTTTCCCGAACTTCTCGCGGCGACATCGGCAGCACGCGGATGCCATGCCGCGGAATCACCTCGATCAAGCCATCGCTTTGCAGACGCGAAAAGGCTAGACGCACCGGCGTCCGGCTGACGCCGAGTTCCCGGGCGATCTCCTGCTCCAGGGCATGATGCCCGTTACCCCACTTCCGATAGAGAATCCGGTCCAGTAGTTCCTGATAAACGCGATCAACCAGCGTTTCACCTGTTCGGCGACTCGGGCCGGCTGCCATTTAGCGGTAATTCCAGTGCGATGGCGGATGCCCGGGGATGTCCTGGCGGAGACAGGCGATGCTGTCGCCTTGCAGGCAACCCAGGTAAATGGTGCGTAAGTCGCGCCCGCCAAAAGCCAGGCTCGAAATGTTTCGCAGCCGCCTGCCGCGGATGTGGTCGAGGTGGGGACGTCCCAGTTCGTTTTGGCGGAATGCCTTTTCCGTCCAGGCGACGTGCTCGGCATCGGCGTCCTGCAACATCAACCGCTGGCTCCCGTCAGGCAGGACGCGGATGACCCGGTTGCTGACGATGCTGGTAATCCAGGCGCAGCCTTCGGCATCGAAGGTCAGCCCGTCGGGATAGGTTCCCTCGCCGAACTCGGTCACCACGTCTTTGCTTCCCAGTTCTCCATTTGCCTGGATCGGGTAGCGGACGAGGCGGCGCCCGAAGGTCTCATTGACGTAAAGCCAGCGCCCATCCGGATGAATGGCTGCCTCGTTGGTGTATCCCAGGCCGTCGATGCGGGCGCCTTTTTCATCGGCCAACACCACGAAGCCGTCGGCCACGTCCGAGCGGTACGCTGCTGCCCGGGGAATTCGCCGGGTGCTGACGGTTATCCATGTACGCCGGGCGCAGTCGGTGAACACGAAATTGCTCGGCGGCAACTCCTTTCCATCCACCCGGTCGACAAAAGCGCTCACTTCGCCGTCACGTGTAAGGCGGAAAACCCCGCCTTTTTCTTCGCCCAGATCGGCGACCAGAAACGATCCGTCGGCGTTCAAGGCAATGCCGTTGGGGCGCAGCAGGCGTCCATCGGGCGTCATCCCCTGATAAAGGCGCTGTTCGCCAGTCGGCAGGATATGGGCGACACCGCCTCGCCAGTCCGCGGCGAAAATGTCGCCGTGCGCGGTACAAAGTACGCACTCCGGACGCTGCAGCCCGGAGCCGACGAACGAGACCGCATCGACGTCCATGGGCGATATCAACTCAGTCGCTCCCGGAGATTGTTGATGACGCGGTTCATGGGCTCTCCAGGCTTATTCCGTTGCGTCGTGCAGGTGGCGTTCGACGAAGGCCAGCGCGGCGCGTACCACGGCTTCGATCTCGGCGAGCGGCACCGGCTCCGGCCGGCGGACCGGCCGGGCGTCGGGACCTCGGTGCAGACGCAGCGGGATCTCGACGGAGAGGGCGAGGTCGGTCTTCGCCACGGCCTGCACGATCCGCTCGCAGCCGATGTCGCCGGCGCCGAGCGGGGTGAAGAAGTAGCCGTCCGGCGTCACCCTGGCGTCCTTGATATGCACGTGCCCGCAGTACGGCATGGCGAGCAGCGCATCCTCCGCCGGAATCACGCCGCCGGGCTTCCCGGCCGGGCGGTGCGAGACGGTGTTGGCCGCGTCGTAGTTGAGCCGCAGGTTAGGATGGCCGAGCCGGTCGAGCAGGGCGATGCCGTCGGCGGCGGTGTTGATCAGGTTGTCGCTGCCGTCGCCCGGATTCTCCAGGCCGATGACCATGCCCAGCTGCTCGGCGTGGCGCACCAGCGGCTCGATGTTGCGGAAGAAGCGCTCGCTCCAGGCGCGCGCGGCGGCGTTGGTGTTGATCACCCGGGCGCCGAGCGCGGCGGCGAAGTCCATGCGGCCCTTGAAGACCTCGACCGCGTCCTCCCGCCCGAGGTCGATGTGCGACGAGAAGGCGTGGCACTGCAAGCCCGCCCCGGCCAGCCAGGCCACGTGCTGCCGGGCCTGGGCGGGCGTGAAGGCGGACTCGTCGAAGGCGCCCGTGTAGCCGACGATGAACGCCGGCTCCACGTGCTTCGCCCCGCACGACGCCAGACTGTCCAGCATCGCCGGAAACTCGTAACCGTCGTACGGCGCGCCTGAAATGGAAACGATGCGATTTGTCATTAACTAATATCTAGGGTTGAAAACAAGGGAGAAACAGATCCTCTCAGCCGACCCCAAAAAGCACTTTCGGCAGCGCCTTGGAGAGCCAGGGAACATAGGTCGTGATGAACAGAACGGTGATGTTCATGCCCATGAGCGGGATGATGTGCCGTGACATGCCGCCGATGCTGGCCTTGCAGAGCTTCGCCGCGACGAACAATGTGCCGCCGACGGGAGGCGTATACAAGGCGATCGACAAATTCATCACCATGATGACGCCCATGAGGATCAGGTCGATCTGCATTGCCTGCGCCATCGGCAGGAAAAGCGGCGCGGTGAGCAGCATGGCCGGCAGCGGCTCGATGAAGATGCCGAGCATGAGCAGCACGAGGTTGAGCATCAGCAGAAACTGCCACGGCTCTTTGGCCACGGTCTGGATCCACTCGGCCAGTTCGACGGCGACCATCTCGGCGGTCAGCAGCCACGACAGCACGCCGGTCGCCCCGATCACCAGCAGCACCGACGCACTGGTTTGAAAGGCTTTGAGAGCGATGGCCGGGAGATCGGTGAGCTTGATGTCCTTGTAAAGGAAAAGCGAGATCACCAGACCGTAGACCACGGCGATGGCTGCCGCTTCCGTCGGCGTGAACGTGCCGGTCCAGATGCCGCCGACGATGATGACCGGCATCAGCAACGCAGGCCCCGCATCCTTCGCGACACGCCAGATCTCACGCAGCGACGCCCGATCCGATCCATTATCACAGCCGGTTTTTTTACCGTAGCCGATACACACGATGGACAGCGCGATCGCGCAGATCATCCCGGGGATCACCCCGGACATCGAAAGAATGCGCATCGATGCGCCCGAAACGAAGGCGAATACCAGGAACGGAATCGACAGCGGCATGAGCAGGGCCAGCGTCCCCGCAACCGACAACAACGCGGCGGTGAAGTCGGGGTGGTAGCCCTTTTCTTTCATGGTGGGAGCGACCAGCGAACCGATCGCCGCCGTATCGGCAATGGCCGATCCGGACACACCGCCGAACATCAGGCACGAAACGATGGTCACCACCCCCATGCCGCCCGGCATCCAGCCGAACAACGCGCGGGCCAGATTGACGATGCGCTTGCCCACGCCTCCCCGAGCCAGCAATTCGCCAGCGAAGATGAACAGTGGCACGGCAATCAGGATGAACGGCTCGACGCCGGCAATCAGGTTGAGGAACAGCGAGTCGAGTTGGTACGAAAGATTCTTGAAGTAGACGATCCCCGCTGTCGTGGCGATCAATGAAAAATAGAGCGGTAACCCAGCCAGGGCAATGAGGAAGAAGACACCGAAAACCTGGATGGTGAGCATTATTCATCCACTCCATAACGCTCCTCGCGCGACTTGCCGCGAAGAATCTGATAAAGGTCGTAGGCGATAAACACGATTCCGGCGCCGCTGCCGATCGACAGCGGCATGTATTGCCAGGCCATGGGAATGCCGAGAACGGTGAGAATGTTTCCCCAGTTGTTGGCAACGATAGTCAGGCCGTTGCTGAAGAGGATCCACAGCACGGCCAGACTCACGAGCTGAACGATAAAGTCGGCAACGCGGCGCCGGCGCTCGTCCAGTTTGTCGATGAACTCGGTGATGGTCATATGCCCGCCGCGGCGGATGATCGAGGCGCCGCCGAGAAACGACACCCAGACCATCAGGAGTTCACAGGCCTCCGTGGTCTGGGCCAGATCGTGGCCCACCGCGTGAGCGCAGACGTTGAAGAACACGAGAACGATCATGACGGCAGCGGAAACAACCAGCGCCCAGTCGATCAGCCTGGCCAACAGATGGATAGGCAAGGCCTGTTCTGGTCCGCGCGGCAGCAATTCGCGCGCATCACCAACGTCATTTTGCTTGGCAGTCGCCACGACGCTTCCCTCCATGGATCCCACTTCCTATTTCTTTGCCGGAAGCGCTTTGCGTACCGCTTCCGCGTCGGCCAGGATGGCATCGACGTCGGCACCCCACTTGGCTTTGGCTTTTTCGTAGGTCGGCTTGACGGCGTCGCGGAACGGCTGCGCATTCGGGTTATTGATCTTGGCTCCCTTGGCTGCCATTTCGGCAAGCTGCTTCTCCTCGCTGGCCTTGACCTCGTTGCGGTTCCACGTGGCGGCTTCCTGCGCGGCCCTGGTTATCGCCGTGCGATCCTCGGGCGAGAGCTTGGCCCACGTTTTTTCCGAGATGGCCATTGGAATCGGGCTATAGACGTGGCGCGTGAGCGTCACGTTCGGCGCGACTTCGTAGAATTTGTTCGAGTAGATCGTATCGATGGGGTTTTCCTGACCGGCAACGGCTCCCTGCTGGATGGCCAGATAGACTTCCGGCAACGGCATGATCTGAACGCCGAAGCCGAGATCTTCAAGCAGCCAGCGCATCATTTCATTGGGGAAGGTACGCAGCTTCTTGCCTTTGGCATCGGCGGGGCTATTGAGCGGTTCCTTGGTGGTCATGCTGCGGAAGCCGGCCTCCCACGTGGCAAGGAAGCGAAAGCCCTTGGCCGGAGCCTTGTCGAATTGCGCCTTCAGCCATTTGGACTCGTCGTAGAACTTCCATCCCTGCTCGTAGCTATCGAACATGAATGGCAACATGGTCAGATTCAAGGAATCGACGTGCGGGGCATAAGAACCGGTCGCCGAAACCGTAAAGTCAATTCCCCCTGAAACCAGTTGTTCAATATTCTTCGGATCGTTGCCAAGTTGGCCGCAGCAGAAGACATTGACCTTGTAGCGGTTATTGGTGTACTCCGCTACTTTCTTCGCAAAAATCTGCGCACCGGCCTGGCGTGCGCCCTGCTGCTGATCGGTGTGGCTGAATTTGAGTACGGTTTGGGCAGAGACCGTAGGAACGACCATCACGCTTCCGAAAGCGATAGCCAGACAGACGAGTTGCTTCGCGGTATTCATATGACCTCCATGATTCGTTTATTGGTTTGTTGAAATAACTGAACTAAACAGCGAATACGGCCGGGTCTGTTGCGAACTTCATGACAGCATTGGGAAATATCTTTACACGCGGTAAATCTCCCGTGTAACCAGGGAAATCAGTTCGTTGTGGTTCTCCTCGCGCATGAGGCGGCGGTACTTCGAAGCGTCTAGGCTATTCACGAGGTTCCAGATTCCCAGACTGACCTCGGCATGACGTTCGAAGAAGTCGATGATGTTGTAGATGCGCGGTGAAGCGTCGGTCGTAAAGTACTTGTCGTAGCCATATTCCTTGGCCCAGAAAAGCAACTCGACGTAGTTCAGAAAATGACGGCTGCCGCCGACGAGATCCCAGTCGGCCTTGGTGTCGTTGTCGTTGGTATGAATGTAAACGTCGAAACCGGACTCCTTGGTCGTCACCAGCATCTGCGCCGGATTCTCCTGACTTTGGATCGAATGCCCAAGGTCCAGCGTGATTCCGGTGTTCTTGTTGCCAATTTCCTTGAGCAACAGCAAGGCCTTGGACGTGCTGTCGAGGTGGCAATGAACACGTACTTCCGAGTACTTGGGTTCAAGGAAGAGCGGAATCTCGGGGAGGTAGTCGGCCGCTTCGCCGATTGTTTCGATCAGGTATTTCCACGCCGCCTGATAATCGACCTGGAAAAGCATGTCGTAGCCATCGGAAAGCGGGCAGCACGTCACCAATGGCGCGCCGACGGCCTTGGCGAAATCCTTGGCCCGCTTGATGAGCGCAACCGCCTCCTCCCGGATTTGCCTGACTGGACGAGAAAGGCTGCCAGCAACGAACTGCGCCTCTTTCTTGACGTTGACGTTGATGGCGGCCCAGTTCAACTGCAACTCCCGCATCATTGAACTGATCTCCTCCGGCGTCGAGGTCTCATGCGGGAAGACCATTTCCACGCCATCGAAGCCCTTGATCTGCTGCACTATCTGCAACTTCTCGTACGTGCTTTTGGGCGAGTGGTACTCGCAGAACCGGTCTTGTGTTTTCCCGAGGAAGGCGATGATTACGCTTTGCTTCATGTCGTCCTGATCCTTGGTGTCGACGCGACCCGGTCGCGCGAAAGGTTGCTGAACAAATCCTGTTGGGCCAACGGCTGGAATCAGTGCCAAGTCACCACACTCATGGCACCTTGAACCATGAAATCCGTCGTCTATGGATACGTTAAGGTACGCATTGATAAATGTCAACACATACGATAACGTATCCATAGAAGATTTTTCCGTACCAACTGTCTCGCGGATTTCGTTAACCCCCAGTCAGGAAGTCGCCATGATCTATGTATTTGCCAGCGTACGAATCAGGAAAGGATGCCTGGAGCAGGCGCTTAATTGTTATCGCGAACTCGTTCCGGCCGTACGGGAGGCCGAGTCCGGTTGTCTTGAATACGTGCCGACAGTGGATGTCCCAATGAACTTGCCAAATCAGGACAAGGACGACTGCAGGATTTTGGTGACAGAACGCTGGAAATCGCTGGAGGATTTTAGGAAGCACCTAGGGATGTCTCACAGCGCCGCCTTCCGTACGAAGATTCAACCGCTTCTGGCAGAACGAATAACGGTCAAGATCGTGCAACCGGCTTTACCATAATGCCAAAAAGCCGGCACCTGGAAGGCAACTTGGTCTTTCGGTAAAACCCTACGTATTCACTGGCGTTTTTTATTGAGCCCAGTTGTTTTATTGTTTTTCATGGTATTTTTGAAAACAACGTATTTTTATAACAAGTCTAATCAAGGCACCGCCATGAAATCCGACACAGCACCCGCGCATTCGCGTAAGCCCAAGACATTGGTCGACCATGTCTACAACGAAATTCAAAACAAGATTCTGTACAACGTCTGGGGAACGGGTCACCACGCCTTGGAACAAGAATTGGCTGAAGAGTTGAAGGTCAGCCGCACACCTGTCAGAGAAGCGCTCATCCGTCTACAACGCGATGGACTCGTCAAAGTCGTACCGCGACACGGGATGCGGGTGCTACCGATCTCATTGACCGACATTCAGGAAATCCACGAGATTCTGACAAGCCTCGAAGGATTGGCTGTTCAGCTTGCGGCTGCCAGGCCACTCACGCCAAAAGAGCTCGAACTGCTTGAGAGTCCTATCCGGAGAATGAATGAGGCACATGCGAAATCGGATATCAAAGCCTGGGCTCAGGCTGACGAGGATTTTCACTGCAACCTTGTCGAGCTATCGGGGAACAGGATACTCACCGAAGTCGTGGATAATTTCTGGAGCCGCGCCAAGCGCGCACGGCTGACCATGCTGTCCATGCGTACGAACACAGCCGATTCAATTCAGGAACATGCCCGCTTAGTCGAAGCAATTCGCAATGGCGCAAGCGCGCAGGCGCGGGAGATTCTGGAGAATCATCGCAAACGAGGGATAACGAACCTCAAAAAACTGATGGAAGAACGGCGCGACATTCTCCAGTTGTGAATTTTGGGCTGACCGAGTCGAGAATCTGCTAGCCAGAAAATTTCTGCGCGAATGGACTGGATCTGCTAACGCGAGCCGCCCCTCCCTGCCGGCAGCATGGGCCACAATTCCGGACTCGCTGCCGATTCCACCGAATATTTGGCTTGAGCTGATACTGATCCTTACCCAACAAGACCTTGCACAGGATGGGCACAGCGTGGGCACGAAATGAAAATGGGTCAGGCGAAAATCACCTGACCCATTGAATCCTGGCGCGCCCGAGACGATTCGAACGTCCGACCCCTGCCTTCGGAGGGCAGTACTCTATCCAACTGAGCTACGGGCGCTTTATGCGGTTGCAAGGGCCGCAAGCATAGCGTTTTTGCGGGCCGGCGTCCATCCCGGCGAGAGGGCGGTCATTTGGGCCGCCTGGAGCGCGCGGTTTCGAGGTGCCGGCACAGTGCTTCCGCGCCGTCGAGCAGGCGCGGCGTGTGGCGCTGGATGAGTTCGGGCGGCACGAAGAAGAGGTTGTTGCGCGCCACGGCGGTCACGGCCGGCCAGCGCTTCCAGTCGTCGAGCCAGTCCGGCCGGGACTCGCCCATGCCGCTGGCGACGATGGCTTCGGGATTGGCGGCGACGACCGCTTCGACGGTAACCACCGGCGCGATCGTTTCCAGGCCGCCGAACACGTTCTCGCCGCCGCACAGGCGGATGACGCTGGAAATGATCTGCCTGCCGCCGATGGTGGACAGCGGCTGTTTCCAGATCTGGTAGAAGGTGCGCACCGTCGGCCGTCCGCCGTACTGCTTCCGTAGGTCGGCCAGGCGCGCGCGGAACCGGCGGGCGGCGGCGTCGGCCGCCTCCGAGGTGCCGGCCAGTTGGCCCAGGCGTTCGATCTCGCCGGCCACGTCCTCCAGGCGGTTGGGCTGCGACACGTAGATCGGGAAGCCGAGGCCGCGCAGCTTGTCGATGTTGGCCGGCGCGTTGCCGGTCTGCCAGGCAATGATCAGGTCGGGCTTGAGCGCGACGATGGCTTCGAGGTCGAGCCGGGAGTAGCCACCGACCTTGGGCACCTTGCCGGCTGCCACGGGATAGTCGCTGTATTCGACGGCGCCGGCCAGTTTGTCGCCGGCGCCGGCGGCGAACACGGTTTCCGCCAGGTGCGGCGCCAGCGTGACGATACGCCGGGCCGGCCGTTCCAGGCGGACGGCGGCGCCGGTATCGTCGACCACGCTGACGTCGGCCAGCGCCAGACCCGACGCGACGGCGAAGATCAGGAAAGGCAGGCGTTTGCTCATGGCGCCCGCCATTCGCCGATGGCGGCGTCGAGGCGCCGCCAGCCGGCTTCGTCGCCGGGCAGGCCGAAGCGCAGCAGGCCGTGCGGGTCGAAGCGCCGGACGAGAATGCCGCGCCGCGCGCAATGCGCGGCCAGCGCCGCGACGGGCAAGGGCGCGTCCCGGCCCGCAACGGTGCAGAACAGCGCCGTCCGCCGCACCGTGCCGAGCGGCGAAAGCGTTTCCGCCAGCCGTTGCGAGGCCGCCGCCAGTCTTTCCCGCGCGGCGGCCTGCCATGCCGCGTCGGCCAGCGCCCGGCGCGCGACGATGCGCGACGGATGCGCGATGCCCCACGGGCCGATCGTCTCGCGCAGCCGGTCGAGCTTGTCGGCCGCGGCGAAAACGAAGCCGACGCGCGCGCCGGCGAGTCCGAAGAATTTGCCGAGCGAACGCAGCACGATCAGGTTCGGCGCGGCATCGCCGCCCGCCAGCGCGGCGACGGTGTTTTCCGGCTCGGCGTCGCCGAAAGCCTCGTCGACGATCAGCCACCCGCCGCGCCGCCGCAACTGGCCGGCCGCATCGAGCAGGGCCTCGCGCGAGACGCGCTCCGCCGTCGGATTGTTCGGGTTGCACAGCAGCACGGCCGGCGTCATCACCGACAAGGCGCGCGCCAGCGAGGGCACGCGGCGCAACTGGTGGCCAGCCTTTGTCCAGGCGTGCGGATGCTCCTCGTAGAGCGGCGAGACGCAGGCCACGGCCATCGGTTTGAACAGGAAGGGCAGCGCCTGGATGGCCGCCTGCGACCCCGGCAGGGCCAGCAGCCGGTCGCTGCCGTAGTAGGCGGCGGCCGCCGCGTCCAGGCCGTCGTCGTCCTCCGGCAGGCGCTGCCAGCCAGAGGGATCGATCGCCGGCACCGGGTACATCTCCGGGTTGATGCCCGTCGACAGGTCCAGCCAGTCCGCCAGCGGGATGCCGTGTTCGCGCGCCGCCTGCCGCAGGCGTCCGCCATGCTCAAGCACCGAGAACTCCGATCGCCAGGAACACCACCAGCCAGAGAGCGATGCCGCGCCGCACCAGGGACAGCGCGCGCGGAATGTCCTCGCCGCGCGCCGGACGCCCCGCGCCGAGTACCGGGCGCTCCTCGATCTGTCCGTGGTAGATCGCCGGCCCGCCGAGGGCCAGGCCGAGACTGCCCGCGCCGGCCGACATCACCGGCCCGGCGTTCGGGCTCTCCCACACCGGCGCCTGCCGGCGCCAGCAGGCCAGCGCCGCGCGGGTCTTGCCGAACAGCGCGTAGGACAGCGCCGTCAGCCGTGCCGGCACGTAATTGAGCGCATCGTCGAGGCGCGCCGCCGCCCAGCCGAAGCACAGGAAGCGCTCGGTCTTGTAGCCCCACATCGCGTCGAGCGTGTTGGCCAGCCGGAACAGCACGGCGCCCGCGCCGCCGAGCAGGGCGAACCAGAACAGCGCGCCGAACACGGCGTCGTTGCCGTTTTCCAGCGTCGATTCGACGCAGGCCTTGGCCACGCCGGATTCGTCGAGTTCCGCCGTGTTGCGCGAGACGATCCAGCCGACGTGTTCGCGCGCGGCCGGCAGGTCGCCGGCATGCAGGTCGGCGGCCACGCGCTCGGCGTGCTCGGCCAGGGCGCGGCCGCCGAGCGCCAGGTACAGCAGAAAGGCGTCGAGCAGCCAGCCCGCGATGCCCGCGCCGCGCGCCCACCACGCCAGCGCCGCCCAGGGCAGCACGGCCAGCGCCCAGGCGACGACGCCGTTGAGGCGCCGCGCCGCGCCGCGGTTGAGCGCGCGCTCGATGGCGTCGGCCAAGGCCCCGAAGCCGACCAGCGGATGCCAGCGGCGCGTCTCGCCCAGCAGCCGGTCGAGCGCGACGCCGGCGACGGCCGCCAGCGGCCACGTCAGCGAAGTCGGCACATCGGCGGGAGCAAAGGGGAAAGGCATGAGAAAATCGCGGGCTACGCAGCCGGAAACGAGCGATTTTACGATGAATACACCCGAACCCCACAGCAAAACGCCCTGCCTGATGGTCCAGGGCTGCACCTCCGACGCCGGCAAGTCGGTGTTCGCCGCGGCGCTCTGCCGGATACTGGCCCGGCGCGGCGTGCGCGTCGCGCCGTTCAAGCCGCAGAACATGGCGCTCAACTCGGCCGTCACCGTCGACGGCGGCGAGATCGGCCGTGCCCAGGCGTTGCAGGCGCTGGCCGCGCGCGTGCCGGCGCACATCGATTTCAATCCGATCCTGTTGAAGCCCTCGACCGACAAGCGCGCGCAGGTGATCATCCACGGCAAGGCGCACGCCGACCTCGACGCCCGCGACTACCACGAGTACAAGCCGCGCGCGATGCAGGCCGTGCTCGAATCCTGGGAACGCCTGTGCGCCGCCTACGACTGCATCGTCGTCGAAGGCGCCGGCAGCCCGGCCGAGATCAACCTGCGCGCCCGCGACATCGCCAACATGGGCTTCGCCGAGGTGGTCGACTGCCCGGTGATCCTGATCGCCGACATCGACCGGGGCGGCGTCTTCGCCCACCTCGTCGGCACGCTCGAACTGCTCTCGCCGAGCGAGCAGGCGCGGGTCAAGGGCTTCGTCATCAACCGCTTCCGCGGCGACATCGGCCTGCTCGAATCGGGCCTGACCTGGCTGGAGGAGCGCACCGGCAAGCCCGTACTCGGCGTGCTGCCCTACCTGCACGGCCTCTACCTCGACGCCGAGGACGCGGTGCCCAGGGGCCGCGAGGCAAAGACCGGCGCCAAATTGCAGGCCATCGCGCCGGCCTACCCGCGCGTCTCCAACCACAACGACCTCGACCCGCTGCGCTTCCATCCGGACGTCGATTTCCGCTTCGTCGGCCCGTACGAAGCCGTGCCGCCGTGCGATCTGATCGTGCTGCCCGGCTCCAAGGCGGTGCAGGCCGATCTCGACTGGCTGCGCGCGATGGGCTGGGAGACGGCGATCCGCCGGCACCTGCGCTACGGCGGCAAGCTGATCGGCATCTGCGGCGGCCTGCAGATGCTGGGCCGCGAAGTGCATGACCCGCTTGGTCTCGAAGGGGTCGCCGGCTCCAGCCCGGGGCTTGGCCTGCTCGATTACGCCACGGTGCTCGAAGCCGAGAAGCAACTGCGCAACGTTGCCGGCACGCTGAACCTCGAAGCAGTCCCGGTTGCCGGTTATGAAATTCATGCCGGCGTCACCACAGGGCCTGCCCTGGAGCAGCCAGCCGTGCAACTTGCCGATGGCCGTTGCGATGGTGCTGTCAGCGCCGATGGCCAGATAGTTGCCACCTATCTGCACGGCCTGTTCGAAGGCAGCCAGTCGTGCGCGGCGCTGCTGCGCTGGGCTGGCCTGGAGGATGTGCAGACCGTCGATTACCAGGCCCTGCGCGAACGCGATATCGAGCGCCTGGCCGATCTGGTGGAAAAGCACCTGGACACCGCGCGCCTGCGCCAGCTCTGTGGGGTGGCCTGACATGCTCAACCTGATCCTCGGCGGCGCCCGCTCGGGCAAGAGCCGCCTGGCCGAACAGCTGGCCAGCGCCAGTGGCCTGCCGGTGACCTACATCGCCACCAGCCAGCCGCTGGATGGTGAAATGAACGAACGCGTGCTGCTGCATCGCCAGCGTCGCCCTGATGACTGGGGGTTGATCGAGGAACCCCTGGCCCTGGCCGCGGTACTGCGCGCCGAAGCGGCCGAAGGGCGCTGCCTGCTGGTGGATTGCCTGACCCTCTGGCTGACCAACCTGTTGAT
>JADHEE010000380.1_pt1 | contig 18873 bp, 17 predicted proteins | sample 8952401 | NCBI WGS metagenome assembly JADHEE01 (sample SAMN16124438, study PRJNA663242) | bioreactor sludge metagenome | isolation source: sludge (ammonium) | place: India:Bengaluru | collected 2019-02-28
TATTACTAATTAGTAATAATGTCAAGAGCAAAATGAATGTGTGCTCCAAATGAGACAAAAAATATCATATATTAAAATCCCATTTTTATCCTAAGCTACATGTTAAAATTCAGATTGAAATAATATGAATATTATTTCAATCTATGGTAATAGCACTTTGCATGCTGTATTAAGCTATGCACAAGTTCTATGGGAATTGGAGTGACGCTATCAAAGCGTTAACGTTAGTGGTAGAAGATACCCAAAAGGTATCGAACTTTTACTAACGACATTTATTTACTTCTGAGGAAATCTTATGACTGAACAGTTTACCCGCAGAGAATTTCTGCAGTCAGCCTGTATTACCATGGGTGCATTAATGGTAAGCACTGGTGGTGTTGAGAACGCATATGCGGCCTCTTCAACAACAACATCTGACACGAAAATGCCATCTTGTGATGTTTTAATTATTGGTTCTGGCGGTGCGGGACTTAGAGCTGCCGTTACTGCAATGAAAAAGAATCCAAAGCTGAGCGTCGTTGTTGTAAGCAAAACCATGCCTTCACGTAGTGCTACGACGATGGCAGAGGGTGGTATCAACGGTGTTGTTGACTTTAGTAAGGGTGATTCTTACAATTTACATGCGTATGATACCGTCAAAGGTGGAGACTTTCTTGTTGACCAAGATTCTGCACTTAAGTTTTGTGAGCAAGCAGGACAGGCTATTAATGAATTAGATTATTTGGGTATGCCTTTTTCTCGTACTAAAGAAGGTACTGTAAAAGCGAGACCTTTTGGTGGTGCTTCAAAAGTTCGTTGTAACTTTTCAGCGGATAAAACAGGACACATTGTTGCGCATACCTGTTTAAATGACGCTATCAGCAGTGGTGTTAAATTCTTAATGGATCACGAGCTTCTTGACGTTGCGATTGACAATGGTCACTGCGAGGGTGCCGTACTACGTAATATTCGCACAGGAGATATTGCTCCCGTTCGCGCAAAATCCGTTATCTTAGCAACAGGTGGTTACACACGTGTTTTCTGGAATCGTACTTCTACTCCTTACATTTCAACAGGTGATGGTGTTGCGGCTGCTTTAAGAGCGGGTGTTGCATTTAAAGACCCTGAGATGATTCAATTCCACCCAACTGGCGTTGTTCACGGTGGTACGCTCATTACTGAAGCGGCACGTGGCGAGGGCGGTTATTTGCTCAACAATCTTGGTGAACGTTTTATGAAACGCTATGCACCGAGCAAGATGGAATTAGGACCTCGTGATATCGTTGCACGTGCGATTGAAACGGAAATCCGTGAAGGACGTGCTTATGGTCAAGGACTTGAAGCGTATGTTTTATTGGATGTTAGACATTTAGGTAAAGAAAAAATTATTAAAGATCTACCACAAATTCGTCACGTTGGTAAATTGTTTGAGAATATCGATCTTGTTGATCAACCAATGATCATCCGCCCAACAGCACACTACTCAATGGGTGGTATTGATGTTGCGAAGTTTGATGATATGTCAACACCAGTTCCTGGTCTTTTTGCAGCGGGCGAAGCTTCATGTGTTTCTATCCATGGTGCAAATCGTTTGGGTGGTAACTCACTTTCAGATGCGGTTGTTACGGGTAAAATTGCGGGTGATGGCGCAGCTGCTTATGCAAGCAAAGCTGAGTTTAGTGCGGGTAAACGCCTTGCAGATCTTACACTTCAATGGACAAGCCGTTATAAAGAGGTTATGACCAGTGGCAGTGGTGATGCAAAAGAGATGTATACAATTCGTGAGGAACTTGGTGCTCAAAACTGGGATAACATGGGTATCTTCCGTACACAATCTAAATTAACAACGTTAGCAAGCGGTTTAGAAGAGCTTCAAGCACGTTATAAAGCGCTACGTATTCCAAATGCAAACCCAGTGTATAACACAGCGTTCACTGAGTATGTTGAACTTGGTAACTTATTGCTTCTCTCTCAAGCGGCGTGTTTGGCTGCGACTGAGCGTAAAGAGTCTCGTGGTGCACATACCAGAGAAGATTTTGCTAAACGTGATGATGCAAACTTCTTAAAACACTCTATGGTGACAATGGATGCAAGCGGTAAATTGCAAATGGGCTGGAAGGATGTTGAAATCACCCAGTTTAAAGTTGAGGAGAGGAAATACTAATGAAATTTATCATTGATCGCTTTGATGGCAAAAAAAATTATCAACAAACCTATACGGTAGAGAAAAAAGATATTGAAGCTAAAACTCTTCTAGGTGTTTTACTTCTTATCAAAGAAAAACAAGATGTAACACTCAACTTTACAGCATCATGCCGTTGTGCAATTTGTGGTGCCTGTGGTGTGCGTGTTAACGGACATGCCTATATCGCATGTGATAGTAAAATGACAGAGCTTTTTGAAGAGTATCAAGATACCGATACTTTCCATATCTCACCTTTGGCAAACTTCAAAGTTATTTCTGACCTTGTTGTAGATTGGGAACCTTCTATTGAGAATCTTCGTAAAATCAAACCTGCTTTAGTTGCAAAACCTGAGTTTTCAGCCAAAGAGGGATGCCGCCAAAATCAAGAAGAGTTTGATCGTATTATTAAACAATGGGATTGTATCTTATGTGGTTGTTGTGCTTCTGAGTGTAATAAACTCACCGCAGATCGCAGCGATTATATGGAACCATTTGTCTATACACACGCATGGAAAGTGGCGAATGATTCACGTTCAAAAGACCCAATGATCCACGTTAAACCAGCTGTCCTTAATGGACTTTGGAACTGTGTTCACTGCCACGAGTGTACAAGCCGTTGTCCAAAACATATCAGTTCAGCGGATGATATCGCAGGCTTACGTGCACTTGCTATGAGAAAAGGTCTAAACTCAGGCGTTGGCCCAGCACACGCAAAATCATTCTACACAGACTTGGTCGAAGATTCAGGTCGCTTGAATGAAATCCGTCTTGCTCTTAGAACAGAAGGCGTGAGTACAGCACTTCGTGCAGGCACAGCCGTTACATTGATGCGTGCAGGAAAAATGAATCCACTTGAAATTTTTGGTGGACATGAAATTGAAGGTCATAAAGACTTGGTAAAAATGATTGAAGCAGCAAAAGCTGCAAACAAGGAGTAACGTATGCAAAAAGAATTTGCTTTTTTCCCTGGATGCGTGCTTACTCAAGCCGCTCTTGAAGCGAAAATGTCTATTGAAGCAATTGCCCCAATTTTAGGTATTACTTTAAAAGAGATCACTGGATGGAGTTGTTGTGGTGCTTCTCAAGCACAAGACGTTGATCCACTAGCAACATTGGTTGCTAATGCGAGAAATCTAGCTTTGGCAGAGAAGATGAACTTACCATTGCTTACCACATGCAGCACCTGTTTACTGATGTTACGCCGTGCTAAAGCGGAACTTGATGGCGGTAAAAAAGAGAAAATCAATACGTTTCTTGCCAAAGGTAACATGAACTACAAAGGTACCAGTGAAGTTACAAGCCTTCTTTGGTTACTGGCTCAAAATGCAGAAGAGATTAAAGCAAAAGTGAAAAAACCACTTTCTAATCTCAAAGTAGCTGTTTTTTACGGCTGCCACAGTGTAAGGCCTGGTAAAGATCTTGGCTTTGAAAGTTCAACCAATCCAACCAGTTTTGAGACCGTTGTAAAAGCATTAGGTGCACAAGTAGTACCGTTTACAAAACGTTTGGATTGTTGTGGTTTCCATGCTGTTTATCCAGCGGAGAAGTCTGTTATGAAAATGACCAGTGGCATTGTTAACAGTGCGGCTGAATCAAAAGCGGATTGTGTGGTTACACCTTGTCCTCTTTGCCAAATGCAATTAGACATCTACCAAGATGATGCGCAAGCAACAACAAAATCAAAAGCACGTGTACCCGTTCTTCACCTTTCTCAATTAGTAGGTTTAGCACTTGGCATTCCTGCGAAACAACTTGGTCTTGACTATAACGTCATTGATGCGAGTAAATTAGCGTAAGCTATACAACAGTGCTTCTTCAGCATCATGCTGAAGAAGCACTGTTACACTAAAATCCTTCGATTTCCCTCTTTTTTGACATCTTCAAAATTATCAAGGTAATCAAGATACGCCACTAAGTATTTGCGGCTCATATCGAAGTGCTCTTTAAATGCTTTGATATCAATACCATTTTCTCTCTGCTTCAAACAACTCTTTTAATTTGATTGTTATATAATTCTGCGCTTTTTTAAAGGTATGATGAATTGTGGAGAAGACCGTGGAAAATGACACCAAATCTAAATTGGAAGAGAATCTGTTAACGAAAGTTTCAACGTTTAATCAATTTTTAGAGCAAAAAGTAGAAAGCATGTTGCTGAAACTGCTCAATATTGCTCGGTATATTTTTATTGTGATGATGATTATTTACTTAGGACAATGTTTTGTAAGCCTTGGCTATAAAATGGTCGCTTTTACCATATCGCAAGGAGCGCTTGACTTTGATTCGATTAAAATCATTTTGACCGATAGTTTGTTTGTCTTAATTGTTTTAGCGATTGTCAAAACGCTTTTTATCCAAGATGGTTTTGACTATGCTGTAACCTTTCTTGAAATTTCGTTTGTTGTGTTGGTAAGAAAGCTTATCTTACTTGAGACAGATCCCTCTGAGACCTTCCTCTTGTTAGTGCTTGGCGTAACATCAGCACTTTTTTTTATTTTAATCGTCTATATTAAAGGGATGAAGCATAAATGGGAGCGAGAGAAATGCGAGAAGTGCATTGAGTCAGCAGGAAAGTAAAAGAGTTGATGAGAAGTCATCAACTCTTTAAACAAACACCCTTCGATTTCCCTCTTTTTTCACATCTTCAAAGTTATCGAGGTAGTCAAGGTAAGCGACTAGGTATTTGCGGCTGATGTCGAAGTGTTCTTTAAAAGCTTTGATGTCAACGCCGTTTTCCTTGCGCATAATCTCTCTTAAATGCGCCATTATGGCACTTAAGGCAATGGTGGTGACAAAGAGGTTGTGCTCTAGGCGTACGACTTTTTTGGAGCGTGTGAGGCTTTTGAGTGCGTCATCACCCATTTTACGGTCGATATCGAGTTCATCGTAGATGTTATAAGGAGCATCGGGAGTAAATTCTGCTTTGAGTAAGATGTCATAGAGTTTATCTTCGATGAGCGTTTCGATATTGTCGATGTCGATTTGTGCGTTTTTGTAGATGCCATTTACCAAATCCAACATTCCCTCATCACAGAGTTTTTGCAGGACACTTTCTACCAAAGCAACGCTCGCCCATTTGAGCTTCATTGAAAGCGAATTGGCGGAGAGTAGAGCATACGCATTTTTAACATAAATGGCTTGAATGATGCGTTCTAGCTCATTTTTCATTGAAATAGGGTAAAGAACGAGTCCTTTTTCATCGACAAACACATCACGCATTTCATTGGCAATCGCGATGGCTTCTTCATGGTTGAGCCCAAAGCGTTGGTTGGAAGAGATAAGGCCAAAGCCATGTTTGTGCATTTCTACTAAAATAGTAAAAGCGCTTTTAAAATCTTTGCAATCAAGCGCTTTTAAAAGTTCTAACTTCACTCTTTTTTTCATCGGATCATTGATAGGGTTGAGGATGCGTCCACCACCAATGGTGCGACCACTCGAACAGATGATGAAAGGCTCATCATGGACTAAAAAGAGTTTATGGTTAAACTGCAATTTGGCATAGCCTTTGTCCGTTTTATCCTCATTTTCGTAAAATAAAATACGTGCTTCAACCTGTTTGGTTCCTACATAGAGGATGACTTTCGCGTTGTGTTTGAGCGTGTGCCCACCGATGCTTTCAAGCCAGACATCCGCGCAGTCAAAACCACGTATGTAGCCTTTTTTGCAAAGCAAAGCTCCTTTTTCAAATGAGGTTTTTTGGGCATTTTGAAGGTTGATTGCCGTTCGCTGAGATGAAAAGGCAGCTTCAACATCGTGGTCATGGACTTGAAGATTGCGGATGACAAACTCTTTTTCTAACTCTGGGGCAAAGAGTTTTTCGCCCACTTTAATGGTTCCATCCAACACGGTTCCCGTAACAACTGTTCCCGCTCCAGCGATGGAGAAAGAGCGATCTACGTAGTAACGAAAGAGACCATTGCTCTTTTTAGGGGTTGCTGGCAGATCAAAAAGTGCCTGTTTTAGGGTATGAATGGTATCTGGCTCGTAAATACTGACAGGGATAATATTTGCTAAGTGAAGATTATTAAACGATTTGAGATGTTCGGTCATTTCGTAGATGCGCTGTTCTATAAGCTCAACAGGAGCGAGGTCTTTTTTAGTCAGGGCTACGATAATGTTTTTGACATGCAAAAGGTTTAAAATTTCTAAGTGCTCTTTGGTTTGAGGCATAATGCCCTCATTGACATCAACAACCACCAAACACGCATCAAAGCCAAACGCTCCTGAGATCATGTTTTTTAAGAGTTTTTCATGCCCTGGGACATCGATAAAAGCAACGTTTTTCGACTCATTTTGCATACTTGAAAAACTAAGGTTTATAGTGATACCTCGGCGTTTTTCTTCTTCTAAACTATCGCCCTCAAAGCCTGTAAGTGCTGTAATAAGGGCAGTTTTACCATGATCAACATGACCTGCGGTTCCAACGATAATATATTCCATTTAATTGCCTACAATACTTTTTATAATGTCAATGAGTTTTTCTTCTACGCTTGGAAGAATGGTTCTAAAATCGAGTAAAAATTGGTCATTTTCAATGCGCCCGATAACGTGAGCGTCTCGAAATTTTTTCTCTAAAGCGGTTGCTTTACCTTTGATGTGAAGGGCAATGGTAGGGAAACGACGATTCGGAAGTGTTCCACCGCCCATATACGTTTCACTCTCTATCATTTCACAATGTGCTTCACCTATCTTTGCTTTGAGCGCTAAAGCTCGTTGCTTTAGTTCTTCAACGCTTCTGAACAAAAGCCATAACGTAGGGATCTGCTCCCACTCTTCTTTGAGGTATGCCTTGATGCTCTCTTCGAGTAAACTGAGTGTGATTTTATCAACTCGTAGCATACGTAGCAGTTGGTTCTTTTTCAGCTTTGCAATTAAGTCTGCTCGTCCTGCAATGATGCCTGCTTGTACACTTCCAAAGAGTTTGTCACCGCTAAAACTAATGAGCGAAGGAGAACACTCCAAGATTTCACTCAAAGAATGTTCTCGATTGCCTAAATTGTAAGGTAGTTTTGGCACATAACCACTGCCTAAGTCGTAGTAATCTAGCAAGTTGTTTTGTGCCGCCAACGCTTTGAGATTTTCATAGGCTACATCTTCGCTAAAGCCTTCAATGGAAAAGTTAGATTGATGCACTTTCATCAGCATTGCGGTGTTTTCGTTGATGGCACTCTCGTAGTCGGCGAGTTTGGTTTTATTGGTCGCTCCAACTTCAGCTAAAAGTGCTCCACTTTGCTTCATCACTTCAGGGATACGAAAACTCCCCCCAATCTCTACAAGTTCACCGCGCGAAACAACGACTTCTTGATTTTTAGCGAAGGTGTTAAGAATTAAAAAAACGGCTGAGGCGTTGTTGTTGACAACGAGTACATCTTCAACATTTAAAAGCTCTTTCAGATGTGTGCTTACATGTTCATACCGCTCTCCACGACTGCCCAGTTCTAGGTTGTACTCTAAGTTTGAGTAGTTGCAGATGACCTCCCTTGCACGCTCTAACAAGGTTTTTGAGATCAGGCTTCTGCCCATATTGGTATGTAAGATAACACCTGTAGCATTGATGAGAGGTTTTAAAGAAGGCTCAAAAAGGGCATCGTACGCCTTTTTGATTTCATTCATTAACGCTTCTTCATCAAAATTTTCAATCTCTTTATGAATCAGTGCATGGCGCAGTACTTCGATGCGAGCTCTGGCAATTTTCATCACTAACGTTGCATTACAGCCTTCAAAAAGAGGATGTGTAAGGCACTTATCAACTTTAGGAAGTGTTCTTAAAGCATTCATGCGTTCTCCGGAAGCGGTAGTTTTGTCTCGTCAAAGAGGTATTTTTTGTTTTGAATTTTGGTGAGAATCCCTTGGTCTCCTAGCTGTTTGAAAAGCTTGATGACGGTGGGTTTACTCACATCGACTTGCTCCATAATTTCGCTGTAAGAGTAGTTGAGCATATTGTCATTGTCCAAATTTTTGATGATAAATCGGATGATCTCCACTTGCTTGCTATCGGTTACTGCGGAGATGGTTTTGATGATGTTGTAAGAGCGCTCAATCTCTTTGGCTTGAATTTTAGGCAAAAGTACATCATGTAGAGAGTTCAGAAGCTCTTTGATATTCACAGGTTTAATGATGTAGTTATCGACATGAAGTTTTATCGCATCAAGCAGATACTCGGTATCGGTAAAGGCTGTCGTGACAATGGACGGAAGCTCAATTTCAAGGTCATTTTTGACGCTGCGTAAAAAGTCTAGCCCATTGCTGTATTTGAGATGAATGTCTGCGATGATGACATCGATTTTTTCGGTTTTAATGATTTCTAAGGCTTCATCGATGGTTTGCACAGGGTAGATTTTTTTCACAAAATCTTCTAAAACAGAGGTCGTATGCTTCAGTAGATCGGCCTCATCTTCGATGTAAAGAATGGTAAAGCTACCGAGTAATTCAAAATTGCGCTTGTTCATCGTCATCACCCTCGTTTGTATTGATGTAATTTTTTGGTATTTCTATTGTAAACATCGTACACGCCCAAAAGAGTTTCGTTCCTAATTTGTGGCGGATATTTTTACAGGTTATTTTGCCGTGCATATGTTTTTCAACCATCTGTTTGGACATGTAAAGCCCGATTCCTGTCCCTACACTCTTGTGTTTGGTCGTAAAATAGGGGTCGAAAACTTTGGGTATTATATCACTTTTTATACCACCGCCATTGTCGATAACATTGATGAAAATACTCTGCTCATTTTGTTTGGCGATGATGTGAATGATCTTATAACTCTGGTCTGTTCTGCTCGCTAAAATGTCTTTAGAATTACCAATGAGATTGAGTAGAACGTGAATGAGCTCATTTTTAAAACCAAAAACTTCAAGGTCATCTTTGATCAAAAGCTCTAACGTTATCTCCTCTTTTTCCAGTTGGTATTTGGAGAGATCCACCGCTTTTTGGATCACCTCTTTGATGCGAAACGCTTTTTTGCTTTTGTTGGGGTTAAAGAAGGTGCGAAAGTCTTCTAGCGTATCTGACATATTCGAAGAGAGCAGTTGCGCATCTTTGACACGAGATGAGATGAACGGCTCATCCAATTTACCTGCTAAAAACTTGCTTTCAAAACTTTGAATAATCATCATCAAAGAACCCAGTGGTTGGCGCCATTGATGGGCGATGTTTTGAAGCATCTCTCCAAGGCTCGCCAGTCTTGCTTGTTGGAACATAATATTGTCTTTTTTACGGCTATTCTCAACTTCACGCTTAATACGAAGTTCCAATGAGTCGTTGAGATCACGCAACTCTTTGGTTTTGATAAGTACGTTTTCTTCCAGATAGTTATGCAAGTTTTTAAAGTGATTAATGATGATAAGCAGCACCATCGTGATAAAAAAGAAAATCATACCAATCAGAAGGATGAGCATAACCGTACTGGTTTTAAAAAGGCTATCGTTTACCTGTTTTTCGGTAATTGCTTGTTTAAGATGCGTGGTAATCAGGCTTGAAAGGTAGATGTTCAAAGAATTGGCTTCTAGGGTAATGTCATCGATTAAAAAAGCTGCTTGCTCGGTTTGTGAGTATTTTAAAAGATCGAGCATGATGTTGATTTTACTGTCGATACTTTGCATCTTAACGCTGATTTTATCAACAATGCCTCGCTGAAAGATCGTTTTTTCAGGGATTTCGGGCGTCACCAAAAAGAGGCTAAGCCATTTACTTGCAAAATAGGGAAGTCCGCCGATTGGTTGCAAACTGGTAACTGTTCCACTGTTTGTGAATGATCTGTTGTGCTAAGTAAATCACTTCAATCGCATCGTTATTGCTGATCTGTTTGTCGCGAATGTCGCGCAAGGTTTCAGCGATGTTCACACGGTAATTGTCTTTGATCTCTTCCAAATCTACTTGAGGTTGCGTGTGTTTTTGGAACAAGGTTTCATAGTCGTATTTGAGAGCAAAGATGGAAACAAACATCAAAAAACCAATGGTCATAGTTCCACTGAGAATGATAAAAATAAGAATCTTCGTTTTGTTGGAAAACTTGATGGTCTCTAATTTTTGGTTAATAAATTCTACAAACGTCATCTTAGTACTCATACTTTTGGATGATCTCAAATTTACCATTGACATAATGGGAGAGATAGACTTGGTTTAGAAGTTGCGCATGGTTATATTTTAAAGGAATATTATCGAGCGTTTGAGGTGGCGTGTGTTTGAGTTTATCCAAAAATTTACTGGGTGTAATTGCTCCATTAATGGCCTTAAGTGCGGTTACGACGGCTTTTGCCGCTAAATAGGCTTCGTAAGAGACCAAAGACGGCTTCTCTTCAGGGTAGTAAAATGCAAGATTTTTCAAGTACTCTATGGCCTCTTTGGAGTAAAAGTCATCGTAAGAAGGAATGGTTTGAGAGAAAAGAATGTTCTCTCCTTTGCCTTGAAGTTCGCCCATCAGAGCATCAGCGTTGACAAATGAGATAGGGCAAAAAATCATTTTTGAAGGAATGTGCTCTTTGACTTTTTCAATAAAACGAGCCGTCGGTTTGTAGGAGCCTACTAAGATGATGGCCTCGGGCTTGGCTGCCTCAATTTCATGGATAGCATGACGGATAGAGAGTGTGTTACGTTTGTACGTTCCCTCCGCACTTAGGGTAAGATTGCGTTTTGCAAGAGCGTTTGAAAGTGCGATGTAGCCCTCTTCACCATAGTCGTCATTTTGGTAAAAAATAGCAAAACGGGTGATGCTTTTTTGTTTGGTGAGGTACTCGACTAAGGCATCTAACTCTTCGGTGTAAGAGCTTCTAAAATTGACAACATTTGGGGTCTCTTTGGTGCGAAGAAAAGAAGCCCCCGTATAGGGCGCTATAAAAGGGATATTTGTTTCAGAAATAAGTGGAAGCACACGCTTAACCGTAGGGGTTCCTACGAAACCAAACAGGGCAAAAACGTCATCTTTGGTAATCAATTTGATCGTATTGCTAAACGTATTTTCGGGCTCATATTTGTCGTCATATTGAATAAATTCTATCTTCTTACCTTGTACACCGCCTCTGGCATTGGTATGGCTGAAGTAGGTGTTAGCACCTACAACCACATCACGTCCTAAATGACTGTTAATACCTGTTAAGGGAAGGGATGCGCCTAGCACAATTGAATTTTTTTCAATACCTTTATAGGAAGAGGTAAAGAAAAAGAAGAGTATCAAAATGAATAGGGCTAGAAAGCTCATGATCAGAAAGTTTTTATTTACCAAAATGAGTGACCTTAAACCGTGGATGATAGTTATTATATCTTAAGAAGATTAACGCAACATAATTGTTAAAATGAGCCTATGATACGTTATATAAAATAATATATAACGTATCATAGGCAGATAAAATTACTCCTATTAAGAGCCATTTAATCCAATTCATTTTACAATATCGGTAAATACTTATTTACCACTATAATGGATGTAACATGCAAAAAGAGTACGTTTTCTACGATACCGTTGGTATTGATTTCCCTCTTAACGAAGCGATCGAACTGGTGAAAAGCCCATGTTCTGGTGACTTTTTGGTCTCTAATCACCCTGAGGCGCAAGCAATTATTTATGCTCCTGAGATCAATTTTTATCTCCAACAATCCCTTGATACGCTCGCTCAAAAAATCAATAATGTAACAAAACTTTATGCAATGCGTGCCCTTGGCTTTGATTTTGCCCAAGATATGGACTATGTGCAAGAAGTTGGAAACAGGGTTTTAATCCTCAGCGATGATGCACATCATGAAGCCCTTAAAACGGAACTTAGCAACGAAGATTTTACAGTCATTCTTCTTTCACCTTCTATGATACTCGATGTCAACGGTTACATTGGAGCCTTGAATGTAACCCTTAAAAAAGAGGGCGAACTGCTTGATCTTGAGTGCGATCAGATCATCTGGTGGGATGCTCCAACGTTTGCGATGAAACAAAGTGGTGTGTATGACCCCAATATTATTGGCTTAGATGCAGCGCTGAAAAAACTGCGTGACAACAAAGGTGAATACCACTATAAAAACTACATTAGTTACGATCCTTCCATCTGTCAGTACCATGAAAGACGTGTTGAGGTATGTGGCAAATGTGCTGAAGTCTGCCCAACGGTGGCGATTTTAAAAGAAGATGAAGAAAAACATTTAGCGTTTTCTCATATCGACTGTCACGGCTGTGGTGGTTGTGTGAGTGTTTGTCCTAGTGGTGCGATTGACTATACCCAAATGCCGCGTATCGCTTTTTCACATTTAAGTGATTATTTCAAAGGCTCAACCGCGCTGATTATTCCTCATAAAATGGATTTAGGATTGATTGACACTCCTTTGAAAGAGGGCGTTTTACCTCTCATGATTGAGGGTGAAAAATACCTTCATGAGGCGCATCTTTTAAATCTGCTTCAAACCAGCGGCAACCCAGTGATTTTCTATACAGATTTTATCTCTAAAGGTACGGGTGATGTCATTCGCATTCTCAATGAAATTTTTGAGAAAAAGTACCACAAAAAAGCAATCTATGTCTGTGAAAATAGCGCTGATTTAGCACGCATTTTTGAAAGTCTAGAGAGTATTCCTGAGTGTATGTACGGCATCAATGAGGATGGTCTTCGCAAACGCGAGATCTTCTCAGCACGTCTTTCGCATTTAGTGGATGGTGAAGATCTAGGTGTGGTGAAGACGGGAGAACATGTTCATTATGGTGACATCAAAATCAATGAAAATAACTGTACCCTCTGCTTAAGCTGTGTGGGAGCGTGTAATGTGCGTGCACTCACAGCGCATCCAGAAGACAATTCCCTTCGTTTTAACGCGTCTATTTGTACGAATTGTGGCTACTGTGAAGTGACCTGTCCTGAGAAAGAGTGCCTTACTGTCATTAAAGATGAGATCAGTTTAAAACCAAGTTGGTTCTCTCAGCGCACGATGGCAAAAGATGAACTCTTTACCTGTATCGAGTGTGGGATGCCATTTGCAACGGTCAAAGCCGTTGAAAAAATTGCAGCCATTATGACGCCACTTTTTGGCAATGATGAAATAAAACTAAGAACACTCTACTGTTGTGCAACCTGTAAACCAAAAGTGATGTTTAAAGCACACATGGAAAATGAAAAAAAAGGAATTGAGGGATGAACCAAGAGGCAATTAATCAAGCACGATTGCTCTATTACGCTTTTTTTGCGAAAATATTAGACTTTGTTGAAAAAGAAGAGGCGTATGCTGATATTGAAGCGTTGTTAGATATTTTTAGTCAAAATCCTTTAGATGAGAGTACACAAGAGGCGTTTTTATCGATTAAAAACCATTTAAAAACAGAAGGTTTTAGTGCTTTAAAACAAGAATACGACGATGTATTTGTATCTCCTGAGAGCTCATTTATCCCGCTAAGCGCTTCGTATTATGAAGAAGGCAGAGATGATGGGCAAAAAAGAGTCAAAGCAGCAGGACTGGTACTTCGTTCAAAATTCAGAAGAAATCAACCTGTATGCAATGACTCAGAAGATCAAATTCTGTTCCTCTTTCGCTTTATGAACAAACTGATTCAAACAGGAGTTGAAGGCGATGCAGAGAGTTTAGCGCTCTCACGTGAGGTTTTTGCTGAGGTTATCAATGATTGTGTTGATGATTTTATAGACCATTTATTTGAGCATGAACAAACGTTTTTTTATAAAAACACTGCCATCATTTTAAGAGCATTTGTTGATTTTGAAAGACTCTATCTAAACGTAACGCCATCTCAAAAAGTTGAGAGTGCAGAGCGCGTTAGTGCAGCCATTCAAAGAGACAGAAAGCCGCTTACACAAAGAGTCAGACGTAATTTGGACGAAATTGTTTTGTAGATAAATATGCAAAATTTGCATAAATAGAGACTTTTTATCTCTTGTAATATGCAAATTTTGCACAATGTTAAAAAGGGTTACCAAAGGGCGTGTCAACGTTTTTTAGTAACTCTTTTTAGAGTGAAAAACTGATTCCTAAACGGGAAAAGGAGGCGTAGAATATGCAAGAAAACAGAAGGGACTTTCTAAAAAAAGCCCTTGGAACAACAGCTGTCGTAGCAACAGCAGGAGCGAGCGGAGCTTTGGCAAGTGCTAAAAGTGACGCAAAAGGAAGTAATGGTGTCGTTTATGGCAAATCTCCCAAAAAAGAGATTGTGTATAAAGAGACAAAAGAATGGGAACTCTACTATAAGAGAACCTATTAGTTCGATTTCTTTTTACAAAGAAATCGATGGGCTTTCTGCCGAAGAAAACCCAGTGTTAACGTAGTTTTTAGAGCTTTGCTTTAAAAACGTATCAAGAGTTCATAGAACTCTATAAATTTTAGGAGATTATATGAGTAAAAGCGAAAATCCAATACTCTCCTCTAGCAAAATAGGAAGACGTTCATTTTTAAAAATGGCGGCTCTTGGAAGTGCTAGTTTTGGAGCAGGGAATCTTCTTGCAAAAGAAGAAGCGATTCGTCCAGCGACAGCGGAAGAGGTTAAAAACCCATTCCCAGGAAGCAAAAAAGTAAAAACGATCTGTTCGATTTGTTCAGCAGGTTGCGGTATTGTTGCTGAAGTACAAAACGGAGTCTGGGTAAGACAAGAACCTGCACATGATCACCCGATCAGTGAAGGAAGTCACTGTTGTAAAGGAACGGATCAAATCGATTTGACCAAGTCTAAACAACGTATCAAATACCCAATGAAAAAAGAGAACGGACAATGGAAACGTTTAACATGGGAGCAAGCGATCAATGAGATCTCTGCTAAGATGTTAAAGATTAGAGAAGAGAATGGTCCTGATACACTTATGATGTTGGGGTCTGCAAAATTCAATAACCAACAATCGTACTACTTTAGAAAATTTGCCGCGTTTATGGGCACAAACAATATCGATCACGTAGCTAGAATCTGACATAGTGCTTCTGTTGCCGGTGCGGCAAATACATGGGGTTACGGTGCTATGACAAATCACTTTGGTGACGTTGTTGCAAATTCTAAGTTAATTATGATGGTCGGAGCTAACTCTGCCGTTGCGAATCCAATTGGATTTAAACATTTCTTACAAGCCAAAGATAGAGGCGCGAAGTTGATCGTCGTTGATCCTATCTTTACTCGCAGTGCTGCAAAAGCAGATATTTATGTCCGTTTACGCCCGGGCACAGACATCGCATTTGCGTATGGACTTTTACATGTTATCTTTAAAAATGGTTGGGAAGATAAAGATTTTATCGACCATCGGACCTATGCTATGGATCAAATCAGAGCAGAGGCTGCTAAATGGACACCTGAAGTTGCTTCAGATGTTAGTGGCGTTCCTGTGGCTCAAATCCTTGAAGTGGCTGAACTGTATGCTAAAACAAAACCTGCTGCTATTGCATGGTCTTTAGGTATTACACAACACTCTGTTGGTAGTTCAAATACACGTGTACTTCCAATCCTTGCTCTTGTCACAGGTAATGCAGGAAAAGCGGGTGGTGGTTGTCAAATTATTCGTGGACACGATAACGTTCAAGGTGCAACCGATATGGCAAACCTTGCGGATTCTCTTCCAGGATATTATGGTTTAGATAAAGCAGCATGGCAGTACTATGCAAAAACATGGGGTGTGAGTTTAGAGTATCTCCAAAATCGTTTCCATCCAGAGCTTGATGACAAGGGTGAACGTAAATGGATGCACGCTAAAGGTTTCTCTCTTGCTAAATGGTGGCAAGGTGTACTTCAAGAGGAAAAAACAACCTCTTCAGCACCTATTCGTGTTCTTTGGGTACAAGGAACCGGTATCACTTCTATGTCTCAACAAGTGAAAATCAAAGAAGCGATTGATAAACTTGATATGCTTGTTATTGCAGAGCCATTTGTGAACGAAGCAGCAATTATTACTGACCGTAAAGATGGTGTTTACATTCTTCCTGTTGCTACACAGTTTGAATGTGAAGGAACCCTCTCTGCGACCAATCGTTCAGCACAATGGCGTACACAAGTTGTTGAACCATTGTATGAGAGTAAAGCAGATCATGAAGTGATGTTTGAGTTTGCGAAAAAATTTGGTTTCTATGACGAATTTGTCAAAGGCATGAAAATGCGTGCTGAAAACGGTAATGTCGTTCAGTACAAAAATGACTTTGTATGGCCAGATGACGCGGTTCGTGAGATTGCTCGTACGGTAAAAAGTATCGGTCTTTCAGGCTGGACACCAGAACGTTTACGTAAACACCAAGCTAACTGGCATCTCTTTGATCCATTAACCCTTAAAGGTCGTGGTGAAATGGAAGGTGAATACTATGGCCTTCCATGGCCATGTTGGGATGAAAAACATCCAGGTTCACCCGTTCTTTACGATGTATCCAAACCAGTGAATGAAGGTGGTATGGGCTTTAGAAATCGTTTTGGAATGGAACACAATGGTGTGAGCCAAATCGCCGATGAAACCGTAACATTACCAGGTCAAAAAATCAAAGGTGGTTACCCACAACTTACTAAAGCGAACATTGAAAAAGTCCTTGGCATTACGCTCTCTGAAGAAGAGAAAGCGCAAATGGGACCAAGCTGGGCAATGGATTACAGTGGGCTTATTCAAAAATACGCACGTGAATACGGTGTATGTGTTTATGGAAATGCAAGAGCGCGTACCATTGTTTGGGAATTCCCAGATCCAGTGCCAGTGCATAGAGAGCCTATTCACTCACCACGTTGGGATTTGGTACAAAAATACCCAGCGCTTCCTGATCAAGCGAACAACTTTAGGGTTGCAACACGTTATATTACCGAGCAAACCAAGCAAGATTGGTCAAAAGAGTTCCCAACGGTTATGACAAGTATGCGTTTGGTTAACCTCTCAGGTGCTGGTATGTTAGAGCGAACCAGTAAGTACCTCTCAAGCATTACGCCAGAGATGTTTGCAAACATTCACCCTGATCTTGCCTCAAAGTATGGCATCGAAGATAAGGGCATGATGTGGATTCACGCACCTCAAGGTACGAAGATTAAAGTGAGGGCACACTATAACCGCAGTGTTACAGCTGATCGTATCTGTATGCCGTATAACTTTGCGGGAATTATGCAAGGTGTTGATTTGAGTGCAAACTATCCAGAGGGCACAAAACCCTATACCATTGGTGAGAGTTCAAATACCGTTGTTAACTACGGCTTCGACCCAATCACCCAAATATCAGAGTTCAACGCGGGTCTATGCCGTGTTGAGAAAGCGTAAGGAGAGACCATGGAAAATATCAATAGCAGATTAAAATTCTATTGTGATACCGATAGATGTATTGAGTGTTTTGCTTGTGTGGTCTCTTGCCAAAATGCGCATGAACTTCCTGTTGGGATTGCACGTCGTAAAGTGGTAACACTCAATGATGGTATTGAGGGCAAAGAGACCTCAATTTCTATCGCATGTATGCACTGTAGCGATGCTCCTTGTTCTCAAGTATGTCCGGTTGATTGTTTTTATATCAGAGAAGACGGTATCGTTCTTCACGATAAAAACAAATGTATCGGTTGTGGTTACTGCTTGTATGCTTGCCCATTTGGTGCTCCACAGTTCCCAAGAGATGGCGCGTTTGGCGCTAAAGGGGCAATGGATAAATGTACCATGTGTGCGGGTGGTCCATTAGAGACCAACTCTGAAAAAGAGCGTCACACCTATGGTCAAAACCGTATTTCTGAGGGAAAAGTGCCTGTATGTGCAGCTATGTGTTCAACTAACGCCCTTATGATTGGAACATCAGACAAAGTCTCAGCTCTGTATCGTGAAAGAGTTTTAGGTCGAGGACAAAGCAAAGAGGCAAACAACTCATACCTTTGGAATATGGCATACAACAAACAAGGTAGAAAAGGGCTAACCCAATGAAAAAATACCTTGTGCTCTTAAGCAGCGTGTTTCTATCGGTCTCATCGTTGTATGCCGTCAGTACGGGATCATATGATAGTCCTCTGTATGGAACTGCAATGCTTAATGCCATTCCAAGTTACCATGCGTTTGGAGAGGTTTTTACCTTTCTCCAACGTGAATGGTTTTGGAAAGGGTTTTTGATTGCACTCTTTTTAGTTCCTGTAGCAGGTGGTATTCACTATATGATTATTGGTCCTAAAGTCTTTTCGCATCATGGCAAAAAGATTTTTGCATTTAGCGTGTTAATGCGCGTCATGCACAATATGGCAGCCATCTCTTTTTTAGTGATTGTGCCAACAGGATTTATGATGGCATTTGGTGACTTCTTTGGTGGTGGCACATTTGTAAGAATGGCTAAAAACCTTCATGGTTTAGCCACCCCTGTATTTGTTATTACCGTTCTTCCGATGATTATCGCTTGGATACGTGATATGTTCCCTAACTCAGATGATATTAAATGGATGATGATCGTAGGTGGATACCTTTCAAAAGAGAAGAAACCTATTCCTGCTGGTAAGTTTAATGCAGGACAAAAAGCGTGGTTCTGGATTGCAATGCCGGGAGGTATTGTGATGATCCTAACAGGTGCTTTGATGTTCTTCTTAAATAAAGATCTCTCACCTGTAGCGACACTCTTGGGTATGAGTCAGATCGATGTCTTAAGAGTTTCTGCAATTATCCATAATATCTTAGGTATGGTGGTAGCAACTTTCTTTATGGTGCATGTCTATATGGCTGCTATTGCCATTCAAGGTGCTATTCATTCGATGATTACGGGGTATAAAGAAGAAGAGGAAGTGGCTATTCTTCACAGCTCTTGGTATAAACAGCTCAAAAATGAGGGTAAGGTTTAA
>JADHEE010000382.1_pt1 | contig 18796 bp, 19 predicted proteins | sample 8952401 | NCBI WGS metagenome assembly JADHEE01 (sample SAMN16124438, study PRJNA663242) | bioreactor sludge metagenome | isolation source: sludge (ammonium) | place: India:Bengaluru | collected 2019-02-28
CTGGGTCCGGGCTTGCGCCGGGACGACGAGGTCTGCACGAAATCGTGCTTGGCCATCACCATGAGCGAGCACCGAGGCGTGCGATGGCCCTGATGCCTGCCTTCGTGCGCGCCGTTACAATGATTCCCGAATCCGATCCCAGAGTGCATGTATGAACGCCAGCCAGCAGAACCTGCTCGTCAATTCGCGCCGCGCGGCCCGGATGTGGAAGGCCAGAGGCAGCGCCTTCCCGCTCGCGGTGCGCGAGGGGGGCACGAAGCACGAGCGATTGCGCGAGGAGTTGCTGCGCTCCATCGACACTTTCGGGCTCAAGCCTTACGACGCGCTGCCCAGCGAAGCCGGCTTGTGCGAGCTGTATTCGGTGTCCCGCGCGGTGGTGCGGCAAACGCTGGAGGGGATGGAGAACGATGGGCTGATCTTTCGCGTCAAGGGGAAGGGGTCGTTCCTGGCGGAGCATGCCGGGACCGAAGGCAACCGCTTCACGCTCAAGGGGCTTTACACGCAGATGGTGGCGCGCGGCGGCACGGCGTTCACGACCAAGATCCTGCGCAGCGGCTTCCGCAAGGCGCCCGGCGAGATCGCCAAACGGCTCGGTATCGCGCCGGGCACGCGCGTCTACTATCTCGAACGGCTCCGTCTCGCCAACGAGACGCCCTGGGTCCGGATCGAGAGTTATATTCCGCTGCCGCTGGGCGAGCAGGTGTCCCGCAGCGACGCGTCGACGACGCCCCTGCATGTCATCTTCCGGACGTACGGCACGCGGGTGGCCAAGGCGGATCGGAGCGTCGAAGTGCGGGCGGCTTCGGCGGAGGAAATCGAATTGATGGCGCTGGGCGACTTTCCTTTCCTGCTCATGCTGCTCAGCGTCCACTACGATCCGGCGGGACGGGCGCTGGAGTATTCCCGCGCCTCCTATCGCGGCGACAGCAGCCGCCTCGACTTTTCGATCTCCGGCGATATCGACGAATAGCCGCCAGGCCGGCGGCGCTGTCAGGGGCCGATTCCGTAATCGGCCGGATCGAGACGCAGACCGGGGGCGCTGACCAGGATGCGCGCGACATTCAGCGGGTCGCGCACCGGGTCGTCGACGAGGCGGCCCTGCCGGTCCGCGCCGAAGAAGCGGCAGCCCGAGGCCCGCGCGAAGGCGAGGCCGGCGGCGATGTCCCAGGGGTGGAAACTGTATTCGTAGCACGCGGCCGCCCTGCCGGCGGCGACATAGGCCACGTGCAGGGCGCAGGAGCCAAGGCGGCGCACCGCCCTGAACCGCCCCAGCGAACGCGAGAAGCGTTCGAGTTCGACGCCCGCGAGCGGCGTGCCGGTGCAGCGCAAGGTGTCGCCGGCGAGGGAGAACAACTCGTCCCGCATCGGGTCGTATGTCGCCGCCGCGAGCGGACCGCTGCGATCCTCGACCCGCAGCGTCGTGGCGAAGATCGGCAGGCCGGAGGCGAAATTGCTGGTGCCGTCGATGGGGTCGATGATCCAGAGCAGCTCGCCCTCGCCGCGCATGCCGCCTTCCTCGCCGAGGATGCGGGAGTGCGGGAAACGCTTTTCGATCGATTCGATGATCGCCATTTCGACCTGACGGTCGGTCTGGGTGACGATGTCGAAATGTCCGGCCTTCTCCTGCGCTTCCATTTTCCGTTCGGCCTGGAACGCCGCGCGCGCCAGGATGCCGCCGAGCCGCGCGAATTCGACGACCGCCGCTTCGTAGATATTCACGCCGGCGTTCCTCCTGTTTCGGAGACGATCCAGGCCTTCGCCGCCGAGAGATCGAGCGGCACGCGATCGCCGGGCTTCAGGGGTGCCGCCTTGCTCGTGTCGAACACGAGGAGCCCGTCCCCGGAAAAATCGAAATGGTATTCTGTCTGCATTCCCTGGAAGACTTTCCGCACGACCGGAAAGGCCGGGCCACTGGCGTCGCGTCCGATCACGATCGATTCCGGCCGGATCACGCAGGTGACGAGGTCGCCGACGGACTTGCCGGCAAGGTGGCCGCGCCAGCCGTCCGCCACGAATTCGAGCCCGTTGACGGCGACGCTCGCCCGCAGGACGTCCGGATCGGCCAGCGGCGAAAGCGCCGCGATGCGGGCGCGGATGATGTTGGCGCGGCCCATGAAGCGGGCGACGAATTCGCTCACCGGCCGCGCATAGATCATCTCCGGCTCGGCATCCTGCTCGACCCGGCCCTGGTTCATCACCACCACCCGGTCGGAAATGGCCAAGGCTTCGGACTGGTCGTGCGTGACGTAGAGGCTGGTGATCCCGAGATCCTGCTGGATGGCGCGCAGATCGTCGCGCACGCGCTCGCGCAACTGCGCGTCCAGGTTGGAGAGCGGCTCGTCGAACAGCAGGACGCGCGGGCGGGTGACCACCGCCCGCGCCACCGCGACGCGCTGCTGCTGCCCGCCGGACAGCTGGTTCGGCGCCCTGTCGGCATAGTCCCCGAGACTCATCAGCGCGAGGATGTCGTCGATGCGGCGCCGCAGTTCCGGCGTCAGCGGCCCGCGGCTTTCGAGGCCGTAATTGACGTTCTCGCGCACCGTCATGTGCGGGAAGAGCGCGTAGTTCTGGAAGACGATGCCGACGTCCCGCTGCCTGACCGGCTTGTCGGTCACGTCGCTGCCGTCGATCAGGATGCGGCCGCTGCTGGGGCGCTCGAACCCGGCCAGCATGCGCAGGGTGGTGGTCTTGCCGCAGCCGGACGGGCCGAGCAGCGTCACCAGTGTGCCTTCCGCCAGGGTCAGATCCAGCTCCGACACGGCCGCTTTCTGGGGCGGGCGCCCATAGTGCTTGCTCACACCCGCGAACGTCACGCTGGCCACTAGGCATTCCTCCTTTTACCGCCGATGAAATTCAGGATCAGCGAGGTGGCGGCCAGGACGGCGAGCACCACCACGACCAGCAGCACGCAATAGGCGGCCGCGGTGCTGAGCGCGGAAGACTGGATCTGGCCGAGAATCGTCACCGTGACCAGTGTCCAGTCGGCCGAAACCAGGAAGATCACGGCGCTCAGCGTGATCAGCGAACGCGTGAACGCATAGGCCAGCGCGGTGAACAGGGCGGGCAGCATGAGCGGAAAGCTGATCCGCCAGAAGGTCCGCCAGCCCGAGGCACCAAGCGCCTGCGAGGCTTCCTGGATCGACGGGTCGACCTGCCGCAGCTGGTTCTCGCCGGCGTCGATGCCGACCTGCATGTTGCGGATGGCCATCGCGGCCACGATGATCATCGCCGTTCCGGTCAATTCGAGCGGCGGCCCGTTGAACGCCAGGATGAAGCCGATGCCGACGATCGTTCCCGGCGCGGCGAAGGCGAGCCGGGTCAGCCAGCGCAGGCCGCCGGCGCCCGGCAAGGCGCGCCCGTTGAGCAGATAGGCCACCAGCATGCCGCCGAAGGCGGTGATCGGCGCCGCGATCAGCGCCAGTTCGATCGAGTTCCGCAGCGAGCGGAAACCGGAGTCGAAAATGTGGTGGTAATGCGCCAGCGTCAGGGTGCTGTCGGCGCCCACCGTGCGCATGAAGGAGATTGCGAAGACCGTGCCGTAGAGCAGCAGCGTGGCGCCGGTGATCAGTGCGCAGAGGAGCGTGAGGCCGCCGACGGCGAGCGGATGGTCGTTGCGCACGGGCTCGCGCCCCGGTTTGCCGGTGACGGTGACGTAGGATTTCCGGCGCGTCCAGTAGTGCTGGACGAGGAAGGCGCTCATGGACGGAACCAGGAGCGCTAGCGCCAGCACCGAGCCGGCGCTCATGTTGTACATCGAGGTGATCTGCGTGTAGGCCTCCACGGCGAGCGTCGTGTAGTTGCCGCCGATCAGCATCGGATTGCCGAAATCCTCAAGCGAACGGACGAAGACCAGGATGAACGAAACCACCACCGCCGGGCCGCACAGCGTGAGCGTGACCTTGCGGAAGGTCCGCCAGCTGGATGCCCCCAGCGAAAGCGAGGCATCCTCCAGCGAAGCGTCCATCGCCAGCAGCATTCCCCGGATGTTCAGATAGGCCAGCGAACTGAACGACAATGTCTGGATCAGCAGCAGGCTGCCGAAGCCGTAAACGTCCGCGCCGCGGATTCCCAGCAGCGCGCTGCTGATCAGCCCCGAGCGCCCGAAAAGCAGGATGATCGCCAGGGCCAGGACGAAGGGCGGCGCCACGATGGGGAGCAGGGCGAGCAGATGGAACAGCCGGCGGCCGGGCGCCGTCGTCCTCGTCACGGTGTAGGCGAGGATGAAGCCCGCGAGCGTCGAGGTGACGCCCGTGGCCAGCGCCAGGGCGACGGAGTTCCGGAAAGCGCGCCACACCACTTCCTGGTTCAGATAGCCCCACAGGGCGGCGGCGTCCAGGCCGTCCTCGCCGGACGCCGCCTGGCGGATGACCGCCAGGACGGGCACCGCCGCGAAGAGGAAGACGCCGGCCCACAGGAGCGCGAAGACGAGGAAGCGCGCCGGCTCCCGGCGCGCATTGGCCAGGGCTTCCGGCATGGCCGTTCCGGCGAAGCTCATTTGGCCTGCGCGCGGCTGCTGATTTCGGCCTCGAATTTCTGCAGCAGCCGCGCCCGATTCTCGCCCGCCCAGAAGGCGTCATAGTTCATCAGCTTGACTTTCGACGTGTCGACGATGGCGTTCTCGTTCGGCACGCCCGGCACGACGGGACGCCAGAACGACTTGGCAACGGCCTTCTGCCCGTTCTCGGTCAGAATCCAGTCCACGAAGGCCCGCGCGTTAGCCGCCTGCGCCTTGGGGCCGTTGGCGATCAGCGCCACGGCGTTGACGCCGTAGCCCGTGCCGCTGGCGGGGAAGGTGGCCTCGACGTCGTAGCCCTTGCTGCGGGCGAGTTCGATATCCATGACGTACGATACGGCGACCGCGGCCTGTCCCAGCGCCGTCATGTTGGCCGGCGCGCCGCCCGATTTGGTGAACTGCGCGACGTTTTTGGCGATGTCCCGCATCAGCGCGAAGCCGCGTTCCTCGCCATAGGCCTGGACCAGCGTGGCCAGCACGGCGAAGCCGGTGCCCGACGAGGCGGGATGCGCCAGCACGATCGAACCGCGCAGGGCGGGGTTGGTCAACTCCTCCCAGCTCGCCGGCGCCCCGATGCCGAGCTCCTTGAGCAGTTTCCTGTTCGACTCGATGCCGAGCGGCGCCCAGGAGGTCGGGGTCCAGAAATTCTGCGGGTCCTTGTATTTGGCGTCGATCCTGTCGGCGCCTTTGGCGACATAGAGCTCCAGCAGCCTTTCGCTGGCCGCCTGAATGTAAACGTCGGCCGAACCGCCGATCCAGACCGCCGTCTTCGGATTGTTCCTCTCGGCCTTGATCCGGGCCAGATTCTCGCCGGCCGACAGGCTGATGAACTTGACCTCGATCCCGGTATCGGCGGTGAACGCCTTGGTGATGGTTTCGCAATCGACCTGCGACATCGAGCAGTAGGCGCTGACCGACTCGGCTGCGCCGGCGCCCGCTGCCGCCATCCAGATCACTCCTGCAAATACGGCTGTCCCGACATGCTTCATGGTTTCTCCTCCCGTTGGTTTTCTGAAACCTGTCATGCCAAGTTTAGGAGGTTGTCGGGAGGACGTCAATGCGCAATTCAGGGCAATCACACGCATGTTCATGGAATCCATAAGTGAGACTCAGGTACCCGTGCCGTCATTCCGGCGCAAGCCGGAATCCAGTTTGTGGGTCACGAACCGGGTCCCGGCTTGCGCCGGGACGACGCTGTCTGCACGAAATCGTGCTTTGCCCGGCCCGCCGTTTCCTCTTCCCGTGCGGAATATTTTTTCAACAGGCCTGCGAATTCAGGCTTCTGTTGGCATGTAAATGCCGTGATGCCCTGTATTGCAGAAAATATTCCTAATATTTTTTATTTTAAAAATAAATATTGTTAAGTTTTATATCAAAGAAGTATTATTTTTCTACTATTGCCGCCGGGCGGCCTTGCTGAAATCCTCATGAGGAACTTGAATTGACCTCTTCCCAGACGCTGCTGTGGCCCGCGTTTCTCAAGGCCCTCAAACACGAAGTGGTGCCCGCGCTCGGCTGTACCGAGCCGGTTTCCCTGGCGCTGGCGTCGGCCATCGCCGCAAGGCATCTCGGCGGCCCGCCGGAGCGTATCGAGGCCAGGGTCTCGGCCAACCTGATGAAGAACGGAATGGGGGTGACCGTTCCCGGCACGGGGATGCTCGGGCTGCCGATCGCCGCGGCGGTCGGGGCGCTCGGCGGCGATCCGGACGGCGGCCTGGAAGTGCTGCGCGAACTGTCGCCCGAGGCGGTGGCCGCGGGCAAGCGGATGCTGGTGGAGAAGCGCGTGGACGTGGGCATCGCCGCGGTGCCGCACATCCTTTACGCGGAGGTCCGCCTGTTCCGCAACGACGACCAAGTGCGCGTCTGCATCGCCGATTCGCACACCGGCGTCGTCCTCGTCGAAAGGAACGGCGAGGTCCTGTTCGAGGCCGATCCGGGCTCGGACGGCTGCGCGCCGGACCCTATGCCGGACGGCGCGACGGCCGCCGACATTTTCGATTTCGCGGTTTCGGCGCCGTTCGGCGAAATCGCCTTCATCCTCGACGCCGCCCGGCTCAATGCGCGGCTGGCCGAGGAAGGTATGCGCGGCGAATACGGCCTGCACATCGGCGCCACCCTGCGCCGCAACGTCGATGCGGGGCTGCTTTCGGACGATCTGCAGACGCGCGTCGTGATGCGCTCCGCCGCGTGCTCGGACGCGCGCATGGGCGGCGCCACGCTGCCGGCGATGAGCAATTCCGGTTCCGGCAACCAGGGCATCGTCGCCACCCTGCCGGTGGTGGTGGTCGCCGAGCACGTCGGGGCCGGCGACGAGGCGCTGGCCCGCGCCCTGGCGCTGTCGCATCTGATGGCCATCTACATTCACGGCAAGCTGCCCCGGCTCTCCGCGCTGTGCGCCGTCACCACGGCGGCGATGGGCGCGGCGTCCGGGATGGCCTGGCTGCTCGGCGGGGACTTCAAGACCGTGAGCATGGCCATCTGCAGCATGATCGGCGACCTGGCCGGGATGATCTGCGACGGCGCGTCAAACAGTTGCGCGATGAAGGTGTCGACGTCGGCCAGTTCGGCCTACAAGGCGGTGCTGATGGCGCTCGACGACGCGCGGGTGACCGGGCAGGAAGGCATCGTGGCGGACGGCGTCGACCAGTCCATCGCCAATCTCTGCGCCCTGGCCAACGGGAGCATGGCGCATACCGACCGGCAGATCATCGAGATCATCATGGCTAAGCACTGCTGATCGCCGGCCCGCCCGCGACGGCGGTGCCGCCGGGCGTTCAGGGGTGTTCGTCCGGATCGATGTAGCTCAGCGGGAGCGCCGTCGTGTGCTTGATCTCTTCCATCGCGAAGCTCGAACTGACCTCGAAGATCTCGATGTTGCTTGTCAGCTTCTTGTAAACCGCGTCGTAGGCCGCGATGTCGGGCACGGCCACGCGCAGCAGGTAGTCGATCGTGCCGCTCATGCGGTAGAAATCGACGACTTCCGGGATGGCGTCGACGATGGCGCGCAGCTTTTCGAACCATTCCTGGTTGTGCCGGCTGGTGCGCAGCAGGACGAAGACCGTCACCCCGACGTTCAGCTTGCCCGGATCGAGCAGCGCGACCCGGCGCCGGATGTAGCCCTGTTCCTCCAGGCGCTGGATGCGCCGCCAGCACGGCGTGGAGGACAGCTTGACGCGGCCGGCGATTTCGGAGAGGGGCAGGTCGGCGTTCTCCTGCAGCAGCGCCAGTATTTCCTTGTCGATCCGGTCCATGGGCTCACCGCGCGGTTGCGAGGAGGGAATTCTCGCATAACCGCCGCCCGGCCGGCCCGGGCCGCCCAAACACCCTTCGTACGGCCGGACAGGAATTACCGGCGGAAGATCCAGGTATGCGTGTTCCTCTCAGCGAGCTCCCTGTACAACGCCGCGCGACGATGGGCTGGAGGCAGGCACGTTCCGGGGTTTTTTCATCCTCCCGCAGGCCGCTCGACGAACCAGATGGCGACGGCCATCAGCGCGATGCCGGACAACTGCATGCCGCTGAGGCGCTGATCAAGCAACAGCCAGTCGATCATGATGGCCACCGCGGGATAGACGAATTGGAATACCGCGATGCGGCCGGTGTTCAGGCGGGCCATGCCGGCGTACATCAGCGTGTAGGCCAGACCCGTGTGTATCAGGCCCAGGCCCGCCAGCCACCCCCATGACAGGCCCCAGTCAGGCCAACCCCGTGCCATCGGCCACACCCACAGCAGCAGGGCGCCGGCCGCGCATTGCCACCAGGCGAGTATGCCGGCGGGAACGTGGCGCAGGCGTCTGGCGATGACCGTGACCAGCGCCGTGCAAAGACCGCCGATCAGGCATGCGCCGACGCCCAGCCAATAACCTGTCCGAAGCGTTCCGTTTACCCCGGACAGGAACGTGTGTTCCAGGACGCCTGCCGCCAGGATCAGCCCCAGCATCGCCGCGAAGACCGAGGCGACGCGCTGCCTGCCAATTGGCTCTTTCAGCCACACGGACCCGAGCACCAGCACCCACAGCGGCTGAAAGTGGAACAGCACGATCGCCACGCCTGCGGAGGTTCGCTCGATAGCGGCGAAGAACAGTCCCCAGGCCAGCACCATCAGGATGCCGGCGGCCAACACCCATGGGCCGTCGTCTTTGGTCAGACGCAGGAAGCGTGTCTGCCGGCGCGACAGCAGCCACGCCGTCAGGCCGAGCAGACCGAAGGCGCAGCGGAACCACGTTGCGGTCAACGGATCGGCATTGGCCTGATGGACGAAAACGCCGATGGTGCCCAGCAACGCATTGCCGAGGAGAAAAGGAGCCGCACCCGCAGCACTGCTGCAGGATTTCGAGTGCTCTTGTGGCGCGGCGGCACCGGGTATTCCGTCCTGAAAGCGTTGGTTCGTATGCATGAGCGCAGTCTGTACTGCAATCGGGAAAACGGAAAGCGCATAATCCTGCACACATGCATTCGATAAGCGAAAGGAAAACTCCCGCATGATCCCACGAGATTTGCAGCTGGATTGGCTCAAATGCTTCGTCGCCGTGGTCGATGCGGGCTCTCTGTCGAGCGCGGCCGGGGAGGTCTGTCGCTCGCAGTCGGCGGTCAGTATGCAGTTGAAGAAGCTTGAAAGCGCGCTGGGGCGCCGACTGCTCGACAGGGATGCCCGCAAGCTCCAGCTGACCCAGGACGGGCAGTTGCTGCTCGGCTATGCGCGCCGCATCCTCGATCTGCACGCCGAGGCCCAGGTCGCCCTGAACGGAGAAGAGCTCACCGGCCGGGTGCGGCTCGGGGTCCCCGACGACTACGCGGCGAAGTACCTGACCCCCGTGCTCAAACGCTTCGCGCCCAGATACAGCGGCGTCGAGATCGAATTGAACTGCGAGCAATCCACCTCGCTCATTCCGCGCGTGGCGCGCGGCGACCTCGATCTGGCCCTGGTGTCGCGCGACCATTCCCGGCGCGGCACCCTGCTGTTCCATGAACCTATGGTCTGGGTGGGTTCGCCGCAGTTCGAACTGTGGCGGCGCGACCCGCTGCCGATCGCGGTGTACGAGGACACGAGCCTCGCGCGGCGCAGCGCGATCAATTCGCTGGCACAGCAGGGGCGCCGCTACAAGGTGGTCTACAACAGCTCCAGCCTGGCCGGGCAGATCGCCGCCGTCGACAGCGGCCTGGCCGTCGCGGTGCTGACCCAATGCAGCGCGCCCGGACACTTGCTGATCCTTGGCAGCGAGCACGGCCTGGGACCGCTCGAACCCATGGAAGTCGCCGCCTACCGCAGCCGCGAATCGCGCGGCTCGAAAGCCGTGGATAGCCTGTTCAGCCTTCTGGTGAAAACGCTCAGAATGTCGGAGCCGGACTGAAGGGCAGTTTCGTCATCGGGTGACCGAGAACTTTCGCCCCTGACGGCTTTTCCCGCCACCATCGGCTTAGTAGGCGCCATTGCCACGAAGGAGACCGGCTTTGATCACGGCGTCCTGTTGGCGCGGATGCCAGATCCACCGCGCAGGGGCTTTATGTACTATTCTCCTTCCCCTTCGCGTACGTCCGGTTGCCGCGCCGATTCCCAATTGATACTCCTATTCAAGCTTTTCACGGCGCCGATCCTCATTGCGGCCCTGACCTGGGCAACCCGGAGGTACGGAACCGCGCTCGTTGGCCTGTTGATCGGAATTCCGCTTCTGACCGGACCGATCTCCGCCATAGTCGCCTGGGAACAAGGAGCGGCATTTGCCGCAAAGGCCGCCACGTCCAATCTGGTCGGTCAGGTTTCAACCTGTCTATTCTGCCTGGCCTATTGGGCGGTGGCCCGAAAAGGCATGACGTGCTGGACCAGCGCTGCGCTCGGAATTCTGACGTTTGCCGCTTCGACGTCCCTATGGAGCGCGATCGCCTGGACTCTGCCCACGGCACTGCTGCTTTTGATCTCGACCATACTGTTGCTGCTTCGGATCATGCGGCCGGTCCGTGTGCTGACACCCTTACCCCGGCCTCCAGTCTGGGATATCCCGGTACGAATGCTGCTGTCGGCCGTATTCGTTTTTGGAATGACGACGTTATCTCGGGACCTCGGCTCAACGCTGGGTGGTTTGCTCGCTCCGTTTCCGGTTTTCGTCCTGATTTTCAGCACCTTCACCCATCGGCCAACCTGTTGCGAGGCATCGTGCTCGGTTCCTCATCGTTTATGAGTTTCTTTTCGGTCGTGGCGCTCGGTCTGCCGGTGTTGAATCCCGTCCTCGTCTACACTACGGCAACGGTCTCCAGCCTGCTCGTCAGTGCGGCGCTCCATCGCCGCAGGAGGTATTGATTGGGCGGTTCGAAACGTTTCACTGCTTCAGTTCCTGAAAAATCAATTCGGCGAGGAAGTCGCAAGGGGATTGGGCGGACTGGACGCTGCGGGCCAGCACCATTTCCAGTCCAGCCAGAGAAGGCAATCCGTCACTAGGCCCAAGAGGAATCAAATGGGCAGGCACGCTACAACGTGCCAGCGGGGCTATGGCCAGGCCGGCATCGACCATGCTCAGCAGTCCTTGAATGCTCGGGCTTTCGTATGACATACGATAAGCAATGCGGGCATTCCGCAAGGCTTCGATGGCGTTGGCACGGGCGACACTGCCTTCCGAAAACACAGCGATGGGCAATGGCCGTTCCTTCCATACGGGTCGGCTTGCCGACGACCCGGTCCATACCATAGGTTCCAACCGGATGAACTCTCCGGGACAGCCTTTGGTTCTGGTTATGCACGCCAGATCGAGAGAGTTGTCCTTTATTTGCGATGCCAACTCATGGCTGGGCCGACCAATTACCTGAATCTCGACTCTCGGATAGGTAATTGAGAACTTCCTTAATACCGGTGGCAGCAGGGATGACGCATAGTCATCCGGCATTCCTATGCGTACACGGCCTCTGACCTCCGGACGAACCATCTCCGCCCATACCTCATCGCGCAACGCGAGCATCTGGCGCGCATAACCGAGCAAAGTATGGCCCTCCGGCGTTAGCGCCAGATTGCGCGTGGTGCGAATGAACAAGGGCTTTCCCAATGCCGTTTCCAACGCCTTGATCTGCATGCTGAGTGCAGATGGCGAGCGGTGTACCTGATCGGCACCAGCAATGAAACTGCCACTATCGGCCACTGCTACCAGCATGCTCAGTACGTCCAAGTCCAGTTTTTTCATATTGTTCAGAAAATCTGATTTATTTAATAATTTTAATTCGTTTTTATAAATTATGGCGGCGTTGGATACTCATTGCCATCGATCACGTTCGATGCGGTGTAGTTGAACTCGCGGCTAAATGAGGAAAACGAATGAGACAAGCCAGTAGGATTGGAAAAATCGCCCTACGTTTTGGGGAAGAGCTTTCGTTAGAAATTCTGGAAACTGGAGAAGGTTTTTATGTTGGGACCCACAAAGACGGATTGCCCTTTTCACGGGAATCGGTCGAGTATTACCCAACTCGTGCCAGAGCAGAGCAGGCGCTGATACGTAACACTTGGACGCAACGTATGGTCGAGCGCGTGGTCAATTTATCTACTTTGACCGGGAATTGCAGTAGGGCGTGCGTGAACCTTTAGAAATCAAAGTTCTCGTTACAGAAAGCTGGCGTTCGTCGTAATTCTGACGGAAATGCCGGCAAAGACCGACGTTGCGTTCCCGGACCGGACGAAGCGCTTCCACGTAGCCGCCTCTGCCGGCCGTCCGGCGAGTCCGCCGGCGCTCCCCGTCATTTCCACATCTCCCGCATGCGCGCCGCGAGGTCGATACGCTGGCCGGGCTCCATTGGATTCCGGCGCTGCCACTCCTCGAAGCCCGGCAGCTCCGGCAGCGGCCAGCTGCGCTCCTCGAAGTATTTCAACAGACGAGTGGGAATGAAGCGCGTCCGCCCGGCATAGACGTGCCGGTCGCCTCCGCCCGTCGGTCCGGTGGTGTAGAAACGCTGCGGCACCAGCAGTTCGAGATGGTCCCTGGCGCGGGTCATGGCCACGTACAGCAGGCGGCGCTCTTCCTCGATTTCCTCCTCGCTGCCGGTGGCCAGGTCGGAGGGCAGGCCGCCATCGACGACGTTGAGGATCGATACCGCCTTCCATTCCTTGCCCTTGGCCGAATGGATGGTCGACAGGATCAGGTAGTCCTCGTCGCGCAGGGGGACGCCGGCTTCGCTGGCGTTTGCCTCCGGCGGGTCGAGCGTCAGCTCGGTGAGAAAACGTTCCCGGCTCGGGTAGGTGGCCGCGATGCGCGCCAGTTGCTGGACGTCGGCGCGGCGCGTCTCGGCGTCTTCGAACAGCCGCTCCATCTGCGCGTCGTACCAGCGCGTCACCTGCTCCAGGGGCAGCGGCCAGGCGCCGGCCTGCTCCAGCCCGTCCAGCAGCGCGACGAATTCCAGCCACTCGGCCCGGGCCTTCTCCGGCACGGGCTGTTCGGCCAGCAGCAGGCAGCCCGGCGGCGCCGCCTGCAGGTTGTCGAGCACGCGGCTGGCGGTCTTCGGGCCGATGCCGGCCAGCAGCTGGAGCGCCCGGAAGCCGGAGACGCGGTCGCGCAGGTTCTGCGCCCAGCGCAGCAGGGCCAGGATGTCCTTGACGTGCCGGGCCTCGAGGAACTTGAGGCCGCCGAACTTCACGAACGGGATGTTGCGCCGGGTCAGCTCGATTTCCAGGCGGACGCTGTGCGACGCGGAGCGGAAGAGCACGGCCTGGGCCTTGAGCGCCACGCCCTGCTCGCGCCGCTGGAGGACGTGCCCGGCCACGCAGGCGGCCTGGTCCGTCTCGTCGCGCACGGTGATCAGCACCGGCTTTTGCGCGGCGGCGCGCTCGCTCCACAGGTCCTTGGTGAAGCGTTCCCGAGCCTCGGCGATGACGGCGTTGGCCGCGGCGAGGATGGGCTGCGTCGAGCGGTAGTTGCGTTCGAGGGCGATCACCCGCGCCGGCGGGTCGAAATGCCCCGGGTAGTCGAGGATGTTGCGCACGGTGGCGCCGCGGAAGCGGTAGATCGACTGGGCGTCGTCGCCGACCACGGTCAGCCCCCGGCCGTCCGGCTTCATGGCCAGGAGGATCGCGGCCTGCAGGGGATTGGTGTCCTGGTATTCGTCGACCAGGACATGCGTGAAGCGACTGCCGAGTTCGCTGGCCAGACCGGGATCGCCGACCATCTGCGCCCAATAGAGGAGCAGGTCGTCGTAGTCGAGGACCTGCTGCGCCTGCTTGGCTTCGACGTAGGCCAGGAACAGCGGCTTCAACTGCGCCTCCCACTCGCTGCACCACGGGTAGGTGGTCTGCAACACGGTCGCCAGATCGCCTTGGGTATTCACCACGCTGGAGTAGATCGCCAGGCAGGTGCCTTTGAGCGGAAAGCGCTTGTCCTGGCCGGAGAGCCCCTGCTCGTGGCGCACGAGGTTCATCAGGTCGGCGGAATCTTCCCGGTCGTGGAGGGTGAACGCCGGGTCGATGCCGATCCGGCCGGCGTATTCGCGCATCAGCCGGGCGCCGACGCCGTGAAAGGTGCCCGCCCAGGCGAAGCCGCCTTCCGCCAGCCGGGCGTGGCGGGGCGAAACCTTGCCGGCGATGCGCTGCACCCGCCGGGTCATTTCATCGGCGGCGCGGCGCGAGAAGGTGAGCAGCAGCAGCCGGTCCGGATCGGCGCCGTGCGCCAGCAGATGCGCCACGCGGTGGGCCAGGGTGTCAGTCTTGCCGGTGCCGGCGCCGGCGATGATCAGCAGGGGGGCGCAGACGTCCGTTTCGCCGATGCCGTGGGTCGCCGCCGCGCGCTGCGCCTCGTTCAGGCGGGCGAGGTAGGCCGGGATTCCGGCCGTGGCTTCGCTCATGGACGGCACGGCTCCGCCGGCCGTTCCCGGGAAACGGGCGTGCGCGGCTGCAGCGCGACCGGGACGTCGCATTCCGGACAGACGCGGTATTCGGCGGCGCCTTTCAGGGCGGTTTCCATCTGCTCCGGATCGATCGGGGAATGGCAATGCGGGCAAATGAAATACGGCGGGTGGGCGGACATGGCGGACTCCTTGAGTACTGTGATTATATACAGCACGGCTGAGCGGAGCCATCGCTGTCGCCGCAAGAGGAGCCAATGGGTTCTTCCTGGCGAAATCCGGAACTTCGTCCTGTCGGCCGCCTCGAAAGTCAGTGCCTGGAGATCTCTCATGCGCCCTGCCGCCCCGCCTGCTTCAATGACGCCTCATGGACTGCTGCGCCGCCGCGCCGTCGTTGCCGTGCTGGTGGGCGCGCCGTCCCTGTGCCTGGATGCCTTGGCCCAGCCGTTCCAGGGCCGGAGAGCCACGCCGGCGCAAACCGAAGGCCCGTTTTATCCGGTCGTTTTTCCCAAAGATGCCGATTACGACCTTTTAAAGAACGGCGCCCTGAATTATCCGGAAGGGCAACGGGTCTGGCTCGCAGGCCGGGTCAGCGACCTTGCCGGACGGCCGGTTGCCGGCGCGCAGGTCGAAATCTGGCAGTGCGACCATGCGGGCCACTATCACCATCCCGGGGACGGCGGCGCGGCAGACAGCCGGTTCCAGGGGTTTGGCAGAGTCACGGTGGCGGCCGACGGCCGTTACCGCTTTCACACCATCCGCCCGGTGGCCTACAGCGGGCGTACTCCGCATATCCATGTCAAGGTCAGGCTCGGCCCGCGCGAGCTGCTGACCACGCAGGTGTATGTCGCGGGCGATCCCGGCAACCCTCGCGATTTTCTATGGCGCAGCCTGAGCGCGGCCGACCGCGCCGCGCTGACAGTGACTTTTGCGCCGGAGGGCGACGGCTTGCGGGCCGTCTTTCCCATCGTGGTTGCCGCCTGACGGGGACGGCCCATGGACGAAAGCCCTCTGCATGCGCGGGACTCGCGGTGGTCGAAAGGCCTGATCGTCACGGGCATCACCATCGCCGTGCTCAATATGGTTCTTGCCTGGATTCTGATGTTTCTAGGACCCTCGCCGCAAAGCTACGGACATGCCGTGCAAGCGATGCAGTCGCAAGGTACTCCAGAGGCATCGGCGGTCCCCGGCCGCCAGACCCAGGGCAATGCCGCCGCCGGAGTGGCGCGAAATGACGAAATGACGGACTCGTCCGGCGCGTTTGTCACCAGGCTGTTCGAGATCTACCAGAGAATGGCGCAATCCGAAGAGAGGCAGGCCACACTCCTGCTTGGCTTCTGCTTTGCACTCATCTCAATCGGCTTTTCTCTTTTCGTGATGGGCATCGAAGGCGCCTCGGCCTTCAAGGGCAGCGCCGCGGAATTCGGTTCCCTGGCGATCAAGGTGAGTTCCCCCGGCCTGTTCTGCATTCTGTTGGCATCGCTGCTCATTGCGCTGAACCTGGTGAAGTGGACGGGCGGCGCCAGCGCCCAGCCGTTCGAGAGCAAAGCGGATGCCATTCGGGCGGAATCGGATGGCAAGGAACAGGTTCTGCGCGCGGAAGCCGAGGCCAAGGAACGGATAATCCAGGCGGATGCGCTGGCCAAGGAAAACTACGCACGCATCGAGGCCGCCAACAAGGTGCAGATCATCGACGCGGAAACGCAGGCGAAGAAGGACGTCATCGAGGCGGAAGCTCTGGCGAAGGAACGCGTGCCCGGGAAAAGTGGGGCAAGGTAAGCGTGCATTGCCGACCGATAGGCCCAGGCAAACGAACGGCCGGATTGGCCGAAGTCGTGTCCTCGGCCGAAGCGCTCATCGATCAGCGCAGTTGCGAATAGTCGGTAAAAATCCCGTTCCTGTCATTTAATCGGACCTACGCCCATCCGCTTCCTCAATTTGGCTTCCTGGCCCCGTACTTCCTGAACACCGTCCGCGCGTCTTCGTGCGCGCGGTCCAGGGTACAGATCGATGGGTCGTCGTCGTGGCCGCTGAAGTAGTCGTCCGCCTGGGCAAGCATCACCATTGCGATAGCGTCTTGGTCCGCAAGCGCGTATTTTTCGGTGATCAGCGTGGTCACCTCGTCGAGGTGTTCTTCATAGGTCATAGGGCTTGCTTCCCGGCGCGCGCCTTCCTGCGCCGCGCCGCACCGCCGCCGGGCTTGCCGGCCGGGGCCGCTGTCTTGGCCGGAACTTTCGGCGTGGTCGCCCGCGCTGCGCCTCCCCGGCGCCCGCCTGCCGGGCGTTGTCCGCCGCGTGCTCCGGCCGAACGCACCTGGATCGGTTCGGCGCGAATGCTGGGGTCGGGCTCGTACCCCGGATGCGCCACCACGTCGATCGGCTTCTTGATCAGCCGCTCGATGTCTTTCAGCAGCTTGTGCTCATCGACGCAAACCAGCGAAACGGCCGCTCCTGCGGACCCGGCGCGGCCGGTGCGGCCGATGCGATGGACGTAATCCTCCGGTACGTTCGGCAACTCGTAGTTGACGACATGCGGCAGTTCATCGATATCGATGCCGCGCGCCGCGATGTCGGTGGCCACCAGGACGTGCAGCTTGCCGCTCTTGAAATCGGCGAGCGCCCGGGTGCGGGCATTCTGGCTCTTGTTGCCATGGATGGCATCGGCCCCGATGCCGGCCTTGAGCAGCTTTTCGGCCAGGCCGTTGGCGCCCCATTTGGTGCGCGTGAACACCAGCACCTGATGCCAGCCTTTTTCCTGGATCAGGTCGACCAGCAGGTCGCGCTTGCGCTCCCGGTCGACCTTGTAAACGTATTGCTTGACCAGTTCCGGCGCTGTGTTGCGGCGTTCGGATTCGACGTATTCCGGATCGACCAGGAAGCTGCCGGCCAGCGTGCGGATCTCGTCGGAAAATGTCGCCGAGAACAGCAGGTTCTGGCGCTTCTTCGGGAGCAGGGCAAGCACGCGCCGGATGTCGTGGATGAAGCCCATGTCGAGCATGCGGTCGGCCTCGTCGAGCACCAGCACGTCGATGCCCGACAGATCGACGGTGCGCTGCTGCGCGTGGTCGAGCAGGCGGCCGGGCGTGGCCACCAGGATGTCGACGCCTTTCTTGAGCGCCGCGATCTGCGGGTTGATGCCGACCCCGCCAAAGACGACCAGCGACCTGAAGGGCAGATGGGCGCCGTAGGTGCGGACGCTGTCTTCGACCTGCGCCGCCAGTTCGCGCGTCGGGGTCAGGATCAGCACGCGGATCTTGCGCGGCCCGGTGGTTTTGCTGCGCGCCAGGCGGTTGAGGATCGGCAGGGTGAAGCCGGCGGTCTTGCCGGTGCCCGTCTGGGCGCAGGCCATCAGGTCATGCCCGGCGACGACCTTGGGGATGGCCTGGGCCTGGATCGGGGTGGGGGTTTCATAGCCTTGATCGGCAATGGCGCGCAGGATCTCGGGGACGAGACCCAGTTCGGTGAATTTCACGTGTGTGGACTCCAGGCATCTGCCCTGCGTGCGCGGATGACCGCGGATGCACGAACCAGTCTGGGCAGACGCACAGGGATTGTTGGGTCAGGCCGGGCGATGCCGCCGAGCCGGATCGGGCGCGCGCCAAGACTGATGAATGGCGCGGCGAGGAGGCGCGATCCTAACACATTCCGGGTGTTTCCGGTCGGGAAATCGTCCGTGGCCCCGTGGATGTGCGGCTGACTCAAGACGGGAAGACTTGCGCGGTGCGATTTGAGTTCCGGACAGCAGACAGCACGACACTAGCTCAATATCACCGGCACCCGGCGGTACCCGCCCACGGGCGCCACTTCCCGCTCTGGCGGTTGGCCGGGCGCCAGCTCGATGCTCTGCACCGACGCCAGCAAGGCCTGCAGCGCAATGCGCAATTCCCAGGTGGCCAGCAGCCGCCCCGGGCAGGCATGCTTGCCGATCCCGTAGACCAGGTTGGCCGCCGCGTTCCGCTCGGGGTCGAAGCGGTTGCCGTCGAAGACGGCCTCGTCACGGTTGGCCGAAGTCCAGTGCAGCTTGACCCGGGCACCGCCGGGGATCTCCTGGCTCCCGATCCGCACCGGGCAGGTGGTGATGCGTCGGTTGGACACGAACGGGTCGTCGAGGCGCAGAACCTCATCGATGGCCGCTTCCACTGCGCCGTCCGGGGCCGTACGCAGCCGCTCCGCCAGCTCCGGCTGCCCGGCGACCTGGGCCACGAGCACGCCGATGCACAGCGCGATGGAGCCCAGGTCGCCGCCGGTCCAGTTGCGCAGGATCGAAACCAGCTCCGCCTCCGTCAGCAAGCGCCCGTCCACCATCTCGCGGCAAAGCCGGGTGGTCACGTCGTCGGGCGCGTCGCCTATCGCTGCGCGGCGGGGCAGGATGACCGAGAGGATGATCCGGTCGAACTGGTCGGCCACGTCCGCCATCCAGGCACGCTCCCCGGAGCGGCTGGCGGCATGGTTTTCCTCCATCCACGCCAGCAGGCGT
>JADHEE010000385.1_pt1 | contig 18739 bp, 10 predicted proteins | sample 8952401 | NCBI WGS metagenome assembly JADHEE01 (sample SAMN16124438, study PRJNA663242) | bioreactor sludge metagenome | isolation source: sludge (ammonium) | place: India:Bengaluru | collected 2019-02-28
CTCGACCGCAACATCGACGCGGCGGCGCAGGACGTGCAGGCGGCGATCTCGGCGACACTGCGCAAGCTCCCCTCCGACATGGACACGCCGCCGACGCTCCGGAAGGTCAACCCGGGCGATTCGCCGATCTTCTACATCTTCATGAACTCGCCGACCGAGCCGATGTCGAAGGTCACCGCGTTCGCCGAGGGGCAACTCGCGCGCAGGCTCTCCACCGTCTCGGGCGTCGCCCAGGTCAACGTCTACGGCTCGCAGAAGTACGCCGTGCGCCTGCGCATGGACCCGGACAAGATGGCCGCGCGCGGCATCGGCATCGACGAAGTGGCGAGCGCCGTCACCTCCACCAACGTCAACCAGGGCACCGGCTCGCTCTCCGGCCCGACCCGCACCGCGCTGATCCACACCAAGGGCCAGTTGCTCTCCGCCGACGCCTACGTCGACCAGGTGATCGCCTACCGCAACGGCGCGCCGGTGCGCTTCGGCGACCTCGGCGAGGTGGTGGACAGCGTCGAGAACGACCGCCTCGGCTCCTGGGTCGGCCACACCCAGACGGTGATCCTGGCGGTGCAGCGCCAGCCCGGCTCCAACACCATCGAGGTGGTGGACGCGATCAAGGAGATCCTGCCGACCTTCGAGGCGCAGTTGCCGCCGTCGATGAACCTCTCGGTGTTCTACGACCGCAGCTTGACGATCCGCGATTCGATCCACGACGTGCAGTTCACCCTGGTGCTCGCCGCGCTCCTGGTGGTCGGCGTGATCTTCGTGTTCCTCAGGAGCGCCTCGGCGACGCTGATTCCGTCGCTCGCGCTGCCCATCAGCATCGTCGGCACCTTCGCCGGAATGTCGATGTTCGGGTTCTCCCTCGACAACCTGTCGCTGATGGCGCTCACCCTTTCGGTCGGTTTCGTCGTCGACGACGCCATCGTGATGCTCGAGAACATCGTCCGCCACCGCGAGGCGGGAGAGAAGCCGTTCGAGGCGGCGGTCAAGGGCGCGAAGGAGATCGCCTTCACCATCGTCTCGATGACGGTGTCGCTGGCGGCGGTGTTCATTCCGGTGATGTTCATGGGTGGCATCGTCGGACGCCTGCTGCACGAGTTCGCCCTCACCATCGTGCTCGCGATCCTCGCCTCCGGCCTGATCTCGCTTACCCTCACGCCGATGCTGTGCAGCCGGATGATCCGCTCCGGCCACCAGACCCACGGCAAGTGGTATCGCAGGAGCGAGGCGGCGTTCGACCGCTTCCAGGCCGCCTATGGCCGCTCGCTCGACTGGTGCCTCGCGCGCAAGCCGTTCGTGTTCGTCCTGTTCGTGCTGAGCTTCGCGCTGTCCGCATGGCTGTTCACCGCGGTGCCGAAGGACTTCCTCCCCTCCGACGACACCGGGCGGGTGTTCGGCTACACCGAGGGCACCTCGGCCACCTCGTTCGAGGAAATGGTGCGCAACCAGAAGCTGGCGCTCGACATCGTCCGCGCCGACCCGGCGGTGGCCGAGGTGATGTCGACGGTGGGCGCGGGCGGTTCGCGCTCCACCACCAACTCCGGCCTCCTGATCATCAACCTGAAGCCCCTCGACGAGCGCACCGACAGCGCCGACGACGTGGTGCGGCGGCTGCGCGCCAAGCTGGCGAACACCATCCCCGGCCTCAACGTCTACATGCAGAACCCGCCGATCATCCGCATCGGCGGCTCGATCAGCAAGGCGCAGTACCAGTACGCCCTCCAGGACCTCGACCTCGACGCCCTCTACGGCGGCGCGGAACGCCTCACCGAGCGCCTCGCCAAGGAGCCGGGCTTCACCGACGTCACCAACGACATGGACATCTCCGCCCCCACCGTCTCGGTGGCGATCGACCGCGAACGCGCGGCACAGCTCGGCGTGACGGTGCAGCAGGTGGAGGACGCGCTCGCCTCGGCGTTCGGCCAGCGCCAGGTTTCCACCATGTACACCACCAACGACCAATACGAGGTGATCCTCGAACTCCTGCCGAAGTTCCAGGAGGAGGCTTCCGCGCTCGAACGCCTCTACGTCCGCTCCAGCCACGGCGCGCTGGTGCCGCTCACCGCCGTCACCACCATCAGCCGCGGCGTGCTGCCGCAGACCGTCAACCACCAGAGCCAGTTGCCCTCCGTGACCGTCGCCTTCAACCTCGGCGAAAACTTCTCCCTCGGCGAGGCGGTCGCCCGCATCGACCGGATCAAGGCGGAGGTCGGCATCGCCAGCACCACCCAGACGTCGTTCCAGGGCACCGCCAAGGCGTTCGAAAGTTCGACCCAGGGCCTCGGCCTGCTGCTCCTGCTCGCCATCGTGGTGGTCTACATCGTCTTGGGCATTCTCTACGAGAGCTTCATCCACCCGCTCACCATCCTCTCCGGCCTGCCCTCGGCGGCGGTGGGGGCGCTCGTCACGCTGATGATCTTCAACGTGCCGCTGTCGCTCTACGCGTTCGTCGGCATCATCATGCTGGTCGGCATCGTGAAGAAGAACGCGATCATGATGATCGACTTCGCGCTCGAGCAGGAACGCAAGGAGGGCCTCTCGCCCGAGGCCGCCATCGCCAAGGCCGCGCTGGTGCGCTTCCGCCCGATCATGATGACCACCATGGCCGCCCTGATGGGCACGCTGCCGATCGCCATCGGCTTCGGCGCGGGGGGCGCGTCGCGCCAGCCGATGGGCCTCACCGTGGTCGGCGGCCTGATCCTCTCCCAGGCGCTCACCCTCTACATCACCCCGGTGCTCTACACCCTTCTCGACCGCGTCAGCCATCGCCGCACGCCGCGGCGCGGCGCGTCCGCGTAAGGCGACGAGTCGCACGCCCGGCGCCACGGCGCGACGTTTTGCCGCGCGCGGCGCGCCGCGCGCCACCCCGATATTCCGGGGAGGAAAACGACTTGCCGCCCCACCCGCCCGAGGGGCGGCAATTGGGTTGATCCCCCAGCAATTTCCTGGCTAGATAAAGGGCCTTCTTCGGAGCTTGGGGAGACTGGCTCCGGGTCCTGCAGACGATTAACCGAAAATTGAACAGGGTGGAACTGATGAAGCGCCTCACGAGTATCCTCGGCACGTGCCTGCTGGCCGCTGCCTTGTCCGGCCCGGCTTTCGCCGCGCCCAGTGTCGTCATCAAGCTCGGCCACATCGCCGAACCGGAACACCCGTACGGCAAGGGCGCGGACCAATTCGCCAAGCTCGTCGCCGAGAAGTCGGGCGGCGAAATGGAAGTCAAGGTGTTCCCGAACTCGCAGCTCGGCGGCCAGAAGGACCTGATCGAAGGTCTGGTGTTCGGCTCCGTCGACATGGCGCTGGTGGCGACCGCCGCGCTCGGCCAGTTCCAGCCGCAGATTTCGCTGTTCGACCTGCCGTTCCTGTTCGACGACCGTCCGCACGCGTTCCGCTCGCTCGACACCGTCGGCATGGAAATCGGCAAGGCCCTGGAACCGCGCGGCATCAAGCTGCTCGGCTACATGGAAAACGGCATTCGCCACATGACCGACAACGTCCGCCCGATCAAGACCCCGGAAGACATGAAGGGCCTCAAGATCCGCGTGCAGACCAACAAGATCCACATCGAGATGATCAAGGCGCTCGGCGCCTCGCCCACCCCGATGGATCTCTCCGAGCTCTATTCGGCGATGCAGCAGGGCACCGTGGACGGCCAGGAAAACCCGTCGGCGCACATCTACACCAAGCGCTTCTATGAAGTGCAGAAGTACGCCTCGCTCACCGCGCACGCCTACGCGCCGGAGCCGATGCTGATCTCGATGGTCGCCTGGAAGAAGCTGACGCCGAAGCAGCAGAAGGTCCTCCAGGACGCCGCCAACGAATCGATCACTTGGCAGCGCAAGGTCTCGGAAGACGAGGACAACGACTACTGGAACAAGATCCGCGCCACCGGCAAGATGGAAGTCATCGAGGTCAACCGCAAGGCGTTCCAGGAAGCCACCAAGCCGGTCATCGCGATGTTCGCCAAGACCGTCGGCCAGGACAACATCGACAAGGTCGACGCGCTCCGCGCCAAGTAAGCTTGTCGCCTGAAGTCCCATGCAGTTCCCAAGCCCCGGGCGGTCGCCGCCCGGGGCTTTCGCTTGCCACCATGGCGACATAATTCTCGTCCATATCCTGCCTGGAAAATTCCGACGAACGTTGGTATCGGGGCGACAATCCGCCCGGGCGCGGCCAATGCCGCAACCGGCGGAGAACGGGGGCAAAGGCATGGATCTGATTTTCCGGTATATCAGAAAGACCCTCTACGGGGTTTCGGTGACGGCGATGCTGGTGATGCTGGCGATCATCTTTTTCCAGGTGATCTCGCGGTATCTCTTCGGCTTCACCTTCGAGTGGTCCGAGGAACTGGCGCGGTTCCTGTTCGTCTGGGCGGTGTTCCTCGGCTCGGCGCTGATCATGGGCGAGGACGGCCACCTTGCGGTGGAGCTGCTGCCGCGCCTGCTCAAGGGCAAGAAGCCGGGCCTGGTGCTCGACGTCTTCATCAACGCCTGCGGCTACGTGTTCATCCTGCTCCTGATCGTCCAGGGCTGGCTGATGACCGAGACCATGACCTTCCAGGAGGCTCCCGGTCTCGGCATTCCGATGAGCTGGGTCTACGTGATCATGCCGATCTCGGGCATCCTGATGCTGCTCTACCATTTCAAGGACACGATGAAGATCCTCCGCAGGATCGCCGGCAAGGGAGAAGCCTGATATGGAATACGTCCTGGTTCTCTCCTTCATCGGCATGGCCCTGATCGGCGTGCCGGTGGCCTATGCCCTGGCGCTTTCGGTGTCCCTGGTGCTGGTCGCCTACATGGACCTGCCGCAGGTGCTGATCGTCAACAACATGTTCTCGGGCATCGACAGCTTCTCGTTCATGGCGGTGCCGTTCTTCATGCTCGCGGGCGCGTTCATGTCGGCGGGCGGCGTGACCAAGCGCCTCGTCGGCGTGGCGCAGGCGATGGTGGGCTCGTTCACCGGCGGCCTCGCGCAGGCGGTGGCGGTGGCGGGGATGTTCTTCGCCGCGATCTCGGGCTCCTCGGCGGCGACCACCGCCGCGATCGGCTCGACCATGGTCGACGAGATGGAGCGCAAGGGCTACCGCCGCGAGCTCGCCACCGGCATCGTCGCCGCGGCGGGCACCGTGGGCATCGTGATCCCGCCGTCGATCACCTTCGTGGTCTACGGCGTGATCGCCAACGTCTCGATCGGCGATTTGTTCATGGGCGGCGTGCTGCCGGGCGTCCTGATGGGCCTGTCGATGTGCTTCATGGGCTGGTTCATCGCCAAGCGCGAAGGCATCCCGGCTGAAGGCACCTTCTCGGTCATCCACCTGCTGAAGACGATCAAGGAGGCGTTCTGGGCGATGCTGACGCCGGTGATCATCATCGGCGGCATCTACGGCGGCATCTTCACCCCGACGGAAGCGGCGGCGGTGGCGGCGGTCTACGGCATCGTCGTCGGCCTGTTCGTCTACAAGGAGCTGAAGCTCTCCGACTTCCCCGAGATCGTGTTCAAGGCGGTGATCGGCACCACCCTGATCATGTTCCTGGTGGGCGCGGCCAAGGTGTTCGGCTGGCTGATGACCAACCTCCAGATCCCGCACCACATCGGCGAGGCGGTGGTCTCCCTCACCACGTCGCCGCTGGTGTTCATGATGATCATGAACATCCTGCTGCTGATCCTCGGCACGCTGGTGAACGCCTCGGCGGCGGTGGTGATCCTCACCCCGATCTTCCTGCCCGTCGCGCTCTCCATGGGCATCGACCCGCTGTACTTCGGCGTGGTGATGGTGGTGAACCTCGCCATCGGCTGCATCACGCCGCCGGTCGGGCTCGACCTGTTCGTCGCCTCCGCGATCACCAAGGTGCCGCTCGAGAAGGTGATGAAGGCGACCCTGCCCTATCTCTACGGGCTGATCGTCACCCTCCTGGTCATCACCCTGGTGCCGCAGATCTCGCTGATCCTGCCCCGCCTGCTGCACTGAATCCGCAGCAACCACGGATTGGCAAAAACCCGACGGCCCTCCCTTGTGGGGGGCCGTTTCGTATTTTTATTCGCTCCCATCCCCGCCACAGTGCCGATTTGTTGCGCGAACGCCCCGCCGCACGCCGCAATTGTGTTGAAACTCTGGCGTTATAATGCCTAAATACGGCGCGTTTACAGGGGGTCGGCAGCGCGATTCGCGCGGGTGCAGGGGTGCGCCTTTGCCGCGCCGCCAGGGGCAAAGGGTGGGACAATGGACAGTGTGTTCAAGCTACTGAGAAAGTTTTTGTACGGGGTTTCGGTGACGGCGATGCTTGTGATGCTGGCGATCATCTTTTTCCAGGTGATCTCGCGGTATCTCTTCGGCTTCACCTTCGAGTGGTCCGAGGAACTGGCGCGGTTCCTGTTCGTCTGGGCGGTGTTCCTCGGCTCGGCGCTGATCATGGGCGAGGACGGCCACCTTGCGGTGGAGCTGCTGCCGCGCCTGCTCAAGGGCAAGAAGCCGGGCCTGGTGCTCGACGTCTTCATCAACGCCTGCGGCTACGTGTTCATCCTGCTCCTGATCGTCCAGGGCTGGCTGATGACCGAGACCATGACCTTCCAGGAGGCTCCCGGTCTCGGCATTCCGATGAGCTGGGTCTACGTGATCATGCCGATCTCGGGCATCCTGATGCTGCTCTACCATTTCAAGGACACGATGAAGATCCTCCGCAGGATCGCCGGCAAGGGAGAAGCCTGATATGGAATACGTCCTGGTTCTCTCCTTCATCGGCATGGCCCTGATCGGCGTGCCGGTGGCCTATGCCCTGGCGCTTTCGGTGTCCCTGGTGCTGGTCGCCTACATGGACCTGCCGCAGGTGCTGATCGTCAACAACATGTTCTCGGGCATCGACAGCTTCTCGTTCATGGCGGTGCCGTTCTTCATGCTCGCGGGCGCGTTCATGTCGGCGGGCGGCGTGACCAAGCGCCTCGTCGGCGTGGCGCAGGCGATGGTGGGCTCGTTCACCGGCGGCCTCGCGCAGGCGGTGGCGGTGGCGGGGATGTTCTTCGCCGCGATCTCGGGCTCCTCGGCGGCGACCACCGCCGCGATCGGCTCGACCATGGTCGACGAGATGGAGCGCAAGGGCTACCGCCGCGAGCTCGCCACCGGCATCGTCGCCGCGGCGGGCACCGTGGGCATCGTGATCCCGCCGTCGATCACCTTCGTGGTCTACGGCGTGATCGCCAACGTCTCGATCGGCGATTTGTTCATGGGCGGCGTGCTGCCGGGCGTCCTGATGGGCCTGTCGATGTGCTTCATGGGCTGGTTCATCGCCAAGCGCGAAGGCATCCCGGCTGAAGGCACCTTCTCGGTCATCCACCTGCTGAAGACGATCAAGGAGGCGTTCTGGGCGATGCTGACGCCGGTGATCATCATCGGCGGCATCTACGGCGGCATCTTCACCCCGACGGAAGCGGCGGCGGTGGCGGCGGTCTACGGCATCGTCGTCGGCCTGTTCGTCTACAAGGAGCTGAAGCTCTCCGACTTCCCCGAGATCGTGTTCAAGGCGGTGATCGGCACCACCCTGATCATGTTCCTGGTGGGCGCGGCCAAGGTGTTCGGCTGGCTGATGACCAACCTCCAGATCCCGCACCACATCGGCGAGGCGGTGGTCTCCCTCACCACGTCGCCGCTGGTGTTCATGATGATCATGAACATCCTGCTGCTGATCCTCGGCACGCTGGTGAACGCCTCGGCGGCGGTGGTGATCCTCACCCCGATCTTCCTGCCCGTCGCGCTCTCCATGGGCATCGACCCGCTGTACTTCGGCGTGGTGATGGTGGTGAACCTCGCCATCGGCTGCATCACGCCGCCGGTCGGGCTCGACCTGTTCGTCGCCTCCGCGATCACCAAGGTGCCGCTCGAGAAGGTGATGAAGGCGACCCTGCCCTATCTCTACGGGCTGATCGTCACCCTCCTGGTCATCACCCTGGTGCCGCAAATTTCCCTGATCCTGCCCAACGCGCTGAAGTAGCGCGGGCCGCACACGCAATGAAAACGGCCCCTCGCGGGGCCGTTTTTTTTACATCTCGGCAGGCTTGTCGTCGCGCCTGGGGCGGATGCGGATGATCCAGCAGGCGAGCGCGATGAGCACGATGGAGCCGCTTTCATAGAGCAGGATCGCCGGGTCGAGCTCCTTGCCCTGGAGCACGATCATCCGCGACAGCGCGGTGATCGCGATGAACAGCGGCAGCGAGATCGGGATGCGGCTGTTGGTGTAGTAGGCGCCGATCATCCCCAGCACCTCGGCGTAGATGAACATCAGGAGCAGGTCCTTCAACTCGACCTTGACCTCGCCGATCACCCGCCAGACTTCCTGCCCCATGGCGGCCACGGTCATCACCGCGATCACCGCCAGGAACGCCTTTTCCAAGATATCGATCAGGTGACGCATGTCTCCCCCCTTGCGTTCGCCCCGCGCCCCGGGGCGAACGAGACATAGCGGGAAACCGCGCGCGGTTCTAGCGCGCCGAGCGTAACAATCGGAGCGCGTTGGCGGTAACCAGCACGGTCGCGCCGGTATCCGCCAGCACCGCGGGCCACAGGCCAGTGATCCCGGCGACCGTGGTGACGAGGAAAATCCCCTTGAGGCCGAGGGCGATGGCGATGTTCTGGCGGATGTTGGACATCGTCCGCCGCGCCAGCTCGATCATCGCCGCGACGTCGGCGACGCGCGCGTGCAGGCTGGCGGCGTCGGCGGTTTCGAGCGCCACGTCGGTGCCGCCGCCGAAGGCGATGCCCACGTCCGCCGCAGCAAGCGCCGGAGCGTCGTTGATGCCGTCGCCGACCTTGGCCACCTGCGTGCCCGAGGCCTGCATCCCCCGCACCGCGCGGAGTTTGTCCTCGGGCTTGAGGCTGGCCTGGAAGCCGATGGCGAGGTGCGCGGCGAGGGGCCGCGCCGCCGCCGCCGCGTCGCCGGTGAGCATGGTCGCGCCGATGCCGAGTTCGTGCAGACGCCGCACGCCCTCCGCCGCGTCGGGGCGGAGCGTGTCGCGCACCGCCACCAAGCCGATCACCGCGCCGTCGCGGCTGAGCGCCGAGACCGTCTTGCCCTCCGCCATCAGGGCGTCCGCCGCCGCGTCGGCACGGTCGAGCGCGCCGAGGAAGATCTCCGAATTGCCCGCCTTGCCGCCCACGCCCCGCCCGGGGTACGCGGCGATGTCGGCGACGGCGGCGGGCGCGACGCCTTCCGCCTCCGCCGCCGCGCGGATCGCGCGGGCCATCGGATGCCCGGAGCCGAGGGAAAGACCGGCGGCGAGGCCGAGGATCTCGGCGCGGCTCGCGCCCCGTTCCGCCACGTCGGTGAGCGCGGGCCGGCCGAGGGTGAGGGTGCCGGTCTTGTCGAACGCCACCGCGCCGACCTTGGCCAGGGTTTCGAGCACCGCGCCGCCCTTGATCAGGAGCCCCCGCCCCGCCCCCGAGGCGAGGCCGGACGCGAGCGCCGCCGGGGTCGAGATCACCAGCGCGCACGGGCAGCCGATCAGCAGCAGCGCGAGGCCGCGGTAGATCCAGGTGCTCCACGCCTCGCCCGCGAGCATCGGCGGCAGCACCATTACCGCGCCCGCGACGCCGACGATGATCGGCGTGTAGACCCGCGCGAACCGCCCGATGAACCGCTCCACCGGAGCCTTGCGCGCCTGCGCCTCCTTCACCAGCCGCACCACGCGGGCGATGGCGGTGTCTCCGGCGCGCGCGGTGACGGCGACCTTGAGGGTGCCGTCGCCGTTCACCGTGCCCGCGAACACGGCGTCGCCCGCCGCCTTCGACTTCGGCATCGGTTCGCCGGTGAGCGCGGATTCGTCCACCGCGCTCAGCCCTTCCCGCACCTCGCCGTCGGCGGCGATGCGCGCGCCCGCGCCGACGACGATCACGTCGCCCGGAGCCAGCGCCTCGGCGGCCACGGTCTCGAGGCCGCTCGCCGTCTCGCGCAGCGCGGTCTGCGGCACCAGGCCGACGAGGGCGCGGATGCCCGCCTGCGAGCGGTGCGCCGCGACGGTTTCGAGGCACTCGCCGACGAGATAGAGCAGCACCACCGTCGCCGCCTCCGCCGCCGCGCCGATCGCCGCCGCGCCCAGCGCCGCGACGGTCATCAGCATTTCGATGGAAAACGGATTGCCGCCCTTCGCCGCCGCCAGCGCCTGGCGCGCCACCGGCACGATGCCCACCGCGAGCGCGACGAGGAACGCCCAAGGGTCGAGCTGCGGCCAGAGGCGCTCGGCCACCGCCGCGGCCTGGAGCGCCACGGCATAGACCACGGCTTCCTTGCCCGGTCCCTCGTCCCACAGGCTTTTCCACACCGATCCGCCGCCGCCATGGGAATGGGAATGGGAATGGCCGTGACCGTGGTCATGATCGTGGTCGTGGTCATGCTCTTCGGGCGGCGGCGTGACCGGTCCGTACCCCTGGCAGCGCGTGCAGCAGCCCATGCTTCACCTCTTTCGTACGCGGCGTTTCGCGACTATCTGAGTGAGGCTACAATCTCCAGTCGCTGGAGAAGCAAGGGGAGATTTTCAGGGAATGGCGATGCTGGCGATCGGCAGGCTGTCGAAGGACAGCGGCGTGAAAATCCCGACGATCCGCTACTACGAAAGCATCGGGCTGCTGCCGCCGCCGGTGCGCAGCGAGGGCAACCGCCGCCTCTATCCGCCCGAAGCGGTGCGCCGCCTGCGCTTCATCCGCCACGCGCGCGAACTCGGCTTCGAGATCGACGCGATCCGCCGTCTCGCCGACCTCGCGCAGGATCCCGCGCAGCCCTGCTGCGAGGCCGACCTGCTGGCGCGGCGGAGGCTGGTGGAGATCGAGGAGAAGATTTCCCGCCTCGCCGCGCAGCGGGAGGAGCTGGTGCGGATGATCGGCGACTGCGCCCACGGGCGGATCGAGGAGTGCCGCGTCATCGACACCCTCGACGACCACGCCAAGTGCCTGCACCCCAAGCACTGAACCCTCAGGCGGTCGCCGCCTCGTCCTCCACCAGCACCGAGACCAGGTCGGGGATGCGCTTCACCCGGGCAAGGTTGCGCAGGCTCTCGACGTGCGCCTGGGAGATCTGCACCTCGGCGGAGAGCACCAGCCGCCCGTCGCCGGTGGTGACGTCGGCGGCGAGGATCATGTCGGGCAGCAGCAGGGCGGTGGGCAATCCCTTGACCTTCCGGCCTTCGCGGCCCCGGTCGGTGGCGACTTCGAGCACCGAGCGGATGCGCTCCATCAGGGTGCCGTCGAAGCGCGCGGCCTGCGCCCCGAGCGCGGCGAAGTCGGCGCGGGTCGGGTCCGCGCCGCCGGTGACGTTGGACAGCGCGTTGAGGATGTTGAGGATCCGTGCGTCCATCGGGATGTTGGTGCCGCTCGGCCCCTCAGCGGGGTAGCCGCTGCCGTCGAAGCCGCGGTTCTGCAGGTGGATGATCCGCGCCACCCCGGCGAGGCGCGGGATGTTGGCGATGATGTTGCGCGCGGCCCCCGGGCTTTCCTCGATCATCTTCCGCTCGACGTCGGAGAGCGGCGCCTTGGCGTGGAGCTTGGCGATCACCTCGGGCGGCACCGAGAGCAGGCCGATCGGCCCCAGCATCGCCGCGATCTCGAGCTGCCAGCGCGCCGGAAGGTCGAGCGCGAGGCCGACGACGCGCGCCCAGCGGCGGATCCGCGTCGCCCGCCCGAAGGCGAGCGGCGAAGCCATCGCAAGCATGTCGATCAACACCTTGACGCTGCCGCCCAGGGTCTTTTCCAGGAGTTCCTTTTCCGCCGTCACCAGCCGGTATTGCTCCTGCGCGGCGATCAGGCCCGCCTCCATCGTCTCGGGCGGGCAGGGCTTGGTGAGGAAGCGGAAGATGCTGCCGGTGTTGATCGCGTCCACCGCCGTCTGCATGTCGGCGTTGCCGGTGAGCATCAGGCGCACGGTGTCGGGGGAAAGCTCCTTGATCTTCGCCAGGGTGGCGACGCCGTCCATGCCGCCCATGCGCATGTCGCACACCACCACCGAGGGGATGTTGCCCGACGCGACGCGGGCCACCGCCTCCTCCCCGCTCGACGCGGTCTCGAGCGCGAACTTGCCGCGAAACTGGCGCTTCATCGCCGAAAGCAGGTTGGGGTCGTCGTCGACCACGAGAATTTCGCCGCTCATGGCGCAGCCTCCGATTCCTGTTCGACCAGCGCGGTGAGCCACGCCTTGACCTTCGCCTCCATGCCGAGGTGGCGGACGTAGTCCACGTCCAGCAGCACCGGCCTGACCGTCTTCGTTCCCAGCGGCCAGCGCGGCCCGAACACCCGCGCGAGATGCACGCAGGTGAGCGCCGAGCGATCGGCGTGGACGCAGCGCGAGGGTGCGTCCTGGTAGAGCACCGCCTCGACGATCGCGTCGTTGAACCCCCAGAGTCCGAGGAGGTAGCCGCCGAGCTCGGCCTGCGACGCGCCGAACTCCGCGCGTTCGAGGGTGGAGAGGTCCTCGCCCGCCTCGGCGCGGACGAGAATCTCGCGGGTCTTGGCGGGGAACGCGTCGAAGAACACCAGGGTGCCGATGCACGCGAGCATAGCCGCGCAGAAGGCCTGGTCGCGCAGGCCCTCGCCCAGGCCCTCCTCGCGCGCCAGCCGCCGCGCCAGGGCGGCCACCGAAAGGCCGTAGGAGGAGAGGTCGCGCAGCACCGCGGCGTGCTCGGGGGATTTGTCGAACTCACGGAAGATGCCGACGGTGAGCACCAGCGCCCGCACGGTTTCGAGCCCCAGCAGGCGCACCGCCTGGAACACGTCGTGGACGCGGCTGCCGAGGGAGAAATAGGCGGAGTTGGTGATCCTCAAGACCTCGGCGGTCATCGCCACGTCGCCGCCGATGATCTCGGAGATCGCCCGCATCGAGGAGGCCTCCTTGCGCATCTCGGCGGTGAGGCGGTGGTAGAGGCCCGAGGGCGAGGGCAGGTTGTGCAGCCCGGCGGCGAGCTTGCGCAAGGGGGCGGAGCGCAGCATGCCGCGCAGCGCCAGGGTGCGGTCGAGCAGGCCGACGATGTCCTCGGTGTTGCAGGGCTTGGCGAGGTACTGGTGGGTCGGGCCGATGGTGCGGAGCACGCTCTTTTCCTCGGTGTAGCCCGAGAGCACGACCCGCACCGTGCCGGGGTGCCGCTTTTCCACCTCGGAGAGCAGCGACGCGCCGTCGAGCTCGGGCATCCGCATGTCGGAGACCACGACGTCGAACTCCTGCTGCGCGAGAAGCTCGAGGGCCGCCACCGGACTGTCGAGGAAGGTGATCTCCCAGTCGTCGCGCTGCTTGTGCAGCACCCGGCGCAGGCCGCGCAGGAGGTTGACGTCGTCGTCCACGAACAGAATCGAAAGCTTCATCCCCTGTCCCTTTCCGCCTCCGCCGCCTTGGGCAGGCGCACGACGAAGGTCGCGCCGCCGCCTTCGGTCTCTTCGAGGCTCAGGCGGCCCCCGTGCTTGTTGACCACCACGTCCATGGCGATCGCCAACCCCTGGCCGGTGCCCTTGCCCACCGGCTTGGTGGTGAAGAACGGGTCGAACACCCGCTCGCGCAACGTCTCCGGCACTCCCGGACCGTTGTCGGCGATCCGGATCTCGACCGCATCGGCGAGAGACCGGGTAGAGATGCGGATCACCCCCGGTTGGTCCCGGCCCTCGAGCGCATGGGACGCGTTGACGATCAGGTTCAACAATACCTGATTGACGTCGGCGGGCAGGCACAGAATCTTCGGCAAGTCCGGATCCAGGTCTTTTTCGATCCGCGCCGTGTGCTTCCATTCATTGGTGGTGACGATCAGGGTGCTGTCGACGGCGCGGTTGAGGTCGGTCATCACCTTGGCGGTGCTGCCGGGGTGGGAGAACTCCTTCATCGAGCGGACGATGGTGGCGACGTGCTCGACGCCGTCCAGCGACTGGCGCGCCGCCGCCGGCAGTTCCTCCATCAGGTAGGGGATGTCGGCGGCCTCGAGGATCGCGTCGACGCGCGCCTTGGCCTCCGGGGCCTCCGCGAGCGCCGCATCCACCGCCTTCAGCGCGTCGGCCACCCCCTTGATCGAGGTGTCGAAGAAGCGGAGGTTGTCGCCGACGTACTGGATCGGGGTGTTGATCTCGTGCGCGATCCCTGCCGCAAGCTGTCCCACCGAAGCGAGACGGGAGGATTGCAGCGCCTCGCGTTGCGCGTCGACGAGGGCGGTGACGTCGGACGAGGTGCCGCGATAGCCCTTGAACCCGCCGTCCTCGCCGAAGAACGGCTTGCCGTTGGAGCGGATGTGGATCAGCCGCCCGGCGCGGGTCTGGAGCGAATAGTCGAGATTGCGGAAGGCGCGGCGCGCCGCGATGTCCTTGGCGTAGGTCACCCACTTCGCCGCGTCCTCCTGGCTGCGCGCCGACTTGGCGAACTGGAGCCGGGTGGTGCCGAGAATCTGCTCCGGCGCGAACCCGGTAACCTCGAAGAAACGGTCGGAGACCATCGTCAGCCGATCCTCCGCGTCGGTCTCCCAGAACCAGTCGGATGCGGATTCGGCGAGGTCGCGCAGGCGCTGCTCGCTCGCCGCCAGGAGCTTCAGTTGCGCCTGCTCGGCGGCGCGGGAGGCGGCCTCGGCGGCGGCGCGCTCGGCGTTGGCCTTGTCGAGGGCGCGGAGGTTGGTCTTGAACGCCCGGGCCGCCAGGGTCAGCCGCCCGACCTCGTCGGCGCGCGTGGAGCCGAGAATCTCGATCGAGGTGTCGCCCGCCGCCAGCCTGCCCATCGCCTCGGTGACGCGGACCACGCCGTCGGAGATCGCCCGGGCGACCAGCAGCGTCACCACCGCCGCCAGCGCGAACGCCGCACCGGCAGCGGCGAGGAAGCCCAGGGTGGCGCGGTGGGTGTCGGCCTCGGCCTGCTCTTCGAGGGCGTGCTGCGCCTCGCCGCGATAGTTCTCCCAGCTTCGGATCGCCGCCTCCGCCACCGCGTAGCGGCGTTCGGCCTCGGCGAGCCGCTCCATCACGTCGGCGCCGCCGTCGACGAAGCTCGCCAGCGCCTCCCGCGCGCCGCTCTCGTAGCTTCGCGCGGCGGCATGGATCGCCACCACCAGCGGCGCTTCCTCGTCGGTGTCGGCGGTCTGGGCGTCGAGCATCTCGGCCAGCACCGCGACGCTCGCGAACTGCGCCTCGGCCACCGCGCGCAGGCTGGCGGCGACGTCGGGGGCGACGCCGATGGCGCGCCAGGTGATCACGCGGAACAGGGCGAGGTCGCTCTTCACCATCGAAATGCGCAGAATCGACAGGCGCTGGTCGCGCATCGCGAACGCCTGCGCCCGCGCCGCCGTCGCCTCGCGCTGCTGTTGCAGCACGAGATTGGCGGCGATCGCCGCGAGGATCGCCGCGGCCACCACGATGCCGGGCGAAACCATGAGCTTCCAGCGCAACGGCCAATCGCGAAACTTCAGGAACACTCGGGCCTCCCCCTCCGCCCCACAACCGCAAATAAGTTTACGGGGTCCGGCGCACGCCCGCCACAGGGGAATTCGCCGCGCGGTTCCCCGGCTGAAATTCCCTATGGAAAGCCGCGCCCGACCGGGCCATTCTGAAACCCCACGCCGGATCGGGCCGCTCCATGTCGATGACCTTCGTCCATTTCGTCTTCCTCGCCGCGACGGTGGCGGTGGCGCTCGGGTTGGGCGCGCGCGCCGGGCGCAAGACCCGCACCGCCGAGGGCTTCAGCCTGGGCGGGCGCTCCTCGGGCGCGGGCGTGGTGGCGGGCGGCATCGCGGGCACGGTGATCGGCGGCGCGGCCACCATCGGCACCGCCCAGCTCGCCTTCTCCATCGGCCTCTCGGGCTGGTGGTTCACCCTGGGCTCGGGGATCGGCTTCCTCATCATCGGCACGTTCTACGCCCGCCCCCTGCGCCACTCGGGTCTGGAGACCGTCTCCCAGTACCTCGCCCGCACCTACGGCCCCGCCGCCGGGCCGATCGCCAGCCTCGCCTCGTCCCTCGGCATCCTGTTCTCGGCGGTGGCGAGCGCGCTCGCGGCGATTCCGATGATCGCGGCGATGACCGGGCTTTCGCCGTTGCTCTCCGCCGTCGCCATCGTGGTGCTGGTGGTGGCGATGGTGGCGTTCGGCGGACTGCGCTCCGCCGGGGTGGCCGGGCTGTTCAAGATGCTGGTGCTGTGGACCACCCTGTTCGCCGCGGGGGGCCTCGCGGTAGCGACCCTCCACGGCCTGCCGGACTTTTCCGAGCGCTTCCCCGAGACGCCGTGGCTCAGCCTGTTCGGGCGCGGCGTGTGGCAGAGCCTCGGCAATGTGTTCTCCCTGATCGTCGGGATCATCTGCACCCAGACCTACATCCAGGCGCTCTACGCCGCCTCGGATTCCCGCACCGCCGCCGTCGGCGCGTACACCGCCGCCGCCATCACCATTCCGGTGGGGCTGCCCTCGGTGGCGGTGGGCATGGCGATGCGGGTGCTCCACCCCGACATCGCGCCCGTGCTCGCCCTGCCGATGTACCTGGTGGAGGCCCTGCCCGCCCCCGTGGCGGGCGTCGCCATCGGCGGCCTCATGCTTTCGGTGGTGGGGTCGATCGCGGGGCTCACCCTGGGGATCGGCACGATGATCTCGCGGGACATCGGCCAGGCGCTCCTGGGCCTCACCCGGGACAAGGACATCCTCCGCCTCAACCGCGCCTGCGTGGTGGCCGTCACCGTCGCCGCCGCGTGGATCGCCCTCACCCATCTGGACAGCTACGTCCTCGATTGGAACTACATGTCGATGGCGCTGAGGGGCGCGGGGGTGTTCATTCCCCTCACCCTGGCGGTGTTCGCGCCCGGGCGGTTGCCGCCCGCGTGGGGCGTGGCCGCGCTCGCCCTGGCCACCCTGGCGGCGGCGGGGACCAAGCTGCTTCCCGGCCTTCCGGTCACCCCCCTCTACGCCGGGCTGGCAACCAGCGCGTTGGTGGCGGCGGCGGGTTTGCTGGCGTCGCCCCGGCGGGCGCAACCCCCGGTGCAACCGCGCGATTTTTAAGCCGAGTCGCTGCGAGTCCAATGGCGCAGCCGGGGACCGCGCGGCCCGAATCCTCCCGAAATGCCTGATAAAAATTTAATATTTGAAACCCAGGCTTGTTTCCTGCACATTCCCGCCGTTTCCGTTTTACTCCCTTCGCGCAACGCGCCTCATACTTCTGGCGGTGATGGCTATGTCATATGTTAAAAACCTGCGCATGCCGGTGAAGCTCTACGGCAGTGCGACCCTGATCATGGTCCTCATCGCGGTGATGGCCGCCACCTCGTGGATCGCGTTCCGCGACATCGGACGCGCCTTCACCTCGGTGCGCCTCGCCTCGCAGATCTCCCAGCTCGCCCAGACCGGCCAGTTCGAGATGGCGGGCGCGGGCTACGGCAACCTCGGGATTTCCAAGGCGCAGACCGAGGCCGACCTGGTGCCGTATGAAAAGACCAGCGTCGCCAAGCGCGAGGCCAGCGTCGCCGCGCTCAAGAAGGCGGTGGAGCTCTCGGCGGACGCAGGCGAAACCGAGCGCAAGCTGCTCGCCGCCATGCTCGAAAAGGTCCAGGCCTACGGCGCTCTCAGCGACCAGGGCCTGGCGATCCGCCATGCCTACCTCGAACGCCAGACCGAGCTCTTCGGCATCGCCCCCAAGCTCACGGAAACCGTGCAGTACGCGCTCAACCAGGCGATCGCCCACGAGCCGCTGCTGGTGCAGCCCCTGATGGCGGCCAACAACAACCTCACCAGCGCGCGCACCTACATGATGCGCTTCCTGATCAGCAACGACCCCGAGGACGCCACGAAGCAGAACGCCGCCCTCAACACCGCCCAGGCGGCGGTGAAGATGGCGCTCGGCGTCGCCACCGGCTCCAGCCTGGAAGACGCCCTCGACACCATCAACACCAGCGCCGACGCCTACGAATCCTCGGCGCAGGTGCTGATGGCGCTGGCGATGAAGAGCAACGACCTCTGGTACAACCAGGCGCGCACCGTGCGCGGCGAGCTCAACGCCGCCACCGAGGCCGCGATCCAGCACATGACCAAGGCCTCCGAAGCGGCTTCGGTGGAGGCCGCCACCACCCTCACCCACGCGTCGTCGGTGCTGGGCGGCGTGGCGATCCTGGTGTTCGTGGTGGTGATCTCGCTCAACCTCCTCACCGTGCGCCTGGTGGCCAAGCCGATCGTCGAGGTGACGGGGATCATGGATCGCCTCGCCCATGGCGACAAATCCATCGAGGTCCCCTACCGCGAGCAGAGCGACGAGGTCGGCGGCATCGCCCAGGCGGTGCAGGTGTTCAAGGAGAACGCCCTCAAGCTCGACGAGATGACCGCCGCGCAGGAAGCCCAGGCCGCCCAGGCCGCGATCGAGAAGAAGGCGGCGATGAACCAGCTCGCCGACGCGATGCAGGCGAGCATCAAGAGCATCGCCCAGTCGGTGGCGAGCGCCGCCACCCAGATGCACGACACCGCCTCGGCGCTCACCGGCATCGCCCAGGAAACCACTGCCCAGGCGACCTCGGTGGCCGCCGCCACCGAACAGGCGAGCAACAACGTCGAGACGGTGGCGAGCGCGGCGGAGGAACTCACCTCCTCGATCCAGGAAATCGGTCGCCAGGTCTCCGCCGCCGCCGACGTGGCGGCCTCGGCGGTGGACCAGACCGAGCGCACCAACGTCCTGGTCGCCGACCTCGCGAGCGCCGCCAGCCGCATCGGCGAGGTAATCAACATGATCACCGACATCGCGGACCAGACCAATCTGCTGGCCCTGAACGCGGCCATCGAGGCCG
>JADHEE010000384.1_pt1 | contig 18667 bp, 16 predicted proteins | sample 8952401 | NCBI WGS metagenome assembly JADHEE01 (sample SAMN16124438, study PRJNA663242) | bioreactor sludge metagenome | isolation source: sludge (ammonium) | place: India:Bengaluru | collected 2019-02-28
GGGGACGTCGCGATCCGCGAGGCGACGCGCGAATACGGGCGGCGCTCGCCCTACCAGATTCCGCGGATCAAGGGGACATTCGCGCTCCACCAGCTCCGGCTCCTCCTCGGGAACGAGAAGTTCCGGGCGGCGGCGGACGCGGCGTTCACGGCGAACGCGGGGCGCGAGGTGTCGGCGGAGGAGCTCGTCGCGGCGCTCTCGAAGGGGGCCGGGCGGGACGTCGCGCCGTTCCTCGCGCCGTGGATCGAGGAACGCGGCTTCCCCGAGCCGAGGGTGGAGGCGAGGGCGCGGAAGGACGGAAAGGGCTGGCGGGTGACGCTCGCCGTCACACAGGCGGGGCGGCCGTACCACCTTCTCGGGAGCGTCGCGATCGACGCGGGGGGCAGGCGTCTCGTGAAGCCCTTCGAGGTGAAGGGGGCCCGCGCCGAGCTCGCCTTCACGGTCCCGGAGAAGCCGACCCGCCTCCTCTTCGACGCGGGGCGGGACCTCCCGGTCCCGCTCGAGAACCCCTATTCGTTCCTCAGCTTCACCGACGAGTTCCGGCACGCGAAGGTCGTCTACGGGACGACCCGCCAGATCGAGGCGAACCACACGCTCGCCCTCCGCTTCCAGACGCTCCTCGCCGACACCTACAGCGAGGAGCTCCCTCCCGTCGTCAAGGACTCCGAGCTGACCGAGGAAGAGCTCGCCGGGAGCGACCTCTTCGTCCTCGGCGCGCCGTCCGACAACGCCCTCGCGGCGCGGCTCGCCGGGAAGCTCTCGGCGACGTTCGGGAAGGGGTGGTTCGCCTACGACGGGAAGACCTACGGGCGTTCCGACGACGGCCTCTACCTCTGCGTTCCGAACCCGTGGAACCCCGAGCGGGTCGTCTGGCTCTTCGCGGGCAACTCCGCCCTCCAGCTCCACCAGATGACGAAGGCGTGGGGCGGGAGCCTCCCGCAGTGGGCCGTCTACCGCTCCGACGAGGTCGTCACCCGGGGCTTCACGACGCCCGCGCGGTTCGTCTTCGAGCGGCTCGGGGAGTAGGCGGAGGCGGCGGCTCTTCCGCTCGCGTGAGGAGCGCGAGGAGGAGGGCGTACGCGGCGAGGACGAGGGCGCCGACGAGGGCGTAGCGCTGGTCGTCCCACGTCAGGAGGAACGGGACCGCCCCCGTCGCGGCCGCGAGGAGCGAGGTGACGACCCCGGCCTCCTCGCGCTCGGAGTGGAGGAGCGCGAGGAGGAGGAGGACGGAGGCGTAGTAGCAGGTCAGGTCGGCGAGGACGAAGACGAGCCCCGAGCCTCCCGCCGCCGCCGCCCAGGAGGGGCGCGAGCGGAACGCCCAGGCGCACGCGGCGAGGAAGGCGGCGGAGAGGGCGAGGCGGAGGGGCCGGGCGTCGCGCAGGGCGGCGGCCTTCGTCTCCTTCCACCCCTTCCAGGGCTCCACGGCCTCGGGGAAGACGAGCGCCCGGCCGCTCGTCGCGGCGCGCCACGTGAGGGTCGTGCCGAGGCCGACGTTGTTCGTCAGCGGGGTCGCGAGGTGCTTCCGGCTGTTGGCGGCGAGCTCGCTCCAGGCGCTCCACCGGACCGACTCGAAGCCGCCCGCCGCTAGGAGAGAGAGTGGGAGGACGACGGCGGCCGAGAGGAGGGCGCCCAGTGCGACCCGCAGCTCGGTGCGCACCGCCTCGAGCCGCCGCTCGCGCACGAGCCGGAAGACGGCCGCCGCGCCGAGGCCGAGGAGGAGCGCTCCCGGGAAGAGCCGGAGGAGCGTCGAGAACGCGAGCGCGGCCCCGGCCAGCCGGGGGCGCCCCAGCTTCAGGAGGGCGATGCCCGACATCGCGGCGGCGAGCCAGTCCATCCGGAGGAACGATCCCCCGTTCCAGTCGAAGCGTCCCGGGAAGTTCGTCCCCCAGAAGACGAGCGCGACGCACGCGGCCCGGAAGCCGAAGGCCCGCAAGACGAGGAGCCACGCTCCGAGGAGAAGGAGGGGGTCGAGGAGGGCGAGGGCCCGGAGGGAGCCGTCGGTCGCCGGGCCGGCGGCGCGGGAGAGGGCGCTGCCGAGGATCCCCCACGCGGGCGTCGCGTTGTAGCCGTGGTCGAGGAGCATCCGGCGGAACGTCTCCGGTCCCGCCTCGGCGCGGAACCAGAGGACGTCCGTGACGAACGCCTCCCAGCGCGGCCCGAGCCGGGCGGGCCACTTCGCGAGCGCGTCGTCGGCCGACGTCGTCTCGATCGCGTTCGTCGACAGGTTTCGGAGCGGGACGGTCGTCCCGGGAGGAAGGAGCCCGGCGGCCCGCTCGGCCGCGAGCGCCGCCTCGTAGAGGCCGGTGTACCCGAGCTCGGGGAAGTACTTCGCGCCGACGACGTAGTGGAAGCTGTCCCAGGCGTGGACGAGCCGTCCTCCGTGAAACTGCCCGAAACCGAAGAACGCGGCGGCCGAGAGGAGCCCCAACGCGACGAGCGCGCGGTCGCGGAAGCGGACGAGCTTTTCCGGGCGACCCTGCCGGCGGAGCAGGACGCCCCCGGCGAGGAGGAGCGCCGCGGCGAGGGCGAGGAAGGCCCTCGCCGCGACGAGCCGATCGCCTTCCGTCGGCCCCGTCCGAGGGGGCGTCGCTGACGTCGCCGGCCCGGTCCACGACGGGGGAGGCTGCGAGTACGCCGCGAGCTCTCCAACCGCGTACCGGCCGTCACCCCCGCTCGCGTGGACGAGGAGGAAGTGGACTTCCCGGGAAGGGACGATCGGGACCCGGCGCGTCCGCAGCCCGCCCGATGCGTCTCCCGCCTCGATCCTCACGAGCCCGCGCCAGGTCGTCCCGTCCGAGGAGCCCTCGACCATGTAGTCGTCCCCGGCATCCGCCTGAAGGAGGAGCGCCCCGACGGAGCGGGCCTCCCCGAGGTCGACGACGAGGTGGGCCGAAGGGTCGAGCAGCCGTACAGCGCGGCCCGACCGCTCCGCGTCGGCGGCGGAGGCCCCTTCCGTCGCCAGCAGCCCGTCGGTCGCGGCGGGTGCTCCGGCGAGACCCGTCCCCGCGGCCGACCGGCCCAGCAGGAGGTTCCCGCCCGGCAGGCCGAGCGAGGCGGCGAGGAGGAGCGTCGGGAGCATCTCTACGAGGCGCCGGAAACCCGGCGGCGCCGGAAGCGTATCTCGGACGCCATCAGACGAAGAGCGGCCGGCACGGACCCCGCCCTGGGTCCGGGCGTCGGCCTTTCCGAAGGAGGACCCGATGTTCCGAAAAACGTACCGGCTCGCGCCGGCCCTCGCTCTCTCCCTCGCCCTCGCATTTCCGGCCGCCGCCCAGCGCCTCGCCGGCCCCCCGAGCGGAGGGAACCAGAAGGCCTCGGTCTCCCAGTGGATCGGCCCGGTCGAGGTGAACGTCGCCTACAACAGCCCGAAGGTGACCGCTCCCGACGGCACGGACCGCCGCGGGAAGATCTGGGGAGGCCTCGTGCCGTGGGGGATGTCGAAGGACTCCTTCGGCACCTGCGGTGAGGAGTGCCCCTGGCGGGCCGGCGCGAACGAGAACACCGTCTTCCGGATCTCGCACGACGTGAAGGTCGAAGGGCAGCCGCTCGCGGCCGGCTCCTACGGCCTCTTCATGGTGCCCGGGCCCGAAGAGTTCACGGTCATCTTCTCGAAGAACTCCACGAGCTGGGGCCACTACTTCTACGACGCGAAGGAGGACGCCCTCCGCGTGAAGGTGAAGCCGAGGAAGGCGCCGTACACCCACTGGATGACGTTCGACTTCGTCGAGCGCAAGCCTTCCGAGGCGACCGTCGCCCTCCGGTGGGACGAGCTCGAAGTGCCGATCCGCGTCGAGGTCCCCGACGTCGACGGCCTCTACCTCGCCGAGATCCGAAAGCAGCTCCGGAACGCGACCGGCTTCGACTGGCAGTCGTGGGAGCAGGCCGCGCAGTTCTGCCTCCAGCGGAAGACGAACCTCCCCGAGGCGCTGAAGTGGGCCGAGCACGCCGCGACGCCGGGCTTCACGGGGCAGGAGAGCTTCCGGACCCTCTCGACGCTCTCGCAGGCGCAGGCTGCGAACGGCATGGCCGACGCCGCGAGCGCGACGATGCAGAAGGCGATGGCCCATCCGAGCGCGACCGCCGTCGACCTCCACATGTACGCTCGCGGGCTCCAGGCGCAGAAGAAGACCGACGAGGCCGTCGCCGTCTACCTCCTGAACGCGAAGAAGCACCCGGGACAGTGGCCGGTCGAGGTCGGCCTGGCGCGCGCGTACTCGGCGCAGGGAAAGCTGAAGGAGGCCCTCGCCGCGGCGAAGAAGGCGCTCGCGCAGGCGCCGGACGACGTGAACCGGAAGGGCCTGCAGTCGATGATCGAGAAGCTCTCGGCCGGAAAGCCGATCGACTGACGCCGGCCGGCGCGAGCGCCGCCGTTCCGGCCTTCAGCGCCTGCGCAGGACCCTCAACGTTCCGAGAACGTCGCTGTAGGAATCGGTCCAGACACGGACGGGCCGCTCCGGCCCGTCCCACGGCTCGCCGAACGGGGCGAGCTCGGCGGCGCGGAGTCGCTCGCGCGACGGCGAGAGGACGAGCCAGAAGGAGGCGCGGGCCAGGCCCTTCGCCTCCTCTCCGACGCTCAGTCCGTGGAAGCCGCTCGCGTTCGCGAGGGCCCGCACGGCAGGCTCGAGGTCGAGGTGTCGGTTCGAGATGTGGACCGCGAGGACCGAGCGCGGTCCGGCGAGGTGGCGTCGATAGAGCTGGAACGCCTCGAGCGTCAGCAGATGCACGGGGATCGCGTCGCTCGAGAAGGCGTCGAGGACGAGGACGTCGTATCGCTGAGGGGGTTCGCGCTCGAGCGAGAGCCGGGCGTCGCCCAGTACGACCTCCTTCTTCCCGCCGGGGTCCGAGAGGTACGTGAAGATGGGCCGCGCGCCGGTCGAGAGGGCGATGACCTCGGGGTTTATCTCGTAGAAGCGGTAGACGTCCTGCGGGCGAGGAGGGCCGCCGTCCCGATCGTGCTGCCGAGCAGGAGCACGCCCCAGATGCCTCTCCGGTAGCGCCGCGACCGGCCGAAGGACGCGATGAAGGTCCCGAGGTAGATCGCGAGCGGCACGACCCAGAGGAAGGGGATCGGCGCCACGTCGAGGGTGAGCTGGTTCGTGACCGCGAGCAGAGCGAGCGAGGCGGTCGCCGAGAGGACGAGCCACCAGCCCGGGCCGGAGCCGGTCCGCCCCCGAGGTTCCGATTCGACCTCGCGCAGGTCTTCCCGCGCCGCCATCGGCGCCGCCTGGTCCACTCTCGACCGCGCGAGGGCCGCCCCTGCCACGAGGGCTCCATAGACCACGAAGCCGCTCGCCCAGAGCCACGCCTGCGTCGGGACGTCGAATCGCGGCTCGACGAGAAGCGGGTAGGAGAGGAGCCCCAGGAGCGACCCGACGTTCGAGACGGCGTAGAGCGGATAGGGCGAGCGGCCGGGCGCGAGCCGGACGAACCAGGCCTGGAGCAGCGGACTGGTCGTCGCGAGCGTCAGGTACGGAAGGCCGGCGGAGATCGCGAGCAGGGCGAGCAGCCAGGGGAGCGGCGCGTCGTCGGGGGCCGGCTTCCAGGTCGGTCCGGGCGTGAGCGGGGAAGGCCAGGCGACGGCGGCCGACGCGAGGCCGGCGACGGCGAGCAGGACGAGACCGAGGTGAAGGGCGGCCTGCCCGCGCGACCCGAGCCGGGACGTGAGGCCGTGGGCATAGAGGTATCCCCCGACGAGGAGGACCTGGAAGAAGAGCATGCACGCCGTCCAGACCGAAGCCCCTCCGCCGAACCACGGCAGGAACCACTTCGCTACGAGCGGCTGAATCTGGAACAGAAGCGCGGAGCCGAGCCCGATTGCCGCCGGGATCAGGAGTCGTGCAACCACCCGGGGAGTGTAGTGGCTCCGCCACCCGGGAGAAGGGGAGGGCTCGATCGCCCGTTCCGGGGACCCGGCGGGGGGAGGGACTCCGGAGCGAGCCGGAGCACCCGGCAATGAGACAGGAGCCGGACGGCGCGGAATTCCGCCCCATCCAAGCCCCGGTCGCGAACGGCCGATTGGCGGTCCCGGAGAGGCGGAATGGCCTCCGAACCGGTAGAATCCGCGGTCGGACGGCGCCACTGTTCCTGCCTGCGGCTTCCCCGCCGGGCGGTTCGAACGGGCGGTCTGGCAGGAGGATTCCAATGAAGAAATTCCGTGTGGTCCAGTGGGGCCTCGGCGCCATGGGCAGCGGCATGGCGCGCCTGATGCTCGAGAAGGACGGCCTCGAGCTCGTCGGCGGCATCGACATGAGGCCCGACTTCGTCGGGAAGGACCTCGGCGACGTCCTCGGCGCCGGGCGGAAGCTCGGCTTCGCCGTGACGAGCGACCCGGCGAGCGTCCTCGACGGGGCGAAGGTCGACCTCGTCGTCATCGCGACGACCTCCTGGACGAAGGAGCAGATGCCCGACCTGAAGAAGATCCTCTCGGCCGGGATCAACTGCATCTCCATCGCCGAGGAGATGTCGGCCCCCGAGGCGCAGAGCCCCGCGCTCGCCGAAGAGCTCGACGAGCTCGCGAAGAAGAACGGCGTCTCGATCCTCGGCACGGGCGTCAACCCCGGCTTCGTCCTCGACCTCCTCGTCGTCGCCCTCTCGGGCGTCTGCCACAAGGTGGAGCGGATCGAGGCGAGCCGCGTGAACGACCTCTCTCCGTACGGTCCGACCGTCATGAAGACGCAGGGCGTCGGGACGACCCCCGAGGGCTTCGCGGCGGGCGTGGCCGACGGCTCGATCGTCGGGCACGTCGGCTTCCCGGAGAGCATCCGGATGATCAGCGACGCCCTCGGCCTCGGCGTGACGCGGATCGAGGAGAGCCGCGAGGCGATCGTCAGCAAGGTCTACCGCGAGACGCCGCACGTGAAGGTGCAGCCGGGGATGGTCGCCGGCTGCGCGCACGTCGCCGTCGGCTACGCGAACGACAAGCCGGTCGTCAAGCTCGTCCACCCGCAGCAGATCCACCCGCACCTCGAGGGGCAGGGGACGGGCGACTACATCAACATCTACGGCAAGCCCGAGATCCACATGTCGACCGGCCCCGAGATCGCCGGCGGCATCGCGACGATGGGCGTCGCCGTGAACATGATCCCGCACGTCGTCGCGGCGACGCCGGGCCTCAAGAGCATGTGCGACCTGCCGGTGCCCGCCGCCCTCATGGGCGAGAGCGCGTACCGCCGCCGCGTCTGACCGTCCACGAGCCGATGGGGAGAGGGCCGGGTTCCCGGCCCTCTCCGGCCGCGTTGCGCGCGGCGGGGGAAGCATGACTGTCGCGAAGGGGACCTGGGTCGAGATCGAGTCGATCGTCCTGAAACCCGAAGAGCGGGCCCCCGGTCTGCCCGAGGACACCGCGAAGACCCCGTACGTCCTGCGCCTCTCGGGCTTTCTCGAGGAGGAGGCCGAGGTCGGGCAGGAGGTCGCGGTGAAGAGCCTCGTCGGCCGGACGCACCGCGGCGTCCTCCGGGCCGTGAACCCCTCCTACGACCACAGCTTCGGCGCGACGGTGCCGGAGCTGCTTCACGTCGGGCTCCGGGAGGGCTGAGATGAAGGGCACGAGCTACGCCGCCGTCCTCTCCCGGAAGAACGAGGTCATGAAGGCGAGCCTCGGGATCGACTACGACACCTACGTCTCCTCCCCCGTCGCCTTCGACTACGAGCGGATGATGGCCGAGACCGGCTACTCGCTCGACGACATCGCCCGCATCCAGGCGGAGACGAAGGTCGGGAACACGCCGCTCCACGAGCTGACGCGCCTGACGGAGGCGGTCCGCGCGACGGCCGGGCCCGGCAAGGGGGCGCGGATCCTCGTGAAGGACGAGGCGGCGAACGCCTCCGGCTCCTTCAAGGCGCGCCGCGCCTCGATCAGCGCGTACGAGGCGAAGAGGCGCGGCTACGAGGGGGTGATCGCGGCGACGAGCGGCAACTACGGGGCCGGCGTCGCGAGCCAGGCGGCGATGCGCGGCCTGAAGTGCATCATCCTCCAGGAGGTCTTCGACAGCCGCGGCGTCGGCCAGCCCGAGATCGTCGAGAAGTCGCGCGCCTGCGAGGCGTACGGCGCCGAGGTGCAGCGGCTCTCCGTCGGGCCGGAGCTCTTCTACGTCCTCCTGAAGACGCTCGAGGAGACCGGCTGGTTCAACGCGAGCCTCTACACGCCGTTCGGCATCCGGGGGGTCGAGACGCTCGGCGTCGAGATCGCCCGGCAGGTCCGCGAGCGCTATCGCCGCGACCCCGACGCCGTCGTCGTCACGCACGCCGGCGGCGGGAACCTGACCGGCACCGCCCGCGGCCTCCTCGCCGAGGGGTGCGCGAAGACACGGGTCGTCGCCTGCTCGGTCGACCTCGCGGGCCTCCACATGGCCTCGGACCGCGACTTCAACCGGAAGAGCTTCACGACCGGGCACACCGGCTTCGGCGTCCCCTTCGCCACGTGGCCCGACCGGGTCGACGTCCCGCGGAACGCGGCGCGGAGCCTCCGCTACATGGACGAGTACCAGCTCGTCAGCCAGGGCGAGGTCTTCTACGTCACCGAGCTGATGACGAAGCTCGAGGGGCTCGAGCGCGGCCCGGCGGGGAACACGAGCCTCACGGCGGCCGTGACGCTCGCGCGCCAGATGGACCGCGACCAGGTCGTCGTCGTCCAGGAGACCGAGTACACCGGCGCCGGCAAGCACCACAACCGCCAGCTCTCCTTCGCCCGCGAGAACGGGATCGAGGTGAGGGTCGGCGACCCGGCGGAGAACGTCCCGGGGAAGACGATCGTCCTCCCCGCCTCGCTCGAGACGGTCCGGGGCCGCGTCCAGGACATGGACAAGCTTCGCCTCTCGTACCTGAAGAACGCCGCGAAACAGCACCCGGTGGAGAGGTGGAGCGACGGCGACGTCGCCTTCCTCGCTGCCGACGTCAAGAAGGACGCGGCCTGGGTCCGCCGGGCCGCCGAGGACCTCGCCTGACACCACGCCCCGGCCCCGCGCCGGGGCGGACGACCCGGCGGGCCGCGCCCGCCCTGGAGACGACGAGATGACCGACGACAGGATCGCCCGCTTCGAAGAGCGGCGCGCCGCCCTCGCGAAGCTGAGCGACGACGAGCTCAAGGAACGCTTCTGGAAGCTGACGAACGAGGTCGTCGCGCCGATCCTCGACCTCGCGAAGGGGCACACGAGCCCTTCGATCGAGCGTGCCGTCCTCCTCCGGATGGGGATCGACTCCGTCACGACCCAGGGCGTCGTCCAGCGGATCTCCGACGCCGGCCTCCTCGGCAAGGGAGCGGGGCACGTCGTCCTGAAGCTCTCCCAGAGGACCGGGAAGGACCTCCGCGCCGCGGCGCAGTCGATCCTCGACGACGCCTCCGTCCTGCAGGGGCTCTTCGGAGCCGCGTGAGGCCGCGATGACGAAGCCGACTCCCCCGAACCAGAAGCTGGACATCGAGAAGATCCTCGAGGGGCTCGAGGGCTACCACCCCCCGCGGAAGGGATGGACCTGGCGCGACGTGCCGGAAGGGGGCGTCGACATGGGTCCGTTCCACTTCCGCGACATGTCGAAGCCGCTCACGCGGTCGATCGGCCTCCCGGCGAGCAAGTACTTCGACAACATCGACCCGCAGCCCTCCTGCGTCGTCACGACCGAGATCGCCTCCGGCCGCTTCGAGGACGACCTCCGGCGGATGCGGATGGCCGCGTGGCACGGCGCCGACCACATCATGGTCATCCGGACGACCGGCCAGAGCCACATCGACGGCCTCCTCGAGGGGACGCCCGAGGGGATCGGCGGCGTGCCGATCACGCGCAAGCAGATCCGCGCGAGCCGCAAGGCGTGCGACGAGATCGAGAAGGAGGTCGGACGCCCGATCAACTTCCACTCCTACGTCTCCGGCGTGGCCGGACCCGAGGTCGCCGTCCTCTTCGCCGAGGAGGGGATCAACGGGGCCCACCAGGACCCGCAGTACAACGTCCTCTACCGCAACGTGAACATGTACCGCTCCTTCGTCGACGCGGCGGAGGCGAAGAAGGTCATGGCGGGCGCGCGGATCTTCCAGATCGACGGCGCCCACAACGCGAACGCCACCGCCAAGGCGGGCTGGCTCGTCATGCCCGAGCTGATGGTCCAGCACGGCATCAACTGCGCGTTCTCGGTCGCCGTCGGGATGGAGAAGGACCTGATCGGCCTCTCCACCGTCCCGCCGAACGCCCCGCCCGCGCCGAAGCTCTGGTACGACCTGCCGTATGCGGTCGCGCTCCGCGACTTCTTCAGCGACTTCCGGATGCGGGCGCAGCAGAACACCCGCTACATCGAGGCCGACATCGAGGAGGCGGTGAGGACGCACACCGTCGACACCCTCATCTCGATGCTCACCCGGGCGGACATCCAGAGCACGATCACCCCCGACGAGGGACGGAACGTGCCGTGGCACTACAACAACGTCCGCGGCATCCAGACCGTGAAGCAGACCTGGGCCGCGCTCGACGGGATCCAGTCGCTCGTCGCTCTGAAGCACGACGGGCCGCTCGGCGAGATGGTCCGCGACCTGAAGGAGCGCGCCGTCGCCTTCCTCGAGGAGGTCCTCGAGGTGGGCGGCTACTTCGCGGCGGTCGAGAAGGGCTTCTTCGTCGACTCGGCGAAGTACCCCGAGCGGAGCGGCGACGGCATCGCCCGCGACGGGAAGGGCGGCGTCGGCGCCGGCTCCCTCGTCCCGCGCGACGCGGACTACCTGGCCCCCGTCTGCGACCACTTCGGGACGAACCACCTCCCCGCGAGCGCGGCGAAGCCGTGCGACCCGATCGGCGGCTGCACGCTCTGCGACCCGTCGAGGATCGTCTTCGTCGACGAGCTCGACCCGGAGGACAACTGCCACAAGCGGCTCGAGAAGACCCTCCCCTACCGGAAGGGGACGGCGATCCGCCCCGAGGCCGAGTGGGCGGGCGACGGGACGGTCCTCGTCCAGCTCTTCGTCCCCGAGAACGAGGAGATCGCCCCGGTCTACGCCGTCGAGATGGCGAAGAAGATGGGCCTCGTCGACCCGGAGGTCATCAACACGATGGTCCTCCACCCGGCGGAGGGGTGCTTCGTCGAGGTGAAGGGGAAGGTCGCGTTCGACGTCGACCGGACGACGCTGAAGATCCCCGAGAAGGAAGTGATCCTCCCCGAGCAGGAGCTGCGCGACGCGGTGAAGAAGGTCGGCCTCACGGTCGTCGCAGGGACGGTCGGAGAGGACGAGCACAGCGTCGGCCTCCGCGAGATCCTCGACATCAAGCACGGCGGCATCGAGAAGTACGGCGTGAAGTACCACTACCTCGGGACGTCGGTGCCGGTCGGCAAGCTCGTCGACGCCGCCGTCGAGACCGGGGCGCACGCCATCCTGATCTCCACGATCATCAGCCACAACGACGTCCACCGTTCCCAGATGCGGAAGCTCGCCGAGCTCTGCCGGGAGAAGGGGATCCGCGACCGCGTCGTGCTCGTCGCCGGCGGCACCCAGGTGAACCGCGACATGGCGAAGGAGACCGGCCTCGACGCGACGTTCGGACGCGGCACGAAGGGGATCCACGTCGTCAACGCGATGGTGAAGGCGCTCCGGACGCGCGGCGCGGCCTGAGCGGAACGCAGCGGCGGGGCGCGGCCGTTTTCCGGCCGCGTCCCGCGATCCACCCACCGGGAGGCGCGGCCCTGGGCCGGAGATGAAGATCGACGTCCTGACGCTCGAGGTCGGCTCGACGATCACGAAGGCGAACGGCTTCGTCCGCTTCCCGGGCGGAGGCTTCGACCACGTCGCCCAGGGCTTCGCCCCGACGAGCGTCGCCGCGGGAGACGTCGGGATCGGCGTCGACGCGGCGCTCGAAGACCTCCGCGCCCGCTCCGGCCTCGACCCCTCCGGCGCCGAGACGTTCGTGAACAGCTCGGCGGCCGGGGGCCTCCGGATGACCGTCCACGGCCTGACGATGTCGATGACGGCCCGCGCCGCGCGCGAGGCGGCGCTCGGCGCCGGCGGGATCGTGAAGCTGGTGACGGCGGGTGAGCTCGAGAGCTGGGAGCTCGACGAGATCCGCGCGATCTCCCCGAACCTCGTCCTCCTCGCCGGAGGCGTCGACCACGGCGAGAAGGGGATCGTCCTGAAGAACGCCGAGAAGCTGGCCGCGCTGATGGCGGAGGGCCTCCGCGTCCCGGCCCTGTACGCCGGCAACGCGGCTCTCCGGCGCCCGGTCACGGAGCTCTTCCGTCTCGCGGGCGTCGAACTCCACGTCGCCGAGAACGTCTTCCCCGAGGTCGACGTCCTGAACGTCGGCCCGCTCCGCCGCCTCGTCCACGAGGCCTTCAACCGTCACATCGTGAACGCGCCGGGGATGCACCGCCTCGCGGAGCTGACCCGGCACGAGATCCTCCCGACGCCGGGCGCCGTCCTCCGCGGAGCCGAGCTCTTCGCCGAGGTCGCGGGCGACTGCCTCGTCTTCGACGTCGGCGGCGCGACGACCGACGTCCACTCCGTGACGGAGGGGAGCGCCGACTGGCACTCCCGGCTCGTCGAGCCGGAGCCGCGCGCGAAGCGGACCGTCGAGGGGGACCTCGGCGTCTACGTGAACGCGCGGAACGTCGTCGACCTCGCGGGCGAGCCGGAGGGCGAGGAGCGCCTCGCCGACCTCGCCGCCCTCCCCGTCACCGACCGCCAGAAGGCGCTCACCCGCTGGCTTTGCGAACGGGCCGTCTCGATCGGCGCCCGCCGCCACGCGGGCGTCGTCTCCGACCTCTACACCCCGACCGGCCGGAAGCAGGTCGTCAGGGGAAAGGACCTGACCGCCGTACGCTGGGTCGTCGCGACCGGCGGCGCCCTCACGAAGGTGGAGGGGGCGGCCGACTGCCTCCGCGCCGTCTGCACCGGCGCGGGGAAGCACCTCCTTCCCGACCCTTCGGCCACGATCCTCGTCGACGCCGAGTACCGCTTCAGCGCCCTCGGCACCCTCGCCCACGCGTACCCCGACGACGTCCGCGCGACGTTCCGAAGCTGGATCGGCGCGCGCTCGGAGCCGTAGAGGAGCCTCATGTTCATCCGGACGCCCCGCCTCGAGATCTACCCCGACCGGATCGCCCAGAACGCCCGGGCCGTCATCGCCCTCTGCCACGAGCACGGGGCGCAGGTGGCGGCGGTGACGAAGGTCGTCTGCGCCCACCCGGCGGTCGTCAACGCCCTGGTGGCGGGCGGAGCCGACATGGTCGCCGACAGCCGCATCCGGAACCTCCAGGCGATGGCCGACGCCGGGATCGACCGGCCGCTGATGCTCCTCCGGATCCCGGCGCCGAGCCGGGCCGCCGACGTCGTCCGCTGCGCGAACGTCACGCTCAACAGCAACCTCGGGACGATCGAGCTGCTCTCGGAGTCCGCGGTCCTCCACGGCGTCCGCCACCAGGTGATCGTCATGGTCGACGTCGGCGACCTGCGCGAGGGCGTCTGGCCCGACAGGGCGATCGAGATCGTGCGCGGCGCCGCGAAGCTCCGGAACATCGAGGTGATCGGCCTCGGCTGCAACCTCGCCTGCTACGGAGGCGTCATCCCGACGCGCGAGAACATGACGGCCCTCGTCGGGATCCGGGACCGGTGCCGGGAGGAGACGGGACTCGACCTGAACCTCCTCTCCGGCGGGAACAGCGCGAACCTCCCGCTCCTGGCCAGTGGACAGATGCCGTGGGAGATCAACCATTTTCGGATCGGCGAGGCGATCGTCCTCGGCCGGAACGTCATCGACCGGAGCCCCTGGCCGGGGACGCGTCAGGACACGTTCAAGATGGTCGCGGAAGTCGTGGAGGTCGAGCGGAAGCCGTCGATGCCGATCGGGGAGCGCGGACAGGACGCCTTCGGCGGGACGCCGGAGTTCGAGGACCGCGGCGTCCGCCTCCGCGCGATCTGCAACCTCGGCCGGCAGGACGTCGTCGTCGACGGCATCGAGCCGCTCCTCCCCGGGGTCACCGTCCTCGGCGGCTCCAGCGACCACCTCATCCTCGACGTCGAGGAAGCGGCGGAGAATGTGAAGGTGGGCGACGAGCTCGAGTTCTGGCCCGGCTACGGGGCGCTCCTCGCGCTCTCGACGAGCCCCTACGTTCAGAAGGTCGTGATCCGCGGATGAGCCTCCTCTACGCCACCCACGCCCGCGTCCACCTCGGAAACGTTTGCGACAACCTCCGCGCGATCCGTGCTGCGGTGGGGCCGTCGCGGAAGGTCCTCATCGCCGTGAAGGCGAACGGCTACGGCCACGGCGCCGTCGAGGTCTCGCGGATGGCCGAGGCGACTGGGACGGCCGAGTGGCTCGGCGTCGCCACGGTCCCCGAGGGTGTCCAGCTCCGGGAGGCGGGCCTCCGTCTCCCGATCCTGAAGCTCGGGCCGACGTTCCCGTGGGAGATGCGGGCCGCCGTCGAGGCGGGAGTCACGCTCGCGATCTGCTCGAGCGAGGAGGCGGACGCCGCCGCGGAAGCCGCCCGCGCGGCCGGGCGCCCCGCCTCCGTCCACCTCAAGGTCGACACCGGCATGGGGCGGGTCGGCGTGACGCAGGAAGAGGCGCCCGCCCTCGCCCTCCGCCTCTCGGCGCTCCCGGGCGTGGAGCTCGGCGGCGTCTTCACTCACCTGCCCGTGAGCGACGCCGCGGACCCGGCCTGGACGCGCGAGCAGATCTCCCGCTTTCGCGCCGTCGCCTCGGACGTCGAGGAGGCGGCCGGCCGGCGGCTCCTCGTTCACTGCGCGAACTCCGGCGCCGTCCTCGGCCACGAGCCCTCCTGGCTCGACATGGTCCGCCCCGGGATCATGATCTACGGCTTCCGCCCCGACGCAGAGACGCCGGCGACGATCCCGCTGAAGCCGGCGATGAGCCTCCTGACGCGCGTCTCCTTCCTGAAGCGGGTCGCGGCCGGGACCTCGATCGGGTACGGCCGGACGTGGATCGCGCCGCGCGACACGTTCGTCGCGACGATCCCCGCCGGCTACGCGGACGGCTTCAACCGCCTCTTCTCGAACCGGGGCCGCGTCCTGATCGGCGGGAAGAGCTATCCGCTCGTCGGCCGCGTCTGCATGGACCAGAGCATGGTCGACCTCGGCGAGGAGACCGACGTCGCGGTCGGCGACGAGGTCGTCCTGATGGGCCGGAGCGGCGACGCCGAGATCCCTTGCGAGGAATGGGCCGAGAAGCTCGGGACGATCACCTACGAGGTGACCTGCCAGATCAGCCCGAGGGTGGCGCGGGTCTACGACCCGTACTGATCCCGGCCCCGGGCCTGCCCGCCGCGGCGAAGCGCTCAGCCGCCCTGCGCCTCCTCGCGATAGAGGCCCGTCACGAGGAGGTTCCCCACGGCGAGGCCGAGGAGCACCGCGAAGACCGGCAGGAGCGACTCTTCGATGGCGTGGCGCAGCTCGGGCGTCGTCGCCGAGCGGGTGCGCGCGGCGGCCCTGGAGGCGGGCGAAGAACGCGAGGGAGGCGTCGGAGACGAGGACGAGCCCCCCGCGTGCCGCGAGCCCGAGAGAGCCGGGCCTGGCGCCGTGGAGAGCGGCGAGGGCGCGCGCGCTCCTCGATCGAGTAGAGGTCGCCGATGACGGTGAGCGCCATCGCGGCGAGGCGGACGCGCCTGCGGCCGTAGAGGTCGGCGAGGCGGCCGATGAGAGGCATCGAAATCGTCGAGGTGAGGAGGTAGACCGGGAAGACCCACGAGTAGAGCGTCAGGCCGTGCAGGTCGCCGATGATCGTCGGCATCGCCGTCGACACGACCGTCGACTCGAACGACGCCAGCGCCGTCACGGGTAGGAGCGCGAACGTCGCGGCGCGCCGGTGCCGCGGGTCGAACCGGGGAGCGGGGGAGTCACGCGCGAGCCAGCCTGGCAGGCCGCTCCGGGACGGGCCGGACCCCCGCCGGCCGAAGGAGGTGCGTCCGGGCCGTTCCGGCGGTAGCCTAGGCGGTCGGGCCCGGAGGGCTCGAGAGGAGCAGAGGATGGCCGACGACCAGATCACCGCGGGGAACATCGCGAAGGAGCTCGGGGCGTCCCCGGCGCAGGTGAAGAAGGCGATCGAGGCGCTGAAGCTCGCGCCGGTCGCGAAGAAGGGCGCCTGCAGCTACTACTCGCGCGAGCAGGTGAAGAAGATCAAGGGCGCGCTGAAGTAGTCCTCCTCGGCGGACGCGCCTTCCCGAGAGGCCCCGCTCCGCGTCCGGGAGCGGGGCCCGCCGGCTTGCCCGTCAGAACTCCGGCGGCAGCTTCGCGAGCTCCTCCGCCGTGAAGACGGGTCCGTCCTTGCAGACGAAGACGGGTCCGATGTTGCAGCGGCCGCACTTGCCGATGCCGCACTTCATCCGGTTCTCGAGCGTCGTGTAGATCCTGTCGTCCGGGAAGCCGAGCTTCCCGAGGACGGGGAGCGTGAACTTGATCATGACCGGCGGCCCGCAGACGATCGCGAAGGCGTCCGTCGCGGACGGCGCGGCCTTCTCGAGGGCCGTCGGGACGAAGCCGACCTCGCCCGTCCAGTCCGGCGTCTCGCCGCCCGGGTCGACGGTCCGGTGGAGCCTCACGTCCTCCCGCGCCGCCCACTCCTCGAGCTCGCGCTTGTAGACGAGGTCGGAGACGGAGCGGGCGCCGTAGACGATCGTGACGTCCTTGAAGCGGTCCCTGCGGTCGAGGGCGTTCCAGATGCCGGAGCGGACGGGCGCGAGGCCGATGCCGCCGGCGATGAAGACGAGGCTCGACCCCTCCATCCTCTCGAGCGGGAAGTGGTTCCCGTAGGGGCCGCGGAAGCCCATCGTGTCGCCGACGTTCAGGTCGCGCAGGGCCGTCGTCGCTTTGCCGACGGTCTTGAAGCTGCACTCGATGTAGCCCCGGCGCGTCGGGGAGGAGGCGATGCAGAAGGTGCACTCGCCCGCCCCGAAGGCGGAGTACTCGCCGAACTGGCCCGTCTTGAAGTCGAACGTCCGGGCGACCTCGGGGTCGAGGAACTCGAGGCGGAAGGTGCGGGTGTCGGGGGTCTCGTCGACGAGGCCGGCGATTCGCACGCGGTGGGGCTCGTAGAGGTTCACGCGACACCTCCCTCGGGCGCGGCGGCGCAGGCGGCGACGGTCCGGAGGAACTCCGGGAGGTCCATGCCGCCGGGGCAGGCGCGGCTGCAGCGGCCGCAGCCGGTACAGAGGAGCTCGCCGAAGCGGGCGGGGTAGATCGAGAACTTGTGGAGGACCCTCTGCCGGTACCGGGCGTCCTGGACGGAGCGCGGGTTGTGCCCGGAAGCGTGGAGCGTGAAGCGGGCCGTCTGGCAGGTGTCCCAGTTGCGGCGGCGCGTCCCGCGCGTCACCCCCTCGGGCTCGTCGACGATGTCGAAGCAGTGACAGGTGGGGCAGGCGGAGGCGCAGGCCCCGCAGCCGTGGCAGCGGAGGGCGATCCCGTTCCAGACGGGGTCGTCGAAGTGCGCGCCGAGCCAGGCCGTCACCGGAGCCAGCGGTCCGACCGGCTCGCCCCTCCCCTCGAGGAGGGCGGCGCGGCGCTTCGCGACGTCGGCCTCGTCGAACGCCTCGTCGAAACGTTCCGCGTGGGCGGAGACGAGCGCCTCCCCCTTCGGCGTGACGACCTCGACGGCGAAGCCGTCGTCGAGGGGAACGAGGAGAAGGTCGGCGCCGCGCGTCCCGGCCGGGCCGTTCCCGGTCGCGCCGCAGAAGCACGAAGCGTCGCCCTTGCCGCAGGCGACGGAGACGATCGTCGTCGCCTCACGTCGGCCGAACCAGAGCTCGTCGCGGTAGTCCCAATCCATCACGTGGTCGAGCGCCTCGACCCCCGCGGCGTCGCACGGCACGGCGCCGAGGACGACGCGGGGCGGGAACGCCGTCGGGACGGAGTCGATCGCGACGTCGGGCCCGCTCTTGCGGAACGAGAAGAGCGGCTCGGTCGGCGGGAGGAAGAGCGACTTCAGCGAGAGGCGCGGCAGGCCGCCGTCGAGGACGGCCTCCTCGAAGCGGGCGACGGGGCGGTAGTCGAGGCGGCCGTCGGGTGCGCGGACGGGGGCCACGACGCCGACGCCGGCGCCGACGAGATCGTCGACGAGGGAGGCGAGCTGACCGCGGGAGATCGTGCGTCCGCTCACAGGATGAACTCCTGCGCGTCGTCCTTCTGGAAGGCGCCGACGGGCGACGGGACGGCGGGGTCGTCCGTTGCGGTGTAGCCGAACCGCTCGGAAGCGACCCGCGCGAGCTTGCGGTTCAGGAGGCCGAGCGGAATGTCGACGGGGCAGGCCCGCTCGCACTCGCCGCAGTCGACGCAGCGCCCCGCGAGGTGGAGGGCGCGCGTCACGTTCCAGGCGAAGGCGCCGCGCGGGTGAGGGGACGAGTCGATCCACTGCGGCTGCGTCTTGTCGGCGACGCACCGCTCGCAGAAGCACATCGGGCAGGCCTCGCGGCAGGCGTGGCAGCGGACGCAGCGCTCGAGCTCCCCCTGCCAGTAGGCCCAGCGCTCGTCGGCCGTCATTGCCTCGAGCGCCGCGATCCGCGCGTCGCGCCGGCTCTCGCCGGGAGGGGCGGGGGGAAGCTCGCCGACGAGGTGGTCGGCGAGCTTCGGCTCTCTCGAGGTGCAGCCGGGGCAGCGGTCCGCGACGGTCGCGGCGGAAAGCGGCTCGGGGGAGGCGGGGTCGGCGACGACGCCGCCGCAGCGGACGCCGATGACGACGACGTCCTCGCGCGCAAG
>JADHEE010000392.1_pt1 | contig 18463 bp, 19 predicted proteins | sample 8952401 | NCBI WGS metagenome assembly JADHEE01 (sample SAMN16124438, study PRJNA663242) | bioreactor sludge metagenome | isolation source: sludge (ammonium) | place: India:Bengaluru | collected 2019-02-28
ATGGCCGCGCCTACCCTTGCGCGGCGACTTGAAGATCCTCCGCTTCCCACGGCGCCGCCGCCGGGGCCGGACGGTTCACCCGCAGGAACTGGGACAGGAACGTCTTGCGGGCATCCACCTGCACCTTGGCCGCGCAGTTGCGCACGCCCCAGCGGTCGCCGAGGATGATGGCCGAGGTCCGCGCCCGGGTCACGCCGGTATAGAACAGGTTCCGGTGATGCATGAACGAATGCGCCTTATGGACCACCGTGATGACGCAGGGGAACTCGCTGCCCTGCGCTTTGTGGATGGACAGCACATATCCCAACTGGATATCCCGCAGGGCCGGATCGCTCTTCTTGATGGTGACGGGAACCCCGTCAAACTCGAAGAGATGCGTGCCGTCCGCCTGAATCTCCCGCAGGAATCCCACGGCCCCATTCATCACGCCGAGGTCATAGTTGTTCCGAATCTGGATGACCTTGTCGCCGGGATGCAGAGGCGCACGCCGGTTCGCCGCATGCGGCGGGACCTCCACGCCAAAGCGTTTTCGCTGCACCAGCCGCTGGATCTGTTCGTTCAGCGCCGTCGTGCCGAGCGGCCCCTTGTGCGTCGGTGTGAGCACCTGCACGTCGCGCAGGATATCGAAGCCGAGCTTCTCCTCGAGCACGTTCTCGAAGAGTTCGCGTAGGCACTTGTCGACGCCCATCGGGTCCGTGAACTGGTCCACCAGATACCACGCGCAACGCCCGTCGGGACGCTTGTCGCTGGTCTTGCGCACCTCGCCGGTCAGTATGGCCGCCGAGTTCTCCTTGAGCACGCCGGCCTGACGCACGCAGACGTCGAGGATAGTCGTGGGCACGGCCCACGTCTGGATGAGATCGCGCAGGATGTTGCCGGGACCGACCGGCGGCAACTGGTTGTGGTCGCCCACGAGCACCACGGCGGTCCGTTCCAAGTTGATGGCCCGGAACAGATGCCACGCCAGCGACACGTCGGTCATGGACACTTCGTCAACAATAAGCAGGTCCGCCTCGATGGGATCATCCGGTCCCTTGGCGAAGGCGCTGCCGTCGTAACCGAGCAGGCGGTGAATCGTCTTGGCCTCGCGGCTGGAGAGTTCCTCGATACGCTTGGCGGCCTTACCCGTGGGTGCCGTCAGCGCCACATCGAGTCCCAGTTCCTCACTGGCTGCCGCGATGGCGGACACACAGAAGCTCTTGCCGACGCCCGCGCCACCGGAGATGAGGCTGATACGCCGGGTCAACGCCGTCCGCACAGCCTGCGCCTGTTTGGCGTTGAGGCTGGGGCAGACGCGCTCGAGTACGGTATCCAGGTCAGGGACGTCAACGCGAGCGACCTCTTCCGCGCCTTGGGCGAACCATTGGGCCAGCATTGTTTCCTGTTCATGGATGAACGGTAACGCGGCCACGAGACGTCCGCCCAGATCGGCGCACGCGAGCTGCCCTTCGCGGATGAGCGCGTCGAGTTCCTTCTCGATGCGTTCGCGGCTGTCCAGGCAATCCATGATGAGCAACGTGTTGGCGCGGTCGATGAGGTCCTCGCACTCGACCCAGCAGTCGCCTTGGCTTACGGCGTCATGCATGCAATGCAGGATACCTGCCCGGATGCGCGGCTGGTGTTCCTTGGGTGTGCCCATCTTGCGCGCAATCTGGTCCACTTTCTTGAAGCCCAGCCCCTTGATCTCGCGCAGGATGTGGTAGGGATTGTCCTCTAGCACGGCCTGCGCGTTGTTGCCGAGTTTCTCGATGAGCGTTCCCGCCTGATGATGCGTCAGCCCGAAGGCCGACAGCCATGTCATCACCGCGTTGAACCGCCGCGAAGTCATCCACACGGTGCGCAAATTCTCTATGACGGAAATGGGGACCTTCGCGACCTCCGCGATACGCTCCGGTGAATTCAGGAGCGCATCCTCGAAGTCTTCACCGAAGGCATGCGCGATCTTCGCCGCGCGCGTCGGACCGATGCCCTTCACCTCGGGATGGTTCGCGATATAGCGCGCCAAGCCTTCCGGGTCGCCGGGCATCTCCACCTCGACATGGTCGACCTTGAACTGCTGGCCGTAGTCGGGATGGGTTTCCCAATGTCCGGCCAGCGCCACGTGCTGCCCTTCCACGGCGAAGAGGTTGCCCGCGAAAGAGCGGGACCTTCCGTCCGCATCGCGGAGCCTGCCCGCCGAGAACTTCGGCCCGGCGTAGAAGACCTTCTCGATATTTCCCCGAAGGATGGATGGTGAACGTTTCATGACAATGCCTTTCCGATTCGCATGCCGAGCCACCGCATTACGGGTGTGGCCATGCTGTTTCCGAGCGCCTTGTACCGGTGCCCGTCGGGTGTCTTCGCGAGTTCCCGCGCGATAGCCTCCGGCCATCCAGAGGCGATCAAATAAGCGGTCATGTCCTCGTAGTCCTTGGGACGGTGCGCATCCGGCCAGTCGACGAGCGTGAAATCATCCGGAAAGCCCTGCAGCCGCTCGCACTCGCGCGGCGTCAGCCTGCGCACGCCCATTTCCTGGCGCAGGAACTGGTAGCTGTGCTCTCCCTCCGCACGCAGTGCGCCCGCAGTGCCGTCCTCGACATCTCCGCCGCCCTGCGCCCAATGCACCATGACGCCGTGCTGGCGTCCCGCCTGGAGCGTGAACATGGGATCGCCGGGCGCGCCGATGCCGTCGCCGCAGCGGATATCGTCCGTCGAGACGCCCGTGCGCGAGCCGGGTTCGAGAATGGGCGCGGCCACGGCCACCTGGCCTCCGCCATTGGGACGGCTTTCCAGGTGCCCCATCGCGCGCAGCGGCGGAGACAATGCGCCGGGCGCCGGGTCGTTCTTGCAGTCGAAGGCCAGAACATCCGGAAGCGCATCCGGGACATACAGTCCGCAGCCGCCGTTCACGTGCTGGTTGTCGATGCCCTGGTCGTTGAAGAACCCGGCCGTGAGCGACGGCACGATACGTTTGGGCCATGAGACGAGGTTCTGGCATTCATCGCCCGAAGGTCCTCCGGTGCCCTTGGCCCATTTGGCGGTGACCGCCGAGGCGACGAGCGGAATGCCGCGCCCGGTGCCGTCTTCACTGCCATCGTGACGGGCGGGCAGGGCGTGGGCCGTTTCCAGGGCATTGAGGGGGGAACCATCCGCCCCGACGAACGTCAGTTGCTGCTCTTTTGCGCTTGCGCCTCCAGTGCTCGCCGTAACGGCGCGGGCAACTGGCGTCCACGCCGGTCCGCCCGGCGCAGGATTCCCGTGCAGGCTTTCGCGCTCAAAAAGTATCTCGGCGGGGTCGACCCCGGAGTCTCGAGTACATGCCACAACGAAGACACGGCGGCGCCGTTGGGGCACTCCGAAATATTGCGCGTCCAGAATTCGCCATGCCGCGCGGCGGCGGGGTCCGCCGCAAAAACCAGCGCCGGGCCAGCGCGGAACGTGTCGCCCCTGAGTTCGATTCCAACGCCAGAGGCGGCTGCTCTTTCCCAGATCGGGGCGGGGACCGGGTTCGAAGGGCCAGTCGGCTCCGGCCAGAGCGCCGAGAAAGCACCCGAAGGCGTTGTCCTCAGAGGAGAGCACTCCTGGGACATTTTCCCAAACGCACACATCCGGACCAATCGCATCACAAATCTCCACGTACCGCAGGGTGAGATTGCCGCGATCGTCGGCCAGCCCCTTGCGCAGTCCCGCGACGGAAAACGCCTGGCAGGGCGTACCTCCGACGATGATACGCGGACGCCCGAATTCCGCCACCCAGCCCGTGAACTCCGGACGCGTGATATCGCCCAGATTCGGCGTTTCCGGAAAGCGTTGCGCCAGCACGCGGCAGGGATAGGGTTCGATCTCGGAGTGCCAGAGCGCCCGGAAACCCAGCGGCAGCCAGGCCACGCTGGCGGCTTCGATCCCCGAGCACACGCTCCCGAAAGTAATCTGTTTCATGGGTTGGTTCTTTCATGGCGTTGCCTCACCCAAGGACGCGTTTGTAATGGCCCGCCAGCACCGTTCGAGATAGTCCTCGGCAAAGCGCCGGGCCGTCTGGCGGTCGCCGCAGAAGTAGACGGGAATGCCCCAATCCACGCAGATGGAAATGGCCGCGCCGAAAACCGCGTTCGGATGCGCGCCCGTGCCGTAGCTGCCTTCGAGCACGTCGCGCAGCGACGCCTCGACCACGACGCAGGCAAACTCGCAGCCCGCCAGCTTCCGCAACTCGGCGTGGAACCGTTTCCGGGCGCGGATGACGGTGGAGACGAAGTCCGGCATGGACTTGCGTTCCACCGCCACCCGCGTTTCGCTGCCATCCAGCGAATAATCCCCGGCGGGAAGGGCGCGGCGGGTTGTGGAGAAACGCTGGGAATCGAAGGCATACGCCTCCTGTTCCCGCGTGTCGATGATGATGGGGATGCGGCTGTCCATCAGAACGGCAGGAACTCCCCGGTAGCGTCTTCGCCGCCGCTCGCCGCGTGGCCGGCTGGCAAATCAATGTGAATACGCTTGTTCAGGTAGACGTTTACATACTCGCCGTTGGTCTTCTTCTGCACTTCGAGCGTCACGTCGAGGAGTTCACCCAGGCGATTGGGCAGGTCGGAAAGCTTCAGGTTCTGTACGTCCATTCCGCACGTGGCGAGATCGTTCTTGAGCCACTTCACGTTTTCTGGACTGGCGATCATGTTGTTGCGAAAGAGATAGCGCCCCGCGCAGCGCGGCCCGACGATCTTGAGTTGCCACTTGAGCATGGGCGCGTTGGTCTGCTTGGATCGGGCCATCTCGACCTTGTCCACGAGCACCTGGTACTTGCCGTCGGGCGGCTCCTCGAATTCCTTCTCCTCGACCGGCGCGTCGGCGAAGTCGTCGTCGTATTGGGCCAGGTCGAATTCGTCATGCTGTTCGTCGTTGGGAAAACCGTTCGTTTCCATGGGCGTATCTCCTTACTTGGTGGGTTTGGCCGGTCCGGCGACCGCCGGAGCAGCGAGTTGCTTGGGGGATTCAAAGGCCTTGGCGAAGGCCGGGAAGCTGAGGTCCATGACTTCGGGCAGACAGCCGAAGCGGTCGCCCGCGTCGTAATTGGGGTTGGGCTTGGTGCGCACGACACGCCGGTATCGGCGTGTGCCGTCCTCGGCCTGCTCGACCTGTACATCGCAGTACAGGATGAGGTCCACGAGGCCGATGACGATCTGCCGGAAGGATTCCGACAAGGTCGGCACCGTGCGCGTGACGGTCCCGGTGCGCGTTTCCAGATCGCGGTCCTGCGAGTGGCTGATGAGAATCAGGCCATAGGGCAGGTGGGCGAGCTTCGTCAGGACGCGGTAGATTTCGTTCTTGATCAGTCCGTAGATCTTGCCGTGCGAGCCATCGGACTCGTGTTCGACGCCGCGCTTCTGACAGATATGCTCCGCGCAGAGCCGGTAGAGGATGTCGATGGTGTCGATGACGATGGTCTTGAACGGGTGATCGCCCTTGGCCAGTTCCCCGCAGACCTCCAGGAACTCGGCCCAGTTCGTGACGGGATATTGATAGACTTCGAGCGCATTCAGGCCCGGCTCGGTCGCGATAAATATGGCGTCGGGCGCCTGGGACGCGAACGTGCTCTTCCCGATCTTCGAGGGGCCGTAGAGCAGGATGGAAACGTCGCTGAGCGAACGTTTCGCGGGCGTTTTGGCGGTCGGCAATGGCATGGCATGAGTCTCCTTTGGGTCAGAAAGCGGGTTTGTCCTGGGCATCCTCGCCGCCGCGCAGTTCGGTGTGCGGCGCCTCACGGCGATAGAAGTTCTCGATGACGTTGGGGCTGCCGCCCGAGCGGCAGAGCTGGAAGTACGGGCAAGGACGCCCGTAGGTGAAGCACTGCGACGTGTTCTGGTAGAAGACGCCGCGACGGCGCGCGTCGAGGAACGAGCGCGTCAGTTCCCACAGTTCGGATCGAAGCGTGTCGAACTGATCGCGGCTGACGAACAGCATCTCGCGATGAAAGGCGTCGGGCTGTGCGTACCACTCCGCCAGGCGCGCCTGAAACTCCTCGTCCGTCTCCGGCACCTTGCGTTTGGCGGTCGTCTTGCCGTTCTTCGATTTGGCGATGAGTTCCACGCACCGGGCCTGATACTCGTCCTCGGTCTCGCCCTGTTTCTGGCGCAGCTTCGCCTTGGCGAGAATGTTGTAGACGATGCCGCTGATGCGCCAGCCGAGCGTCTGCTCGATGTACCAGCAGTAGAGTTGAATCTGGAAATCGCCCCAGAGGCGTTCGAGATAACCGGAGTCGATAAGCGAGGCTGTCTTGTGTTCGAGCAGGAAATACTGCCCGTCTTTCTTGACGATCCCGTCGACCTTGCCCGCCAGAGTGAAACTGCGCGAAGACGCGCCGGTGGCCGGATTGACGATGTTGCCCTCGAAGGTCTTCTCCAGCGCGGCGACCTCGAATTCCTCCTCGGGGTATCGCGCCGCGTAGCCCTTCATCATCGCCGTGGCCAGATGCCAGTCGGCGCGTTGTTTCTCGTCGCCCAGCCGTTCGGGATAAAGGGTGTTGATGTACTCAAGGACGCGGTCGAGGTCGCGGTGGCGATGCCAGAGTTCGAGGCATTCGTGAATGGCCGCCCCGAAGTGAAGGTTGTGGTCCCGTTCGAGCGGGACCAGCTGCTTCAGGTATCGCCACTCGCACGCCTTGCGGCAGTTGCGGAACTTCGACCACATCGAGTAAGTGGTGGTCATCTTCGCGCTCATGAGGCCACCCCCGCAGGCGCGGCAGCGGCGGCGCACGAGCACTTGCCTGTCCTCTCGCCAGGCGTAACTTCCTGTTTGATGGCCACGGCGTCGTCGCCGTATTCGCGCGTCGCGTAGCCAGTGAAGATCTCGGCCAGATCGGCCCCGACCTTGGTCGAGGCGTCGATCTCGCAAATGTGCTGTTCCTTGTCGAGGCGGTAACGCCCGTCCATGCGGAGCCGGGCGCGGCCGTGCAGGCTTTCCACGGCCATCAGCGCCAGCATCAAAGTCTCTTCGATGTCGCGGGCCGGAACCGTCCGAGCGAATCGGTAGCGGTAGATGTGCTTCGTCATGATTCGTTCCTTTCGTTGTTCTGGTTCCGTCCGAGGCCCCGGCGGCGGGCGGCTTCATTCCGATGCCGCTCAGTGGTTACTTACCGGAAGAATCCGCAAACTGTCGGCGCCCCGGACGTTTTCTCCTCACAGCCCGGCTTCGCGCAGGGCGGTCCGCAGCCGATCGAGCCGGTAGTAGAGCGTTGCGCGGGGAATCCCCGTCTCGCGCGCCACGCGGTACATGTTCGAATCGAGCAGCAGGTCCCACAGTTCGCGCAGGTCTGCGGGCAGGCTCTCCAGCGCCTTGCTCAGGTCCATTCCCAGCGCCAGGTCATCGCCGGTCGGCGCCGAGGGATCGGGTTGGCTGTCGAGGCGGGATGAACCGTCTTCGTGTTCCTGCCACTCCGGGTCGTCGAGCGACTCGCGGCACAGCCGCCAGTCCCGGCAGGCGGCGTGGCGTTCTTCGAGCAGCGTGGCGATGCGATGCTCGACCACGCGCGTCATGAACGTGCTGCGCTTGCTTTTCTTCGGGTCGTAGTTTTCGAGGCGCACCAGCAGGTCCAACGCGAGTTCCTGCTCGATGTCCTCGCAGTCCGCCGAGGTGAATCCCGCCTTTCCGATGAGCGTGCGGGCCTTGCTGCGGATCAGGTCGTTGGCGTATTCCCCCAACTCGTAGTACGTGTTCTGGTAATCCATTTCGCGCTCCTTCCCGGACGGGAGGGAGGCGCGTGGATGTCGACGCGAACCGGCGGAGGGACGGACAAACAGAAAGCGGAGGCCGAAATGGAATCGCCGCAATCAACCGATCTCTCGGTTCGGCGACATCCACAACGGCCTCCGCTTGGCGTCCGGCTGGTTGTCTGATGTCCTTGGTTTGTCTGTCCGGGTTACGCGGGCTGCTCTTCGACGGTCATGTCGAAAGGCAATCCGACCTTGATCTCCAGTTTCAGGATGAGCCCGTCGCCCATCCGCCCGATGGCGTCAAAAAGCTCGACGACCTTGTCCTTGAGTTCGAAATCATCCAGCCCGCATTCGGGCCGGGGCCGGTTGTCCCCGCCGAAGCGGACCTGCCGCTCTGAAATGAGCGGAACGCCAGCCTTGACAGGCTGACCGCCGGTGCTATATTCTGCTTTCCGATGGTCAACGATGATGGAGCGTTTTCAGGCAATGACAAGTTGGCTCACACTCGAAGAAGCCGCCGAATACCTCAAGATGGGCAAATCGACGGTCTACAAGTTTGCCCGCGAGGGACGGCTTCCGGCGCACAAGGCCGCGAGCGTCTGGCGTTTCGACGCCGCCGAACTCGACGACTGGCTCAAGTCCGGCAAACTGGCGAACCCGGCGGAAACCCGGAGTTCAGAGGGGGAAAAACAGGCATGACAGGCGCGAAAGATAGTTTACATCGTCGCATTGTAAGATTACATCGTTATAATGTAAGCCTGCATCGTGGCATTGGAAGTTTGTATCGAGGCGTTGTAAGTCAACAATGCGGCATTGTAAGCCTGCATTGCGACGATGGAAGTCTGCATCGTGGCGTTGCAAGCCTGCGGAGAGGCAATGTAATCCTGCAATGAGGCGTTGCAGGCTTGACTTGAGGCGTTGGAAGCCTGAAACACGACGGAGAAAACGAGCGGAAAGGCTCATAAACTCAATAAAGACAGGAGGATATGAATCATGGCGCAATTTCCGAGGACAGAACCCCAGGTGATCGTGCTGGCGCAGGACATGGCGGCGGGATTGGCGGCGAATGCGGCCGTTTATCCGGCTCCGCCCGTGGCCCCGGCCGACCTGCAAACCGCGATGGCGGCCTACATCACCGCCCGCGACGCCGCCGTGGCCGCCGCAGCCGCCGCCGAACAAGCCACCGCCGCGAAGAACGAGGCGCTTCAGGCCCTCACCGACGACATGAAGGCCGATCTGCGTTACGCCGAAACGACCGTCGACTACGACGACGACCAGTTGAAACTCATCGGCTGGGGCGGACGCAAGTCCAAGACCTCGCTCGAAGCCCCCGGCCAGACGCGCAGCCTCGAAGCCCCGCGCGAAGGCGAAGGCTGGGTCTTCCTCGACTGGAAGGAACCCGTGGACGGCGGCGCGGTCGCGGCCTACAAGATTCAACGCCGCCTGCGCCCCGACGGCCCCTGGTCTGACGCCGGCATGGCGATTGAAAGCGAAATCACGCTCACGAACCAAGAGCGCGGCAAGGAATGGGAATACCGCGTCCTCGCCGTCAACAAAGCTGGCGAAGGCGAACCCAGCAACACCGTCATGGCGGTGCTGTAGAAAGGCTTGCTAACAGGTACAAAATGAAGAATCACGCTATACCACGATTAGATGAAGACACCGAGGCCCGAGAAACGGTCTTACCGTTTTGTCGATTGAGTCCGGGTGAAGTCTGGACCGACCCGAAGCATGGTCATAAGGTTGCATGTCTCGACGCCACCGACAGACAAGGCATACATGCTTTGTTCGGAGCAAGGAAATCGGTACTGGCTATTCAAGACCCGCCCTATAACTTAGTCGCTTTTGATAGGCGATCCGTCGATGAGTACATCGCATGGTGTCGTGAATGGATTCGAACAAGCCTCGATTCAATGGCACCTGACGCAGCTCTCTATGTTTGGCTTGGTGCCGATCAAGACGAAGGCTTTCAGCCTTTGCCCGAATTCATGCTGATGATGCGTGAGTTTGAAGAACTTCGCTCTCGTTCGCTAATAACAATGCGCAATCAGCGGGGTTACGGTACTCAGAAGAATTGGATGGCTGTTCGTCAAGAATGCCTTTTTTATGTAAAGGGATCTCCTCCGTTCACCGTGCAGTATACTGATATCCCGAAGATACTTCGGGGCTATTACAAAGATGTGAATGGCAAGCGAACAGAAAACATGGAGCGAAGCAAATCAGAGAACATAAGACCCGGAAATGTATGGGTGGATGTCCAACAAGTTTTCTATCGAATGGATGAGAATGTCAATGGATGCTATGCTCAAAAACCATTGAAGGCCATTGAGCGGTTAATCTGCGCTAGTTCCCAGCCAGAGGATATAGTTATTGATTATTTTGGCCATTCGGGAACTACTCTTATTGCTGCGGAACTGCACAATAGGACTTGCTACACTTGCGATATAGACCCGGTTTACTGCGAAATCATAATTCGAAGGCTCGAACGATTTCGGTCATATGGAAAGCTCGGGTGGCAAAATGGGAATCCTTTCCAGAAGGAACTGGCAGGCATTGAAGATGAAGAACAATGTGAAATGGAGCTATGGTAATGGAAAAACTCAAAAAGCATCTTGAGGACCTCATCAATCAACTCGAAGACTCGGACGAAATCATTGAGCGTCTTGAGAACCTAATCTCTGTCTATCCGTTTAACGAGTTCGAGTTCATGATTTCCACATTACTTGGGCGCAAGAAACTGAGCCTTGATGACTATTACGCATTGCGCGATGAGTATATCGAGCGCAACATGTACCTGTATATCTTCGAAATCAGTGCCCCACGCGGATTTGGCGAAACATGGGCTCAGGGTCATTTGAAGGAATTTGTCCCTGAACTGCACAAGCCATCGAAGAAAAAGGACCCGACCTATTCCGGTCAATATGATTTCTATCTCGACGATAAGATTACTATTGAGGTGAAGGCGTCAAGAGCGGTTGATTTCGAACTTCAAGCGCCGCTCTATGTTAAAGCGCTTGCATCTGATTCTCCCAGACCCTTTGACATGAATTTCCAGCAAGTTAAGCCGGGATGTTGCGATGTATTTGTTTGGGTCGGTGTCTGGAGAGACTTAATTCGGTATTGGGTGTTGGCATCCAAGGAAGTTGAAAGCAATCGCTACTATTCAAAAGGCCAGCATAGAGGGAATGTCGGTGAAGGTCAACTTCACCTGAAGCACGATAACATCGCAGAGTTCAAGCAGTACGAGACCAAGGGCCGAGATTTACTTCAGGCTATCCGTGATGCTTACAAGAGGCAACATTCATAGTCCTTCCCAAAACTCCGCGAGTGGGGCGCCGACTTCGCGCATGCTCTCATTAAACGCGTTCCGCATGAGCAGAACCTCCTTTCATGTTGTCGCAGCCGCACTCACGGCCCGTACAGTGAAATAAACACTAAACACCTGAACTAAAAAGAGAGAGGCGTGCGTCATTCCCAGCCTCCCGAAAACAGATCCGGCTCCGGCTTCTCCGGAAGAATGAGTTTCAGGTCCTCCAGCCGAATCTGCATCGCCTGGCCGGAGACGTTGAACCGCTTGGCCATCTCCCGAGCCACCTCGACGGTCGGGTGCTCGTCGCCCCAGCGCGCCTTCAGTTGCTCGATCTCCTCGAAGGCGACGTACTGATCGGCGGAGCCGTACGCCTGCGCCCAGGCGCGAAACACGCGGTCCTCGGGCATGAGCATATGAGCGGCGAAATAGTCCGCCTGCCATTCCATCCGCTCTTTGGACTGCGTGGATCGGCAAACGATGGACGGCTCTCTCTGGAAGTCGAACAGCGTCGGCTGATCGGGAGGATCGCAGATCTGGAGGCGGTGCAGTTCCCAATGGCCGATCTCGTGGGCCAGCGTGAAGTTGAAGCGCCCTTCCTTGGAGGGATTGTCCGTCGGCTCCAGCGACTGGTCGATCATGACGGTCTGGGACTCGATCCATGTCGCACCGAGCACGTCGTTTAACCCCAGCCGTTCGGCCAGATCGCCGATCTCGAGCGTCAGCCTCAGTGAACACTCAAGAATGGCATCCACCGGCACCGGCGCATCGTCCGGGAGGCCGTACTGGCGCGCATATGAGTGAATCAGCGCATCGGCAGCTCTCTCGATATGCTGCTTGGGCATGTACTTGACGGAATGAAGACGGCTCACTGCTTTTCTGCATCTCCCTTCTCCTCCGGATTCACCATGCGAGCCGTCATCTTGCGGATCTCTTCTTCGCTTCGGCCATGAGCGACGCGAAGAAAGTCAGCGAGGGCTTTGGGTTTCTTCCGGATGATCTCGGCGATATCCGGATCGACCTTGCCGGCCAGAGCGAGCAGTTCATCGGCATTGCATTCCAGAAGCGCGGCCATCTTCTTTATGTTCTCCGCGCTGGGCGGGTCGAACTCGCCATTCTCGATTTTGCTCACGAACGTGGGGCTGATTCCCACCTTGGCCGCAAACTGGCGGAGCGAGAAAGATGGATCGGTCTCCATCTTCCTTTTCCGCAGTTCCTGAATGCGTTTTCCAAACTCAATGTTTCCCGGCATGTCCACTCGCTTCCTGTCATCCATCGGGCCAAACAGCCCCGAGACATTTGGGCGTCTCATCCTGGGTGTTGAGGGATATATAAACACACTGAACCACATGTTGTCAAGCTCAGGCGTCCGTTTGCGCAACCTCCGTCAGTTTTCTGTTCTCGCCGGTAGATAACCCTTGGGGGTCGATATCGTGACTACCCGTGGAACAACCGACATCAGGACCAGGAGACCAATGCCCGAACGTGTGCAACCAAAGCATTCCGAGGAGCCGCATGAACCGCAAGGGCTCAATGTCGTTGCCTCGATTCTGGCGGCTGGGGTACTGCGCCTTCGAGCTAAGAGAAACCTGTCGGATACCAGAAAAAGAGATAAACGTTCTCCAAAAATGGACTTGATTTCGACCTCCGAACGAAGCGTTCATGACCACCGGAAACAACGTTGAAGGAGGTTCAATGAACGCAAAAAACAAGGAGATAGAAGCCGGGACGAACGGGAACGCGCGTCTGCGGGGAACGGTCCTGCGGCAGTTGGCCGCACTGGCCCAAATGAAGACCCCGGAGTTGCGTGAGAAATGGCGGGAACTGAATGGCACCGAGCCGCCCGCATACAACCGCCAGCACCTTGTGCGAAGACTGGCCTATCGCATCCAGGAGATGTACTACGGCGGTCTGAACGAACGCGCGAATCAGCGTCTTGCGGAACTCGGGCAAACGGATGTGTTGGCGAGTATCGCCAGGAAGCCGGAGAAGAAGAGCGTAACCACGCAACTGGTCCCCGGAACCCGTCTCAGGCGCCGCTGGCGTGGAATCGAATACGAGGTGGCCGTGGTCGAGGGCGGATTCCTTTACAAGGGAACGGTGTACCGCTCGCTCACGGCGGTATCGGAAACCATCACGGGAATGAAGCGCAGCGGGCGGGATTTCTTTGGTTTACCTCGCATCAGAAGCTGCAAGAGGAAGTCCCGGAATGCGTGAGACAGGTCATAGTCTGCGAAATGAACAGACCGTGCTCCGCTGCGCCGTATACACCCGCAAGAGCCATGAAGACGGTCTGGAACAGGATTTCAATTCACTGGATGCCCAACGGGAAGCGTGCGAGGCATTCATCCGTAGCCAGGCGGCTCGGGGCTGGGTAAAAGCGCCCGGTCAGTATGATGACGGCGGTTTCTCCGGTGGCACGATGGAACGCCCGGCTCTGAAACGGCTTCTCAAGGATATCGACGCGGGCGAAGTGAACACCATCGTCGTCTACAAGATAGACCGGCTGTCCCGTTCGCTGCTGGATTTCTTCCGCATGGTCGAACTCTTCGAGGAACGAGGCGTCAGCTTCGTCTCGGTCACCGAACAATTCAATACCACCGATTCCTCTGGACGGCTCATGCTGGGCATCCTGATGTCTTTCGCACAGTATGAACGGGAAATCGCGGGCGAGCGTATCCGGGACAAGGTCGCCGCCGCCAAGCGGCACGGAAAATGGTGCGGGGGTCCGCCACCCCTCGGATACGACGTGGACCGCGCGAACAAACGGCTCGTGGTCAATGAAGCGGAAGCGGCCGTCGTGCGTCGTATCTTCCAGCGCTTCTATCAGACGGGCTCCACGATTCAGGTCGTGCGTGAACTGAACGCCGATGGCGTGGCCACCAAGGCATGGAAAACGAAGAAGGGAAAGAACCGGGAAGGCCATGCCTGGGATATCGGAGCGATTCGCCGGGTGATCTGGAATCAGGTTTACACGGGAGAGGTCAATCATAACGGCAACGTCTATCAGGGCGAACACGAGGCCATCATCGACAAGGAGCTTTGGGAGCGAACCCGCGCGTTGCTCGACAACAACCATCGCACGAGATGTCATTCGCGAAGGATCACCACGGACTCGCCGCTGCGAGGCTTGATCCGATGCGGGCATTGCGACAGAGCCATGAGTCCAAGCTACACAAAGGGACAGGGACGGGAAGTGCATTATTACCTCTGCCAAGCCGCTCATAAACGCGGCGCTGGCGCCTGCCCGGTCAGCCGCGTTCCCAAGGGAGAAATCGAGAAGGTCGTCGTTGAACAGATCGGGGCGGTGTTTCGCACGCCGGCGCTGGTCGCGAAGACGTTCATGGCCGCGCGAAGTCAGGAGGATGCGGAACGCGAACGGCTGAATGATGAACGCACCCGGCTCAGGGAAGAACTCGCCGCCGTCCAGAACAAGGCGGTTGAATTCGTGAGGGCGGGCGGCGATCCGAGCCAGATAATGACCCTCAACGAAAAGGCCTCATCCATTGGTGGACGGCTGGACCAGGTCGAGCGGGAACTTGGCGGGCTGGGCATGGAGCGCATCACCGAACACGATGTCGCGGAAGCCTTTGGCACGCTCGAGGAACTCTGGGAGGTGCTCTTCCCCGCAGAGAAATATCGCCTTGTCCACATGCTGGTCGAGCGCATCACCGTTTGGTTGGACGGAATAGACCTGAAACTGAAGGCCGTCGGTGTCGCGGGTCTTGTCTCCGACCTGACTGCCTACGCCGACGAAGCGCGGCGGCGCGGAGAACTATCATGACCGAAGGACAAGTCACTATCAGGCCAACCGACGACGGCGGCTTGCTGATTCATGTGCCCATGCTTGTGCGGAGGCGCGGCGGACGCAGGCTTATCATTGCGCCCGAGGGGCTGGATGGCGCCTCCACGGATGACCGCCCCGCCAATCAGGAACGGCTGGTTTCCATCCTGGCCCGCGCACACGCCTGGACCCGGCTGCTCGACAACGGACATTTCAAATCGACCGGCCAGCTTGCCGCAGCGGTGAAGAAGGACCCGTCTTATGTCGCCCGGGTTCTGCGGCTGGCCACGCTCGCCCCGGACATCACCCAAGCCATCCTGGACGGCCGGGAACCCGATGGCTTGTCGTACATGAAGCTTGTCAAGGTTCTGTCATACGACTGGGACGAGCAGCGCCAAGCCCTCGGATTCACGTAACCGCCAGTCTAATCATCTTCGATATTCATGCCGGAAGCCGCCCCCTGAGCTTCCGGCATTGTGCTGTCTTGACCGGTTCGCCCGGAGGCTTTTTTGAGCAGGAAACACGCCCCAAGAGGAAACCTGCTTAAGAACCCCTTCCATCCTGGGAAGCCAAACTCAAGAACGTTTCTTGCCGGAATGCGTTTAACCTTTGTTTACGGGGGTGAGGCGTATTCAAAACCGGACGTGGGTTCGTGAACTGGCCTTTCACGCCAACCTCCGGCGACACCGATTGTATCCCCTTCGCAACCTGCGAAGAATGTCACGCTCGTATCTGGTTGAAATAGAAGGGATTACATCAAACAGCAATTCCGGACTCAGTCCAGAATTATTGGAGAGATTAGAGAAAACAGGGAGATAATGTGCCCGAATCAGGCTAAGATGTGCGGGGGCAAGTCCGGTCTTGGTAGGGGCGTCGAACGCGCGAAAGCCCGCGAATATTGGGCGAAAACGCGAAACGCTCCCACGGAGATCATCTCCGAAGGAGCGCCGTTGCGAAGAGAAGAATGGTGGAGGACCCATGCTCGGCTCGCTGTTGCCACTCCAATTGCAGCATACAGGCCAAGCTGTTGCCGTCTGGTGGGTTAAAACTGCTGGGCATACGCGTGTCCATTGGTTGGGCTGGAGAAGGATTCTTAAGAATCCTTCCGCCGGAGTCCGAGTCTCACTACCAGTAGTTGAACTTCACAAATCGAAGCACCGCAAGGCATCGTTCGTCCCAGGAGTGACCTGAGCCAGGATCAAACCGTCCCCATAGGCCTGTCGGGGACATTTCCGGAATCGTCTTCACTCCAGACATGACCCGAAAACTCACTTGGAAAGAATCTCGGCGTTGGTAAACCAAGACGAGTTGCGATAGCTATACCGGCATGCAGTCCAAGACCTGTATTTGATGATTCAAAGCCGCATTCAACGTTATCGGAAGTTGAACGGCAATACCTCCATCAATAGCGTTACAGGTTCAACTGGGTTTACTAACGCTTTCCGTAATACTTCAATTCTCGATTGTGCCAAAGGGATGCTCTCGACTAGATAGTTGAGTTCATCTTCTGCCTGAGCCCAAGGGTTCCCCCAAGCAACAGCCACGGCCCTGCAACAAGAGCCGATCAGACGGACTGTGGGACCCTGCCCTTCAGCAAAAGCTTGCCTCGCGCCGTCCAAAACCAACGAGAGGGCTCTATTCTCGTCGCGGGAATGCAGCAAAAGGCCTCTATAAAGCTGAATCAACTCCCAAGGATGCCCTTCCCCTTCTTTCCAAGAGTCTTCTCTGTCCAGGTAAGCCCGACAAGCGTCCGCATCTCCTCGGAACACGAGCCAACGCAGAAGGAGATGATGCGCATATCGATCTTCTGAGGCGTTAGTTGTCGCAAATCTTGTAGCTGCAGCCAAGAGCGGTCCAGTGACTTCTTCCACGGCTCTTATCACTTCTTGCGTATCAACATCGTTCCGATCAGTCAGGACGATTGCCAGATAACAGGCGGTCTGAAGTTCATCACGTTTCCGTACATCGGGGTCGCTTAATCGACCGAAGGCGGCGAGGGCTTGCGTAAAGAGATGCGTAGCGCTCAGAAAGTCCCCAGCAAAGGCAGAATGCTGGCCAAGACTCGATTTGACCTGTGCCCAATAGCGCAGTCCAGGTACTGATGGCGGACAATCTCTCCACTTCTCCAGCGCAGACTCGGCAGCCACGAAGTCATAACGATTGGTGGCTGCCACAGCGCGATGGAGGTCCGCATGGCACACCAATGGTGCGGCCTCATCAAACAAATCCAGTTCCAGCGAATCAAGCTCAACCAACCAGCCTTTTTCAACGCTACCCAAGTGGTTAGTCCGCGCAAGTTGGACCGTAAGCCACGCAAGACGCATCAGCGACGGAATTTTCGAATTCTCAGGTTCGTAATTCTGAAGCCAGTCTACTGCTGCCGACAATTTCAATAAGTCGACTGGCGTGTTGGCCATCCGACTCTTTGTTTCCGCCAATAATCCGCCCCACAAGTCCGTCTTGAGTCTTGCTTCACTACCCACCATATCCAATAAATCAAAAATCAAACTGGCGGGATTCCCAGCATCAGGCGATGACAACATATCCCACCAAAGAGAAGGGGGAAGATTCACTCCCTGCGTAAAAGCATCCCAGGCATTTAGCATGGAGCGCGCATCAGTTTGGCCCGTTGCAGACAGCAGGCATGTTCCGTCCCACTTACTCTTCTTGAGCCGCTCTCTCTAACTGGCCGAAGTCTGTGCCCAGGTGAACGCGATGGCGTCCGCATAGCCATTCATCGGAGAGCCTTCTTTGCCAATAATCCGAACACTCAAGTCTATGCATCTCGCCCGACTTGGGTAGGCCAGGGCCAGCCGGCGCAAACAATCCCTCTCCACCAGTTCCCACGATTGACCACCCCTGAAGAGACCGCGCTGCTCGATCAAAACGTCGAGCTTTACCTGGTCGGGGATAGGCAGAAGTCGCAACACCCAGTCCACAAGTAATGAGATCCCGTCTATCCAGCGTTCCCCGCGTGCCGAAGGAACATGCCGAACATCAATTCCAAAGACGCCGACCCGGTTACTTAGCACAGTCTGCACGGCACGGTCAATCTCCTCAAGATCTTCATCAACGGCATGCCATCCCCGTTTCAACGGTGGCAGAACAGGCTTATCTCCAGGCACCAGAATGCCCACAAACCGGCCCACTTTGGCGTCCCTCACTTCGGACGCCTTTTCGTCAAACGAGTCGCCCGTCTCATCAACGATAAACTGCCAATAAGTTTCGGACGGAAGCGTCCTCAAGTCATTCGGATGCAACCCCGTTGAAGCAATACTTGTCCCGTCCCGGCGCCGCGCCAACGGCGTCGCGGGCAACACGGTCATGGCAATGGGATATTCCGGCACCGCCACCGAGGTAAGCTGTTGCCCCTTCCCCTTCTTGGTGCGTTCAGACCTATAACGACTGAACGCGATTTGACCTTTGTTGTATTGTTCCCGCATTTTATTGACGAGAAATTTCGACGATAAAATGGATCTATTATCCTCTATCAGTTTTTCGATATCGCCTTTGGGTTTTCCGCCCCCTCCAAGCTTGTACGCCTGGGTGAGAAGTTCTCTCGTTTGTCTTCCCCGGGCCACGGCGGCGGCGCTATCCTCTTCATTCCCAGGATATTCCGCGTGAAACAAGTCCAACGCAGCCTTCAGTTCACGCTCTCCGTCCTGACCCGTCCACGATGCCCATTTGCAGATG
>JADHEE010000393.1_pt1 | contig 18428 bp, 19 predicted proteins | sample 8952401 | NCBI WGS metagenome assembly JADHEE01 (sample SAMN16124438, study PRJNA663242) | bioreactor sludge metagenome | isolation source: sludge (ammonium) | place: India:Bengaluru | collected 2019-02-28
GGTCGTGCCGCCGCCCGCTTGATGGAATGGTAGACATAACGGACTTAAAATCCGTAGCCCGGAAGGGCGTGGGGGTTCGAGTCCCCCAGCGGGCACCAATGAGCCGGAAAGGCGTGACCGTCGGGGATCACCCTTTTATTGTGCCCGGAGGGCACTCTACGTTCGACGGACGTATTACTCCAGTCCGGCGAGTTTTCGAAGATCGGCGTTGATGCGGCTCTGCCAGCCGGGACCAGCCGCGCGGAAATGCTCGAGCACGTCGGCGTCGAGACGCAACGTCACCTGCCGCTTAGGAGCTTCAGACTTCGGACGTCCGCGCAGCTTGCGGGCGAGTTCGGGAAAGACTTCCGCGAACGGCTTGGCGTTCTTGAAGTCGGCCTCAGTCCATTCCGGATTATCCGACACGGCCGCCATGTCGGCGTCGGTGTAGTCCTTACGGGTGGTGGACATCGAACAGGCTCCTTTCCTTCTTGCTCGCGGGCCGCATGCTGATGACGGCAAGCCCCTCGGCTCCGAGCATCGCGAACACCACAGCTATGGTGCCGTCCTCGAATCGTCCGATGGCCTTGAACCGCCCTTGGTTCGCGGGCACCACGAGTGCGTTCAGGAAGAACACCCCGTCCTCCAGATCGGCAAAATCCATCCCGTGCTTGTCGAGGTTGGCGAACCGCTTCGGAGGATCGTAGGTGATGTTCATACGAAATTTATGTAGTTACGATAAATCGGCAGGTCAAGGTTTTCCGTAGCTACGCTTAAGAGCCTTAGGCTCCTACCGCCCAAGCCTCGCCCGCGCGGCGTCCGCCACGGCTTCGGCGGTGATGCCGAAGTGGCGGTAGAGTTGGTCGGCGGGGGCGGAGAGGCCGAAGCCGGTGAGGCCGACGATCGCGCCGGTCGGGCCGACGTAGCGTTCCCAGCCGGTGGCGAGGCCCGCTTCGACCGCGACCTTGACCGTGTCCTCGGGCAGCACCGACGCACGATAGGCGGCGTCCTGGCGGTCGAAGAGTTCCCAGCATGGCATCGATATCACCGACGCGGCGATGCCGTCCGTGGCGAGCAGGGCTTGCGCCTTGAGCGCCAGCTCGACTTCCGAGCCGGTGGCGATCAGCGTGACTTGGGCCTTACCCACGGCGGGAGCGAGGACGTAGGCACCGCGCGCGGAACGGTTCTCCCCGGCGTCGGTCCGCAGCGTCGGCAGGTTCTGGCGGCTCAGGGCGAACAGGCTGGGGCCGGTCTGGTGGGCGAGCGCCAGTTCGTAGCACTCCATCGTCTCCACCGCGTCGCACGGGCGGAACACCAGGAGGTTGGGGATCGCGCGCAGCGCCATCAGGTGCTCGACCGGCTGGTGGGTCGGGCCGTCTTCGCCGAGGCCGATGGAATCGTGGGTCATCACGTAGAACGCCTGCACCCCCATCAGCGCCGACATCCGGAGCGCCGGGCGCATGTAGTCGACGAACATCAGGAAGGTGCCGCCGTAGGGGATGAACCGCCCGTGCAGGGAAAGGCCGTTCATCACCGCCGCCATGCCGTGCTCGCGCACGCCGTAATAGAGGTAGCGGCCCGAGGCATCCTCGGCAGTGATCGGCGCGGTCGCGGCGGTCTTGGTGAGGTTGGAGCCGGTGAGGTCGGCGGAGCCGCCGATCAGCTCGGGAATCGTGCGGGTCAGAACTTCGAGCGCCTCCTGCGAAGCCTTGCGCGTCGCCCAGGCGGGCTTTTCCGCGATCGCCCGCGCCTTGAACGCCGCCGCCTCGGCCTCCCAGCCCCGCGGCAAACGCCATTCGGCGCGGCGGCCCCACTCCGCCCGCAGCGCCGGATCGAGGGCGGCGAGCCGCTCGGCCCAGGCCGCGCTCGCCACCGCGCCGCGGCGTCCGGCGGCGCGCCAGGCTTCGAGCACCTTCTCCGGAACCACGAACGGCGCATGCGGCCAGCCGAGCCGGAGCCGCGCGCCCGCGATTTCCTCCGCGCCGAGCGGCGCGCCGTGGCATTTTTCCGTCCCCGCCTTGGTCGGCGCGCCGAAGCCGATCACGGTGCGGCAGGCGATCAGCGACGGCCTGCCGGTCTGGCGTGCCCGTTCGATCGCGGTCGCCACCGCCTCCGGGTCGTGACCGTCGACGCGACAGGCGTCCCAGCCGCTGGCGCGGAAGCGGGCGAGCTGGTCGTCGTCGGTGGTCAGGCTGGTGCGCCCGTCGATGCTGATCTCGTTGTCGTCCCACAGCACGATCAACTTCGCCAGCTTGTGGTGCCCGGCGAGCGAGATCGCCTCCTGGCTGATGCCTTCCATCAAGCAGCCGTCGCCGACGACGCAGTAGGTGAAGTGGTCGACCGCCGCCGCGCCGAAGCGCGCCGCCGACATCTTTTCGGCCAGCGCGAAGCCCACTGCGTTGGCGATGCCCTGGCCGAGCGGGCCGGTGGTCGCCTCGGCCAGCGCGACGTGGCCGTATTCGGGGTGCCCGGCGGTGCGCGCGCCGAGCTGGCGGAACGCCTTCACCTGCTCGATGTCGACGTCGGCGTAGCCGGTGAGGTAGGCGAGCGCGTAGAGCAGCATCGAGCCGTGCCCGCCGGAGAGGAGGAAGCGGTCGCGGTCCGGCCAATAGGGGCGCGCCGGATCGAACTTGAGGAAGCGGGTGAACAGCACGGTGGCGACGTCGGCCATCCCCATCGGCATCCCCGGATGCCCGGACTTGGCCTTCTCCACCGCGTCGGCGGCGAGGAAGCGGATGGCGTTGGCCATCTCGGCGTGGGTCACGACCGGCGACAACGTGGCGGATTCGACGCTCATCTGTTCTGTCCTTTTCCTCACGCCGGCTGCGCGGCGGAAACGATGCGGTGCTGCGCCGTGGATTCGAGAACCGACTGCCAGCACGAGGACGTCAGGTTCAATTTCCGGCGACGCCGGGTGACCAAACTCAGAGGCAGGTGGACGTAGCGACCGCACAGCTTGCTCACCACCATGCCGGTCTTGCCCGCCATCGCGGCGTGCACCGCGAACTGGCCGAGGAAGCCGCAATAGACCCGGTCGTTGGCGTTCGCCGGAACCGAGCGGATCAGGTAGCTGGGGTCGACGTACTTGAACGCGTGGGGCACGCCCTGCCGCGTCAGGTGGTCGCCGATCTCGGCGAGCAGCAGACCCGCGATGTCGGCGAGGTGGAGGTTTCCGGAAGCGTCGGTGCGGGCGTCGCGCGACAGCAGCTCCTGCCCCGCGCCCTCGGCGACGACGATCACCGCGTGGCCGTGGGCGCGCAAGTGCTGCTCCAGCGACGGCAGCAGGCCGCCCGGTCCGTGCAGGGCGAAGGACGCCTCCGGCACCAGGACGAAATCCGCCTCCTTGGCGACGAGCGTCGCCTGCGCCGCGATGAAGCCGGATTCGCGCCCCATCAGCTTGACCACGCCGATGCCGTTGGGGACGCTGACCGCCTCGGTGTGGACGCAGCGGATCGCCTCGGCGGCGCGCTCCACCGCGGTGTCGAAGCCGAACGACGAGGTGACGAGGTTGATGTCGTTGTCGATGGTTTTCGGCACGCCGATCACCGCGATCTCGAGGCCGCGCCGCCGCACCTCGTCGGTGATGCGCATCGCCGCCTTCATCGTGCCGTCGCCGCCGATGATGAAAAGCTGGTTGATTCCGGCGCGGGCGATGAAGTCGACCACCTCCTCGACCGGCTGCGGCCCGCGCGAGGTGCCGAGGATGGTACCGCCCGACCGGTGGATGCCGGTGACCGACCGGGGCGACAGCTCGACCAGGCGGTGTCCGAACTCGGGAATGAACCCCTGGAGGCCGAAGGGAACGCCGAACACCCGGTCGACGTGGTAGTTGTTGTGGGCCTCCATCACGATGGCGTGGATCACGTCGTTGAGGCCGGGGCAGAGGCCGCCGCAGGTGACGATCGCGAGGCGCGCCGTCGACGGCTCGAAATACAGCTGCGCGCGCGGCCCCGCCGGATCGAAGTCGACGTCGGTGTCGGCGTCGATGTCGTCGAGGTCTTCCGGGCTGAGGTTGACGGTGACCGGCTGGTCGGGGATGAAGCGGCAACAGGAGAGCGGCGAGGCGACCGTCGGCGGCCCGAGGGTGGCGATCGCGGTGTCGATGAGGCCCGGCTGACAAAGGTCCAACATGCGATCCTCCGTGCGCGCTCCGGGCCACCGCCCGCGGCTAGTCGTCGAGGCCCTGGTCCAGCGACGTCGTGTAGACCGTCGTCAAGTGCGACCCCATCGCCGCCACAGCGGCCTCCGGATCGCCCGCAACCAGAGCTTCGTAGACGCGCAGATGGTCGTTGTAGCTGCGCGCGATCGCGCCCGGCTGGCTGATCGCGAGGCGGCGGACGTCGAGGGCGTAGGCGTAAAGATCGCTGACGAACTTCGCCAGCAACGGGTTGCGGCAGCTTTGGTAGATGATTTCGTGGAATTCGCGGTCGGAGATCTGGAACGCGGAGGGATCGTCGAACAGCGTCGCCTGCACCGCCAGGAGTTCCTTCAACTGCGCCCGCGCCTCCGGCGTGATGTGGCGGGCGGCGTCGCTCACCACCGCGCTTTCGACGACGCGGCGCGCTTCGTAGACGGTCTGGGGGGTGTAGTTCTTGAGCTCGCGAAGAGTGGTCACCGCCTCGGAAAGGACGAAGCCGTCGGTACGGGCGACTCGGGTGCGCGCCCCCTGGGACACCTCGATCATGCCGCGCGCGGCAAGGGTCTGGATCGCACCGCGCACGGTTTCTCGGCTGACTCCCAGGGTTTTCGCCAGTTCCCGTTCGCTCGGCAGTTCGTCGCCGACGCGGAGGAAGCCCGAGCAGATCAGATACGCGATCTTGTCGCTGATCTGCTCTTTCATCGTATGCTTGGCGATCTTCGAATCGAGCGCGGGAACGCGCTCGTGAATATCCAGAACCCCCATCCTGCCGTATCCTTCTTTCCCGCGTCCATCCAAACCGGATGACTGGTCCACCCAGAATACCAGCACGAGCGTTTATATAGCTTTCCCTTCCCCGCGTCAAGGCAGCGCGCCCGGGTTCAGCGAGGCGCATCCGGAGCTTACTGTACAATCCCTAATCTTTATTGTTGGAACTTTTCCGGTTCTCGAAAGGCGACCGCGCCCCTTGCCGCGAAGGTTTGCCGACGCCCGCGTCGGCGCGACGGGCGGCGCGCATCCGGCCACCCGATGGGAGAGCCGCCACCCTGCCCGGGTAGCTAACGTCCGCCATAGCTCCGCCCTACCCTTTTGTCTTACCACCTGAATATATTGGATTTTATCATCCATGCCCGGACCGCGCCCCGGCTTGACAACATAACCGCATGGGCAGTAAGGTTGCTCCGCTGGTCTGCTTATACGGCCAGTGGAACGGGGCGAGGGGGAAGACGGTGACGACACCGGCTCGCGCAGGCATTGGGGAGTTCGCCGACCCGGACGACGCGGTGGCTCGCACCGCGGACGCCGGAGGTTCCGGCCCTGCCGCGCCCGCCTCCGCTTCCGCCACGATCGCCTCTCCCACGCCATCGTTTTGTCCATACTGGTCTACTGGTTGGTTGATACGACCTGTTGCGCGCCGCAGGCGGTTTTTTCTCGATCGGGACGGGAGCACGCGTCGGCGCGGACGCCTCCGCTCTCCCCGCCCCGAGGATGACGAACGGATGGGACGCCCGATGATGAAAGCGCTCGTGTTCAATGGAAACGAAGACCTCCGTCTCGCTGAGGTCGCGAAACCCAAACCCGCGCACGGCGAAGCGCTGATCCGGGTCAAGGCCTGCGGCATTTGCGGCTCCGACGTTCACGGCTACCTCGGCATCACCGGGCGGCGGCTGCCACCGATGATCATGGGCCACGAGTTCGCGGGCGAGATCGTCGAGGTCGGGGCCGGCGTCACCAACTTCCGCGTCGGCGACCGGGTGGCGCCGTACCCGGTGATCTTCTGCGGCGAATGCGAACCCTGCCGCCGTGGCGACGTTCACCTCTGCCTGCACAAGCGCGCCCTCGGCGTGCTCGCCTGCGACGGCGCGATGGCCGAATACATCGCGGTGCCGACCAAGGTGCTGTTTCGACTCGCCGCGCCGATCCCGTTCGACGTCGGCGCGATGATGGAACCGCTCGCGGTCGCCTGCCGCGCCGTCAACCACGCGGGCGACCTGAGCGGCAAGAGCGTGCTGATCGTCGGCGCGGGCACCATCGGCCTGCTCGCCCTGGCGCTGGTGAAGATGCGCAACCCGGCCAGGGTGTTCGTCTCCGACTTGAGCGACAGCCGCCTCGCGGTGGCGACGCGGATGGGCGCGGACACGGCGATCAACCCCGCCAACGGCCCGGTCGACGAAGCCGTCAAGTCCGCCACCGGCGACGTGGGGGTCGACGTCGCGATCGAGGCGGTCGGCGCGACGCCGACGGTGCAGCAGGCGATGTCGTGCCTGCGCACCGGCGGCACGGCGGTGTGGATCGGCAACTCGGCGAAGATGATCACCGTCAACATGCAGGAAATCGTCACCCGCGAACTCCAGGTGATCGGCTCGTTCCTCTATTCGTTCCAGGAGTTCGGCGAAGTCGTCGGGCTCCTCAACCAGGGCAAGCTCGACGTCGAGCCGGTCATCAGCCTGCGCGCGCCGATGATGGAGAAGGGAATCGAGCTCTTCGCCAAACTCGCCAAAGACCCCGGCCCTCTCATCAAGGTGATTTTGAACAATTGATTCGTGCGCCCGCGCCGGTTCGACTTTGAATCCGAACCGGCGGGACCTCCCGATTGACCGTAGGCATCTTATCAACCTCGGATATTACAATGCCGGAATTCGGAACCTCTCGCGCGAAAGCCCGGCCGGTTCCCACGGCTCACGAACGGAACGTCGCCGACTTTGCAACATCGACCCTGAAAGAACCCGCGCCCAACCGAACATAAAAACGAACACCAAGGGGAACATCATGAAGAATCTGGTGAAAGCGTTCATGTTTGTGGTGTTAGCTTGTTTTGGGTTTACCAGCCTGTCCACCGCCCTCGCGCAATCCGCGTCCTCGTCGGTCTCGCTGAAGGCTGAATCGAAGGTCAAGCCGGACTACACGATCCGCTTCGCCTACTACGACGCGGGCACCTGGCCCGCCCTCTCGCAGATTCCGCTGCCGGAACACGCCTTCGCGCTGGTGTTCAAGAGCATCGTCGAGTCCAACACCAACGGCAAGGTCGCGGTCGACCTGTTCCCGGGCAACGCCCTCGGCGACACCAAGGCGACCATGGAAATGGCCCGCTCGGGCAGCATCGAGATGGTCACCACCACCGGCACCATCGCCAGCCTCTATCCCGACGTGCAGGTGATCTTCCTGCCCTACGTGTTCAAGTCCGACGAGATCGCCTGGTGGTTCTTCGACCAGAGCCAGATGTGGAAGGACATGACCGCCGACATGGAGAAGAAGACCGGCCTCAAGATGATCGCGGTCGGTCAGAACGGTACCCGCCACTTCACCAACAACAAGAAGCCGATCCACTCGCCCGCCGACCTCAAGGGCCTGAAGTTCCGGGTAATGCAGTCGCCGATCTACGTGAAGATGGTGGAGGCGATGGGTGCCGCCGCGACCCCGCTCGCCTCGGGCGAAATCTACACCGCCTGCCAGACCGGCGTCGTCGACGGCCAGGAAAACCCGATCTGGAACATCGCCGCCAACAAGTGGAACGAAGTCCAGAAGTACATCACCCTCGACGGACACACCTGGAGCGAAAACTTCGTCACCATCAACGCGGCCTACTTCAACAAGCTGCCGAAGGACTACCAGCACATCATCCTGATCGCCGCCGAGCAGGCGCAGATGGCCGACCGCGCCGCCGAAACCCTCGCCTCGCGGGTGCTCGACTTCGGCACGATCAAGAAGAGCATGGAGATCTACGTGCCGTCGCCGGCCGAGCTCGAGCAGTTCAAGGAAGCCGCCCAGCCGACCTACGCCTGGCTGCGCGGCCAAATCGGCGACCCCGTCGTGGACCGCTTCCTCGCGACCGTGAAGGAAGGCGAGCAGCACTTCGGCTACTGAGCATTTGCACACACCGAAAGCCCCTCCGGGCCGCTCCCGGAGGGGTCGTCAGACAAGCTTTAAGGGGGCTTCCATGCAAATGCTCGGAAAACTCAGCAACGCGCTGGACAGGTTCGCGGTGGTGCTGTCCTCGCTGATCCTCGGCGGGGTGTTCTGCCTGGTGATGAGCGGCGTCGTCTTCCGCATCACGGGACACAATTTCGCACTTTCGGAAGAGCTCTCGCGCTGGGGGCTGGTGAGCATCTGCTTCATCGGCGCGAGCGCGGCGCTCAAACGCAAGCAGCACGTCGGCGTCAACATGGTGCTGCAGGTGATGCCGCTTCCGCTCGGCAAGGTGTGCGTGATGGCCGCCTACCTGGTGGTGCTCGCCACCCTCGGCTTCGCCACCCGCTACAGCCTCAAGGCCGCGCTCGGCGCGCAGGGGATGATCGGCGACATCGTGCCGATCTCGATGATGTACGTGAAGCTCACGCTGCCGCTCGGCATGGCGATGATGTGCGTGCACCTGCTCTACGGGCTGTTCTCCATCCCCTCGGGGAAAACCATCGGGTCCGTCCTGATCGGGGCCGAGGAGGAAGTTTGATGGGCGCCCTGGTCCTCGTCTTCGTCGGCTCGATGTCGATCGGCATTCCGATCGCGTTCGTCATCGGCGCGTCCGCGCTGTACTACTTCCTCTTCATCGGCAACATCCCGCTCGACATGATCGGGCAGAAACTCTACAGCGGCTGCGACAACTTCGTGCTGCTGGCGATTCCCTTCTTCATCCTTGCCGGCGATCTGATGAACCGCGCGCGCATCACCGACTCCCTGGTGAACTTCGCGAAGCTGCTCGTCGGCCGGATTCCGGGCGCGATGGCCCAAGTCACGGTGGTGTGCAGCATCTTCTTCGCCGGGATCACCGGCGCGGGCGTGGCCGACGTGGCGGCGCTCGGCTCGGTGCTGATCCCCGCGATGCAGAAGGAAGGCTACAGGACCGACTACGCCGCCGCGATCACCGTCGCGGGCTCGGTGATCGGCCCGATCATCCCGCCCAGCATCATCATGGTGGTCTACGCGATGACCACGGGGGAATCGGTCGGCGCGCTGTTCGCCGCCGGGTTCATCCCCGGCCTCGCCATCGGCCTGGCGCTGATGATCATGAGCTACTACTTCGCGGTCAAGAACAACCACCCGCGCCGCACCGAGGCGGTGCCGTTCTCGGTCGCCCTGGTCACGGTGCGCAAGTCGCTGATCGCGTTGATGTGTCCGGTGATCCTCGTCGGCGGCATCTTCTCGGGCGACTTCACCCCGACCGAAGCCGCCGCGATCGCCTGCTTCTACGCGATCATCGCGGGGATGTTCCTGCTCCGTACCCTCACCGTCAACGACATCGTCGAGTGCCTCGCGCGCTCCGCGGTGTCGTCCTCGGTGATCCTCCTGATCATCGCGATGGCGGGACTGTTCAGCCAGGTGATGGCGCTCGAGCACCTGCCGCACACCGCCGCCAGCGTCATCCTCCAGATCACCGACAACAAATACGTCTACCTGCTGCTGGTGAACATCCTGCTGCTGTTCATGGGGATGATCATGGAGACCGCCGCGAGCGTCATCCTGCTCGCGCCGATCCTGCTGCCGATCGCGATCCAGCTCGGCATTCAGCCGCTGCACTTCGCCCTGGTGATGCTGGTCAACCTCAACATCGGCCTGATCACGCCGCCGGTCGGGGTGTGCCTGTTCGCCGCCTCGCCGATCGCGGGGATCAGCATCGAGAAGATCTCGAAGGCGGTGATGCCGTTCATTTTTGCGGAACTCTTCGCGCTGATGCTGATCACGTACGTCCCGGAGCTGGTTCTGGTGATTCCGCGGATGCTGGGCTTCGTGCACTGAGACCGTCCGCCCTGCGCCCGGTGGCGCTTCGCCACGGCGCTTTGGAGAAGGAGAGACAGGTGGAAAACCAAGCGTTGATCAAGAAACTCCAGGCGACGGCAGTGCAGCTGCGTTGCGACGTGCTGGAGATGATCGGGGTCGGCAAGGCGGGTCACTGGGGCGGCTCCGCCTCCCTCGCCGAGACCATGGCGGTGCTCTACTTCCACGCGATGCGCGTGGACCGTAAGAACCCCAAGAACCCGGAGCGCGACCGCCTGCTGCTGTCGAAGGGCCACGCCGCGCTGATCCAATACGCGGCGCTTTGCGAACTCGGCTTCTTCCCCCGCGAGGAACTGAAGAGGGTGAAGAGCCTCAAAGGCCTGTTGCAGGGTCACCCGGATCTCACGGTGCCCGGCATCGAGGCGGTCACCGGCTCCCTCGGCCAGGGACTTTCCCTCGGCGTCGGCATGGCGCTGGCGCTCCGCCTCGACAAGAGCCCGGCCCGCGTCTACGTGGTGATGGGCGACGGCGAGCAGTCCGAGGGGCAGCTCTGGGAGGCCGCGATGGCGGCCTCGAACTTCAAGCTCGACAACCTCACCGCCTTCCTCGACTGGAACAAGATCCAGGCGACCGGGCGCACCGCCGACGTCTTCGCGATCCCCGATCTCGACCGGAAATGGGCCGCGTTCGGCTGGGAGGTGATCGCGGTGGACGGCCATGACATCGGCCAGATCCTCGCCGCCGTGGACCGCGCCAAGGCGGTGAAGGGCAAGCCCGCGCTGGTCATCCTCGACACCGTCAAGGGCAAGGGCATCTCCTTCGCCGAAAACACCCCGGCCTACCACAACGGCACCTTCGACGAAGCGAAGTACGCGCAGGGAATGGCCGAACTCGAGGCGCAGAAAGCCACCCTCGAAGCCGAGAAGGAGATGATCTGATGGAAAAGAAGAGCTTGCGGACGGCCTATGGCGAATCCCTGGTGGAGATGGGGCAGTCCAACGCCAACATCGTCGTGCTCGAGGCCGACCTCGGCAAATCGACGATGTCCTGCCTGTTCAAGGACGTCTACCCGGAGCGCTACTTCGAGATGGGCATCGCCGAGCAGAGCATGGCCTCGACCGCCGCGGGCCTCGCCCTCGCGGGCAAGATCCCGTTCTACAGCACCTTCGCGGTGTTCGCGCTCGGCCGCGCCTACGACCAGATTCGTTGCGGCATCGCGATCCCCGGCGCGAACGTGAAGATCTGCGGCTCCAGTTGCGGCTTCTCCGACTTCGGCGACGGCAAGACCCACCAGTCGATCGAAGACGCGAACGTGATGCGGATGATCCCCAACATGGTCGTCCTCAACCCGTGCGACGCGGTGGAAACCCGCAAGATGATGCGGGCGATGGTGGCGCACCAGGGCCCGGTCTACATCCGCATCAACCGCAACGACCTGCCGGTCTACACCCCGGAAGCGGGCGACTACCGGATCGGCAAGATGTCGCGCATCGTCGCGAGCGACGACGTGGTGATCTTCGCCACCGGATCGATGGTGTGGAAGTCGGTGGAGGCCGCCGAACTGCTGAAGGCCGAGGGTATCTCCGCCGAGGTGGTCAACGTCGGCACCCTGAAGCCGCTCGAGAAGAGCGAAATCCTCAAGTACGTCGACGGCAAGAAGGCGATCGTCACCGCCGAGGAAGCGACCAAGCTCGGCGGCCTCGGCAGCGCCATCGCCGAACAGCTCATCGGCGAGGTCGACCTGCCGTTCGCGCGGATCGGCATCGAGGACGAATTCGGCACCTCGGCGCACAGCTACGCCGAACTGCTCGAAACCTTCGGCCTCACCGAGCGCCACATCGCCCAGGCGGCCAAGACCGCCCTCAAAGCCAAGTGAATCAGGAGACGAAACAATGAAGATCGGCTTCATCGGGCTCGGCATCATGGGCCGGCCTATGGCGAAGAATCTGCTCAAGGCGGGCTACGACCTCGTCGTCTACGACAAGTTCGCCAAGCTCGACGACGTGGTCGCGGCGGGCGCGAAGGCGGGCGCCTCGAACCGCGACGTCGCGGCGCAAAGCGACATCGTCATCACCATGCTCCCCAACTCGCCGCACGTGAAGGAGGCGATCCTCGGCGCGGCGGGCGTGATCGAGGGCGCGAAGCCCGGCGCGATCGTCGTCGACATGAGTTCCATCGCCCCCGCCGCGTCGCAGGAAATCTGCGCCGCGCTCAAGGCCAAGGGCGTCACCATGCTCGACGCGCCGGTCTCGGGCGGCGAGCCCAAGGCAATCGACGGCACCCTCGCGATCATGGTCGGCGGCGATCCGAAGGCGTTCGAAACCGTCAAGCCGATCCTCGAAAAGATGGGCTCCTCGGTGGTGCTCGCAGGCGACATCGGCGCGGGCAACGTCACCAAGCTCGCCAACCAGATCATCGTCGCGCTCAACATCGCGGCGGTGTCCGAGGCGTTCGTGCTGGCGACCAAGGCCGGGGTCAAGCCCGAGACCGTGTTCAACGCGATCAAGGGCGGGCTCGCCGGGTCGACGGTGATGAACGCCAAGGTGCCGATGATGCTTGCGGGCAACTTCGCCCCCGGCTTCCGCATCGAACTGCACGTCAAGGACCTGCAGAACGCCCTCGACACCGCCCATGCCCTCCATGTTCCGGTGCCGCTCACCGCGAGCGTGATGGAGACGATGCAGGCCCTCACCATCGAAGGCCTCTCCACCTCCGACCACAGCGCCATCGTCCGCCATTACGAAAGGCTGGCGCAGGCCGAAGTCCGCGCCTGAGCGCCCGATCCGCGAGCCCCCTCCCCGGGGGTTCGCCTCCACCTTGAGGAACACGGCAATGCGACTGAAGGACAAGAGCGCCCTGATCACGGGTGCGGCGCAAGGGCTGGGGGCGGCGATCGCCCGGCGCTTCGCCGAGGAAGGCGCGCGGGTGCTGATCTGCGACGTCAACGCCGAGGCGGGCGAGGCCACGGTGGCGGCGATCAACGCCACGGGCGGACGTGCCGCGTTCCAGCGCCTCGACGTCACCGACGAAGCGAGCTGGGTAGCGGCAATCGAGGCGGCGGTATCGCGCTTCGGCAGGCTCGACGTGCTGGTCAACAATGCGGGCATCAACATCCGCGAGCCGATTGAGGAAATGAAGGCCGAAAACTTCGACACCATGCTCGGCGTCAACGTCAAGGGACCGTTTCTCGGCATCAAGCACGCGATCCCGGTGTTGCGCAAGGGCGGCGGCGGGTCGATCATCAACATGTCGTCGATCTGCGGCCTGGTCGGCCACAAGTACACCACCGAGGCCTACACCATCACCAAGGGCGCGCTCAGCCTGATGACCAAGACCGTCGGCGTGCGCTACGCCAAGGACAACATCCGCTGCAACTCGATCCACCCGAGCACGGTGGACACGCCGCTCGTCCAGGTGCTGTTCCAGGACCCGCAGAAAAAGGCGGAACGCCTGGGCGAAGTGCCGCTCGGCCGCCTCGCCACCGACCGCGACGTCGCCAACGCCGCGCTCTACCTCGCCTCCGACGAGGCGGCGTTCCTCAACGGCGTGGCGCTGCCGGTCGACGGCGGCCTGACCGCGTACTGAAGCCCCCACCGCAGAAGGCAAGCTCATGAAAAGCCAGTTCATCACCCCCGTGGTTTCGGTTTTCGACGCCAAGGGGCGGCCCGACCCCGAGCAGAACCAGCGCCTCTACGCCCACCTGATCGCGGGCGGGGTGAGCGGCATGGCGGTGCTCGGCAGCACCGGCGAGTTCTTCGCCATGGACATGCCCACCTCGAAGGCGTTCATCGACATGGCCGCGCCCTACGCGAGCGAGAGCTTCCGCGTCTTCGCCGGGGCGAGCCGGATGGACCCGGACGAAAGTATCGAACTCGCCAACCACACCCTCGACAAGGGCGCGAGCGGCGTGATGATCATCAGCCCCTACTACGTCCGCCTCACGCAAGAGGCGATCTTCGACTACTACGCCCGCATCGCCCGCGCCGTGCCGGGGAAGATCTACCTCTACAACTTCCCCGACCGCACCGGCTATTCGCTCGCCCCCGCCACCGTCCTCAAGCTCGCGACGACGTTCAAGAACATCGTCGGGCTGAAAGACACCCTGTTCGACATGAACCACACCTGCGACCTGATCAAAACGGTGAAGTCCGAGCTACCGGAGTTCGAGATCTTCTCGGGCTTCGACAACAACTTCGCGCACAACATCCTCTCGGGCGGCAACGGCTGCATCGGCGCGCTCTCCAACCTCGCACCGGAAATCTTCGCCGCCTGGATCGCCGCCGTCGACGCCCAGGACTTCGCGGGCATCGCCAAATGCCAGCGCATCGTCGACCGCCTGATGGACCTCTACGGCATCGGCGACCCGTTCATCCCGGTGGTGAAAAAGGCGCTGGTGATGCGCGGCGTCATCGCTTGCGACGTCTGCACCAGGCCGCTCCGCTCCGCCGACGCGGCGGCGACGGAAAGGCTCCGCGCCCTGTTCGACACGGTCGGCCTCGCGCCGATCCCGACGGCCTGAAGCCCCATCCCCGCCGCCGCCCCCTTGATTTGCGGCGGCGGCGTCGCCACGTCGGTCCGAAGGCGCTTAAGCGCCGCATAGTTCAACGTCAGGTTTGGTTGACTCTTCACCCCTTGGGCGTCTCGCCCGGGCGCGGGAGGATGGCGCGTGACCCCCACGGCGACGGACCGCATCGGCTATCTCGATTCCGGGCGCGCCATCCTGATTCTCCTCGGCGTCCCCTACCACGTCAGCCTGATCTACCATCCGGCGTAGTTCTGGCCGGTGCATTCCAGCGAGGTTTCCGCCGTGCTGGGATGGTTCAGCGACTTCATCCATGACTTCCGCATGCACGCGTTCTTCCTGATCTCCGGGTTCTTCGCCGCCTTCCAGCTGTCGCGCAAGCCCTGCGGCGACTGGCTCGGCGCGCGGATGGTGCGCCTCGGCGTGCCACTGCTGGCGGCGGCGCTGCTGCTCAACCCGCTGCAAATGCTTGGGCTGGCGGTCAGCGAGACGGGCGGCTGGGGCACGGACGGCACCGCGCTCTGGCTCGCGCGCCTCGGGCGCTTCGGCGAGCCTTGGGTCGCGCATCTGTGGTTCCTGGTCGTGCTGATCCTCTACAGCCTTGGCCTCGCGGCGATCTGGGCGATGCTTCCGGCGCGGGGGGAAAGCCCGCCCGCGCGGCGCCTGGGCCGTGCGGGAACCGCCCTGATGCTGGCGGCGACGGCGGCAGCGTTCGTCGTGTGGCGGCTCGGCACCGCCACCGTAGCGCGCCTCACCGACGAGGGGCTGTGTCTCGCCGAGGGCGCGCTCCGGCTCGATTACGCGCTGTTCTACCTGCCGTACTTCGTCCTTGGAGCGGTGCTGGAGCGCAACCGGGATCTGCTCGCACGCTTCGGCGCGTGGGGACGCTTCGCGGCGCCGTTCGGGATCGGCGCGTTCGTCGCGGCGCAGATGCTGTGGCGGCAACCCGGCCTAGAGACGCTGGTGCTGTCGCGCGCCTTGCAGGGGCTGTCGTCGTTCCTGCTCTGCGCGGCCCTGTTCCACCTGCTGATGCGCCATTTCGACGGCCTGGGGCAAAAGCTTCGCGGCATCGCCGCCGCCGCGTTCACCATCTACCTGTTCCACCAGCCGATGGTGGTGTGGCTCGGGCTGCTGTTCGGGGGCGTGGGGCTACCGCCGATGCTCGAGTTCACGGCGATCACCGCGACGATCACCCTGGCCGCCTATGCGATCCACGTGCGGCTGATCGCGCCGTACCCGATGCTGTCGTTCCTGTTCAACGGCGTGGTGCCGAAGCGGCGCCCGCCGATCACGGGCGCCGTGGGGTGAGACCGGCGCCGGCTACAGATAGATCCCGCCCGAAACCTCGATCCGCTGGCCGTTGATCCAGCGGCTTTCGGGGGCGAGGAGCATCGCCATCGCGCCGCCGATGTCGTCGGGCACCCCCACCCGGCCGAGCGCGGTGTTGCCCGCGATCGCCGCGTTGGTCGCCGCGTCGTCGCGTACCCGCCCGCCGCCGAAGTCGGTCTCGATCGCGCCCGGCGCGATGACGTTGACCGAGATCCGGCGCGGCCCGAGTTCGGCGGCGAGATACCGGGTCAACACCTCGATCGCGCCCTTCATCGACGCATAGGCCGCCATCCCCGGCAAGCTGAAGCGCGCGAGGCCGGAGGAGACGTTGAGGATACGTCCGCCGTCGGCGATCAGCGGCAGGAGCTTCTGGGTGAGGAAGAACACCCCCTTGAAATGGATGTTCATCAGAGTGTCGAAGCTCGCCTCGTCGGTCTCGGCGAAGCTCTTGTGGATGCCGATGCCGGCGTTGTTGACCAGGGCGTCGAAGCTGTCGCGCTCCCACTCGGCCTTGAGCGTGCGCTTCAGGGTTTCGACGAATCCGGGGAAGCCCGCGACGTTGCCGGTGTCGAGTTGCAGCGCGGCGGCCTTGCGCCCCTTGGCCACGATCTCGGCCACCGCCGCTTTCGCCTCGTCGGCGTTGCGGACGTAGGTGAGGATCACGTCGTGGCCGTGGTCGGCGAGGGTGAGCGCGGCGCTGCGACCGAGGCCACGGCTGCCGCCGGTGATCAGAACCAGGGAATTGGCAGGCATTGCAGTGTCTCCTGTGCTCGGAATTGGTGAGCCAGAGATGGGGCGCGGAAGCCTGAACGGCATGCCCGAAGCTGCGGGAATCTTGCCCATTTCTCCGACCCGGATGGCAAGGCGGAGCGGCTATGACAATATCGGAGCGAGCCCCAATCGCGGATGCCCCCATGCTGACCGAGTTGAAAACCCTGATTGCCGCCGCCGCCGATGCCGAGGCGTCGCCCGGGCCTTTCTTCGCCACGCCGATTGCCGGATTGACGGTGATGCGCGCGCACGAACCGGGGCCGCCGCTGCGCATGGTCTACCGCCCGGTGCTCTGTCTCGTGGCGCAAGGGGCGAAGCGGATGATGGCGGGCGAGGCGATCCATGCCTTCGGCGCGGGTCAGGCGCTGATCGTCGGCGTCGACATTCCCGCCACCGGGCAAATTGTCCGCGCCAGCGCGGCGGAGCCCTACCTTGCCGCAGCCGTCGACCTCGACATTCCGCTGTTGCGTGAACTCGGAACCACTCTCGCGCCCGCCGAACGCGACGACGGCGCGCACGCGATGTTCGTCGGCGCGGGCGACGCGGCGCTGACCGAATGCATGCTGCGCCTGCTGCGCCTGATCCGCGAGCCCGACGCCGCCCCGGTACTGCACCCGCTGTTGTTGCGCGAATTGCACTTCCGCCTGCTCACCGGCCCTTACGGCGCGGCGTTGGCGCGGTTGGCGGCACCCAACGGTCGCGCCGAACGGATCGCACGCGCGATCCGTCTGCTGCGTCAGGATTTCACCCGGACCCTCCGCGTCGAGGAGCTGGCGGCGGCGGCGGGGATGAGCGTCTCCACCTTCCACCTCCACTTCAAGACCGCGACGGCGATGACGCCGCTGCAATACCAGAAGCAACTGCGCCTGCTCGAGGCGCGGCGGCTGCTGCTCGCCGACGCCTCCGCCGAGCACGCCGCCTATGCGGTCGGCTACGAGAGCCCGACCCAGTTCAGCCGCGAATACGCCCGGATGTTCGGCCTGCCGCCGCGCCGCGACGCGGCGCAGCAGCGGGCCTCGGCGTAACAATTTCACACGCAGCACGCGGCGAATAGCTACATATCGCCTCGATGCCACTTTTCTAACCTCTACTTGTTGATTCATCCTCGCTATCCACAGGGGTGTGGAAAAGTTTGCAGATTTGCTGGGGACTAAGCGGTGGTAAGATACGTTCCTAGAAAGTTCCCTTACCCGCTAACATGCCAAAAGGCGAACGATGACGAGCTCTCCGAACTACGCTCATAGGTTAGGTGTCATTTGTGTCCCTCGATTCTGGTCTGAATGCATCCCATGCGGCGGAACACTAGCCTCCGAATTTCTTCGTCTGCACGGAGCCACTTGGGTTCCCACCCATGTCGCGCGCTTTGGGCACGTCCCACTCTCCAACGGAGGAACCTCCCCGGCTGTAGTCTTTGCTTACAGACGTGACTTCGACGAAGCCCCGATTGCGCTAGAAATCATATTGCTAACGCCTGCGGGACGTTTGGCAGCAACTCAAGAGTTCTCCTACATGGTGGGAGACACTCGCGGTACTGCCCTAATGACCTGCCCTCAGCGCAGCAGGATAAATATCGTTGTCGGTGGATTGGACGCGCTTGCTATGTGCTCCGGCGAAGCAAAGCACAGGTGCTACTGGGCGGTTGATTCTCACGCAAGCCTCCCCTTTATCCCGCTCTCCCAAATGAAAGGCCATTGGCAGATCCGCTTGTTGTCTGCGCTTCCACCTACCCCTCAGATCGCGAGAATATGGCGACGGCTTGGCGCGTGGGTCACATGGGAAGCCCTTCATCAAGCATTTGATTTAAAGGCTAGCTAAAACGGAGGCGACGGCTCCCTGACTATGGCCATATGGTCAGGGAGCTTCGCCCTTACGCTTTCAACTTGATCGCGATCTTGGCGAGGTGCTCGCCCTGCCAACGCATCAGCTCGAGTTCGTTGGCGGAGGGCTGGCGCGAGCCGTCGCCCGCGGCGATGGTGGTGG
>JADHEE010000395.1_pt1 | contig 18385 bp, 17 predicted proteins | sample 8952401 | NCBI WGS metagenome assembly JADHEE01 (sample SAMN16124438, study PRJNA663242) | bioreactor sludge metagenome | isolation source: sludge (ammonium) | place: India:Bengaluru | collected 2019-02-28
CGTTTTCGGATGGCGGCGCCTGGGGGTTTCCGGTCCGCGGGACGGCGATCTGGTTGCGCCGCACGTTATTGCCGATGTCCACCGGTTTGCCGCGCATCCCGGCGTCGAACGCGCGCGCGCACGACAGCGCGCGCACCTCGCCACCGTCGTCGAGGATCGCCCGGCCGAGCGCCAGGGCCATCGTCGTATCGTCGGTGACTTGCCCCGGTTTGAGGTTGAGCCACCCGCCGCCGCGAATGTCGCGCAGCACGCCATACGTGTGCGCGATCTCGCGCGGCGTCATGAACTCGACCGTGGCGCCGAGCGCGTCGCCGAGCGCCAGGCCGAGATAGGCGGCCTCCGCCCGGCCGGCGGCGCTATCCGGTCGGGATGCCCTCATACCCCCCGCCCTAGCGCGCCGAAATCTCGGCCCGCGCGGCTGCCCAGCGTTCTGGCGGGATGCCGGTCAATGAGCCGGGCGGATTGAGCGCATTGCCGAAGGCGTCGGAGATGGCCCCTTCGATCGGGCAGATCGCCGCGCATTGCGGCTCGTCGTAATCGCCGAGGCATTCGCCGCAGCGGCGCGCGTCGATCAGGAAATGCGGGCGCGCCGCGCGGATCGCCGCGTGCGGACACAACGGCGCGCAGGCCTCACAGTTGATGCAGCTCTCGCCGATGTTCAGGGCCATGGCCGTTCTCCCGTGCTCACGCGCGCCTGCCGGCCGCGCCGAGCGGCCCGGCAGCGAGCGCTCCGGCATCGAGCATGCCGCGCCACACCGCCATCACCGCCGCTTCGATCGGTTCCATGGCGTGCTCGGCGTTCGGCGCGATGCCGGCCGCTTCCAGACGGCCCCAAGGCTCGAAGCCGATGCGCGCGCAAAGCACCGCCTCGCAGCCCGCCAGCGCGCGGATGACGCGGTCGAGCCGCGACTCGCCGTCGCCGCAGTGCTCGCCGCCGACGCAATACTTGTCCGTCCTGCGGTGGCCGATGAAGCGCACGCCGGCTTCGCTCGCCTCGTAGACCAGGAACTCGCGGGCATGGCCGAAATGCTCGTTGACCACGCCGGCGCCCTTGCTCGCCACGGCCATCACCGGCCGGCCGCGCGGCTTGCGCGCCGGGCGGTGGAAGGCCAACACCTGCGGCGCGCCCTGCGCCTCCGCCCGCCGGGCCGCGCGCCGGGCTTCCAGTTCGGCGACGGCCTGCGCGCGGAACGCCTGCCGGCGCGCCAGTGCCGCCGCGTGGTCGATGCCGCCGCCTTCGCCCGCCGACGCCTCCAGCGCGTCCAATCTCTCCAGCGTGAACTCCGCGCCGCGGTCCTCTCCGAGCAGGCCCACCGCGTCGGCGCGGCACTGGCGGCAATGGCGCATCATCACCATGTCGCCTGCACAGGCGTCCTGCAGGCGCTGCAATTCCTCCGGCGATGGGCTGCGCTGCCCCATCAGCCCGAAGAAGGTGCCGTGGCCGGGCTCGGCGATCAGCGGCATGACGTTGTGCAGGAACGCGCCCTTGGCCTTGACCACGCGCGACACCTCCTTGAGATGCTGGTCGTTGACGCCCGGAATCAGCACCGAATTGATCTTCACCAGGATGCCGCGCGCCACCAGCATTTCCAGTCCCTTCTGCTGCTGTCCGATGAGGATCGCCGCGGCCGCACGCCCGCGTACGCGCCGGTTCTTCCAAAAGATCCAGGGATAGATCTTGGCGCCGACATCCGCATCGACGCAGTTGATGGTGATCGTCACGTGCTCGATGTTGTGCCGCGCGAGTTCGTCGACGCATTCCGGCAAGGCGAGGCCGTTGGTCGACACGCACAGCTTGATGTCCGGCGCCTTTTCGGCCAGCAGGCGGAAGGTGGCGAAGGTGCGTTCGGGGTTGGCCAGCGGGTCGCCGGGACCGGCGATGCCGAGCACCGCCATCTGCGGAATCGCCGCCGCCACGGCGAGGGTCTTGTTCACCGCCTGCTCGGGCGTGAGCACCTCCGACACCACGCCGGGACGCGACTCGTTGGCGCAGTCGTACTTGCGGTTGCAGTAGTTGCACTGGATGTTGCACGCCGGCGCCACCGCCGCATGCATGCGCGCGAAGTAATGGTGCGCGTCTTCCGAGAAGCACGGATGGTCCTGGACCTTGGCCCGCACCTCGTCCGGCCAGTCGTCCGGTTGCGCCGCCCCCGCCCCGCACGAGCCCTTGCTGCAACCGCCCGGCGAAACGGACGCGCTTGCGAAAACAGGCCTATCCACGACGTTCTCCGCGTTGTCTGCTCGAACGGTGAGTAGCAATGCCTGTGCCATCTCAGCCATTAAGCTCAACACCCTGTTTCGCAGGAATTTTTTTTCGGGCAACGGCGGACATGTCGCAAACGGAACAACCTCCGGATCGCCTCTGTGCCAAAGACGACAGCTTTCGCGTGCACCCGGGCCTGTTGACGCTAGATCTTTTTCACTTCGATGTTCAGCGTCAGGATGCGGTAGGCGATCTGCCGCGGCGTCATGCCGAGAAGGCGCGCCGCGCGGGCCTGCACCCAGCCGGCCCGTTCGAGGGCGGCGATGACGCGGGCGCGTTCGTCCGGGTCGTCGTCGGCCGGGGCGGTTGCCGCCGCCACCTCCGGCGCGACGGCATCGATGACGGAACTCGCTACAAGCGACTGGATTCCGCCGCTCATTTCGCGCGAACGGTCGAGGTGAATGAGTTCCGCGTCGATCGCACCCGATTCCGACATCACCGATGCCCGTTCCAGGCAGTTTTCCAGCTCGCGCACGTTGCCCGGCCACGCATATTGGGACAGGCGGCGGAGCGCGCCGTCGGTCAGCGACAGCCGCCGCCCCTGCAGTTCGCCGACGCGGCCGGCCAGGAAGCGCGCCAGGTCCGGGATGTCCTCCATGCGGTCGCGCAGCGCCGGCAGGACGATGGGCATCACGTTGAGACGGTAGTACAAGTCCTCGCGGAACTCGCCGGCGTCGACCGCCGCCTCCAGGTCGCGGTGCGTGGCGGCGATCACCCGCACGTCGACCTTGATCGTGCGCGTGCCGCCGACGCGCTCGAACTCGCCTTCCTGCAGCACGCGCAGCAGCTTGGCCTGGAAGGCCGGCGAGATCTCGCCGATCTCGTCGAGGAAGATGGTGCCGCCGTCGGCCGATTCGAAGCGTCCGCGCCGCGCCGCCACGGCGCCGGTGAAGGCGCCCTTCTCGTGTCCGAACAGTTCCGATTCGAGCAGGTTTTCCGGCAGCGAGGCGCAGTTGAGGCGCACGTAGGCGCCGTTCGAGCGCGGCGAGTGGTAGTGGATGGCGTTGGCGATCAGTTCCTTGCCGGTGCCGGTTTCCCCGCGCAGCAGCACGGTGGTGTTCCACTTCGAGACCATGCGCACCTGGTCGAACACCCGGCGCATCGGCGCCGAGCGCCCGACGATGTTGTCGAAGCCGTACTGGTGGCGCACCGTGCGGCGCAGGCTGTCGCGCTCGTCGGCCAGTTGCCGGCGCTCCTGCTCGACGCCGAGCGAGAGGCGGATGCTCTGGCCGACCAGGCTGGCGACCATCTCGACGAAGCGCGTGCGCTCGTCGAGCAGGCCGTCGTCCGGCGTGTTCGGCTGTACGGCCAGCACCCCCTGCAGGTCGCCGCCCTGGTTGATCGGCGCGGCGACGAAGGGCAGGCGGCGGTCGAACAGCCCCAGGCGGTCGAGGAAGCGCGGCTCGTCGCCCAGGCGCGGCAGGGCCAGCGTGCGCTTTTCCTCCAGGATCAGCCCGAGCAGCCCCTCGCCGGGCTGATAGCGCACGCGCTCGCGGCCGTCGTCGTCGCTGCCGTTGATGGCGTTGACCACGAGATCGCCGCTCGCCGCATCGAGCACGCTGACCATGCCGCGGCTCATGCCCGCCTGTTCGTCGAGCTGGCGCAGGATTTCGCGCGACGTGTGGCGGAAATCGAGCGAGCGCGACAGGATTTCGCCGACGCGGTACAGCGTCTCCAGTTCGACGCGGCGCAGCGTGGTGAGCCCGGGCGGGGTGATGCTCATGCCGCCATTCCCCGGCGCGGCACCGGCAGGACCACGCGCACGCAGCAGCCCCGGCGCTCCGTCGAATCGATCTCGATCGTCCCGTCGTGGTCGGCGGCCACCTGCTGCGCCGACGACAGGCCGGTGCCCAGGTGCCCGCCGCCGCCCATGCGCGTGGAAAAGAAGGGCTCGAACACCTTGTAGCGCAGGTCCGGCGGAATGCCGGGGCCGCTGTCCTCGATGATCACCTCCACGCGGTCGGCATGGCCGCGCGTGACGACGGAGAGTTCGCGCGCCTTCCAGCCCTTGGCGTTCATGGCCTCGATGGCGTTGTCGACGATGGCCTTGAACATCGTGCGCACGCGGCTGGGATAGGCGTTGAGCGAGGGCAGCACCGATTGCGGCCGCCAATGCACGGTGATGCCCGCGGCGAGCATGCGCGTCGTGGTCAGATCGAGCACGTCGCGCATGACTTCGTTGATGTTTACCGCCGTGCGCGATTCCGGCGAATGCCCGGGGATCGCGCCGCGCAGGCTGTCGATCGCCTCGCGTCCGGCGCGGAGCGCCCCCGCCAGGGCCGCTCCCGCCGGCGAGCCGCCGCGCCGTTCCAGCGTGGACAGCACCGAGGCCATGATGTTGACCGGCCCCTCGATCTTGAACACGGCGGCCGAGAGCGTCTCGCGCAGGCTGTCGATGCGCGCCTCCTCGGCCATCATCGCCTGCAGCATGGCCAGGCGGGTCTTCTCCTGCTCCGCGCGCTGGCGCGTCGTCTCCTTGGCGACCAGGAGCAGGAACAGATCGTCCCGCCGGTCGAAGAAACTCTCGACCGTCCCGTCCTTGCGTCGTACCCAGAGACCGGAACAGGAATACCAGCGCGTTCCGTTGCGCGAGTCGAAGCGGATCTCATGGTCGTGGAACGCATGGCGGCCGACCTGCGGCGTGCCGGGCAACGTCCCCAGGCTGGCGCGCACGGCGTCGAGGATGACCGTCGCCGGCTCCACGGCGCGCAGGTCGCTGACCAGCTTCTTGTATTCGTGGTTGTCGAGCACCACGCGGAAATCCCGGTCGAGCAGCGCCAGCACCACCGGCGCCGAATCGACGACCGACTCGATCAGCGCCTTCTGCTCACCGACTTCGCATTCGAGGCGGTGCAGATCGGTCACGTCGCGCTGGATGCCGAGGTAGTTGGTGACGGTGCCCGAGGCGTCGATGACCGGCTGGACCAGGAGATCGGCCAGATATTTGCTGCCGTCCTTGCGGCGATTGACCAGCCGCCCGCTCCAGGGCTGCCCGGCGGTGATCGCCGCCCACATGGCCTGGTAGATCGATTCCGGCGTGGACTTGTTCGAAAGCAGCGCGTGGTTGGCGCCGATCACTTCCTCCGGCGCGTAGCCGGTGACCCGCGTGAAAGCGGGATTGACGTACAGGATGACGGCCGCGGCGTCGGTGATCGAAATGGCGATGTCCGCCTGCTCGACCGCCTGCTGGAATACCGCCGGCACGATGGCCGGAGCGAACGGCTTTGCGGATTTATCCTGGTCTGCCACGTCTGTTCTCCGTCATGCGGGAACCCGGCGCAATTTCCGTACCACCCTTGCGGACACATTCTGCGCTCCGCCGCGACCGTCGTATCTGTCGCGTTTCCCGCACGTTGTAGGAATTGCGACACATCCCGGAGGGGCATGCGCCCGGCAGGCGGCCACCCCGTTACGGTGCGGATATTCCGGGCATCGCACGATTCCGGAACGGGCTCTCGAGCACGTGGCACGGTCGTTGACCGCCATCGGCCTGGTGCGCGAACTGATCGGCGCGGGCACGCTGTCCGCCCAGGCCAGCCTGCCGCTCGGTCCGCGCTTCGCCTTTCTCGAAACCCAGGTGATCCCGGACTACGGCGGCGTGCTGGCGATGAGCTGGGTCGTCAAGCGCGCTTATGCGGAGTCGGCCGGGATGATCGACCATCGAACGGCCATCAAGCCCGTGGATTCGACTCTTGCAGCGACTTGCGCCTCGCGGGTCAGAAGATCACTTGCCATCTGCAATCACTCCAAATTCCGCGGAACCTCATGGCACATCGCGAATGGCGCCGCAGGCTCAATGCGCCGCGGCCCGAAGCTTACTCCTCGCGACCGGCCGCGACGACTCTATTGCGTCCGGCTGCCTTTGCCTTGTAAAGCGCGGCATCAGAGATTGCCAGAACCGCGGACAGGTCGGCATGATGCGATGAGCGTTCCGCGACACCGATGCTCACTGACACATTCAGGGCTCCGCGCGGCGAAGAAATCGTGGTGCGTTCCACCGACAAGCGCAACCGTTCCGCAACGGCCAGCGCGCGATCCATCGTGGTGTCAGGAAGCAAGGCAATGAATTCTTCACCCCCATAACGGCACCAGATGTCGTTCGCTCGCAACGCTGCCTGGGCAGACTTCGAGACTTCAACCAACGCTTTGTCACCGGTCTGGTGGCCGTGCTGATCATTGAAGAGCTTGAAGTGATCGATATCGACCGAAAGAATTGAGAATGGAGAACCATGACGCATGCTGCGGGACCATTCCTTGTCGGCAAACTCGGTAAAGGCACGGCGATTGTAGGCATCGGTTAATGTGTCATGGCGTGCTTGAGCAAGGATTTCCTCCTGGAGCCTTTGCGATGTATGCAAGGTCAGTAAAACGGTGATCATCGGGAAGCTGATGAGCGACGTTGCGATCCAGAACAAGCGCGGTAGCGTCGGAGAGAAGGAGAAAGTCAAACCAAAAACGCCTCCCGCCACGCGCCAGGAGCAGGCGATTACCAGCAAGACGAACAAAACCCCAATCAGGCGAAACGTGTGGTTGCCTTCCGCCGTTCTCGCCGTCAAACAGGCGTAGGCGGTATATATGTCAAACGCCAGGAACACCACGTTCTGGGTGAAGACTGCGGCCGGATAATTCGGGGCCACCAAGACAAACCAGGCCAGGATTGCGTTGGCGACCACACACAATGCCACCCCTGACATAAATGGCGGCTCTCGGCCAGTCGCCCTCGCAATCCCAAAATTGAACAGCATCAATCCCGGCAGCAGGAAGAGATTCGAAACGACTTCGCTCAGCACCGCTGGCACCAGATTGCGTAGAGCGAATAAGAACAAGCCGATAGCAAACATTAAGGACCCGAGAGCCCAGTCTTTCGCCGGCGGGTAGTTGCGCTGCACGCTCCACAGGTAGACCAGAACGACCGCCTGTCCGATATTGATACCTACATAGATCAACACCAAAGTTCTGATATCGAGGACAGCGGGCATTGTCAGCTCAAACGGGAGAAAGACGGCAGTTTATATCCCTTCCGCCCGGCCAGGCATCCGGAAGGCCAAGGGTCCGTGGCAGGCCATCAGTCGGGTTTTCAGATTGGAGTTGCCGTTCGGATGGCCGCTTGAAAGAAGAACTCAGCGGCAGCAGCTGGCCGAATGCGGCCCAATGACAGAGAACCGGTCAAGCATCTCGTTCAGTACTGCTCTAGTGCCGTTAATTCGAGAGTCGACTGAAAAGAAGGCGCTGTTTTCTCCGGCGGCCATCAGAAAAACCCAGGGAATTTACGCTGCCTTGCCGAACAGCGAGGCGATCCATTCCCGCTGAACGGCTTTGCGCTTCGATTCGGCAAGGTGGCTGCGAATCCTGCCGCGCGCCTGCTCCAGCGTCAATTCGCCGGCCGGCTGGACGGCGACGCACTGGAGGATGTGGAAGCCCATGGGCGATTCGATGACTTGGGAAATCCCGCCCGGTTCCAGGGCGAACGCCTCGCGCTCCAGCTCGGGATAGAGCTGGCCGCGCCCTACCGTGCCGAGCCTGCCGCCGTCGAGGGCGGTGGCGCACTCGGAATGCCTCAGGGCCAGCGCTTCGAAGCGTTCCGGCGATGCGCGCAGTTGCCGGAGGATTGCATCGATCGCCCGCCGCGCGGCCTCCCGGCCGTTGCTCCGCAAGGCATCATTGACGGTCACCAGAATGTGTCGGAGCGCGCGGCGCTCGGGCCGGGCGAAGCGTTCGCGGCGCAGGCGATGGAAGGTCTCGATCTCGGCGTCGCTCACGGCGACGGCGCGGCTCACGCGGTCGAGTACGGCGTCCACCCGCAGGCCGCGCGCCAGGCCTGCCGCCAGGCCGTCGCGGTCCAGGCCGGCGCGTGCGAGCGCGGTCTCGAAAGCGTCGTCGGATTCGTAGCGCGAGCGCACCACCTTGAAGGCGTCGCGGATCGAGGCGTCCGGCACCGTGACGCATGCCGCCTCGGGCGAGGCGAGGATGCGCCGCTCGATGGCGAACTGGCGCGCGGCGGCCTTTTCCACGCGTTGCCGTTCGGCCGGTTCGAGACGGTCCGTACCCTTCCCGAACATGGCCTGCGCGAGCTTGAGGGCGAGATAGGGGCAGACGTCCGAAGCGGTGTCGAGGCGGGCATCCGCGGCGGGATCGGTCATGCCGTCACTCCCCGCACGCGACGAGCGCCGATTCGGGCACCGCCAGCGTCCGTCCGGGTGCGCATTCGAAATGGACGTGATAGACGACGCCGGCGGCATGGCGCAGCACGCGCAGGATTTCGCCGGGGCTGCCTTTGGGAACATGCAGGCCGCCGTTGCCGGCCGCCAGAATCTTGTCCGCGCGCACCCGCTCGCGGCTCTCGAAAACGCTCGGCATCCAGGGCTCGTCAATACCGATCAACTCCTCCTCGCGGCAGCCGACGATGCGATCCACATCGAGGAAGTGCACGCTGTAGATGGCCTGCGTCTGCAGGAAGGTGCCGACGTCGACCACCGTGCCGACACTGCCCCGCCGGATCAGCAGTTCGCCGCGTGCCGCGCCAGGGAAGGTGCCGTCGTCGCGCACGTTGGAGGTCACCCGCACCGCGTCGCCCACGTCCCACAGAAAGCTCATGGCGCACGCCTTCGCCCGATGGCCGTGAGCGGCACCGTGGCGATGCCCGCGGCGCGCTGGTGAACACGGAAGACGCGTTCGGTGAGCGCGTCGGAGCGCACGAAATCCCCGTAGGCGCGCGCCAGGCAGGCGCGCAGGGCGGCATGGTCGGTGACGTCGGCGCGCTGCAGGTAGTCGTGAAAACGCTGCAGGATGTGCAGCCGGTTGACGCGCACCACCTGCGGGTCGAAGTCGACGCCGAAGAACTCCAGAAAATCTTCGGCGCTCTCCAGCCCGGACATCCGGCTTTCCAAGTCGCTGCCGAAGGAACCGGCGGAAACGGCGGAAGGCATGGGTTTTATCCTTTCAGCAAAGCGCGCGGACGTGATGCGGAGCCGCGCGGCGCGCGGCGTTCCTGCGGATGCGCACGGCACCGAGAAACGCGCGCAGTTCCCCGGACGAGGGCGCACGCTTGACGGCCAGCACGAATTCGCGAATGTCCGCCAGGAGCCGGGGAATCTCATCGTCCGCCAGGGATTCGCCCAATTGGGCGTAAACGGCCTGCAGCCCCTTCGCGCCGGAGTGCTTGCCGGCGACGAAACGCTGCTCGCGGCCGACGATCCCGGGATCAAAGCCCTGGTAGTTGTCCGGATGCTTGACGAGACCGTCGATATGCAGGCCGGATTCGTGCGTGAACACGCCCTCGCCGACCACGCTCTTCTGCCACGCCACAGGCCGCCCCGACGCCGCGGCGACGGTCTCGGAGAGCGCCGGCAAGCGGCAAAGGTCGACGCCCGTATCGATGCCATGGCAGCGGCGCAGGCCCAGGGCCACTTCTTCGAGCGGCGCGTTGCCGGCCCGCTCGCCCAGCCCATTGACCGTGGTATTCACGTGCGTGGCGCCGGCGCGCACGGCGGCCAGCGTGTTGGCCGTGGCGAGGCCCAGGTCGTCGTGCGCGTGCATCTCGATTTCGAGGTCCGACGCTTCGCGCAGGCGCCGCACCGCCTCGAACACCGCGAAGGGATCGAGCACGCCCAGCGTATCGGCGAAGCGGATGCGGCGCGCGCCGGCGCGCCAGGCCGTTTCCGCGATCTCGGCGAGAAAGGCCGGATCGGCGCGCGAGGCGTCCTCGGCGCCGATGCTCACGTCGAAACCGCGTTCGCGGACGCGGACGATATAACGCGGCAGGTTGTCCAGCAGCCAGGCGCGGTCGCGGCGGAGCTTGTGGCGCAGGTGCTGGTCCGACGCCGCGACGGAAATATTGACCAGATCGACGTCGAGACGGCAGCACGCCTCGATGTCGTCCAGACGCATCCGGCTCCACACCATGAGGCGGGCTTTCAGGCCGAGCGCCGCGATGGCTTCGATGCAGCGGCATTCCGCCTCGCCCATGGCCGGAATGCCGACCTCCAGCTCCTGCACCCCGGCCTCGGCCAGTTGCCGAGCGATCGTCAGTTTTTCCGCATCGCGGAAGGCGACGCCTGCGGTCTGCTCGCCGTCCCGCAAGGTCGTGTCGTTGATCACGACGGAAGATTTCGAGGATTCTGACATGGGCACCACCTCCGCCCGTCAATACGCAAGAACGGTGCCCAGGCCCGAAAGCTTTGTAATCAGGGGCTGCCACGCCGATTTTGTCGGCGCTTTGTCGTATCTCCGACAATCGGCCGACAGGCGCGGCCCATCCTCCTGTTCCCGGGCGGTGCGAACCGGGTTTCTCGGAGCGCCGTCCGAACGGGCCGGCATCAGGCATAGGCCGGCGCGAAGGTTTTTTCCGCGTCGGCCGGCCCGTCGCCCGACCAATACGGCGAGAGCTTGCGCAACTGGGCAATGATCGGCGGCACGGCGGCGATCACGCGGTCGATCTCCTCCTCGGTGTTGTAGCGCGACAGCGAGAAGCGGATGGTGCCGTGCGCGGCCGTGTAGGGGATGCCCATGGCACGCATGACGTGCGACGGTTCCAGCGAGCCGGAAGTGCATGCCGAACCGGACGAGGCGGCGATGCCTTGCTTGTTGAGCAGCAGCAGGATGGCCTCGCCCTCGACGTATTCGAAGGCGATGTTGGCCGTGTTGGGCAGGCGGTTGCCCGGATCGCCGGTGACGAAGGCGTGCGGCACCCGCGCCAGGATGCCGGCTTCAAGCCTGTCGCGCAGGCGCCTGACCTCGCTGTTCTCGAAGGCCATGTGCTCCAGCGCCAGTGCGGCGGCACGGCCGAGGCCGACGATGGAGGCGGAATTCTCCGTGCCGGCGCGGCGGCCGCGTTCCTGGTGGCCGCCGCGCAGCAGCGGCCGGAAACGTGTGTTGCGGCGCAGGTAGAGCACGCCGATGCCCTTGGGCGCGTGCAGTTTGTGGCCGGATAGCGAAAGCATGTCGATCGTGCTGTTCCTCAGGTCGATCGGCACCTTGCCGACCGCCTGCACCGCATCGGTGTGGAACATTGCGCCGACGACGCGCGCCATGCGGGCCATTTCCTCGACCGGGAACAGGGTGCCGGTCTCGTTGTTGGCCCACATCGCCGAGACGACGGCCGTGCGCGGCGAGAGCAGCGACTTGTATTCGTCCAGGTCCAGGCGTCCTTTTTTATCGACCTTCAGGCGGTGGACCACGACGCCTTCCTTCTCCAGGTGTTCGCACAGGGCCAGGATGGCCGGATGTTCGACCGCGGTGGTGATGATCTGCCTGCGCTCGGGCTGCGCCCGCAGGGCGGAGAGGATGGCCGTCGAGTCGGACTCGGTGCCGCAGGAGGTGAAGATGATTTCAGAATCGAACTCGGCGCCGAGCAAGGCCTGTACCGCGACGCGCGCTTCCTTCAGTCCTTGCGCCACCTTGTTGCCGAAACTGTGCATCGACGAGGCGTTGCCGAACTGTTCGGTGAAGTACGGCAGCATGGCTTCGACCACGGCCGGGTCGCAGGCGGTCGTCGCGTTGTTGTCGAGATAGATCGGTCGCATGGCTCACCTCCGCGCCGGCCTCGACAGCAGGCTGGCGGGCAGCAGTTGGACGAATTCACCGAGCGCGTCGACGAGCTGCGCCTGGATGCCCGAGAGCGTGGCCTGCTCCATCATGCAGCCCTGGCAGGCGCCCTTGAGATTGACGTAGATGTTCTTGCCGTCGATCTCGACGACCTCGACGTCGCCGTGGTCGCGTTGCAGCATCGGCCGGATGGCCTCGACGGTTTCCTCGATCCTGCGCATGCGCTGGAAGTTGGTCAGGCGCGCGCGGGAGGCAGGCTCCGGCGCGGCGGCGGCAGGTCTCGCCGGCTTCGGCGCCTCGGCCAGCGACGGCGGCATGGGCGCGGTGCAGCGCTCGGCCGAGACCCCGGCCAGGATCTCCTCGATGCCCTCGTGGCAACTGCAGCAGCCGCCGCCGGCCTTGGTGTAGTGCGTGACCTGCTCGACCGTGGTCAGGCCGTTGGCGCGCACCACGTCCTCGATCAGCGCGGAGTCGACGGCGAAGCACTTGCACACCAGCGAACCTTCCTCGTGCTCGTCGGCCCACGCCTCGCCGCGATAGTTGGCGATGGCCGCGTGCAGCGCCTCGCGCCCCATCACCGAGCAGTGCATCTTCTCCGGCGGCAGGCCGTCGAGGTAGTCGGCGATCTGCTGGTTGGAAACCCGCATGGCCTCGTCGAGCGTCATGCCCTTGACCATCTCGGTGAGCGCCGACGACGAGGCGATCGCCGAACCGCAGCCGAAGGTCTGGAAATGCGCGTCGAGGATGCGTTCCGTGCCGGGATCGACCTTGAGCATCAGGCGCAGCGCGTCGCCGCACTGGATCGAACCGACGTCCCCCACCGCATTGGCGTCCTCCAACGGCCCGGCATTGCGCGGGTTGAAGAAATGCTCGCGGACTTTCTCGGTGTAATCCCACATGATGCTGCTCCTTCGATCCTGACTGGTTCATCGGTTCACCCGGGAAACGCGGGGCGCGCAACGCCGGCGGCCGCCGTTCAGGCCGCGGCCCGCACCGGCGACGCCCCGTAGGTGTAGCAACCCTTCGGGCAGACCCGGCCGCAGGCGCCGCAGCCGATGCAGTCGCCGGAGTTCTTGAGGCTCATCACCGAGGCGGTGTCGTCCTCGTCGTAATCCTCGTCGTCGGGGTCCATTTCCTCGCCCCGGTTGATCAGGCCGAGCACCTCGCGCGTGCAGACCTTGTAGCAGCGGCCGCAGCCAATGCATTTCTTGGGGTCGATGGCGCTCACGAACTCGGGGGTCCAGGACGTGCCGTTCAGTGTCAGACCAGTGATGTTTTCCATCGTGCTTGCTCCTTGGGCAGGGGTATCCGATAGTTTGGCGGGGCGCGCCGTTCGTTCGTTCACAGACCGGCCACCTCGGGATATTTGCCGATGATTTCCAGGGCTACGGCCAGGTACTTGTCGGCTTCGTGCTTCATCTTCGACAGGCTCTCGAAACCGAAGCGGTGCGCGTCGCGCAGCGTGCGGTCGAGAACCACCAGCTTGCCGACGGTGATCAATACCCGGCCGAAGCCTTCGTGGGAGAGATGCACCAGCGATACGGCCATCAGCGCGCATTCCTTTTCGATCATCACCGCGATGCCGTTGTAGAAGGCCTTGATGCAGGCCAGCGTGATCTCATCCGGATCGCCGATCACCGGAATCTCGGCCTTGCGCTCCTTGGTCAGGACGAAGGTTTCGAGCAGGCGGGCCGCCGGTTGTCCGTCGTACTGGCCGTAGCTGTCGAGCGCGCGCATCTGGCGCACCATCTCGCGGATGAAATCGGTTTCGAGGATGGCATCGCTGCTCGCGGCGGCGGGAGTCGAATTCATGGGGTCGTCTCTCCGAAACGGTGGATCGGGGGATCTGCGCGGGAACTCCGGCAATCGTCCGGGCAAGGGCCGCTCATTCCTGCCATCCTTCCTCGGCCATGCGGTCGAAGCGCGAGAGGTCGCCGGCGCGGCAGAACGCCCGGTCGATCCAGGCGACGCCGCCTTCGCGCACGGCGCGGCGCACGTCGCTCAACAGGACGTCGATACCCGTCTTCTCCTCCAGCCGGATCGGCTGCACGCCGGCCGCCAGCAACTGGCGCACGGCCGAACCGCCGACCGCCAGACAGTACACGGCGGCGCACCCGGTCAGCGCCGAAACCTTTTCGGCCAGCTTGTTGTGGCTACGGCCCATGTCGGCATTGGCCTCCGCCGAAATTTCGTTCCCGCCGCCGTCCATGGACTCCTCCGGGAACTCCGCCACTTCCACCAGCCTCGCCCGTTCGGCGTCGACGGCGTGAATGGCGAAACCGGCGGAGGCGCCGAAATGCTGGTCCACGGTGACGCGGTCCGAGGTGGCGAAGGCAACCTTGAGCACGGCCCGCTCCCGGTCAGTGGCGGACCACGCCAGCGCCAGCTTGCGGGCGTGCGGAGGCGGGCACGGCGCCGCCTCGGTAGATGGATCGATAGGCAGGAAGGTCATGGTGCTGCCCCAGGAAAAGGTTGGCGATGTCGAACAGGGCCTGCCGTGCGTGGCGGTAGCCCACCCAGCCGCGCGCGTAGCCGCCGACCTGGTCGTAGAGCGGAAAACCGGCGCGCAGCAGCGGGACGCCCAGGCGTCCGGCCGCGCCGGCGCCGTGCGAATTGCACACCAGCATCTGCGCGCCGTGCGCGTGGGCGGCCTGTTCCAGGTCTTCCAGGTCGCCGATCAGCACGCGCGGGCACGGCACGCCGGCCAGCACCTCGGCGCGCGCCGGCGCCACGGCGGCGACGATTTCAGCGCCCACGCCGGCGAACAGATCGGCCAGGCCGGCCAGCAGGTCGGAATCGAGCCCCAGCGCCACGCGCAGGAAGCCGGTCATGAAGTGCGTGTCGACCATTGCGTCCTGCAACTGCGCGCGCAGGCGCTCGATCCTCGCCGGCACCGCCTGGCCGGAAATCTCGGTCAGGGCCTGGGTGAAGCTGTCGCAGGCGTGGAGCCCGATCAGGTGGTCGAAGCGGAACGTCGGCACGCCGGTGCGCGCCGCCAGACGGTCGGCCGCCGCGCCGATGGAGCGGCCGACGGCCAGGGTGGCGACCGATTCGCCCATCGCCGCGATCTCGGCGCGCGGCACGCCGCCGAGCGTCAGCGGTGTGTGCTGCCTGTCGATCAGGTGGCCGTCCATCGAATCGCCGAGGTCGGGCACCACCACCGGCCGCAGTCCGAAGGCTTCGATCCATTCCTTGATCGCCTCGACGTCGCCCGGCGAGAGCATCGCCGAGGCCAGCACGTTGACCTGGCGGCGCCGGCGCCCGGCATGGCGCGTCTCGGGAACCAGTGCGTCGACGATGGCGTCGAGCGCCAGCGCGAAACCGCTTTCCAGGCAGCCGGCAAAGTCCGGCGTGTTCACCGGCACCACGGCCACGTGAGCGAATTCGGGATGCCGGGCGCGGAACTCGCGGACGAGGCGGTGGATGTCGGTGCCCTGCGTCTCGGACAGGCCGGTGGTCGGCAGGCCGATCACCTCCGGCCGGTTCTTCTCGCAGATCGTCTTCAGCCCGGCGAGCACATTCTCGCCGGCATCCATAACCGTGGCCACCTGGTCCATCGCCGTCGTCTGCAGCGGGATCGGCTCGCGGAAATGGCGCACCAGGAAGACCTTGCCGAACGCCGAGCACCCCTGGGCGCCGTGCAGCATCGGCAGGCAGTTGCGCAGTCCGAGAAAGGCCAGCGCGGCGCCGACCGGCTGGCTGGCCTTGAGCGGGCTGACGGTCAGCGGCTTGGCGTGGCGGACGATTTCGGCCATTTCCCTCTCCTTGCGCTCAGGCCGCGACCGGCACGCCGACGCTGCCGCCGGCCGCCCACGGTGCCGGCTTGCGCACCGCCGCCCACACCGGGCTTTCGATGGTCAGCGCGAGCTGCCGCGCCATCTCGGTCATGCCGACGTAGCCGGCGTAGGCGAATTCGCGCTCCTGGTTGATGTCCAGGAAGGGGATGCGCGCCTTCATCGCCGTGTACAGGTTGCGGCCGCCGGCGATCAGCACGTCGGCGCCCTTTTCGCGGAACACCTTGAGCAGGCCGGCGGGGTCGCCGCTTTCGAGCATGTGCGCGTCCTCGCCCAGCAGGTCGCGGATGCGTTCCTTGTCCTCCTCGGTCGACTTGCGCACGCCGGTCGCCACGACCTCCATGCCCAGGTCCTGCAAGGCCGAGACGATCGACCAGGACTTGACGCCGCCGGTGTAGAGCAAGGCGCGCCTGCCCTGCAGCCGGGCGCGCCACGGTTCGAGCAGCGCCCTGGCCCGGGCCTCCTCGCGGGCGATCAGCGCCTCGGTGCGCTCCGCCAGATCCGCGTCGCCCAGCAGGCGGGCGAAGCCGCGCAAGGCCCGCGACATCTCGGAGATGCCGTAGAAGCTGCCCTCGAAGTAGGGCACGCCCCAGGTCTCCTTGAGCCGGCGCGCGACGTTGAGCAGCGCGTTCGAGCAGACCACCATCGAGGCTTCGGCGCGATGCATCGTCTGCACCTCGCGGAAGCGCGCGTCGCCCGACAGGGAGCCGATCACGCGCAGCCCGAGTTCGTCGAACAGCGGCGCCACGTGCCAGAACTCGCCGCAAATGTTGTACTCGGCGATCAGGGCGATGTCGTGCACCTCGACGCCGGGACGCCGCGCCGACGCGGGCACCGGGTCCGGCTCGCGGGTGCCGATCACGTGCTCGAACACGGTCTCGCCGGCGATGCGGTCGCCAAGCTTCTTGGAGCCGTAGAAACCCGCCGCGTCGACCGGGATCACCGGCACGCCCCAGCGCGCTTCGGCGGCCTTGCACACGGCGGGCAGATCGTCGCCGATCATGGCCGTCACGCAGGTGGCGTAAACGAACACGGCGGCCGGCGCGTGCGTGTCGATGGCCTGCTTGATGGCGTGAAACAGGCGCTTCTCGCTGCGCCCCATCACGATGTCCTGCTCGGACAGGTCGGTGGTCATGCCGATGCGGTAGAGCGCCGGCCCGGTGGTGCGCGCGCCCCGGTTGTCCCACGAATCCCCGGCGCAGGCGATCGGCCCGTGCACGATGTGCGCCACGTCGGCGATGGGAAACAGGGTGATCTGCGCGCCGTCGAACGAACATCCGCCGGCCGTGGCGCCGGGCTTGGGGCGCGTGCAGCCGCCCTTGGCCTTGCTGGCGTTGTTGGCGCAGGCCGGCTCGTCGATCAGCAGGGCGATATCGCTCGTCTTCATGGTGGCATCCTTTCGCCCTTGCCATGCAATCGGCGTGCCACCGATAAGCACATGTTTTTGCGGGCATTCTCCAACCCGCCCTGTGTGGCGATCGCGACAGCGCGCCCGGCGGGCGCGGCGCCGATTGTCGCGAACCCGACACCCGCCCCCCGGAAACTCCGGGAAAAACGCCGTCGCAACAGGTGGAAAGGCTCTTGCTTGTGGCGGTACAGGACATTCCGACCGAGGCATCGACATGACGCACCCACCGACTCCCCCGCTGGCCCTCGCCCGGCACCCCGACGACCCCGCCACGCTGGCCTTCGCCGGCGTCATCGCCCGTTCCATGCAGGCCCGCCGCCGGCCGCTGATCCGCGGGCTGGACGAGGACGGCTTCCACGCGCTCGTCGCCTCCTACTTTCCCGGCCTGGAATGCAGCAACGGCGGGACGGACGGCGGGGACATGGCGATGTTCGCCTACGACGAGTTCGACGACCTGGTCGACCTGCTGCTCGAACACCGCGGATGCGGCGACGCGATGGAGGTCTGGCTGGCCCATGCCATCGCCACGGCGGCGATGGGCGAGAACCACCTCTGGCAGGACATGGGCCTGCCCAGCCGCAACGTGCTCTCGGCCCTGCTGCGCAAGCACTTCCCCACGCTCACCGCGCTGAACGACAAGGACATGAAGTGGAAGAAATTCTTCTACCGCCAGCTCTGCCAGCGCGCCGGCGTGCTCATCTGCAAATCCCCGCACTGCGCGGAGTGCTGCGACTACCGTATCTGCTTCGGCCCTGAGGACGCCTGATACGGTTTTGCATTCAGGCGGCGTGGAACAAGGCGGGGAGCCGCAGACAGTGCAGTGCACATGGCACGGCGTGGCGCCGCCGCTCTTCTCACGCGGACGGATGTGAAACGCCCCGAATCCGCGCCCGGATCGCCGCCGTTTCCACCGGCCGCGTTCAGCCTTTCGCCCGGGCGTCGATCCGGCTTTCGAGCTGGGCCACGTGATCGGTTTCCTCTTCGGCGAACTCCCGGGCCATCATCCGCACGTTGGGATTGCGGCTGCTCTCGGCGATGCCCCGATAGAAGGCGCAGGCGCGCTGTTCGCCGTCGAGGGCCAGCGCAAGGGCGCCGGGGACGTCCATGAACGCATCCGCGCCGCTCCAGGCGGCTGCTTCCGGGCTGGTGCCGTCGGGCCAGGCGTATTCGTCGGCGCGCAGCTCGGGCGGATGGTGGAATCCGCCCCGGGCCATGGCGTCCGCCAGATGCAGGCGGGAGTAATGCGCCATCTGGCCGAAGAAATCCGCCACCTCGGGATCGCCCAGCGTCTTCATGCCCGTCGCCAGTTCCTCGTAGCGCCGGGCCGATTCCTTTTCCAACTGGATGGCGTGCGCGAGAAACAAATGTATGTCGTCC
>JADHEE010000396.1_pt1 | contig 18374 bp, 18 predicted proteins | sample 8952401 | NCBI WGS metagenome assembly JADHEE01 (sample SAMN16124438, study PRJNA663242) | bioreactor sludge metagenome | isolation source: sludge (ammonium) | place: India:Bengaluru | collected 2019-02-28
GTCGCCGCCGCCGCCCGCTTGAGCGTGGGGTCCTGTTCTACCATCTACCCTCTGCGGCAACCCGTAGAGTGTAGAGGGTAGACCTGACCCCCTAATCTCGTGACCCCCTAATCTCGGAAGAACTCCAGGAGCTCGGCGTTGACCTGTTCGGGCGCGTCGGCGGGGAGCCAGTGGCTGGCGTCGGGGAACCGGACGAGGCGGAGGTCGGGAACGAGGGCGTCCAGGCCGTCGAGGAGCTCGGGGCCGAGGTAGCGGTCCTTCTCGCCCCAGAGGACGAGGGTCGGTACGTTCTCGAGGGAACGGCGCAGGCCGGGGATGCGCGTTCCGCTGCGGACGGCCGCGCGGTAGTAGTCGATCGCCGCCGTCGCCGCGCCGGGCCGCAGGAACGCCTCGCGGTACGCCTCGATCTCCTCGGGCGAGAAGGCGCCGGGGGTGACCGGGTCGCGCCGGAGCATCCGCGCGAGGAAGCCAGCGCGGTGGCTCGTGAGGGACCGCTCGGGGAAGTACGGCAGCTGGAAGAAGAAGACGTACGACGAGCGCCTTGCCTGGGCGAGCGTGGCGAGCTTCTTCCGGAAGAGGATCGGGTGCGGCGCGTTGAGGATCGCGAGCCTCTCGACGAGGCCCGGGTGGAGCGCCGGGACGCACCAGGCGATCGCCCCGCCCCAGTCGTGGCCGACGAGGAACGTCTTCTCGTACCCGAGGTGCCGGACGAGGTTCGCGACGTCGCCGGCGAGGTGCTCCATCCGGTAGCTCGAGACGCCCTTCGGCTTCTCCGAGAGGTTGTAGCCGCGCAGGTCGGGGGCGACGACGCGAAAGCCGGCCGCGGCGAGCGCGGGAAGCTGGTTTCGCCAGGCGAGCCAGAGCTCGGGGAAGCCGTGCAGGAGGAGGACGAGCGGGCCCTCTCCGGCCTCGACCCAGTGGAGCCGCAGCTCGCCGACTTTCTCTTCGCGGTGGGTCCACGGCTCCTTCGTCGGGCTCACCGCGCGATGCTAACCTCCGCCGTCCATCCGACAGAGAAGGAGATCCCATGAAGAAGACCGCTCTCGCGCTGCTCCTCTGCGCCGCCGCGGCGCCCCTGCTCGCGCAGGAGGCGAAGCCCGCCGCCGCGCCCGCCGTGGCTCCTGCCGACCCGGCGCTGACCGGCCTGAAGGTCGCGTGGAACCGCGTGAAGGACATCACCGTCCGCGCCGCGAAGAAGATGCCCGAAGAGAGCTACGGCTTCCAGGCGACGCCCGAGGTGAAGACGTTCGGGCAGTTCGTCGGCCACCTCGCCGACTCGACGTACATGATGGCCGGCCCCGTCCTCGGTGAGACGCCGCCCGCTCCCGAGGCCGAGAAGACGAAGAAGACGAAGGCCGAGCTCGTCGCGGCGCTCGAGGACTCCTTCGCGTACATGGACCGCGCGTTCGCCCTCGGCGACGCCGCCGTGGCCGCTCCCGTGAAGCTCTTCGGTATGGACACGAACAAGTTCGCCGTCGTCGGCCTCGCCATCGGCCACACGTGGGAGCACTACGGGAACATGGTCACCTACATGCGAATGAAGGGGATCGTCCCGCCGTCGAGCGAGCCGCGCCCCGCCCCCCCCCCCCCCCCGGGGGGGGGGGGGGGGAGGGGGCAGGGGTAACAACAACAAAAAAACGGGAGTCGTGGGGTGGGGGTCGCGCGAGCCGCGCCCCGCCCCCCCCGCCCCCTAGAAGATTTCGTCCGGTAGGGGTCTGGTCTCCCCAAGACACTCCACGGGATTCCGTAGAGTGTAGATGGTAGACCTGACCCCACCTCTTAGAGGCTTTCGAGGTAGGCGGCGAAGGTCTCGTTGAAGAGGGCGCCGGGGCGGCGGCTGCGGATGCGGGCGACGGCGTCGGCGCCCTTCACCCCGCGCCGAACGAGGATCATCCCGGCCACGAGCGCGGAGCGGTTGAAGCCCATGCCGCAGTGAGAGAGGACCCGCTGCCCGCTTTCGAGAAGCCGCGTCCCGAGCGTGGCGACGGCGTCGAGCCGCGCGAGGTCGGGGAGGTCCTCGTCGAAGATCGGGAAGTAGACGTAGAGCATGTGGTTCGGCAGGGTCGGGACGCCGTGGTCCACCTCGCCGTCGAGGTCGATCACGCAGCCGATCTTTCGGGCGAGGACCGGGCTCCAGTCCTCGATGGCCGGAGAGATGAACAGCATCTCGGCGTCGTCGATCGGGAAGAGCTCCATCTTCGGGAGCACTCTACCGCGACCTCCGGGCGGAGTCAGTCCGGGGCGCTCTCGTAGTGGACGAGGCGCCGCGCGGCGTCGGCCGGGAAGGGGAGGACGCGGCGGACGACGCGGCGCCCCTCCTCCCCGGCGAAGACGAACTCGTCTCCCACCGCGAACGCGCCGCCGGGCGCGGCCAGGTTGCCCCAGCGCTCTCCGCAGTCACCGAAGCGGAGGGACGGCTCGACGGCGCGCGGAGGCATCACCGGCTCTCCCGTCACGCCGTCCGGCCGTTCGGGGCGGGGAGGTGGGCCGGGACCGCGAGGTCGGGCTCGAGCGCAGCGCTCTTCTTCTCGACCCCTTCCTCGCGCGCGGCCTGGTGGGCCCGCGCCGCCCTCACGAAGTCCTTGAAGAGGGGGTGGGCCGCGGTCGGCTTCGACTTGAACTCGGGGTGGAACTGGCAGCCGAGGAACCAGGGGTGGTCCGGCAGCTCGACCATCTCGACGAACTTCCGGTCGGGCGAGACGCCGGTGACGGCGAGTCCCGCCTCGCGGAGGGCCGGGAGGAACTCCTGGTTCACCTCGTACCGGTGCCGGTGGCGCTCGTAGATGAGAGGCTCCCCGTAGGCGCGCCGCGCCGTCGAGCCCTCGGCGAGCTCGCAGGGGTACTTCCCGAGCCGCATCGTGCCGCCGAGCGCCTCGATGCCGATCAGGTCGCGCAGCTTGTAGATGACCTTGTGCGGGGCGTTCGCGTCGAACTCGGTGGAGTTCGCGTTCGCGAGGCCGCAGACGTTGCGGGCGAATTCGATGACGGCGCACTGCATGCCGAGGCAGATGCCGAAGAACGGCACCTTCGTCTCGCGGGCGTACCGGATGGCGCGCAGCATCCCCTCGATGCCCCGGCGCCCGAAGCCGCCCGGCACGAGGACGGCGTCGGCGCGCGAGAGCGACTCGGGGTAGCCCGTCGTCTCGAGGTCCTCGGAGTCGACGTACTCGAGGCGCACCTTGACGTTGTTCTCGATGCCGCCGTGGTGGAGCGCCTCGTTCAGCGACTTGTACGAGTCGCCGAGCGCCACGTACTTGCCGACGATCGCGATCTTCACCTCGCCCGCCGGGTTCTTCCATCGGTTGACGATCCGGTCCCACTTCGTCAGGTCGCGCTCGGAGTGGGGGAGCGAGAGGTAGTCGAGGACGATCTGGTCGAACCCCTCCCGCGCGAACGCGAGCGGGCACTCGTAGATCGTCGAGACGTCGCGGGCGGTGATGACGGCCGGCTCGTCGACGTTGCAGAAGAGCGCGATCTTCTTCTTCATCTCCTCCGGGATCGCGCGGTCGGCGCGGCAGAGGAGGATGTCGGGGCGGATGCCGATGGAGAGGAGCTCCTTGACGGAGTGCTGCGTCGGCTTCGTCTTCAGCTCGTCGGAGGCGGCGATGTAGGGGACGAGCGTCACGTGGACGTTGATCGCGTTCCCGCGGCCGACGTCCTTTCGGAACTGGCGGATCGCCTCGAGGAAGGGGAGCGACTCGATGTCGCCCACGGTCCCGCCGATCTCGACGATGACGACGTCGTTGTCGGCCGAGACGCGCCGGATGCAGTCCTTGATCTCGTCGGTGACGTGGGGGATCACCTGGACGGTCTTGCCGAGGTAGTCGCCCCGCCGCTCCTTCTCGATGACGGTCTGGTAGATCTTCCCGGCGGTGATGCTGTTCGACTTGCCCGTGATCGTGGAGGAGAAGCGCTCGTAGTGGCCGAGGTCGAGGTCGGTCTCCGCGCCGTCGTCGGTGACGAAGACCTCGCCGTGCTGGAACGGCGACATCGTCCCGGGGTCGACGTTGAGGTACGGGTCGAGCTTCTGGAGGGTGACCTTGAAGCCGCGGGCCTCGAGCAGGGCCGCGAGGGAGGCCCCCGCGATCCCCTTGCCCAGGCCCGACACGACCCCCCCGGTGACGAAAACGTATTTCGTGCTCATCGCTCCCCTCCCGCCTCTCTCGCAACGCGCGCCCCGTTCTCGCCTGCCGACGCCTCGCCCGCCGCCGATTCGTTCCGAAGGATCCGCTCGACCTCTTCCGCGTCCGCCGGCGTGTCGACCCCGATCGAGTCGCCGACGGCGGGAAGGACCGTCATCACGAGCCCCGCGGCCAGCGCGCGGAGCTGCTCGAGGCTCTCCGCCCGCTCGAGCGGGTGGGGCGGGAGGCTCGTCCAGGTCTCGAGCGCCTCGCGGCGATAGCCGTAGAGCCCGAGGTGCTTCCAGGTCGGGAGCGCCGCCTCCGCGTTCCGGCGGAACGGGATCGGGCTCCGCGAGAAGTAGAGGGCTCTCCCGTCGTCGCCCCGGACGACCTTCACGACGTTCGGGTCCGCGATCGCGGCCGGGTCGTCGATCGGCTTCGCCACGGTGGCGAGAGGGACCTCCGGGTGCGCGAGGAGGTGCTCGATGACCCGGTCGACGTTCTCGGGGTCCATCAGCGGCTCGTCTCCCTGCACGTTCACGACGATCTCCGCGTCCGTCCCCGCCACGGCCGCCCGCACCCGGTCGGTCCCCGACGGAAGGTCGGGCGACGTCATCACCGCGGTCCCGCCCGCCTCCCGAACGGCCGCCGCGATCCGCTCGTCGTCCGTCGCGACGAGGACGGCGTCGGCCCGTCGCGATTCCATCGCCCGCCGAAGGACGCGCACGACGAGGGGGACGCCGGCAATGAGGTGGAGAGGCTTGCCGGGGAAGCGCTGGGCGCCCATCCGGGACGGAATCACGACGACCGATCTACCGGGGTGGCGCACGTCGAATGGTAACCCATCGCTTCGTCGCGCCGGGTACCATCCGCGGGTGAGCGAGCGCCCGACCGGGTCGAGCCTCCGAGGTCTCCTCGGGACGCGGCGCAGGAGGGTGGCGGCGGTCCTCGTCGCGCTCTCCGTCGCGGGCGCCGCCGGCCAGGCGGCGTGGCGCGCCGGTCGCGATCCCCTTCACCCCGCGCGCTGGATCGGCCTTCGCGAGGCCGCGGCGCTGGCGCTTCCGGCGGAGGTGGCGTTCGTGAAGGAGCTCGACCTCGCCGAGCCGCTCCGGCGACCCGTCCTCCTCGCCGAAGGAGACCGGGAGTGGGAGGTCCGCCTCGACGGCCGGCTCGTCGCGACGGGATCGGGACCCGGGGTGCGTGAGCTCCCTCTATCCGACCCGATCGCCGCCGGCCGCCACCTCGTCGTGGCGACGGCCCGGCACCCGGAAGGGCTCGCCTCGATCCGCCTCCGCCTTCGCGACGCCGCCGGAAAAGGGACCGGCGTCGTCACCGGCCGGGGCTGGGGGGCCGACGACGACGCCTCGAGGATCCGGGACCGGGGGCGAAAGGGAGCCCGTTACAGGGCGATGGTCTGGGGGAGGCCGCCGATCTCTTCCTGGTCGGCCTCCTCGGTCACGAGATCGTTGAGGACGAACGGGGGCTCTTCCATCGACGCCGAGAGCTCACGGATTCCCTCACGAGCGGAAGCGCAGTAGGGGTTCGACTCGTCGTACCCCGCTGCGGCGATCACCTTTTCGTACGTCAGGATGGCCTTCGTCGGCTCCTCGAGGCCGCGGTGGTATGTCTGGGCGACCGACATCCGCGCGGCGACGTCGTAGGGGTTCAGCCGGAGGATCTTCGCCAGGAAGACGAGGGCGTCGTTCCAGCGCTCCTCCCGGAGCGCCATCTCGGCTCGCCTGCGATAGAGGGCGATCTCGTCCTCGAGGGTGACCTCGGCTTGCGTCCGCACCGCCGCCGGCCGCAGAGACCTGAGAAGTCGCTGAAAGCTCATCGCTTCTACCTCGCCTTGAATCGCGGCCCCAAGGTAAGGCAGCCCCGGATCGAAATCAAGAGGATTTCCAGAAATTTTTAGGCCGAAATTGATTTTTGCCTTATTTCCATCGGAAGGGTCGGGCGGGAGACAGATCCAGAGGGCTGGGGTTCGGCGGGCAGGCGGCGTTCGCCGTACGAAATTCGGATGTCTTCCGGGGGCCGAACGGCGACGGCTCCGCCCGGAGTCGATGCCTGAAACCTCTCCGGCGGCTCTATTTGCGGCGATTCGCGGCGTACTCCGCCGCGAGAAGGAGGGCGTCCCGAGCGTCTCCGGCGGGGAGCGACAGGGCGTGCTCCCGGGCCCGGCCGGCGTGCTCCTCGAGGACCCGGCGGGCCCGCTCGAGGCCCCCCACCCGCTCCACGAGGGCGAGGATCGCGGAGACCGGCGTGGAAACGAACCCCCGCTCGCTCATCACCGACGCGACGGCCGCCCGCTCGGCGGGCGTGGCGTCCGACAGGCTCAGGATGAGCGGCAGCGTCAGCTTCCCTTCGCGCAGGTCGGAAAGGACCGGCTTCCCGAGCTCCTCCTCGGACGCGGTGTAGTCGAGGAGGTCGTCCTGGAGCTGGAAGGCGGTCCCGAGCGCGAGGCCGAAGCCCCAGAGCGCCTCGGCGTGCTTCTCGGCGCCGGGAACGAGGAAGGCGGGGATCCGGCACGCGGCGGCGAAGAGGAACGCCGTCTTGCGCTTCACGACCTCGAGGTAGTCCTCGATCGTCAGGTCGGCCGAGCCGCGCCGCTCGGCGCCGAGGATCTCTCCCTCGGTCATGGCGAGCGTGACGTCGGCGAGGAGGTCGAGGACGCGGACGTCCCCCTCCTCGAGGGCGACCTTCATCCCCTTCATGTAGAGGTAGTCGCCGAACAGGACGGTCAGCTCGTTCCCCCAGCGGCGGTTCACGCTGACCCGGCCGCGGCGGGTGTCGGCCCCGTCGATGATGTCGTCGTGGACGAGCGTCGCCGTGTGGATCAGCTCCAGGACGGCGGCGTACTTCACGTCGACCGCCCCCTCGTAGCCGAGGAGACGGGACGCGAGCAGCAGGAGGGCGGGGCGGATCCGCTTGCCGCCGCCGTCGACGAGGTACTCGCCGATGAGGGCGATCGTCGGGACCTCGGACCGGGTCCGGCGCTCGAGCTCCTCCTCGACCTCGCGGAGCTTCGTCTCGACCAGCGAGAGCGCCCGGACGAGGCGCTGCCCGTTGGCCCTCTCCTCATCCGGGAGATTCGCGAGGAGAAGACGGTCCGTCAGGGAGGTCGAGTTCATCCGATTCCGGCGCGGATATTACCGTCCATTCCGTCGATACGCCCGGGAACCGCGCCGGGATGGCCGAAGGGGAGGGAGCCCCTTCAATTCCGATAGTTTGAGAACTGGAGAGGCAGCCCGAAGTCCTTCCCCTTCAGGAGGGCGATGACGGCCTGGAGGTCGTCCCGCTTCTTGCCGGTGACGCGCACCTGCTCCCCCTGGATCGCCGCCTGGACCTTCAGCTTGGCGTCCTTGATCGCCTTGACGATCTCCTTCGCCTTCTCCGTCTCGATCCCCTGCTGGATCGTGACGACCTGCCGGACCGTCCCCTTCGCCGCCGGCTCCACCGCGCCGTAGACGAGCGACTTGAGGGCGACGTTCCGCTTGATGAGCTTGTTCTGGAGGACGTCGTTGACGGCCTTCAGGCCGAAGTCGTCGTTCGCGGTGAGGACGATCTGCTTCTCCTTCTCCTTCAGCTCGATCCCGGCAGCGGTCCCCTTGAGGTCGAACCGCTGGACGACCTCCTTCTGGGCCTGAGCGACCGCGTTGACGACCTCGGGCATCGAGACCTCGGAAACGACGTCGAAGCTGGGGTCGGCCATCTCTCTCTCCTTCGCTCAGTCCCCGACGACGCGCGTCCCCTTCGGCGGGACGAGGTCGAAGTCGGAGAGCGGGCGCTTCTTCGCGGGTTCCATCTTCGTGAACGTGAACGTCGTCCGGTTCTCCTCGGCGTCGAGGACGACGAGGCGCTTCAGCTCGCCGGAGGGCGCCGCGAGCGCCGACACGGACTTCAGCTCCGACTCGCCGCGCGGCGTGAGCGTCAGCTCGAGGAGGCCGTTCCTGTCCCGCTTCACGGCCGGCGCGAAGCGCTCGAGGACCTCCGCCGGGGGCTTCAGGAAGAGGAGCGGGAGCCGCTCCTTCTCGGTGGCCGTGAGCGTCTTCCGCATCACCTGCCGGTCGGCCGCGACGTACTGGTGGGCCGTCCGGCCGTCGAACGTGTAGAGCTTCCCCTCCGGCCCGTCGTAGTCGAAACGGAGGAAGTGGGGCGCCTGGATCGTCAGCTTCCCGGTCTCCGGCGACGCGTCGGGGAAGCCCGACGGCGCGTAGCTCTGGACGAACGTCATTCGGAACGCCGGCTGGCCCGTGTACGTGGCGACGATCGAGCGGAGGAGCGCGGCGGCCTCGGGGGGCGCCGGCTCGGCCGCCCGGGAGGGGAGCGCGGGCGCAGCAAGGGCCGCGAAGCCCGCCAGGCCCGCGAGGAGGAGCGCCGCGGCCGGAACGAAGGTGCGGAAGCGGGTCATCCCTCTCTGTCCCTCAGTGCCGGAAGTGGCGCCGGCCGCTGAAGACGAGCGCCATCCCGCGCGCGTCGGCCGCGGCGATCACCTCGGCGTCCTTCACGGAGCCTCCCGGCTCGACGCAGGCGGTGACGCCCGCGTCGGCGAGGAGGAGGAGGCCGTCGGGGAAGGGGAAGAACGCGTCGGAGGCCGCGCAGGCCCCCTTCGCGCGCTCGCCCGCCTTCGCGACGGCGTCGCCCGCGGCGTCGACGCGGCTCGTCCGGCCGCCGCCGATTCCGTAGGTCGCCGTCTCGCCGCCGACGACGATCGCGTTCGAGATGACGCCGGAGACGGCCCGCTCGAGGAAGAGGAGCGCGCACATCTCGGCATCGGTCGGCGCGCGCTTCGTGACGACCTTCCACGTCGCCTCGTCGGCCGGGAGGACGTCCGCCTCCTGGACGAGGAGCCCGCCGTCGATGCCGCGCAGCTCGCGGCGCTCGCGCGGCGCCGGGTCGGGCGCGACGGTCAGGACGCGCAGGTTCGGCTTCTTCGCGAAGGTGGCGCGCGCCTCGTCGGTGACCCCTTCGCAGACGACGACCTCGAGGAACTTCGACGTCATCGCCTCGGCGGCCTCCCGGTCGAGGACTCCCGTGTACGCGAGGACGCCGCCGAAGCCCGAGACCGGATCGGAGGCCCAGGCCGCCTGGAACGAGGCGGCGGCGCTCTCCTCGCGCGCGATGCCGCACGGGATCCGGTGCTTGACGATCGTCATCGCCCCGCGCGGGAGGAGGCGCGAGGTGTGGAGCGCCGAGTCGGCGTCGAGGAGGTTCGTGTAGGAGAGCTCCTTCCCCTGGTGGAGGACGAAGCCGGCGAGGGCCGACGGCGGCGCCGCCGGGTCTCGGTAGAAGGCGGCGGCCTGGTGCGGGTTCTCGCCGTAGCGGAGCGTCCCGCCCAGCTCGAACGAGAGAGTCAGCCGCTCGGCGAAGGGAGGTTCCTCCGTCCGGGCCGAGAGCCAGGTCGAGATCGCCGCGTCGTAGGCGGCGGTCCGGCGGAAGACCTTCGCGGCGAGGCGCTTCCTCGTGCCGAGCGTCGAGCCGCCGGCGTTCGCGTCGAGCTCCGCCGCGAACGCGGCGTAGTCGGCCGGGTCGCAGAGGACGGCCACGTGCGCGTGGTTCTTCGCGGCGGCACGCAGGAGCGAGGGCCCGCCGACGTCGATCTTCTCGATCCCCTGCGCGAACGTCGTCTCGACGGCCGCGACCGTCTCCTCGAACGGGTAGAGGTTCACGACGACGACGTCGATCGGCCCGACGCCGTTCGCCGTCGCCTGCTCCACGTGCTTCCCGACCGAACGGTCGTAGAGGATGCCGCCGAAGAGAGCGGGGTGGAGCGTCTTGACGCGCCCGTCGAAGACCTCGGGGAAGCCGGTCACGTCGGAGACCTGCGTCACGGGGAGGCCGGCGTCGGAGAGGACCTTCCCGGTGCCGCCGGTCGAGACGAGCTCGAAGCCGTGCCGGAGGAGGGCGTTCGCCAGGTCGAGGAGGCCGCTGCGGTCGGAGACGGAGAGGAGGGCGCGCTTCGTGCTCATCGGACGGGGTACGGTCCTTTCGACTCGGGGCGGGCGAGGGCGATCGAGGCGTCGCCGCCGGCCGCGCTCCAGATCCAGGCGAGAAGGCGAGTGGAGAGCGTCACCCCGGAGTCGTACGCCTCGCGCGGGTTGTCGGTCCGGAGCGGCGCGGCGACGAGCGTCTCCGGCGCGTCGAACGGGCGGGCGGTGAAGCCGCGGAAGACCGAACGCTCGGAGGCGAAGTAGATGAGGTCGCCGTCGAGCGGCTCGGGGCCGGGCGGCCCGCAGAGGAGCGCCGCCTCCGCGACCAAGCCGCCCACCTCGAACGCGACGTCCTCGAAGCGCCGGTGATCCCGGATCGCCTGGGCGATCCGGCGCGCCCCGGACGCGAGCGCGGCGCGGCGGGCGGCGGCGTCGCGGGCGGGGGAGCTCGCGAGGCCCGCCTTCACCCCCTCCATCAGGCGCGTCCGGTGCCGGACGAGCTGGCGCTTCAGGTCGGGCGGCGCGTTCACGGCGGCGTCCGCGGACATCACGGCGGCGGCGGGAAGCGGCCACCGGGCGATCTCCGCGGCGGGCGACGGCGCGGCCGCGAGGAGCGCCAGCGGGACGAGCAGGGCGAGCGGCCTTCTCTTCATCGGCGGCCGGATTCTACGTTCGGCATGGGGCGGCTCCGGCGCCCGTCAGAAGGCCTTGAGGAAGACGAGGTAGAGGACGAAGCCGGTCTGGCCCCGGTTGCGCCCGACGACGGGGAGCCCCGCCTCGAGCTGGACGAGCGTCGACCAGGGGCCGGGGAACTGCCCCGAGAGGCCGGCGCCCCCGAAGTGGACCCAGTCGAGGCCCGCCGCCTCGTCCTTCACGACGGCGTGGTCGTAGGCGAGCTGGAGCCTCACGAGCTTCCCGGCCACGATGCCGTAGGCGACCTTCGCGTTGACCGCCTCCTCGGCGCGGAGGCTCCCCGAGCGGAAGCCGCGGAGGGACGTCCCGCCGAAGAAGCCGAACTGGTACTTCGAGAAGCGGTCGGCGTTCGAGGCGCGGGCGTAGGTGAGCCCCGAGTCGATCCGCTGGAACTTCGGCAGCTCGAACGTCTTCGTCACCGCGACCGAGAAGAGGCGGAACTGGTCCTTCCCCTCGTCCCACTCGGGGTTCCCCTCGTAGCCCCACGGCTCCCATTTCGAGCGGAGGTTCAGCGAGTACTTCGCGACGGCCGTCCAGCCGGAGAGGTCCCAGCCGAGGCGCCCTTCGAGGCGGGTGACGAAGTGGTCGGAGGGGACGCGGTACGACGGGTCGGCGTCCTCGCCGCCCGCGTAGTCGCGCCAGACCCCGCCGAGCGTCGCCGTCGCCTTCAGGTGGCGCGAGATCGGGTAGCCGACGTTCAGGTTCGCGGCGAACGAGCGCGCCTTCACCGTCGTCGCGTCGACCTTCTCCCCGTCTTCGAAGAGCGCGTCGTCTCCCCGGATCAGGTTCGCGAAGGCGTCGAGCCCGAGGTCGAGGTTCGTCCCGAAGAGGTTCGGGTCGTTGTACGAGCCCGCGAAGATCGGGCCGCCCCAGAAGCCCTGGAGCTGCTTCTTCTTCTTCCCGGCGTCGAGGTCGATGTAGTAGAGGCCGAGGAGCGGGAGCGGGTAGTCGAACGAGTCGTCGTAGAAGACGCCGCCGAGGCCGAAGAGGCGCGAGGTCTTCGCGTCGTCGACGACGACCCGCTCCCCGTCCTTCTTCTTCTCGAGGTAGCGGACTCCCTTGTCGGTGTCTCGCACCATCACCTGGTCGCCCGCGAGGGACGCGGCCCGCCTCTCCGAGAAATCGGCCGGGTCGAGGCGGACCTCGAGGAGCTCCGTCGTCCGCTCGAGCGTCGTCGTCCGCGAGAAGGTCCGGAGGATCGACTGGCCGCGAGTCAGGACGGGCTGAAGGAGCGCGGGCCCGCCGTCGGGCGCCGCCACCTCGGCGAAGTCGGTCGTCTCGTCGACCGACTGGACCTCGCCCGTCAGGTTCAGCTGCTTCGCGGCGACGCGCCGGAGCGAGAAGTCGGCCTTGCCGATGTAAACCTTACCCGAGTAGATCGCCTTCGCCTTGAAACCGGCGCTCGGCTCGAACGCGACGACCCAGCAGGGGACGCCGCCGATCGTGTCCTCGCCGTCGAGGACGTACCGGTACGCCTCGTTGAACGTCAGCTCGAGCGGGAGCTCGGAGACCTTCTCGGGCTGCAGCAGCGGCAGCTCGGGGATCTTCTTCCCCTTCCAACGCACGCCGTTGACGTAGGCCGTCTGCCAGGCCCAGTCGAAGCCCTTCCCACGCTCGTAGAAGAACGGCCCCTCGAACGTCAGCTCGAAGGAGGTGGGGAAGCCCTCGAGGCGGAAGCGGTACGAGGTCCGGTTCACGGCGGTGAAGCGGGTCCAGCGCGCGTCGCGCCCGGCGCGCCAGGCCTGGTGCCGCGCGAGGATCTCCTCCACCGTCAGGCCGCGGGTCGCGGTGACGTCCGTCGAGGCGCGGGTCGCCTCCTCCGGCGCCTTCTCGCGGGCGGTCAGGACGAGCGCCAGCGGGCCGTTCGCCGTCGTCAGCGAGAGGCGGGGCGTCCCGGACTTCGGCAGGTCGAAGGAGCGTGAGCGGCCGGTCGCGAGCTCGCGGACCTCGGCCGTCGTGTAGGAGGGGCCGTCCAGCTCGAGGACGAAGGGCCCGCGGGCGGGGGCGCCAGTCTCGTCCGCGCCCGTCACGAGGATGACGCCGCCGAGGTCGGTCCCCTTCGCGAGGCGCAGGACCGACAGCGCCTTCCCGTCCGGGGTCTTCGCCGTCGCGCTCCGGCCGTCGCGGCTGACGTCGCCCGAAAGGAGCGCGCCGAGCCGGTCGAGGAGCGGGGCGCCGGTCGCGTCCGCAAGCGGCGCGGCGACGACCGGGGAGTCGACGGTCGAGAACCGGGCGGCGAGGTCGACGAGCGCACCGGCGTCCGCGACCTGCGGCGCCGTCACGAGGAGCGGGCGCGCGAACGAGAGGCCGTCCGCGGCCTGCCTCACCGCCTCCGGCGTCGTCGAGGCGTCGTCGAGGTCGAGGCCGAGGAGGTCGACGAAAGCCGCCGCCTCCTCGGAGAGGATCTCCTGCGCGCCGGGAGGGAAGAGGCCGCCCCCGGCCGGCTGGTGGAAGAGGACGGCGATCCGGGCCGTCGGGCCGACCGACCGCGCGATCGCGGCCGCCTTCATCAGGAGCCAGCGGCGCGAGCGGACCTCGCCGGAGAGGTCGGGGAGGGAGAGGACGAAGAGGTCCGCCTCGCGGGCCGAGGCGAGGAGCGCTCCGAGACCCGGCACGAGGGAGTCGGCGGTCACGGCCTCCGCCTCGCGCGCGTTCTCGGGCACCTTCACCTCGGGCAGCTCCACGAGGAGGCCGGCCCGCCGGCCGGCCGACCGCGCCTCGGAGAAGAGGCGGCGGACCCCCTCCGGCGTCGCCGGCCCGCCCACGTCGGCGGCCCGGACCTCGACGAGGATGCCCGGCGCGTTCGCGGAGAGGCTCCCCGGAGCCGGTCCGGCGGCGGGCGGCGCCGTCGCCTCCGGGCGGACGACGACCCAGGGGGTGAGGTAGGGCCGCTCGGGAGGAGCGGCGAGGGCCGACGCGAGCGCCAGCGAGGCAAGGCTGATCATGGCGCGAGTTATACGCAATCGCCGGGCCGTGCGTCCGGAACGAGCGTCCCGTCGGGATGCGTCCCATAAAGGAAACGGGGCGGGCCGATCGGCCCGCCCCGCAACAACTATCGGATTCGGGTGGGGGGGAAGACCTGGAACGGGAGCGTCGCCGGCTCGGGATCGATGAAGACCGTGCTCGTGTACACGAGGAACGGCTGGGTGGCCTCCACCGTCACCCATGCGAGCTCCTGTGGCCTCCAGGGTGCGCCGCTCTCTGCGATCGCAGCGAAGATCGGGAGCCCGTTGACCTGGTGGACCCTCCCGGGGCCGAGCGTCACGGGGACCTCCAGCACAGGTTCGGGGTCTCCCTGCATGCGAAAACTCCGGATCAGGAAGACGGCCTCCTCGCCGCCCGCGTTGAAGAGTGTCACGTTTACTCGCCTGCTACCGTGCTGCTGGTACCCGCTGACGCAGTCCGTGACGACGCGCGGGCTCCCCAGGTCGACCGGACCCATGATCGTCGTCGCCCCCGCCGGAAACGGCTCCCTGAAGACGGGAAGCGGAGCCCGTCCCTCGCCGAGATCCGCGCTGCGTCCCGAACCAGCTCCCGAGCCACAACCAGAAGACACCAACTGGCGTCGTTCGACCTCCGCGCGGACGACCGCATTCTCGGGTGCCCGGATCACGGCGAACTGAACGATGTCCCTGTCGTTTGACGTCAGGAGCTGTCCGCTCTCGAGCGGGCCCAGCGTCATCGGTCTCGGCACTACCACTTCGTACGGCCCCTCCGGACCGAAGAGGCCGAGCACGGAGACGTCAATGGCCTCCTGGCCCACATTGAAGACGCTGCAGCGGCTCGTCCAGAATCGCCAGCCTTCCGTCGTCGGACGATCCGGGTACCGCAGGTACTCCGAGAACACATCGAACGACGGAACGTAGTAGACGACGTTCGCGCCGTGGGCGAGCGTCCCAGCCGTAAGTAGAAGACCGAGGAGCGTACGGCCGAGCGTATTCATTTCTGCTCTCTCCCTGCGACGATGGCGTGGGCGAGGTCCAGCGCCGACGACGCTTCAGGCCCGGACTCCGGCCCGGCTCCGCGGCCGTGCCTGTCAGTGAGGGCATCGGCCCGCCGGTCCGGGGAGGGCCGGCGGGCCGGGGGGATTGCGACCTACATCGGAAGACTGACGGAGACGGTGTTGTTCTCCCAGCTGATCACGTATCCGAGGGCATAGAGTCGCGTCGTCGCGCGGATCGTCGCTCGCGCGGCAGGTTTCTCGTATTGCTGGTTCCCGATCGCGTTCAGGTAGTCCTCCCATTCCGGTCTCCTGAACAGATCGTTGATCTGGAAATGCGACCGAGGGCCGACTGTGACTCTGTTCGTCTTCGTCACTCTTCCATCGGCGCTCGTGATCGAAATCTCGACCGTCGAGGCGACGCCGTCGGGATTGAGGATGACGAGATTCTGCCGTCGGAAGCCAGGTGAGGCAAAGAGCCACGGGATTTTGATCGTCTCTTCCGGAGCGAAGAACCCTCTGTCGTGGGTGATGATCGAGCCCACGCCCGGGTTACAGTTGAAGAAGACGTCGTCGATCTCGTAGCCACCCTGCCAGCTCCGGCACGCAACATCGCCCCCTGGTCCAATGCCGCCTCCGGGGTATGGAAACGTGTACGTCTGAATGGACGACTGTACGAGGAGACCATCATCGACTTCGCAGACAGCGGCCCCGAAGACGGCCTCGTCGAGACGAACCGCGCGACCACGATGGCCTCCGTGAATCAGCTCCCAGCCACTGACGATCCTGGTCTCGCCGGGTTGTATCTCCAGCGTTCGGAGGGCGCCATTGACCCCGAGCCAATCGATGACCCGCAGTTCCCTTACGGTCTCGGAGGGGTTCGTGATCCGTATCTCGGTGCTCCAGAGGGCGTTCTGCGCACCGAGGACGAAGCCGGTGACATTCGGGAGGACGATGGTCTCGGCACGTGAGAGGGAGGAGAAGAGGAGCGCCACGAGAAGCGCTGACGCTCGCGAGATCGTTCTAGTACGCGTTGTAAACATATAGAGCCCAATCCTGGTTGGGGCCGTTCCCGTCCAGTCCCGGAACGGCATTCTGGCCGACGCTCTGAGCGGAGATCTGGACGGTAAACGAGCCGGAAAAGCTGTTGGGTGCGATACGAATGCGCTTTACGTTGTTGGCCATGTCGGGGAGCCAGCAGCCCGAGCTTCGCGTCGTGTACTGTCCTCCGTACTGCCCATCGCAATAGACTGCGTCTGATTGAAAGACGTAGAGGTCCAGCACGTTCACGAGAGCTATCGAGGCGCCGGCTTGTGCGGGCGCATCCGTGAAAGCGAGGACGACGACGATCTCCTTCGACGGATCTGCGACCGAGAACGTGAAGTTCCTGTAGTTGCCCGAGGATGTGAATCTGCGGACGGGCGTGGCCAGCTTGTCCTCGTCGAGAACGCGCCTCGGAGTAGAATCCTCGATGATTCGCGCAAGGCCAAGTCGTCCCCAACCCGGCGAGTTGGGTTCCCACCCGAGGGCGTTATTCTGGACGTAGTTCCACCCGCCCTGCATGCTGGCCGTAGTCCCCACGAGGACGGCTTTGAGAAGCGCGGGACTGGGTCGAGTCTCGCCATCGTGGAGAAGCCGGCGCGTGGCGAGGACGGCTGCGCCGGTAACTTGCGGTGTGGAGAAGCTCGTACCATGGCCTGCCATATAGGGGTTGTCCGGAGGTGGGAGCTGGTTCGAGCTATCGCCTCCACAGTCCCATTGAGCGTTGCCGTCTGCTCGTGCAGATGTCACCGTACGTCCGGGTGCGACCAGGTCCGGCTTGAAGCGTTCGTAGTCCCACGCGAGGCCCTGTCGACTGTTCGACGGAAGGTCGCGGATCGAGATCTGGGTGCTGCAGTTGCCGGCGAGGCCGGCGCGCGGCAGCCCGGAGGCACCGACCGTAATCACGTTCTTCGCGGTTCCGGGAGCGTGGACCTTGTAGTCCGACGTCGAAGCGTTCCCGGCCGCGACGATGATCGGGAAGCCTCGAGTAGGGCTTGCGTATGTCCCCATTCCATCGCGAACGAGGAAGTCGAACTCGCGAAAGTGGCGGAGTACGTGGTGTCGTTATAGTTCCAGCTGTTGTTGTGAAAACGCGCTCCGCGACTCCAGGCGTCGGCGAGGACTCTATTGACTTCTAGCGGATCGAGGAGCCCCGAGGGGAAGCTCGTCGTGAGGTGAAAGACCTTACGTACTCCGAAGCTGACGCCCGGCGCGATCCCCATCCCGAAGAAGAAGCCTGCCCCGGACCCGTCTCTGAGGCCCGTGCCTCCGGTCTGCAGGGGGTCCCCGGCGAGGAGGCCGGTCACGAACGTGCCATGGTAGGAAACGTCGTCCGGATTCCCTCCTCCCTGCCCGAACTCGACGACCTCCCACTTGAGCCGCGAGCTCTTTTGCGGGTTGTTCAGGTCCTGGTGCGCCGGGTTCTTCGCGAGGCCCGTGTCCATGACCTCCACGGTTTCCTCGGCGAGATTCGAAGGTGAGAGGCAACCGTTACAGAGCCCGGAGAGCCACGACCGATATTGACCGGGGTTCGTCGGGAGGTTCTGGCCGTCGATCCGGCCAGCAGCGACCTGGTTCGCCCTTTCATCCGACGGCGAGGCCTCCCGGGCAGGCTCGATTCGCACGACAGAGGGGAGTGCGGCGAGAGCCATCCATCCCACGCGGTTCGTCGTCAGCGTCGCCGAGGCCTCGGTGGCCCGAAGGGGCGAGAAAGTCGATGCCTCGTCCAGCTTCCGAAGGAGCGCCTGAGCCGGAGCCGTGTCCTGCCCCCTGTCGAGGAGGACGACGAGCCGACGGATGCGATCCGGCTCCGCGGAATCTCTCAGGTCGGGGGCCACCTTGTAGTAGGGATGGTACGGCGCGAAATGAACGACCGGGTATCCGATCGACGAACGAAGGGTAGCGAGGTCAGCGGGAGCCTCGACGATGTAGGCGTCCTTGTGGACGTACTGAAGAAGTCTGAGACCGAGTCGTTCGAGGCCCTCGAGCCATTCGCGGCGTGGCGGGCCGACGAGCTTGACGACATACAGACCACGGCCGCCCTGAGGGTAGTCTTCGACGAAGAGCTCGGGGTCTCGCTCGGAACGCTCACGATCGAGGAGCCTGTAGTCGATGAGCGCCCCTCCGACGTCGAGGACGAAGGCTCCCGGGTAGGCCACGCCACTGAGGCCGGCCGCGTCCTCGAGGTCCCCGACCTTCGCCGATGCAGGCGCGCTGACGACGGCGAACGGGCCGTAGTCTTCGATGAAGCGCGCACCAGCGATGTGTAGCCGGTGGCGGGCCTCCTCGGACACCGGAGCGTAGGATGTTGCGATCGGCTTTCGAAGGTAGATGACCTGCCCAGGGGCTTCCGGTGCGGCCTCGATGACTTGCGCGGGAATCGTCATCGCCGTGATGAGGAGTGACAGGCGGACTGAAGATCGGATGCTCATGGCTTCGAACCTCCGTTCATGGCACGAGCGGGTCAAATGAGGCGTGAAAGGCTGGGTGACGCCGCTGCCGGGGCGGCGGTCATCGAGCGGTGGCGCCCGAGCCTCGCAGGATCTCGCCCGCGCCGTCGATTCGGGCCGACACCCCCCGTCGCTCGGCCTCTCCACCCTCACCCGATCGGGCAATGGACCCGTTCCGGGGTGCAGACGTCGATCGTGT